>ERZ795042.889-NODE-889-length-21372-cov-81.397851_pt1 | contig 21372 bp, 21 predicted proteins | sample MGYA00375126_ERZ795042 | MGnify/ENA primary metagenome ERZ795042 (study PRJEB30171, sample SAMN05518105) | compost metagenome | isolation source: Feedstock adapted compost from Newby Island compost facility, Milpitas, CA | place: USA:Newby Island compost facility...
AAAGCGCTGGCGGAAACACTTGTTGAGTTACCAATTGCACTTCCGCCGGTCATCGCTGGGGTCGCGTTGCTCATGGCGTTTGGTCGCCGGGGGCTCTTCGGCCCCACGCTGGAGCGCGTTGGCATTACGTTACCATTCACCCCAATCGCTGTCGTTATGGCGCAACTCTTCATTGCTATCCCCTTCTACATCCGCGGCGCGTCACTCGGCTTTCGTAGCGTCCCCCGTGAAGTCGAAGAGGCTGCTGCAATCGACGGAGCCAGCGCCTGGCAAACCTACCGTCATATCACTTTCCCCCTTGCGTTCCCCGGTATTCTCTCTGGTCTCTTGCTCTGCGGTACACGTGCTGCAGCCGAATTTGGCGCAACGCTCCTCTTCGCTGGCAACTTGCCCGGCCGAACACAAACGATGACGCTGGCCATTATGACAGCGATGGAGACCAATCTCACCCAGGCGCTGTCGCTCTCGGTCCTGCTTTTGGGCTTCTCCCTGGTGATTGTCATGGCAGCCTGGGTATTGCTTGGTCATCGGGAAGTTCTGGAGTGAGCACCATGCACAACCGTATCGCTGTGCTTGGCGCAAACGACGTCGCCTCAGCCGTGGCTCACCGGCTCTTCTGCGAAGGCTACGCCGTCGTTATCGCAGAAGACCGAGCGCCAACGACCACGCGTCGGCGCATGGCATTCACCGATGCCGTCTTCGACGGCGCAGCGGAACTTGCTGGCATCGTTGCCCAGCGTGTGGTGACACGAGCGGCAGTGGAGCACCTGCTCGAGAGCCGACGTGCCATCCCGCTGGTTGTCGATTGGAGCGTGCCAACGCTTGTCCAGGTGCTGGACGTTACGGTGCTCATCGATGCACGGATGCGCAAGCGCGAACAGCCGGAACGGCTTCGCGGGCTTGCTCCGCTCACGATTGGCCTTGGCCCCGGTTTCGTCGCCGGTGACCACGTTGATGTCGCGATCGAGACAGCATGGGAACGCCTTGGGGCAATCATCTGGGAAGGGCCAACCTTGCCGCTTGCCGGCGAACCTCGTGAGATTGCCGGGCACAGCCGCGATCGCTTCGTCTACGCGCCGATCACTGGTCGTTGGCAAACCGAGCGAGACATCGGTCACGCCGTGCATCAGCACGAACCAGTCGCCCAGATCATCCCGGATACCGGCGAGCCATACACGATTGAGGCTCTACTTGACGGCGTAATCCGTGGAATCACACGGAGTGGCGTGACGGTACGCACTGGAACCAAAGTGTTGGAGATTGATCCACGCGGTGCGAACGCCCAAATCCAGGGGCTCGGCGAGCGACCGATGCACATTGCTGAGGGCGTTCTTGCCGCCATAATGGTATGGCAACGCCAGGTCAACCCTACGTTCGTACTACGGTAAGTGAGGGGGGAGCAATGCGCAGCCGACTCATCGTTGCGCTGCTTATGTTCGTGCTCACAGCCTGCAACACAGCCGTGACCCCAACACCGGGTGCAACGCCGCGCAGTGCAGCTGGAACAAGTCCAACCGTTGTCCAGCCAACCGCGACGCCAACAGTCTCTACTCCAACCGCCCAGCGCTCGACGCCAACCTCAGGCGATACGCTCACCATTACTGGCCTTGTGAAGCAACCTGGGCAGCTCACGCCGGACCAGGCCAAGCAACTGGGGAGCGAGACCGTTGCCGTCCAATTTGTGAGCAGCAAGGGAACGGAGGAGCACCGCTATACTGGCGTACGGCTTTGGGCAGTACTCCAGCAGGTTGGCCTGCAACTCGATAGCACACGCAAGAACGATGAACTCCGCAAATACGTCGTTGTAACAGGACGCGATGGGTACGAGGTTGTGCTCTCCCTTGGGGAACTTGATCCAAATTTTGGAAATCGTCCCGTGCTCCTCGCCTGGGACGAAGATGGCACGCCCCTCAGCGGCGACCGAGGGCCGTTCCGGCTCGTTGTCCCAGGCGATCAACGTGGCGGACGTTACGTCTCTGGTGTCATCAAGCTCGAGGTGCGGGATATCGATAGCCCGCCGCGAAGCCGATAGGGCGATCTGCTGTCCGGTGCTGTTCCTGGCTCGGCTGGACAACGCAGCGCCGGCCAGATCACTCAACGTTCAAGCCGAGGGACCATCAGTGACACGGCAGCCGCTGGGTATCCAGCGCGATAGCCGATGCGGTTCCTCCTCGGGCAGACTGGCTTGCGGGCAAGAAGCATCTCCGGAGCAGTGGGATCGCCGACGGCCATATCCGCAGCATGATGCAGTCCAGTAACCATCGTCCTTGGACAACCGTTGCACCCCAGGTCGCCGGCACCTCGTCTGACTATCTCCGCGCCTCCCGCCGTGCTACCCTTGAGCGTCGTGGATGTGACAAGATTGTTGGGGAGGATCACCCAGTGCAACGGCAACTGATCCCGTGGACGACATGGCTGAAGGCAGCAGGATTCGGTCTGGCTGCGGCAGGCATTACTATGATCTTCATTGGCGTACCGACCGTCCTGATCCCGAACCCATGGTTCAGCCGGATGACACCTGTACGCCCGATCGACTGGGTCTTCCTCGGCACGGCCACGCTCCTGGCCGGTTTGCTCGGTGCGAGCTATGCCTTCCCGGCTGCATGTCCACTGCAAGAGGGCAAGCTTTCCCTCGGCGGGCTGCTCACCTTCTTCGCCGTTGGCTGTCCAGTTTGCAACAAGCTCGTCGTCCTCGCCCTGGGGGTCAGCGGGGCACTCCAGTTCTTTGCCCCGCTTCAACCGATCCTCGGCCTGCTGGGCCTGCTCCTGCTTCTTATCGCGCTTTGGATCCGCTGGCGGGCAATCGCCCAGGCAGTGCACGCACCGGCTCTCCAACTGAAGCGACCAGCCGGGCCACGCGGTGGCCAGTGAGGGTACGGCACGCACCAGGGGGTGAGGCAGATCCAGCAGGGGCGTCGCCAATAGGATCTCGCTGCGCAGCCGCGCGGCAGAAGGAGAGACACCCGGCTACCGGACGGCGCCAGGCATGCAGGCAAGAGCTTCGCTAGTGCAGTGTAGCAGGGCTTAGTGCTGAGACCATAGCACGAGGGACATGGCCGTAGGGATGGTAAGGCTGTCGCAGGCAGAGCAGGCATTCGTCGAAGTCCAGCGGATTGGGCACCTGGCAACCGTCAGCCGAGCGGGTGAGCCAACAGTTGTTCCAGTCTGTTACGCCTATGACGCAGCAAGTGGTCGCTTCTACACGCCGATTGACGAGAAGCCCAAGGGCTCGTGGGAGCAACTTGCACGCGTACGCAACATTCGCCACACTGGTCAAGCCGCGCTCGTGATTGACCGCTATGATGAAGACTGGTCACGACTCGCCTGGGTACTCGTTCGTGGTCCGGCTGAGCTTGTCATGCCGGGCTCAGCTTCCCACCAGCAGGCCATCACCCTGCTCCGAGCACGCTATCCGCAGTATGCGACGATGCAGTTGGAGGCACTACCAGTCATCGCGCTTACCCCGCGTCATGTGCGGAGTTGGGGACAGCTTACACCACCGAGCGAAGAACATGGACGAGCGTATACCCGCCCATAGCGAGCATGCTCAACCCAGCCAGCGCTGCACCCCAGCCACGGCGCCGGCCCTGCAGCACCATCCAGCCACCCGAAAGGGCAATTGCCCCCGCAGCGGTTGATGAGACCGCAATCATCACCGGGCGCCCAGTCTCAGCGAAGCTGCTGCGCCGTACCATCGTTGCGGTGACAAAGAGCACGAACAAGACGAGTGCACTGACGAGCGGGGGAAGCCAAACAGGCCACCGCGTGCGTTCATGCTCTCGTTCGATCAGCGTCTCCATCGCGTCCATCCTTCCGTTCAGCTGGAATGAGCAGCAGCGGGGCCTCCAATCGTTCCAACAACCGCGCCGCTACGCTGCCACTCAGCCACCCTTCAAGGCCGGCCTTCCCATGCGTCGACATGACAACGAGGTCGGCATCACGTGAGGCAGCAGCCAACTCCGCAATCACGTCACCGCGACGCACAACGCCTTCAGCAACAACCCCAGCTGGACGACTCGCGAGCAACCGCACGAGATAGTCGTTTGCGTCACGCGCCTCAAGATCAAGGAGTGCACCGGATGTGGCCGGCAAGAATACAACCGGCGCGCGCTCGCGTACGCTGACGGTCTCCAGCGTGGGCACGACGCGGACCAACTGGACACGCGCGCCAACCTGCTCAGCGAGCGCCCAGGCCACGGGTAATGCGGCTTCAGCGTCTGGGGTGCCATCAAGTGGAACGAGGATTCGCTGGCAGCGATACTCCGCTGGCATACCACGTCGAGCACGCACAACGAGGACTGGACGACGCGCGAGTTGCAGCACCTGCTGTGCAATACGTCCAAACAGCAAGCCGCGCAGCCCGCCTCGACCATGGGTTGCGAGCGCGATGAGATCAGCGTGCACTTCCCGTGCGACTTTCGCGATCGTAGGCGCAACGCCATCATCCGTTACTGACACCACGCGGCTCTCGACTGCCACGCCTGCAGCGCGCAGGCGCTCAGCAACCTGTACGAGATACGCCTCGGCTTCCGCGGCGGTGCCAAGGTGCGGCTCGCCATGCACTTCTTCTGGGGGATTCCCTTCGACAACGTGCAACAACGTGACATGTGCAGTGCAGCGTGTTGCCAGTTCAGCAACAACCGGCATGATCCCTTCGGCAAGTCGGGACCCATCAAGGGGCACAATAATATGAGTAAATGGCCGTGTCATCGCTAAGTTTCTCCAATTTCATTCTATCCAATGCCAAGAAACGTGGAGACGAGGAGAAACACATTGAGCGCGATGATGAGCCCGGCGAGCACCCATGCCACGACCGTCGTTGCTCGACGATTGACAAGGATACCCATCAAGCGATGATCGCTCGTGAACTGGACAAGCGGCACGAGCGCAAAGGGGATGCCGAAGCTCAAGACGACCTGGCTAATTACCAACGCTTGAGTAGGATCAATACCAAGGCCGATAACAATTAACGCTGGCAGCATGGTTAATCCACGCCGCAGCCAAAGGGGAATATGCCACTCCAAGAACCCTTGCATGACAACCTGGCCAGCCATTGTCCCAACCGTTGATGAAGACAGCCCTGAGGCCAACAGTGAGAGCGCAAAGACCACGCTTGCCAGGCGTCCCAGGAGTGGCTCGAGCGTTCGATACGCTTCCTCAATTGACGCGACATCGGAGAGTCCTCGGGTGTGGAATGTGGTCGCAGCCATCATCAGCATCGCGGCATTGACAAGGCCAGCAATTCCCATCGCGATGACAACATCTAAGACCTCGAAGCGAAAGATCCGCTGTGCTTCTTCGGCCGTTCGCGGGACGATGCGCCGCTGCGTTAACGCAGAGTGCAGGTAAATGACGTGGGGCATCACTGTGGCACCGAGAATACCCGTTGCGAGCAAGACACTTTCTGGGCCAGCAAAGCGTGGCGGCAGCAATGACTGCCCAACAGCCATCCAGTCTGGTGGCTCGAGCGCAAGCTCAATGACATAACTCACTGCGATGATCCCAATGAACCCTGTGATAACTGCTTCAATCGGGCGATGTCCATAGCGTTCAAACGCAAGGATGACAAACGTGATCACGCCAGTAAGTAAGCCAGCGGCGAAGAGGGGAATGTGGAACAGCAAATAGAAGCCAAGCGCCGCCCCAAGGAATTCTGCAAGATCTGTGGCCATCGCCACAATCTCAGCAATGATCCAGAGCGCGTAAACAACCCAGCGCGGAAACCGTTCACGGCAGAGTTCGGAAAGATTTCGCCCTGTTGCAATCCCTAATTTGGCAGAAAGCGCCTGAATCAGCATAGCAGCAAAGTTGGCGGCGAAGACGACCCAAATTAGGGTGTAGCCGAATTGTGCGCCACTCTGAATATTCGTTGCATAGTTACCAGGGTCCATATACGCAACGCTGGCCACGAACGCCGGCCCAAGATAGGGCAGGATTCGTGCCAGTCGCCATGCCCGTACTGGTTGCGCCGCTTGCCCCCGGCCTTCTGGCGCTGATGCTGCTTGCCCCGGTCGCGCCATCGTTGTTCCCTTCCCGCGCCACTGTAATTTAGCCGAGGCTAAATTGCCTCGGCACAAGCGTACTCCTGAAAGAGCCAGAGACGCAAGGGGAAGAGTTGAGGAATGACTAAGTGAGCGGGACGAGGGCAATCGGCCGCACGGGAGAGCCCGTCGCACCGACGAACTTTAGGGGAGTGCAAACGAACGTGCAGCGGTGTACCCCGGCAGCGACAAGTTCTTCAAGATAGAGGTTCTCGATGATGGGGATGCCGCGTCGAGCAAGCAGGATGAGATGCCCTGGCAAATCACTGCCGATATCCGGATCAACGACACCGATGACGTCCCAGGCCATATTGTCTGCTCCAACAGCGCGGATTCCTCGTTCAGCAAGCCAGTGTGACGTTTTGCCAGCAATGCCCGGACCAGCCAGGTACCGCTCAGTGTCATGCCAATAGCGGGCATTCCCAGTTCGCACAAGCACAATATCACCAGGTTCGATGGTGACGCCCTGCGTTGCGCAACAGGCTTCAAGATCTTCAACCGTAATGGCATAGCGATCTGGCAGTTCATCAACACCTTTTGCCCGTGGCACATCGAGCACAACGGCTGGGCCAACCAACGGTGCTACCTGGTCGATCGAGAGCGTTCGGAAGCCAGACGGTCCTTCAACGTCTTGCGCACGAACACCCCCAGTCAACATCAGGTGTTCTGCCTGATGACACGGCGCATCAATATGCGTACCACTGTGCTCCATGCAAACAACGAGACCAGACGCGCTTGACCGCGGGCCTCGTTCTGGCGCGTACGTATCTTCATGGCGTCGATAAAGCGCGTAGTGGTATCCAGGGCGATGTGAGGGATGGATCGGCATCGTCGCAGTACGTGGCTGCTCTAAATCGAAGAGTTGGGCGCGCAGACCCAAGACATCGACAACCTCAGCCATGCTTTCCCTCTCGGCAATACGTTATTCCTTCATTCCTCTTCAGGCGGCAGTGCAGCCGGCCGGCGGCCAGTCTGCTCGAGATACGCCATAATCGTGCGATACCGCGCGCTGTCAAGCTGGCCGCTTTCATAGTAGTAGGTGAGCATCGTGCGGAGCCGGAGGATTGGCAGAACATGATAGCCGTGCTCACGTAGCCGCTCAACGCCGCCTTGCTCCCGATCGATCAGGACAATGAAATCCCGCACGACCAGTCCAGCGTCTTCGAGCGTTTTGGCTGTACGGAGCAAGCTTGTCCCGCCAGTCATGAGGTCATCGATGACAAGGACCGTTTGACCAGGAATAATTCGCCCTTCGATCACTGGTTCCTGCGTGTCAGGACGAATGTAAATCAGCGGGGTATCACTAACCAGCGCAAAGGCGGTGGCCAGATGCAAGCCGCCCATTGGGACGCCGGCAACAGCCCGAAAGCTCGCAAGTCGTGGACGACGGCGTGCTTGATCGGCTTGAATCTCATGATAGATCAGCTGAGCAATACGTCGCAAGACGCTTGGTTCGCTAATGAGAACCCGCGGGTTAATATACACCGGCGAACGCCCAGCTGTTGGCCCTAAATCGAACTCGCCAAACAACACACCGCCGAGGTCAAACAGGGCCTGCGCAAGATCGAGATTAGATTCTGCCCCGAATAGCACGTTCCTTCCTCCTGTATTGTCTTGCCTTTGCCACAGCCGATGGGGAACCAGCAGAAGGTTGACTTGCCTCCGGCATACCAGGAATAGCAGGAATAGTCGGTATGCCGCGCTCGCCCTTTACCCCTCCCGCGTGCTCCTGCCTCCATATTCACCGGGCTGTTCGTGTGTCGCGACGGCACAATGCCTGGACACAGCGCTGCCGCAAAAGTATAAGCGAACCAGGAAACAAGCGAAAATCCCCCTCCTCCGGGTATGCTAAAGCCAGCAGAGGAGGCCTGCCGATGACTCGCGCTCACCCATGGAGCTATCACGAGGCGATTCGCTATCTCAGCGCTCGCGCTGGGTATGATCGCGGCTTTGTCGCCAATCCGTTTGGTGATGAAGGTGCCGGCCTGGAGCGCACCCGGCACTTGCTGGCCCTCGTTGGCAATCCGCATCAGCAGTATCCCGTTGTGCACATTGCAGGGACAAAGGGAAAAGGCTCAACTGCCGCGTTCATCGCCACCATTGCGCATGCAGCCGGCTACCGCACCGGTCTCTACACCTCACCACACTTACACACGTTTCGCGAGCGTTTTCAGCTTGATCATCAGCCCCTTGCTCCTGATGTCTTTGCAACGCTTTTACAGGAACTTGCAAGCGCAAACGAACATCTTGCTGCTGCGCATCCTGACCTTGGCGAAGCGACCGCCTTTGAACTTACCACGGCCCTTGCTTTTCTTGCCTTTGCACGCGCTGACGTGGATATTGCTGTTATTGAGGTAGGCCTCGGTGGCCGACTGGATGCCACGAATGTCGTCCTACCGACCGTTGCAGCCATTACCCGGATTGGGTTTGACCACATGCACATTCTCGGCAACACTCTGGATGCAATCGCGCGTGAGAAAGCAGGCATTATCAAGCCGGGACGTCCAGTCGTCTCTGCGCCACAAGCGCCCGAAGCTGCAGCAGTGATCATTGCGACGGCTGCACAACAGAACGCGCTACTCTGGCTCGGTGATCGCGATTGGCATGTTTGGGGAACGCCCGAAGCGTTTACCTACGTCGGGCCAGGAGGCCAGCTAGAGGGGCTGCGAAGCGGCTTGCTGGGGCAGCATCAGATGGAGAATGCAGGCGTTGCCATCACTATCGCCCACTCGCTTAGCCAGCAGGGCATTGATGTGCCCGACACTGCAATCCGCCACGGGGTAGCAGCGGTGCGTTGGCCTGGCCGACTCGAAGTTGTGCAGGAACGGCCAACGATTGTGTTGGATGCCGCACACAATCGTGAATCCGCTCAGGCACTTGCTACGGCGCTCCGTACCCACTTTCAGTGGGCACACTTGACCGCAATTATTGGGCTGGCGCGCGATAAAGACCTGCTGGCGTTCCTCACGCCGCTCTTGCCGCTCTGTACCCGCCTCATTGCCGTTCCCACCCACAGCCCGCGAATCCGCGCGCCAGAAGAGATTGTCGAAGTCACACGTCAGCTTCGTCCTCACGTTGACGCCATGACAGCACCAAGTGTTGCGGCAGCACTCGCATTGGCTCGTGAACAGGCTGGTGTCGACGACCTGATTGTTGCAACAGGCTCCTTGACGGTCGTCGCTGAAGCACGAGAAGCACTTGGCTTGGCAAGCGCTGACCCTGACGAACGAGCCCTGCTCGGCTAAGGAGTCAGTGTGTTACCCTAGAAGCGTAAAATCGCCCGCCATGCCTGCTCCCCACTACTCGAGGATTGAAGGAGTGAGAATGCGTGTGCAATCAAAGCTGATCCTCCTTTTGGTGCTTGGCCTGCTCTTGATCGTTGCTTGTCAAGCAGTACCGTCGCCGACAACGACACCGCTCGTCCCATCAGCGACATCAGCAAGCACAGCGACCGCAACACCCTCCGACGCTACCGCGACGCCGCCCCCGACCCCTGCCGTAACCGCTACGCTAACCCCAACCACAGCGACAACGACCACACTCTCCCTCTACTTCTTCCGGAACGGCAAGCTAGGCGTTGTGCATCGCAATCTTGAGCGCACAAGCCAAATCGGCAGCACCGCACTGCAAGCACTTTTGGCTGGACCGACCCAAGCCGAACAGTCACTCGGATTTCGCAGTGCAATTCCGTCTGGCACACAGCTTCACAAACTCACGATCAACGGCGACCAAGCAACTGTTGACCTTTCAAGCTCCTTCACAAGCGAGGCAACAGCAAGCCTTCTCAAACAACGGGTTGCGGAAGTCGTCTTTACGCTCACACAGTTTCCAACGGTTCGGAGTGTGCTCATTACAGTCGACGGCGTACCGATCGAGCCACAAGCCGCTGGTCTGACTTCCAACGCACCATTCACTCGGGCAGTCTTCGAAGATCTGCTGCCGGCAATCTTCATCGAGTCGCCAGCGCCGGGCGATACCGTGTCAACGCCCCTACGAATCTGGGGGACCGCCAACGTCTTCGAAGCGACGTTCCATCTGTCCATCACTGACACGCACGGCACAGTTCTGGCCGATCAACCAGTCACTGCAACCTCCGGCAGTGGCACACGTGGCACCTTTGAAGTAACGGTGCAACTGCCACTCCAGAAACCGACACCGGTGAATGTCATTGCGTTTGAGCTCTCGCCACGCGACGGCTCACCAACAAATCGCGTTGAAATTCCAATAACAGTTGCACCGTAACGCAGGCTGCAGCGTGGCCAATATAACATGTGAATCACGGAGGGATGATGACAGAAGCAAGCGTTCCGATCCAGCATGGCATGAGGCTGTGGGTGTACCGTGCTGGCGATGCAACCACTCCGCTTCTCGTCTTACTTCACGGCCTGTTTGACCGCTGGGAGACTTGGGAACCAGTATTGCCAACGCTGGCAACCCACTTCCAGGTGCTCGCTCCCGACTTGCGCGGTCATGCACGGAGCGCCAAACCTGCCAGTGGCTACACGCTTGCCGACTATGCTGCTGACATCGCAGCACTCATTGCGAACACGAGTAGCCAGCCCGCAATGGTCATCGGCCATTCGTTAGGCGGCCTCATCGCACTCAAACTTGCTGTTGCCTATCCAACACAGGTTACGCGCATCGTTCTCGAAGATCCACCGCTTGCCGGTATCACGCCGAGCACACGGCTCTGGCTTGAAGCACTTCTCGAAGCAAAGCATGGTGGGCTGGCTCGTGCTGAAGCACTGTTCGCTGAGCTCGAGCCTGAGCGTGACCCTGCTGACCGGCAACGGGCGGCACAGTGGCTTGTCGAGACTGCTGACGGACCTTTCCTTGCCTTGCTTGATCCTGTGCCGGAAGACCGCGAGCCACTGGCCCTTCTCCATCAACTCCACCAGCCAACTCTCCTGCTCCGTGGCGACCCACAGGTTGGTGGCGTCATTGACGATGAGACTCTGTACGCAATCCGTGAGGCTGCCGCGCATCTTGCCGTCGTCGAGTTCCCAGGGCATGGTCATAGCATTCACACCGAAGCGCCAGTGGCCTTTCTGTCCGCCGTCGTGCCGTTCCTTACCGAAAGTTCCCACGCGCACTGACGCTCACGTGGGGATCCCTTACCATCGACCAGGACGGCTGGCCTGTCCATTACGGATCAACTGCGCGATAATAAAGGCAGACAGGGGGCTTGGTCCGCGCTGGCCGAGCCGGAGGGGGAAGGACACCAGCAATGAGCGACCGGATTTCCCGCACGCTTGCGGAGTATAGCGTCGCACCTCAGCTGGCATTTCCGCCGGAAGCACTCCACGAAGCGAAACGACGCATCCTTGATGCGATTGGCGTGGCGTTTGGTGCGTTCGGTGCTGCCGCGCCACGCGCCGCACGCCGCTATGCCTACGCGCTGCCCACTGATGACCACGGCAGCGCCATCTGGGGCACGACACGGCGTGTGCATCCAGAGGCAGCGACACTGGCAAATGGCGTTGCTGTTCGTTACCTCGACTTCAACGATACCTACTTAAGCCTGGAGCCACTCCACCCGAGCGACATGATTCCTGGGCTCGTGGCTCTGGCTGAATGGGCTGGTCTCGACGGCCAACGACTGCTCGAGGCCATTGTTATTGCTTACGAAGTTGGGGTTTCACTGTGTGACGCCTTCTCGCTGCGCGCCCATGGCTGGGACCACGTGAGCGTCACAGCGATTGGCACGGCCTGCGGCGCAGCGAGACTGCTTGGGCTCACGACAGAACAGGCCGAACACGCGCTAGCCATCACCGTTGTCCCACACGCTGCGATGCGGCAGACACGGGCTGGCGAGCTATCCATGTGGAAAGGCTTTGCAGCCGCCGATGCTGTACGTCACGCCGTCTATAGCACGTTGCTTGCTGCACATGGTGTCTCCGGCCCCTTCGCTCCATTCCTCGGTGAAATGGGCTTCGTCCGCCAGCTCCTCGGCGGCGAGATCCCGAACCCTGCCGCCATTGACCGCCTTGCGCAGTTTCCTGCACCACGGCGCATCTGTGACACGTACATCAAGGCCTGGCCAGTTGAATATCACGCACAGAGTGCGGTCGATGCTGCGCTGGCATTGCGCGCTGAGATCGGTGATCCCAAACAGATTGCCCACGTTGAAATCGAGACATTCCGGGCAGGCTACGAGATCATTGCCAAGGATCCGGAAAAGTGGCGGCCGAAGACCCGTGAGACAGCGGACCATTCACTGCCCTACATTACTGTCGTTGCACTCTTCGATGGGAAGATCGATGCCGAGAGCTTCCGGCCTGAACGGTTCCAAGATCCAGCGATCCTCGATTTCCTTGCGAACCATGTCCAGCTCCGCGAAGATCCTGAGCTGACGGCGGGCTATCCCGAGGGCATTCCCAACCGAATCACCGTCACGACACAGGATGGACGGCGGTTCTCACGCGAAGTGCGGTATCCCCTTGGTCACGCGAAGAATCCGATGACCGATCAGCAAGTCGAGCAGAAATTCCGCCACATGGCAACACCACTGCTCGGCGAAGATGGATGCACCCGGGTACACGACATCATTTGGCAACTGGAGAACCATTCAGTCCGGACATTGACAGAAAGCCTGGTGTTGTGATGGACGAGGACAATACCACAACGCTTCCGCCGGCCTTCCAGCCACTTCCGCCAGCTGGAGCACTCGCTCGCGAACTCGCGCAGCTGCTCCGTGACGAGCGACTGCTGATTACCCCTGGCGTCTTCGCCCCAGTCATCGCTCTGCTCGCCCGAGAAGCCGGTTTTCGCTGCCTCTATTTCTCCGGCGCAGCCTTCTCCGCCCTTCTTGGCCTTCCTGACCTTGGGCTCTTTACACTCTCCGAGCTCGTGACAACAGTACGACAGATCGTTGCCGCATCGCGACTTCCGCTCATTGTCGATGCCGACACCGGCTTCGGAGGAGCCCTCAACGTCGCACGAACCGTGCGCGAGCTGGAAGAAGCAGGCGCAGCCGCAATACAGATTGAAGACCAGGAAAATCCCAAACGCTGTGGGCACCTCGAGGGCAAGCGACTCATCCCACCTGACGCAATGGTCGAGAAGATTCACGCCGCGCGCCGTGCACGACACAGTCTCCTCATCGTTGCACGGACCGATGCACGCGCCGTCGAGGGATTGGACGGTGCCATCGAGCGAGCTCGGCTCTATCGTGCTGCTGGTGCCGATATTATCTTCCCCGAAGCCCTGCTGTCACGTGACGAATTCGCAACCTTTGCCCAAGCTGTCGGTGGGCCGCTCTTGGCCAACATGACCGAATTTGGCAAGAGCCCACTCATTCCTGCCGACGAACTTGCGGCATTGGGCTACCAAATTGTGATCTATCCAGTTTCAGCGCTCCGTGTCGCGCTGCAGGCAGTCCACCACTTCTTCACCGCACTTGCGCAGCGAGGAGACCAGCAGGCATGGATCACACACATGTTCACGCGAAGCGAGCTGTACCAGCTTATTGCGTATGATGCGTATGAGCGGTTTGACCGTCAGTTAGCGGAGGAGGCGCACCATGGCGCAAGAAACGTATAGTCCCGGACTTGAAGGGGTGATCGCGACGATCACCGAGATCTCATACCTTGATGTCGACCATGGCCAGATTCTGGTGCGGGGGTACGACTTAATTGAATTGGCCCGTCATCTGTCGTATGTCCCGGTCGCCTATCTCGTCATCCATGGTCATCTCCCCAATGACGAGGAACTTGCCGCGTTCGACCAACGGTTGCGTGAGGATGCCGTTGTCCCCCAAGAGGTCTATCAGCTCTTCCAGTTGATGCCGAAGACAACGGCTGTCATGGACGCCCAGCGAACAGCAATCTCCTTCCTTGCAAGTTACGAAGACCCCGCGATGCTCCGCACACCAACACCCGAGAATGACATCGCGATGGGGACACGACTCCTCGCTCGTATGCCAGTCATTACGGCAAATGCTTACCGTGTGCTCCATGATCAACCAGTTGTTGAGCCCGATCCATCCCTCGGCTTTAGCGAGAACTTTCTCTACATGATTACTGGACAGAAGCCAGATGAGACTGCCCGTCGCATCTTCGACCTGACACTCACATGCTACATCGAGCATGAGATGCCGAATTCAACCTTCGCCGCCCGTGTCATTGCCTCCACGTTATCTGATCTCTATGGTGCAGTCACTGGCGCAACCGCCTCGCTGAAGGGGCCACTCCACGGCGGCGCCAACGAAGCAGTCGCGCACATGTTGCTGGACATTCTGGAGCAAGGCGGGGCCGACGTGGCCGAGCGCTATATCCTTGACCGGCTCGCGCGCAAAGAGCGCATCATGGGCTTTGGTCACCGGGTTTACATGAAGAAGTATGACCCACGCGCAGCGTTGATGAAGGACTTCATTCCCGAACTCGCCAAACGCCATCCCCAGGGCGAGGAACTCTATCGCATCTACCAGATCGTTGAAGAAACAATGCACCGCGAGAAGGGGCTCTTCCCGAACGCGGACTACCCAGTTGGCCTCATTTACTACTTGCTCGGCATCCCGATTGATCTTGATACGCCGATTTTCCTGGTAGCCCGTACTGCTGGCCTGGTCGCCCACGTTGCCGAGCAACATGCCCATAATCGGCTCTTCCGGCCGCGAGTACGCTACGAAGGGCCACGCGACCTACATCCGACCCAAGTTACTGTGCGCTAACAAACCTATTGCGTTCTCCACGCCGCGACCGTACACTACACTGCCGTTGGTCGCGGCGTGGAGAGGAGGTTGCATGAGCAGCCAGGCAAGCCGCCCCATGCGGAGTGCTGTCCCCAAGGCGCAGGAACAGGGTTTCCTCGATCGGATCTTCCATCTCAGTGAACTCGGCACAGACCTTCGTACCGAGATCATGGCCGGTCTCACGACCTTTATGGTCATGGCCTATATTATCTTCGTCAATCCGGCAATCCTTACCTCAGCGAAGGTTCCCGATCAGCTGACCGTCTCGGCGGTTACGACCTCAACGGCACTCGTTGCCGGGATTATGACCATTGCCATGGGTTTGGCAACGAACCGCGCCTATGCTCTGGCTCCTGGCATGGGGTTAAACGCAGTGGTGACCTATCAGCTCATGGGGGCAATGGGACTCACGGCGCACCAGGCAATGGGTGTGATTGTTGCTGAAGGCATCGTCATTACCCTGCTCGTCGTCCTCGGCATCCGCCGCTATGTGATGGAAGTCGTGCCACTCGAGCTCAAGCAAGGCATTTCTGTTGGCATCGGCCTCTTCATCTTCTTCATCGGGTTAGTTGACGGCGGCATTGTTCAGGCTGATCCAGCTACGCTCGTTCGGATGGGTGACCTAACGGGGATCCCCGTCCTCATTACCTTCATCGGCCTCGCGTTGACGCTTTTCCTTCTGGCACGAAACGTTCGGGGCGCGCTGCTCTGGGGAATCCTCGGCACAACCATTATCGCCATCATTATCCGTGCTGTGACCGGAACCAACGCGTTTCCGCCCGGCGTCGCCCAATTGCCCTCCCGTTGGTTTGCAGCACCGGATTTTAGTCGCATTGGTGATGTCAGTTTCAGCTTCTTCACCAAGCTTGGCGTCATCACAGCAATTCTGATTGTGCTGTCGATTATGATGGCCGACTTTTTCGACACCATGGGCACCCTCATTGGTGTCGGTCGTCAGGCTGGCTACCTGAATGAAAAAGGCGAGTTTCCACAGGCACAGCGCGCGCTGCTCGTCGACTCACTCGCTGCCATAGCAGGTGGCTTGGCGAGCTGCTCGTCGGCGACGACGTACATCGAATCAGCCGCTGGCATTGGAGTCGGTGGACGGAGTGGCCTTGTCTCAGTCGTAACGGGATTGCTCTTCCTGCTCGCCATGCCATTTTGGCCAATTGTTGGTGTTGTGCCCCAACAAGCAACAGCACCCGCACTGATCATTGTTGGCTGGATGATGATGGGTGTACTGAGCGAAGCTGAAGCTGAGGCTGAAGACGGTCGCCAAATCCGTCTTGGTGGCATCGATTTCACAAACCTTGAAATCGGTTTGCCAGTCGCCGCAACGATGCTCCTGATGCCGCTGACATACAACATTACCAACGGAATTGGCGCAGGCTTCGTTCTATGGACCTTGCTTAAGATCTTCCGTGGAAAGGCGCGGCAGGTTCATCCAGCACTCTATATTGTTAGCCTGGCATTCCTGATCTACTTCCTCCGCCATCACTTTGGCATCGCACTCTAGCCAGGCACGACGTCGAGCGTGACACGCAACGGGCACAGCGCCACTTGAGGGGTCGGAGGCCAGCATGTACAGCCACCGTATCCCCTCAAGTGGCAATACGTTGGCTGACAGTGCGGCTCCTGTTCCCTACCAAAAGCAAGCAGCGATGCGGTCAACACTCGTGTGCCTTACCTGACGCCATTGTCTATGGTGACGGGCGCCGCTCATCGCTCTGCCGGGTGAGCAGCAGCGCAAGAAAGATGAATCCGGTTAGCACGATGAGCAAGATGCCAGCAAGTGCGCCACTCACCCATCCAGCAAACGTGAGCAGGCCCAAGAGCGCGAAAATCGGGAGCACAAACCAGAGGACAACTTGCAACCGCGATGACATGGTACGCTCCTCCAGGCGAGGTACCGCCTGCTCTTCTCAGAAGCTGGAAGCTAGGATAAGGATAGCACAGGCACAGGATTCAGGTTGAGCGACCGCGCCATGGTTCGTAGCCGCGCTGTGGCTGTAAGTGTTCTGCGGTCGCTGGCTCGACGTGGACAACAACATCAGCGGGAAGGCCAAGGGCTGCTTCGACCTGTTGGGCAACTTGGCTCGCAATCTCATGGGCTTCATCGACCCGCAGCTGGGGCGCAACCTGGATATGCAGATCGACCCAAATCATGCCTTCGCCGCCTCGTGTTCGTACGCCATGAACCCCAACAACACCGGGAACGGCCCGGGCTGCTTGTTCAACCGTTTCGGCGGAAACTACGGCACGATCGGCTAAGACCTGCGCTGCATCGCGCAACGCCGTCCATGCACCCCACGCAATGACGCCTGCGACACCAATGCTGACGACCAGGTCTGCCCATGGATACCCAAGCCGGACACCAACAAGGCCAACGATAACGCCAGTTGAGACGAGCGCATCGGCAGCAGTATGTTTCGCATCAGCACTGAGGATCGAGCTATGCAATGCTACTGCACGCCGCCGCTCGAGGAAAGACACGCCGAGGTTGATCACCAAGGTTATAACCATCACGACGAAGCTCAGCGAGGTAACATCCGGGCGCTCACCGGACTGAATGCGATGCCACGCTGATTCAAGAATTTGTGTCACCGCGAGCACCATGGTGGCAGCGATGAGCAATGACGCAAGGGTTTCAAACCGTCGGTGGCCATACGGGTGGCTACTGTCTGGAGGACGCGCAGCCACTTCCACGCCGACTAAGCCCACAATATTCGCTGCAGCATCCATCAACGAGTTGAGCCCGTCGGCGGTCATGCTGAGACTCTGGGTGAGCAATCCATAGCTAAGCTTCGCGAGGGCGACCAAAAGGTTGCAGGCCAGCACGAGAATGAGCGTCCGGCGCACCTGCCGTTGCCGCTCCTTTGGATCACGGAAGATAGGTATGGTACGCTGGCCATTGAATGTAATGCTTCCCGACGTTTCACTCGGCATTATAACTGCCTCACGGAAGGAGCAAACGTTGTGCATTCACCAATGGAAACTCGTTCAACTCGTAAGCCGGTCAGAGTTCGCGAGCAGCGCCCACCGCAGAGCCGCAGTGCACAACTTCGTACGCTTTGGCAGCGTATCCAGCTTACGCCAGTGCTTGGCACCATAATCCAAACAATCTCGTTGTTCACTAGTCGGCAGGGCGGCACCTATGCCGCTGCTATCGCCTATTATGCGCTCTTTTCATTGATCCCGTTGCTGTTCGCGCTTGTTACGGTCGTAAGCATCGTGCTCCGTGATGTCAACGCTCAAGCACGCGTCTTAACGTTTCTTTACACCCAACTACCGGCAACTTCACAAATCCGCGATACACTGGCACATCTCGTTGAGTCTCTTGCTACCCGCCAGGGTGGAGTTGCGGGGATCATCAGCCTTGTGCTCGCAGCCTGGTCCGCCAGTCAAGCAGTTGGCGCACTGCGCCAGGGGCTCAACGCCTTCTTTGGTCCTGGGACCCCACGCTTTGCATTACTCGTGCGCTTACGGGATACACTTCTGGTTATGGTGAGTGGAATACTGCTCGTCCTCTCGACTGTTGCGACTGCTGGTCTCGTGATCCTTCGGCACCTTATGCAATGGCTTGGCATTGGGCCGCTTGTGCCTGTTTTTAGCTCGCTCGTCGCCCTCGCTCTTTCATTCCTGCTCTTTCTCGCTGTGTTCCGGATCATCCCCAGTCAGCCGCCCGCTTTACGCCACGCCTGGCCGGGTGCATTGCTCAGTGCTGTTGGATTTGAGCTCCTCAAGCTTGGCTTTGGATTCTACATCAGCCGGATTCAACATGTTGAAGCGATCTCAGGCACGCTTGGTAGCGCCGTGATCTTCCTTGTCTTCGGTTATCTCAGCGCGACACTCATGTTACTTGGAGCAGCCTTCATTGTGGTTCAGAGAACGCGTCGATCCGCCAAGTCCTCGAATACGTAGTTGCGCCAGACAGGGATGCCGCAGTAGCGCTCGCCTTCCGGACACGGTGGTCGCGTGCCCGCACGATCACGCAGGACACACGGCGGGCAGGCGATATATTGACCGATCAGGGGAAGAACACGCTTGACCTGCTCGGTCTCCTGTCGCGCTGTCTCAAAAATTTCCCGCTGCGCGTTGAAGCACAACCGCTTCACCCACTTCCACAGATAGTTCAACAAGCTACCAGTCTCATAAAAGCGTACCCGGTGTGCATTCGGCAGAAGATAGAGGGCAACATCGGGTGAAACCCCGGCATCCAGCAGCCGGTTTTTCGCATTCCAAAGCGCTTGGATTGTCGCATGGTATTCCTCGAGTGCAGCCGGCACACGCGCGATATCCTCCGGCACAATAACGTCTGCCTCCGGTCGGAGATGGGCCAGCAGGACGGGGCGTGAGGCAAAAATACTGCGGTGGCGCTGACTTTGCGCATCTTCAGCACCACTAATACGCTTTTGGAACGTAAACGTTACGTGGCTCAGGGTGAGCATCAACTTACTGTGCATCCCAAGGAACAGTGGGTGGCCGAGATATGGATTCTGCGCTGGATCGAGCACACGTGCAATAGCATCAGCATCAGAGAGTGCACGGCGTGGGAGCCCAAGGACAGTACGGACAGCATCAGCAAGTAAACGCTCGGCATTTGGGTTATAGCTCACCAGCTTCGAGGAATAACCATCCAAGGCCGCATCAAACTCTTCGAAGAACGCCTCATCGGCAGCATGGACAAGGCTGTCATGGAAATTCGTCAGAACCTGATATTCCAGCGTGTCTTCAAGCGACAGTGTGCGCAGGTCGAGCGGCCGCTCAGGCGTCCCGAGGAAGTTGGGGTCGACTTTCAGCACTTCCTGGACCATTTGCCCGACGATGTAACGTACTTCAGCCGGGGCATCGAGTTGCTCAGCCAAGACGGCATACCGGAGCAAGGTCAACCCGTTAATCGTGTGGTAGAGATGTGCAGGCGTTGCGAGGGGCAAGACGTAGCGCGCAACCTCTTGCGCATGGCGCTGCACTGCCGTTCGGACACGGCGCTCAGCTTCAGGGCCCTGCGCCTTTACACGCGCTGGGAACACGCGAGCATACCGAGCGGTAATGTCAGGAGTGAGGAGTTCAACCAGGCGACGGTAGCCGTCAAGCGCCCGTTGAACAGCTTGTTGATAGATCTGCAAGAGGGGCTCAGGCAAATCAGGCGTCACCATCGTTTTGCCTGAGACTTCACGATAGCGCTGGGAAACCTGTTCGGAGTTATAGTAAGGGTGCTGATGAAAAAACGACCAGATCGCAAGCCGTGAGACACCATCGAGCACAAAGACAAAGTGTGCATGCTGGAACGTCGTGTGATGGCCTGCTTCGAACAGCTCGGGATACAGTCGCATCGCACGTTCTCGACGAGCCGCCCGCACGTCATCACTCGGTTGGCCGTCAGCGGCGAGAACATCGAGCACTCGCTCAACACTTGAGGGCCGGGCACCGTAGCAAGACCATGCAGCTGCGACCGTTAAGGCAAACGGATGGTTCGCTGATTCCGTCCGTACCAGCTTCACGACCGGCGGAGCTGAACGGAATGGGAATGGACTGGCTTCCAGCTCTGGCATCACGGCGCCCATTGCCTTATCCCTCGCATTCACATGTCGATGCACCACGATCGAGCACCCTGGTTTTACTCCAGTATGCCATAGTGTACGTACACAATCCAAGCGATGCAAGGCACGAGAGCGGATCGCCCATCTGGCGAAGGCAGTGTAGTGGGCTATACTTAGTGGTGTGGTGGGAGAGGACGGTTTATCGGTGGAGTCACATGAAGAGAGCCCCGGCGCGCTGATCGGGGATCAAGAACAGCCAGGTGATTGTCCCTGGCTTACGAGTCGACCACGCTACTGGATCATTCGTCATACTAGCCCCGTACCGATTGTTCCGGGGATTGCGTATCTTGCCACCAATCGATTCTGCGATGGTGCTGACGAGACGTTGATTACCATGCGTGAGGGCGAACTCGACGTTCTCTCGTTCCTCGCCCAATCGCCGAGCGTGATTAGCGTCATGCCAGCCTCGTTCCGCTACTTTGTCGAACATCTCGATGCCGAAGTCATTGCGGTGCTGAATCCAACTGAGGCAGCCTGGTTTGCCTCGCTTGATGAGGCGCTCCAATGGGACCCGTTTGAAGACGCCTCCTGCGGCACGCCTGTCGCCTAAGGCAGAGGAGCAGCGGTGATGCCCGGCATAATGCCGTCTGGCATCGAAGCATATACCTGCATTGTGTTGCTCCATGGCCGCTCGTGTCTCCTCTTGCAGCGGTCGCCACACAAAGCCTTCGCAGGTCAATGGACTGGACTTGGCGGGCGCGTTGAGCCCGCCGAGTTTACTGACCTGGCCGCTGCTGCTTGGCGAGAACTTGCCGAGGAAGCTGGCATCACTCCTGAGCATGTTGATCGGTTACGACTCCGACGGGTCTTGTTGCATGCGCGCCCTGGCGAGGCGCTCACCCTCCTCTGCTACTTTACTGGGACGATTCGCACGCTGCCCCCAACGCTCCAGCCCCCGCTCGAACGAGGCGATACTCTAACCTTGGCGAGAACAATGCGGGAGGGTGCACTGTTCTGGGTACCGATTCCGCTACTCGATACCCTCCCGCTGATTGATAATACGCGGGAGACAGTCCCATTACTCCTGCGAGACCTCGCC
>ERZ795042.896-NODE-896-length-21283-cov-60.664877_pt1 | contig 21283 bp, 22 predicted proteins | sample MGYA00375126_ERZ795042 | MGnify/ENA primary metagenome ERZ795042 (study PRJEB30171, sample SAMN05518105) | compost metagenome | isolation source: Feedstock adapted compost from Newby Island compost facility, Milpitas, CA | place: USA:Newby Island compost facility...
TGATTTTCGCGCGAAAACTTGGGACGTAAGAGGACACGCCAATGGCGAAAGACCCCGACGAAATCGCCCTGCCGGAATCGCAAGCGGTTGATCTACTTTTGCGGAAGTCACGGGACGGCGTGGAATTCGTGGAAATCCCCCCGGACGAAATGACGCTCCGGCGGCTGGCGGCGGCGGCCCAGCTTTTCGGGGCCGATGGAAAAATTCCCGCTCTACTCTCTGAAGATGCCCCGATGGAAGCGCGCTATATCGTCATTCGCGTCCGGGACGTGCCGTATCTGGCGGCTTTTCTCTGTGAACTCTTCGCCCGGGAATGCTGCGGATAAACCGCGCCCGGGCGCGGCGGAGGCTGGCCAAGTGTCGGGACCCCGGTTGCTATAGTACGGGCATGGTGACACCCGGTTTTGTGGCATTGTCGGCCTGTGCACTGCGCCGTTGGGGGATCAGCAAATCGGCGGTGGCCCGGCTCTTGCGGATTAGTCGGCATACCGCCCGGCAAGCGGGAAAAAACGCCCTTCCCCCCACCCCGGCCATCCGGATCATGCGGCGGTGTCCGCAGTGCGGGGCCCTGGTCATCGGCCCATGCCTACGCTGCCGCCTGCGGAGACTCGATCGATGAAGATTCTCGACCTACTCAACGCCCTGCGAACTCTCATCCGCATTCCGCCCATCGATGACGAAGCCGGATTGCGGGAATTTTTCCGCCGACTCATCGAAGTGGGCCAACACCTCGCCGCCTACACCCCGACGCCGCTGGACGATTCGGCCCTGCGGGTATTCTGGGCCGTCATCAATAATGACGACCTCTGGCGGGCGTTCTATGCGTTCCTGAAATTTGCGGCCACGGCCGACCAGCAAAACCTGCTGGTGGCGGCTGGAATCTCGTTGGCCCAGCTTGAGGAATTACGGGAGGCGTTCCATGACCTGGCGTAAACCGGCCCGAAATGGGGCCATTTCCGGCGATATGGCCCTGCTGGCGCTGGGCGTGGGCTGCGTTGTTCTGATGACTCTGGGCGTGATGGCCCGCCTGGCCAAAGCCGACGCCCCGGCCGTCCGGCTGCAAAAAGAGGATCAACGATTGATCCTCACCGTGGAAGGGGCAACCGATTTGGATTTTGTGCAAGTGGCCCCGGGGCGGTTCGTCATCTTTGCGGTTACCGGGACGCCCGGCAAACTGTCGCGCCATACGCTGCTTATCGATGCCGACGCCCCGCCCCAACCGGAAACGCCGGAAGCCGTGCGAAAGGTACGGGAATGGCTGGCCCTGGTACCGCCCGAATCCCGGGGGGCCGCTGGGGCCCTGGCGGATGCGTTTCTTAGTGTGGCGAAGCGGATTGAGGCGGGGGAATTGAAAACGCCGGCGGAGATTGTGGCGGCATCCAAGGCGGCCAATAATGCGGCCCTGGGGGACGGCCGGAATGCCTGGCTTCCCTTTTTCGAGAAACTGCGGGACTACATGAACGCGGAAGCGGAAGCGGGGCGGCTCGTCTCTGCGGCTGACCATGCCCGGCTCTTCAAGCAAATCGCGGAGGGACTGCGGCCATGAGTATCGTTCCCCCGCAATCGATTATGTACCTGGGCGGCTGGCGGGATGATCCGGGCCTGGTAGAACGGATTTGCGCGGATCGGGGCGTGGCGGATTTGTATTCGGCGGCTCCGCATTTGCGGGGCATCGGAGAGGGAAAGCGCGTCATTTTGCTGGAAGCACTGTCGCGCGTGGAAGGGGGCTGGCGGCCCTACAAGCCGCAAACGCGGGGAACATGCGTGGGGCGGGGCGGCGGCCGGGCCTGCGATATTCTCGAAGCCCTCCAAGTCCTATCCGGGGGCGGGGCCTGGGTGGCCCGCATTTCCAGTGAAATCATTTACGGTTTCGCCCGCGTGGAAATCGGCGGCCGGCGCATCCGGGGCGATGGGGCCGTGGTGGCCAATGCCGTTGAAGCCGTCCGGCGGCTGGGCGTTCTGCCCCGTGGCGATTACACCGTGGACGGCCAGCGCTTCCATATCCCGCCTGATGACGATGACGACCTGGCGGCCAACTGGGGCTGGCGGGGCGTGCCGGACCCGCTGGAAAAACTGTGCATGAATTATCTGGTACGGGACTGGGCGCCCGTTCAAAACTACGCCCAAGCCCGGGACGCCATCGCGGCGGGTTACGTGGTATGGTTCGGGACGTCCCTGGCGTTCTGGCGGTCGCTGCCCGCAAAGCGGGACAAGGCGGGTTTCCTGGCCCCGGCCGGGACTACGGCCCACAGTTGGCTGGCCGTGGGTGTCGATGACAACCCGACGCGGCCCCATTTGATTCTCGACAATCGGTCCTGGGGCGATGCCTGGGTGACGGGGCCGGAGGGGGATTATCCGATCCCGCCGGGTTGCTACCGGGCCGACGCGGAAGCGTTTGATCGGCTGGTGAAACGTGGCGAGGCCTACGCCGTGGCCGATATTGCCGGATTCACCCCAAAGAAAGTCGATTACCTCTTGATATGATGGAAACTCTCTTTCTGCTGTGTCTGATCGATTATCGGTTGCTGGCTCCGGATTACCTGCTGGCCCACCCCTTCCCAGCTCCGGTCCCTCCCACCGCGCGGGCGGTGGATGTGTCCGCTCCGCATCCGCCGCCCCTCTCTTCTGTTTCCCCTGCCGCGGGCTGCCCCGGGGGCCAGTGTACCGTGCCCGTTCGCCGTGGGCTCTTTTTCTGGCGGAGGCGGTGATGGGCGATCTGTCGGCCTGGTCGTCCCCCGTCCAAGCCGGTTTCGCCGCATTCGCCGTTCTGCTCTTGGGATTCTGTATGTGGCTGGTGCGGCAAATTGTCGCTTTGTCTCGACAAACACAAAGCGTAGTCCAAGCCAATACCGAAGCCATCACGCGGCAACTGTCGATGTTGGAAGCCGTCTTAAGGGACGTGGAAGAATGCCGGTTAAAAATGGAACGGCTGGAAACGATGGTGCGGGAAAACTGCTATGGCGAAGAAAAAGCCCCGCAAGACGGAAAAGCCCGCTAGCAAAGCCCCAGCGAAAACCGCCCGGCGGGAAATGCTCCAGGAACGCTTTCTGGCCGTGCTGGCGATCAATGCCAATATTGCGGCGGCCGCCCGGGAAGTGGGGATTTCCCGCAAGACGCATTATGAGTGGATGAAAGACCCGGATTATCGGCGGCGCTTTCTGGAGGCCCGGGAAAACGCCATCGACTGCCTCGAAGCCATCGCCTGGGAACGGGCGAAAAGCGGCTCCGATCGGCTCTTGATGTTTCTTTTGTCGGCCTACCGGGCCCGGTTCCGGGCCGATAGCCCGCCGCCCTCCGGTGGGGCGGAGTCCGATTTTGCGGCGGTGGATGATGAAGTGATCAAGCGCGAGGCAGAAACGGAACTCCGGCGGCTGGGTTTTGAATCCTTAGACGATTTCTGGGCATCGAAATAATGGAGGGGCCCCGTGGTATTCCAGCGGCTGTACGGGAATTGTGGAAGCGGCGGGCCCGGCGCGAACTGCTGGCGTTCACAACCTGGACCTTTCCCGAATACAAGCCCGCCTGGCATCACCGTATCTTGTGCGAAACCCTGGACCGCTGGCGGCGGGGGGACTGCCCGCGGTTGATTATTTGCTTGCCACCCCGACACGGGAAAACGGAACTCGTCTCGCGCCGCCTCCCCGCCCTCATCCTAGGGGAAAACCCCGATGCCCGGATCATCATGGCCGCCCATACGGCCGACCTGGCCGAGGCCAATTCCCGGGACGTTCAACGCATTATCGAAAGCGAGCTATTCCAGCGGCTCTTTCCGCTTCGGCTGCCCCGGCGGGGGCTGCGGGATGGGCGGTACAAGCGGACGGATTCCCATTTCGAGATTCCAGGCCGGGCGGGATACCTGCGGGCCGTCGGCGTGGGCGGCTCCATTACCGGTTTCGGATTCACGTTCGGCATTGTCGATGACCCGATACGCTCCGCCCAGGAGGCGGAATCGGAAGTCTATCGGGAACGGCTGTGGGACTGGTTCCGGCGGGATTTCTGGACCCGGCGGGCGGCCGGCGCTCGCGTCCTCATCACCATGACCCGGTGGCATGAAGATGACCTGGTGGGCCGGATTCTCAAACTTGAGGGGCGGGGGCTGGGCCGCTGGGAAGTATTGCGGATGCCTGCCATTGCGGAAGGGGAACTGGACCCGCGGGACCGGCGGAAAGCGGGGGAAGCCCTTTGGCCGGACCTCATCGGGGTGGATGAACTGCGGGAAATTGAGGCGGCCGACCCGCGGGGGTTTGCGGCGCTCTACCAACAAGACCCACGGGGGGCTGGGGGTACGGAGTGGCCCGATGAGTATTTCGGGGACTGGTTGTGGGTTCCGGAAGCGGAATGGCCGGAGCGGGACGAACTGGCCCCGCTGGTCATGGCGATTGACCCTTCCCGGGGGCGGGAAGATTCTGCGGCCGACTATGCGGCCATCGTGTGGGCGGGCCAGCACAAGAAAAGCGGGCTCGTTTACGTGGATGCCGATTTGGCGGTGCGCCCGCCCACGGCAACCCTCGATCGGGCCCTGGATTTGTTTGACGAACTCCGCCCCGATTTTCTGGCCGTGGAAACCAACCAATTCCAAATTCTCTTTGCCGAAGAACTGGAGCGGCGGGGGCGGGCCGGGTTTCGGGTGGCCCTGCCCCTCGTGTACATCGGGAATTATCTGCCAAAACTGTTACGCATCCGGCGGCTGGGGCCCTGGTTGGCGGGGAAGGATTTCCGATTCCGGGCCGCTTCCCCGGGGGCCCGGCTGGTGGTGGAACAACTCCGGCAATTCCCAGAGGGGCGCCACGATGACGGTCCCGACGCCCTGGAAATGGCCATTCGGATTATGGTTGAGCACGCCCCGCGGCGGGTGGAATCCCTCAAGTACCGGCCGGGCGAGCGGGAATCCCTGCCCTTTGAATGGCGGGAAATGTGACACAAAGTAGCGCGCCCCGCTGGTGGCCGGATAGGGCGGCGGGGTGGCGTATATTTGGGGCATGGGTGAATATTCTGACCTCTTTCGCATGGCCAACCGGGAAGCCCGCAAGGCGGCGCGGGAACTCTTTGCGCAATCGCCGATCGGGCGTCTGGCCCGGCTGGGGCTGGGCGGGGGCCACCCCGCGGAAGTGGCCCAAATCCTGGAAGCGCTCAAACAATTCGGCCCCGACGTGCACGCCCTCCAGGGGATGCGGGGCGTTTCGTTCGGCTCTCTCCGCTGGACGGTAGAGCGGTACGCCAAGCGGGGCGATGATTTGGGCGATCTGGTCCGGGCCTGGCTGGAGTCCCTGGGCGAGGCGGGGAAACTCCTGTTGGAGTTATTCGGCGGCGGCCATACCTGGATGGACCCCCGGCGCCAGGCATCGATGCTCCAGGCGGCCATCAATTTCGTCCGGGCCTACGGCTACGAAGTCCTTCCCCCACCCGGCAAAGGCGGAAGCGCAAGCGAACTCCGGCGGGCGGCGGAAGCGGCGTGGACGTACCTTCAAAAGACCGGCGAAACGGAAATGGCGGAGGCGTTCGGGGCGCCGTCCGCCAAAGAAGAACTGTTTCAACCGACATTTGAACTGCCCACCACCGGCGCCCGGGCGAGCGGCGGGGCGGCTGGCCCTAAGCCCCGGGCAGGGTTTGAAAACCTGGCCCCAACCCATCCCCTGTTTACTGGGGAATTCGTTCCGGTGGAATCATCGAACGTCCATTCGGTGGCCTATGACTTCGATGAATCCACCTTGTACGTCCGATTCTGGGCCAAGAAATACGACAAAGACGCGGGGGACTATGTGCCCACGGGCCCGGGCCCCATTTATGCCTATTACCACGTCCCGCCCCAGATGTTTCTGGACCTCTTGCAAACGGATTCCCCGGGCCACTGGGTATGGGACAAACTCCGCATCCGCGGGACGGTGTTCGGCCACCGCTTCGATTATCGGCTGGTGGCCATTGCGGGCGGTTATGTACCCCGAAAAGCTACCTTCGGGCCGTTGCAGGCGGGCAATTACGGGGGCGAGTACGGGGAAATTTTCATCCCCCGGGCCGTCCAGCTCCTGAGCGGGAAGTGGCTGACCTCGGTCAAACCTTATGAAGTGGTACGAACCTTCAAGCCGACGGGGCCGATCCCGCCCAAGGCGGCGGCCCTGTTCGGCGTGAACCCGGGAGACTAGGCATGGCGGATGAAATCATTTTCGTGAACGGCCAGAGCGGGGAAGTCCAGCGCTTCGGCGGGGATGCCGACATCCAATCCCGGCTGGCGCCGAACCTGGGCCAACCACCGATCCCGCCCGTGGTGACCTATGCCGGCATCTTTTCCGGCGGCTCCCATACCTTCCGCCCATCCGATGAGGCCCTTCAGCACTCATGGCAGAATGCCCAGTACATGCGGCAAGATGTGGCGGTGATGGAACCGCTGGAAGTCCGGAAACGGGCGGTGGCCCTGCTGGATTGGCATATCGAACCCGAAGACGAAGAGGATCCGCAACAAAAGGAACTGGCCGACACGATCACCTGGCTGATCAAGAGAATCCCCAACTTTCTTCAGTATCGGGAAGTCCTCTTGGATGCCATCTTTTTCGGCCGCTATGCGGTGTATAACACGTGCCGCTGGTACATGCGGAACGGCAAGCCGTTGATCGGGATTGCCCGCTGGCGGCCGCTCCACGGGGATAAACTCGTGTGGCGGTGGGATGACGGGACGGGCGATTTTGACCCGGACTGCGTCGGCATCCGCATTTCGGCGGCCACCACGGTAACCGATACCCTCCGCCGCTGGGAAGAGTTTGCCCGCAAGGAAGGCGGGGAGATTCTGCCGACGCATTTGGGGCTGGCCTACTTCCCCCGGCCGGAAGTGCGGGAACTGATCATCATTCATCGCCATACCGTGGAAGACGGCGATTTTTACTCGCCCCAAAATGCGGCCCGGATTTTCGGCGTGGGAATCCGCAACCGGATTTATTGGACCTGGTACCAGAAACAAGAGGCCCTGGCGTGGCTCATGGAATTCCTGGAGCGGTCGGCGTTCGGGATTGAACTGTGGTACTACCCGGCGGGCTCCGAAAAAGCGAAAGAGGATATGGTATCGGCCGCAACGGAGCGGATCGGGAACGCCCGCAATGTGTTGATCATCCCCCGCCCGCCCGGGCCCGAGGGCGCGGCCTACGGGGTGGACCTCATCCAGCCCAACATGGCCGGCGCGGCGGCCATCAAGGAAATCATCACGGAATATTTTGGCCACCAAATCAAGCGGTACATCCTTGGACAAACCCTCACGACTGAGGCCCACCCCACGGGGCTGGGCTCCAACCTCGCCAGTATCCACCTGGATACATTTCTGCAAATCGTGAAGTATGACGCCGTCAACCTCCAGGAGACCTTGACCCATCAGCTCGTGGCCCGCCTGGTCAAGTGGAATTTCCCCCATATCGTGGATTGCCCGCTGCGGTTTGTGATTGAGACCGACAAGCCGGACGCCCAGGAGCGGTTGCAAGCGATCCATGCTGCCTATGCGATGGGGCTGTCGATCCGCGCCCGGGACGTCCGCGACCTGCTGGGGCTGGCCCAGCCCGGCCCGGCGGATGAAATTCTCTCGGCCCGCGGGGGCGGTCCCGGAGGCGCGGCGGGCGGCCCGGGCGAAAACCCCAACCTGCAGGCGATGATGGCCGCCCTGGGCCTGGCTGACGACGGGCCGACACCTCGGCCCGCTGGCCCCGGGATTCCGCCGGTGTGACTGCGCAAGTCCTGAAAAAGGGCGGGCTATCATATCGGCATGAGTGTCGGCACGCAACCCCGCAAGGCGAACGATCCATTCCCCGAGGAAAAATTCCTCAAGATCCCCGGCGTCGTGGTATTCACGGAACATCGCACGCGGCTGCGGGATGGCCGCCCGGCTGTCTACGATCGCGAAACGTTGGAGCGGATCGCCGCCAATTGCAATCGCCGCATTGATGAGACCGGCAATTATGCCGCTGTCTGTATTGGGCATACCTCGCCGGAAAACTCCGATAAGCCGCTGATCGGGTTTGCCGGGCCCTTCCGGGTTGAAGAACGGAACGGAAAAGCCGTCCTGGTCTGCGATTTTCATATCTTGCGGGATGAGGTCGACAACCTCGCGCGCTACCCGCGGCCCAGCCCGGAAGTGTGGATCCCTGAAGATGGATTTGACCCCGACAGGATTTTTCTTGATCCCATCGCCATGCTGGGGGCGGAAACGCCCCGGCTGGATTTGGGCATGACGTTTCTCTATCGGGCAATGGCCGGGCCCTACCTCTGCGAAAAATACGCGGCCGCCCCGGCCCCTGGAAATGTGGCGGTCCCCGAATTCGGGGCCAGAAAAAAAGTCCGGTACGAAAAAGAGGATTCCCCCATGCCGCTTGCGAAAGAAGACATCCAGGCCATCTTGAAGGCCATTGAATCGACCGACTGGTACTCTTGGCTTCGCCAGCAAATGGCGGCCAACGCGGGCGGAGAGCACAAGGAACCCGACGGAGACGAAGGGGAAACGCCGCCCGACAACACGGCCAAGGCCGACAAGTACGAGGCCGAAGACACGCCACCGCCGCCCAAAAAGAAACGCCCGGACGATGACGACCTGGAACCGGATGACGAACCGGCCGAAGACCTGGAGGATGAAGACACTGAGGAACCGCCCCGCAAGCCGCGCAAGGTTGAGGAATACCGGTGTACCACCCATTACGCCAAGCGGGAAGACGTCCTGGAGGCCCAGCGGGAAATCTACCGGCTCCGGGTGGAACTGGAGAAAGAAAAGGCCCTCCGCATCAATACCGAGCGGCGGCGGATTCTGGAGAACCTGGCCCGCCAATACGTGGTGGACGTCGATGAAGAGATGCAATCCTGCCGCTATGGCCGGATGAGCGATGAGGCGTTCCGCAAGCACTGCGCACGGATTGAGAGGCACTATCGGCCCCGCCCCGTGGGGCTGGAACTCCCGATGTGGGCCGAGGGGGCCGCGGAGAGCGGGGACGCCCCAGAACTCTACCGCAAACAACAAGAAACGTCCCTGCATGAGCGGGCTTTGGCCTACGCCAAACGCATGATCGCGCTGGGAAAACCGATCAGCTACGATGACGCCCTGGAACAAGTCCGATTGGGGAAAGGCTGAAAACCATAACAGGAACGCGCCATGTACACCGAATTAACCTTAACCGCACGCGGGAATATCTACCCAAGCCGCTTTGTGCGGCTCGACACCTCGACCGAGTTTGGGGCCGTCCAAGCCGGAGACAATACGGAAATTATCGGCGTGGCCCAGGCGGGGACGAACCTGCCCGACATGACGGGCTGGGTGTCGGGAACCTATGCCGCCCAGGCGGGCCAACAAGTCCAAGTGGCCGGGCCGGATTCGGTTTGTCTGGTCGAGGCGGGGGCCACGATCACCCCGGGCCAATTCTTAAAGTCCGATTCTGTGGGCCGGGCCGTGCCCATCGCCACGACCGGAACCACGATCCAAAACTATGGGGCCATCGCCCTTCAAGGCGGCTCGGCGGGAGACAAAATCAAAGTCCTGGTAGTCATCGGGAAAGTGCGTCCCGCCCTCACGTGATCTTGAACGAACGTCCCAACAAGCGGAGTTAACACAAGATGGCCGTTTACCCGTCCCCAACGAATGTTGCCGTACCGGATCACGCCGCAACCAATCGGCTGATCATCGATTTTGCGCGAAATATCGCCGAATTCCCCGTTGTCCAGTACACCCAAATTGTCCCCGTCCAGAAAGTAACGGGGCTTTACCTGCGGATGACGGTGGAAGAGGCGGGCCGGATTCTCAATTCCGACCTGTCCGAATTTGTGTGGCCCGACGGCCAGGATGCCCCGATCGGGCTGGACGATACGGAATCCTTCACCTGGGAAACGTTCCGGGCTGAACGGTACCTGTTCCGGGCGGCCATCGGCGATCGGACCCGGGAAAACGCCAGTTGGGACATCATCAACCAACATGCGTCCATCAAGGCCCGCCAGGCCATGACGGCCAGAACGCAAAAGGCCGTTTCCAAAATTTTCGATACCACCCTGTACCCGGCTTCCCACGTCATCGACGTCAATTCCACCTTTAGGGCCAAGTGGAATGCGGCCACGACTACGAATTACGTCATCCGCAAATCGCTAAACCTGGCCGTCCGCCGGATCATCGATGACACGTTGGGCGCGGTCCGCCCGAAAGATTTGATCTTACTTATGGGCGATGCAGTGGCCGCGGCCGTGGCGGAGTCCCAGGAATACGCCGACTACCTGAAAGGCTCGCCCGACGCCCTGGGGGCCCTCCGCTACCAATTCAAAGACGATTCCACCCTGCCCAATGCGTTCGGCTTGCCGAAGCGGCTCTATGGGCTCCAAGTGGTGGTGGACGATACCCGCAAAGTGACCACGAAAAAGAAGGCCGGGGCGCCCACCATTGCGCCCGTGTTGCCGTCCAACATGGCGGCCGTCATTACCCGTGTCGGGGCGGTGGAGGCCCCGTATTCCCCCGTCTCTTTCTCCACGTGCATTTTCTTCATGAAACAAGAAATGGGCGTGGAAACCATCTACGATCAGCCCAACAAACGGACCCTTATTCGGGTCATTGAAGATTACGATGTGCAACTGGTGGCGCCGGCCACTGGGGTTTTGCTCACCAACGTCCTGTGACGGCTATGGCCTACGCAACGCCCGCCGATCTGGTCACGCGGTACGATGCGGCCCTGCTGGGCGACCTGGCGGGGGATGGCCAGCCCGCCGACCCGCTCACTAGCCCGCGGATTGCCGCCGCCCTGGATGACGCGAGCGGGGAAGTGGACGCGGCCGCCCGGGTGGGCGGGCGATACTCGCCGCAAGACCTGGCCGCCCTGGACGGAACGGATAAGGCGTTCCTTGTGTCGCTTGTGTGCCGGATTGCGTTACTCCGGCTGATTGCCACGCGGATTCAAACGATCGGCGAAGGGGCCCATGAGGCCCTCCGCCGCGATGTGACGGAAACCCTGGCGGCCATCCGCCGGGGCGAATTGCTTTTCGGGACGCCGCCCGTGTCCCGGGCGGTGACCCCCGCTGTCGACGGGCCGACGGCCCTGGAATATAACCGGCTCAATTTGCTACCGGATAGAACGCAGAATTACTATCCGCCCCGCGCGGGCCGACTACCTCTGGGGAGATGATATGGCCGTTTCCATCTTTGTCCCTGGATTGATTGCCGTTCACGTTGCCACCCCAGGCAACCCGAGCGAATTCACCCTTCTGGGATACACGCGGGACGGAGTGCATATCCGGGAAGAGGCCCGCATGGTCCCCATTTACGGCGAAGAGGGGGGCGGGCCGGAAGGCGTTCCGGTGGACATCCGGTATCTGGGCGAATATCACGAAGTCCGGGCCGAACTCTACAAATACGACGGGGACCAAATAACGAAAGTCCTCAACCGGCTTTCCACCACCGCCGCGAAGGCCCGTGGGAAAGTCCTCGACCCGGGCTGGATGATCCGTTCCGCCGGGGATCATTTCATCTTGAAGCTCGTTTCGGAAATCCGATACCAGCAAAACGTGGCCCCGCCCTTTGTCCGGGTGTATCCGGTGGCGATTCCGATGGCCCCGATTGAATACCCGGTAGGCACGCGGGAAATGGTCACGCTCGTTCAATTCACCTGCTTTCCGGCCAGTGATGGAACCATCTTCACGGTGCCGCAGTCATGATTGCCGCCCTGCGAAAGATTCTCCGCCGCCGGGCCGTTTCCCAGGCCCTCATCTTCCGGCACGATACCGGGCGGAACTCTTACCGCGCGGACGGGGAACGGCTCTGGCGGAAACTGGCCGCCGATCAGCGGTTGACCGACCCGGAAACCCTCATCGCCCTGAAGAAAGAAGACCCCGCCGCCCTGGAACGATATTTCGACATCGTGGCCGAAATTTTCGGGGTGTCCCGCTACGATCCCCAAACGGAGGCGGGATATACCGATGGCGAACTGGCCGAACTCATGGCGGCGTTCACCTCGTGGGTTGAGCAAAAAAAAAAGCGGGCCAGGAGCTAGCCGATCGGCTGGTGGATATGGGGCCCGCCGCCCTCCTCTTTGACCCCTCGCCCGATGAAGTGGCCGGGCTCCTCTTCAACCGGCCCCGCATGATGTGGCGGGAAATCGGCCGCCGCGCTATCGCCGCCCAAATCGGGATGGCGGGGGAGTATCCGCGGGAAGTTTTCCAAGCCCTGGCCGATTCCCCAGAGGAAGCGGAACGCGAATATGCCCGATACCTAGCCCACAAGGCCGCAAACCATGCCCCTGGAATACCTTGAGAAACTGTTTGAACAAGTGGGCCAGGCGGCCGAGGCCCTCGCCCGGCTGCGGGGGGAAACGTCCGGTCAAAACAAGGCCCAGAATCAGCCCACGATCATGGGCGGCCGGGTGGCCCAATCGGAAACCGTGCGGACGGTGGCCGACCTGAAGGCCCAATTGGGCATGCAACCGCCCAGCCCCGCCGGGCAAGCGGCCCAATCCGGGCCCCAAACGATTGTCACCGGCATTCTCAAACTGGCCGAGTCCCTGGGCTTGATCGACCCCAAGGCCAAGGCGGCCCCGCTCGATCAATTGAAAGAGGCGCTCGAAAAGACGGTCCGGGCGGCGGAGAAACTGGCCCAAGTCCTGCAAGGGAAGCCGGAAGGGAAAGCGGGGGAATCGGGCAAAAAGAAACGCGGCATCATCGGGACGGCCGTCACGTTCCTTCCCCGGCAATTGGCCCACAGTATGGATTGGATGTTTCAGCTTTTGCGGTATGACGCCTACCGCAAGGCGGGGCAACGCCGGTTATCGCAACCCACAGAGTTTGTCACCACCGCCGCCGCAACCCTCTATGGGGCCATGACGGGAAAGGTCATCACGCCCAGCCGGCGGGCCATGCCCTGGCGGCGGGCTGCGGCCATCATGCTGAGGAAAAAACCCGGCTTCAAGTGGCTCCGCTCTGTCCTCACCTTGCCCGATCGGCTCTTGCGGAGTATCACCCGGGACCTGGCGCGGGCCGGTATGACCCGCCGCCGGTCCCTCACGACGCTGGCGGGGGCGGGCGCCGAGCTCGCCCGCAACGCCGCAACCATTGCCGGGGGCGGGGATGAGGATTCCCAGGAATCGGAACCCGTATCGACTGAGCAACCGAAAAAGCGCCGGCATTCCATCCTGGGAAAAACGGCTGCAAAAGTGGCCGGGCAGGCGGCCGAGCAGGCGGCCAAAAGATACGGGCCCCAATTGGCGGCCCGGATGGGGATTGGGGCGGCTGAATCCGGGGCCGGGGCCGCCGCCGGAGGCCAAGCGGCGGGCCTAGCCGCTGGGGCCGGGGCTGCCGCCGCCGGAGAGGCGGCCGCCGGGGCGGGCGTGGCGGCGGGGGCCGGGGCGGCTGCGGGGGACGCCGCCGCCGCGGCCGGTTTGGGCGCCGGGGCGGCCGCATCGGGGGCCAGTATCGCCAGCGGTGTCGGGGTGGTGGTGGGGATTATCCTGGCGTTCGTGGTGGCGTTGGCCGCCGCCGTGTACATGGTTTATAAGTTTGTCCGCCGCGTGCGCGAACTCAATGAAGCCTGGTCCGCCTACTTTGTGGCCAAATACGGGGATTATAGCGCGGCCGGGGCCTACGCCCAGGCCCGTATCCAAGCCTATGAAATCGAACGCCGTACAAGTGGCGGCGAGCGGCTGGCCCCGTACATCATCCGCAACACCGAAGCCGTTATCCAGCTCCGCGAAGATTTTCGCCAGTGGGAGCGGGTGCGCACGATGGCCGGCACGGCGATTGCTTCGGTCATGGCCAATGCCGCCCACGGCATCATGTCCCGTGTCAATGGGCTCTTAAAACCGGTCCTGGATCGCGTGGAACGATTCTTGGATCGGGTTATCGGCAAAATCGATGAACCCCGCCTGCCCGTGGATGAGTTTCTCCGGGCCCTTGAGCAAAACGCGGGCGGGGCCATTGCCCGCAATCCACCACCGAGACCCAATCCACCATGGCGCTGATTGTCACCTACGGCCCAACCACAATCCACAACGCGGAAATAGCCCGCTGCGAACAAGAAGTGGTGTATGACCCGAGCGGGACGGATGCCCTCTTTGTCCGAACGACGCTCACCATCCGCGGCCACGTATTCCGGGGCGAAGTCAAGGATACCACCCGGCCCCAGGTTTTCCCGCCCGGCAATGCCGAACTCACGCCCGTGAACGTGACCCATGCCCTGTCCCAACCCCGCTTGCCGCTGGATATTGTTCGGCAAATTCAAGGCCAGCAACCGGAAACGCTCTGGCACGTCATCCCGTGCACGTTTGATGATGGCGGGCTGGGGGCTCCGATGAACACCCCAGAGAGGCGGGCCCATCAAGACGTGGAAAACGGCCCGCGGCCCACGGGCGTGGCCATCCTTCAGAATTACCGCTGGGGCTTTGAAGTCGAATGGACGGTAACTTTTTCCCAAGTCCCGCTGGACCGGGACGGGTACGTCATACCGGATCAGCCCGTGGCGGAATGGGCCCTCAACAACCGGTGGCGGATTACGGAGCAAATGGACGAAAACTTTTTCATGACGAAAACTTATTCCGGCTCAATCCGCCTGCGAACGGCCCATCCCACCCTGCACATGGTGGCCCGCCTGCTGGCATTCCCCGAACTGGAACCGGGATTCAAGCGGGAATCCTGCGAATACACCGTATCGGAAAACGGGCTGGAAGTTACCTATCGGATTGTGGATCGCCAGGTGGCCCACGCCCCGCCCTGGCCCGCCACCCGCATGGAAGTCCGGCATTCCGAATCACTCACGAAAATGGGTTACGCCGTTCAAAGCGCCTGCACCGTCCGGCTGTGGGGCCCGCCCTCTGTCCCCAAGGCCGCCCTCTTGGCCCGGGTGGCCCAAATCTTGCGCAATCGGCTGTTGTGGGATGGCGGGCTGGGAAAATCCGCTTTCGTGGAATCTTTGCGGATTACCGATGAAATCGGGCCGGAAAACTGCGTGACCGGTGAAATGATCATCAACCGCTTTCCCCTCGTGGCCGACAACGCCGCCCCGGCCGGGAACGATCAAGACGCCAAAGGCGGGGACGGCCGAGGCGTGGCGGGCGGGCAAGCGGCGCCGGCCGGCAACCCGCCCGCGGTGGCCCAAGCGGCCGGGTGGCTCCAGAAAGTAGTGCGGAACGTCCTGGGAACGGATATTGTTCTGCCGCCCCTCCAAGGGGCATGGATCAATCAACTCAATGGCATCCTTGGGCACGACACCCAGCACCCCGATAAATCAATCAAGCCCATGCCCTGGGGATACAAGAACCAAGCCCAAGCCCGGGGCCCGGTGGAAGAAATCTTTTTCACTTGCTATTATCAGCGGTCCTATTGTCCGCCGCATCGATTCCATCCCTGGTTGGGTACTGAACCCGGCGACGTCCCCGATGCCGCGATGCAAGATGCCATCCGGGGAGTGAACGCGGCCCCGCCCGGCGAGAAGTGGCCCCAGGATAATCCTGTGCAAGCGGCCGCGCCCCCTGCCGAACCGCAACGGGTGGCGGAAATTGTTGATCAAGCCCTGCCGGAGGCGGTTTCCCTCTCCCACGCCCAGGCCCTTTATACCTTTGCCACTGCCCAGAACGATTATCAATTCCACCGCGGCCGCGTGGCCCTGGCGCGGTCCCTTGTCGATGAATACGATCCCCTCGTGAACGATGACGGGGAAGCGGATGCCGTCATCATCACCCTGAATCGGCCCTTGTATTTCCGACATCTGCATTACGAAGCGGAGCGGATCGGGGACTGGCCGGAAATTCCCACCCCTGCGGATTATCAACTGCCCGGCGGGGCGGAAGCGAAACTGATGGAATTTCATATCAAACCGCAACCGCCTGCCCTCACCGCCGACGGCCAGCACCTCGTGTATCGGGTGGAAGCCTACTATCAATGGGCCTACACCCGGGCCCTGCCGGGCCAATATTTCGACACGGGGACGCTGCCCCACGTCCGAAGCGATTTGGTGTCCCCGTTCGGGCTGGGGACGCACGCCCGGGATCGGCTGTTGCTCTTGCCCAATACTCAATCGGGAGGCTACGCATGGACATAACGAACGCCCAACGCACGGGGCTTTTTGACCTTCTGGGACGCCTGGTCTACTGGGCCGCCCAAGCCCAATCCCAAGCGGCCGGAGTCCGCAATACCGCCGGGGCCTATATTGAGGCCCTTTCTCCGGCTGTGGCGGCTGATCAATCCGCCGCCGCAAACGCCGCCGGGACGTGGGCGGCTGCGGCCAGCTCCGCCGCCCGCGGGGCCATCCAAGCGGCCATCAACGCCGCCCAAAACCTGGCGATGCAAGCGGCCACCATCCTGGCGGGCCGCCCCATTTCGACGCCATCGGAAGCGGCCCCGATTATCGCCGCCGCCCTCAAGTCGGCCGGATACAAGGCCACCCCGCCCGCCCTTACGTTTTCGGTCAGTACTGGAACGAACTCCGGGGATGCCCGGCTGTTTGTCCAGCGGCTGCTGTCGGCGGGGATTGCCGCCCCGTGGTGGCCCACCCAAACCGCATCGGCCGCAACCGACGCCACCGGGTTGACCTCTCTGGCCTACCGCCGCGCCGGCCAACCGGCCAGCCCGGATTGGGATTCCGGGGATTCCCAAATCGTGTCCCTACTGCCGCAATCCCTGGGCGATACCCTCATCACTGGGGCATCCCTCGACCTCGACGCCGGCGCCGTGTCGGCCGCCTGGATTTTGGCGGGCTCGCAAATTTCCCATATCCTACCCCCCCAGGATGAAATCCAGTTTTCCGCCCAGCCCACGGGCGGATATTTCAACCTCAAGTGGCTTGACCGCTTCGGCAAACTCCAGATGACGCGGAACCTGCCGTATAACGCCACGCCCTGGGCCGTGGCTTCCGCGATTGCCGCCCTCAGCCCAGAAACGGCCGATGTGAAAGTGTCCGCCCGTACCGCCGGGCCGGGCTTTGTGGTGGACTGGCCCCGCGCCCCGGGCTCTTTCGGGCTCTTGCAAGTCGATAATCACCTGAGCGGGGCCACTGTGTCCATTGTTCGAACCCGGGCCGGAAACGCTGGGGCCTACGCTGGGCACGCCGTGCGATTCCTGGGGAACGGCTCGGAAAAGTCGGGCATCTTTCAGCCCCTTTCTGTCGGCCCGCTGGCCGGAACGGCCCTTGTCCGCATCTACCACGACGGGGCCACCGCGGGGACGCTGCAAGTCGGTTTATTTGCCGAGGCCAATGCCACGGCCGCCCCCCTCTCCACCCCTGCGGGCGGAACGAACGCCGTTTCGGTCGATCTTTCGAGTTTGGCGGCCAACCAATTCCATTTCATTGAATGCCCCTTGGCCCTGGACAAGTCGGCCCAATGTTACTTCGGCATTCGGCTTTCGACGGCCATGACCTCGGGGAAGTCCCTTTACATCAACTGGCCCCAAATCTTCACTTTCCCCGATGGGGATGGGCCGGGTTTTGTCCTGTCCCGTGAACGCTATGGGCCCCTGCCCGGCGATTCCTGGACTGTCCAGATCACCAACCCCAGCACCGGAAAATGGGCGAAATGGTGGGCCCGCATCTTTTCGGGCTCGCTCTTGCCCCCTACCGGCACAACCGAAATTCCTGAATCTATCATCGCCCCATGATAGGAACGACGCCGACACGCCCCGCGGAACTACTTCAGAATGTGCGGGCCACGGTGGCCGACGCCTTGGGCCTGGCCGTGGAGCGGGTGTATCTTACGCCCGCCCCCGAACTGCTGGGCCGCCTGCCCCCCGCGGCGGAAACCTTTGCCGCCCTCGTTCCCCGTACCCTGGAACTGGCAGGCCCCGTCCAGCACCCCCGCATCTTTCCCGCCGCCCTCCGCTTCGATGTGTGCGTTTATAGCCGGGTGGCCATCGATCGAACGTTTTCGGGGGAAACCCTCTTGCTGGACGCCACGCGGGGCCTGTTTCCGCTGGGCGAAAAACTGCTGTCCCGCCTGGCCGGGGTCATTCTCCAGGATGCTGATGGCCAGCCCGTTCTGCGCGTCCCGCTGTTGGCGGAATCCGCCGGCGCTGTCCGTTGGTTGGAAGGCCAAAATCTCGTGTTAGCCTACCTCGTGCAATCGTACCTGGCTTCCTTTGACTATGCTTTGGACTAGCCCCCGGGCCCGGTTAACGCTCGCGCTCATCATCGGCGATCGGCCGGTGGCGGTGTTGCTCGCGCCCCGGGATCGGAAACTGGCGGAGCGGCTTTTCCCGCCCGACGTCCTGGAGTCCCTGGCGGAAGAACTCCGCCCCGCCTGGATGCCGACGCTGTTGAACCGGCCCCGGGCGGGCCTGGCCGTGTCCCCCTCCGTACTGCCTCAGAACGTTTTGCAGAACGCCCCCGCGGGCAACCTGGCCGATATTGTCGAGGCCCGCTTTTCTACCATCGGCCCCAACGTGGCCCGGTCCATCGGCAACTGGCAACACTGGGGCCCGCCGCAACCCCGCATCAATTCCCTGTGGATTCCCGCCGGGACGGCCCGGCACCCCTCCGCCCTGTTCATCGTTTCCCGTGAAGAACTGGAGCGGTCCCCCTGGCGGACGGCCGACAAAGTCCAGTTAACAATCCGCGCGAGCGGGGACGGCGGGAGCTATTCCCTCCAGATTCCTTTTTCGATCGTGGCCGCCCGCTTTAATGGCCAATTGGCCGCCCTGGCCCTGGTGGCCAAGTCCCGCGACCTCGACGCCCAGTGGATCAATGGGCCGATTGAATCGTGGGGGGATTTCGCCCGGGCGCTCTCCGATGCCGGGTTAACCCTGCAAGCCCAGCCCAGTGAAGCGATCAATCTTTCGAGACAAGCGACGGCCGGGCTGTGGCCCGCTTCCATCCTCATCGAGGCGGTGTGCCTCAATTTCGGCATTGTCCCCCTCTGCCTAGACGGAAAGACGATTACGGGCACCCCCTGGGCGGCGCTGCAAGAAGCGGGCCTGCTCAAGCCCGATCAACCCCTGCACCTCTTTGAAGATTTGACGGGGCCCCGGCTGGCCGGGCTCCGGGTGGCGTTCCGAAAAGCCCGCTACGGGATTCCCACGATTCCGGAAGATTGGGCCATCAAGACGGTCAAAACCGATCAACCCAATGGGCCGTGGTATCCCGCGGTCGAAGCGGCCTATTATGACGAAACCGCCCAGGATGGCCAGCAAACCATCGAGCGGCTGGCGGCGTTTCTCCTCAATCTCTATCGGGCCATCCCCCGCGGGGCGGCCGGGCGGGCCCTGCCCGAAAAAAGCGAGGCGGAAACTCTGCCCGCGTTCGACTGGATATGGTGGGAATTTTCGCAAGCGGATTTCCGGGTGACCTATCGGCCCCTGTCCCCGGCCTGCCTGCCGGTGGAATGGCTTCACGCCGGGCCGCCTAGTACCACCACAACCACCACCACAACCACCACGACGCTTCCGCCGCCGCCGCCCGATCCCTGCGGCGTGTGCAAGTGGCAATGGAACCCGCAATCCTACGCCTGGCAAATCCTGGAAACGCTCTGTGAAGCGGATTGCTACTGTGCGGGCCCCCAGGATTGCCCGGGTGGCTCCGATGTGGTAACTATCCCATGCCAGCGGTGGCAAATCCCCCCGGCCACGTGTTATCCGCCCTGCGATGGCCAATGCAATTGGACGTCCCCCGATGGCCAGCACTGGCAACTGGTATCCTCTTCATGTGTTGGCCAGGATTGCAATTGCAAGGGCCCGCCCGACTGCCCGAAAGGCCCCGGCGATACGTGGACGGGCCCATGCACTCAAGGCCCGACGGTCACGCCGTCCCCCGATCGTTGCACAACCACCACCCCCGGGCCCTGTTCTAACTACTGCACGTATCGCTGGAATGGAAAAAGTAACGCCTGGGAACTTGTGGAAACCCGCTGCCCGAGCGGCTGCGGGTGTGATGCGGGCCGCCTGGCTTGCCTGGGCCCTGGGGATGATGGAACGTTAACCGACGTCCCCTGTGTGCGGGAACCTACTTCGCCGCCCTCTTGCGTGACCACCACCCCCGCCCCCTGCACCGGCACCTGTCGCTGGTGGTGGAACCGCGCCGCCCGGGCCTGGGTGATTTCTCAAAAGGGCTGCCAATCCCAATCAACCCGGAAATGCGATTGCTCACCGCCCCAATTTTGCGGGGATTCTTATTCGGATTGCGCGTTCACGAATTGCATGGCGGGCGATACGCTGCCGCCCCCGGACTGTGGCGGCTCGACGCCCCCGCCCAGCACAAGCGAGGCCCCCTCGACGCCCCCGCCGTCTACCGACCCGCCCTGTTCTGGCCGCTGCCGCTACCAGTGGATTCTGGGGGAATGGCGTATCCGGTCGGATTCCGACTGTCCCCCGGGTTATTCGGGAAGCTGTTTTTGTCCCCCGCCGGAGTCCCCCGGCTCTAGTCCATGCGACGTCCAGGAAGTCCCTTGCCAAGCGCCCCCGCCGCCGCCCACCACGGGCGGGCCGCCCCCGGGATGCTCTGGGGCCTGCCATTACATTTGGTTGGACCCGGAGTATTTCCCCGGAAGCACTGAAGGATGGTCCTGGATTGACCCCGACTGGCCCTGCTCTGAAGGCTGCCGCTGCCCGCCCCCGGCCCGCCGCGGGGAACCCTGCGAGCTGGTGGAAATTCCCTGCGCTCCCCCCCCGCCGCCCAGCACAACCCCCAGTGTGCCCAATTGCGAAACGGGCTTTTGCCTGTGGCGGTGGACCGGCTCCGATTGGGCGTTTATCGATTCTCTTTGCACCGACGACTGTCCCTGCATCATCCCCGAAGGCGATCCGATAGACGATTGCGAAGTGCGGCGGATGCCCTGCGCTCCGCCCCCGCCGCCCCCGTCCACCTCCACCACAAGCACCACAAGCACCACAAGCACAAGCACCACAAGCACAACCACCACGACCCCCGCCCCCTGCACGGGCCGCTGTTCCTGGGTATGTAACTCCGCCGGCGTGTGGGCGCTACAATCCTCAACGTGTGCCGAAACTTGTCTTGGATGCACGCCCCCATCGGACGCTTGCCGCCCCGGCGCTACTACTGAAACCGTTTGCGAGGCCTGGCCCACTACCACGCCGGACCCCGCCCAGTGCACCGGCCACTGTATCGCCTATTGCAAATGTTCCAACGAATCATGTTCCCGCGGCCGCTGGACAATCATTAGCAATTTGTGCCGCGGCTCCAACTGCATGTGCGACGCGCCCCCGCTGGCCCCCTGCAATCCCTGGGTGGCCGATCAGATGCTCTTGGCCTGCGTTCCGATTCCCACCACGCCGCCCCCGACTACCAGCACAACCACCACCCCGGCGCCCACTACCTCAACCACGTCCACCACCTCGACCACCACGACGGCGGCCCCGACCACGT
>ERZ795042.900-NODE-900-length-21216-cov-4.026936_pt1 | contig 21216 bp, 20 predicted proteins | sample MGYA00375126_ERZ795042 | MGnify/ENA primary metagenome ERZ795042 (study PRJEB30171, sample SAMN05518105) | compost metagenome | isolation source: Feedstock adapted compost from Newby Island compost facility, Milpitas, CA | place: USA:Newby Island compost facility...
GGGGCGCGGCCGGCCCCGGCGGCCCCGCCGTGCGGCCGGACTGGGAAGCACCCCGCTTGGCCGGGCAGCCGGACGAATGCTATCATGAAGCCATGGCGAACGGAAGGAGGGAGTCCATGCGGCTCAAGCTGGAAGGGATCGAGAAGCGGTTTGACGGAAAGGAAGTGCTCCGGGGCATCGATGCCACCTTCGAGCAGGGCAAGATCTACGGGCTGCTCGGCCGCAACGGCGCCGGGAAGACGACGCTGTTCAACTGCCTGAGCGGGGAACTGAAGATGGACGGAGGATCCGCCTGGCTGGAGGAAAACGGCAGCTTGCGCCCGCTCGAGGAAAAGGACGTCGGCTATGTCTACTCCACGCCGATCCTGCCGGAGTTTCTGACGGGGTACGAGTTTTTGTCCTTTTTCCTGGACATCAACCGGGAGCGGCTGAAGCCGGAGGACGTGCGGCCGATCGACGACTATTTCGACCTGATGGGCATGGCGAAGGACGACCGCCACCGGCTGATCAAGGGCTACTCCCACGGCATGAAAAACAAGCTGCAGATGCTGCTCATCCTCATCACCCGGCCGCCGGTCATCCTGCTGGACGAGCCGCTCACCTCCTTTGACGTCATCGTGGCGTTGGAAATGAAAAACCTGCTCAAGGAGATGAAGGCAGGCCACATCCTCGTTTTTTCCACCCATATCCTGCAGCTCGCCACCGACCTGTGCGACGAGATCGTGCTTTTGCACAACGGGAAACTGTCGGCGGTGTCCGGGGAGCTCCTGCGGAGTCCGGAGTTCGAACAGTCCATCATCGAGCTGCTGAAGGATGAGGGACCCGAGGTGGAGAACCGTGCTGAAAACGTTTAACACCCTGATGGCGATCCAGACGGCCACCTACGTCAACCTTCTGCTGTACTGCCTGCGCCTCGTGCCCCCGCTGCGCCGGATCGTCCGGGAATCCGCCTTCGCCCGTGTGCGGCTCAAGAAGGCCATCGCCGCGGTCGTGCGCATCGCGGTGCCGGTCGGACAGGCGGCGCTTTCCCTCGCGTACGTCGGGTTTGTTCTGCCCCTGCCGGTCACCTCTTTCGGGGAGCGGCTACTGCCGGAAGAACAGCTCGCGCAGTTCGTCCACGCGCTGTTCCTGCTGAGCTTCGTCGTGGCGGGCGTGACGAGCGCCGCGATGCTGGAGCCGAGGAGGGGCAAATTCATCGCCGTGCGGCTCCTGCGCATGTCCCCGGCGGAATACATGAGGGTGACCTTGACGCACAAATACGTCTGGTACTTCCTCCGCATGGCGCTGGCGCTCGCGCTGTTCGGCCGGCTCCTGGGACTTGAGGTCTGGCGGGCAGCGCTCCTCGCCGCCGCGGCCGCGATGGCGCGGGTCCTGTGGGAATACGTGCACCTGAAGGCGTTCGAGCGTGCGGGATTCGTGATCGTCCGGAAAACCGGCCTCGTCTGGGCGGTCATCCTGGCCGGCTATGCGTGCGCCTATGCGCCGCTCGTCTGGCCGGCGGCACCATCTCTCGCCCCGCTGATTCTGCATCCGGTGTTTCTCGTCGCCGTCATCGCGGCGGGAGCTGCGGCCGCGTACCGGCTCGCCCGCTACGGAAATTACCGAGCGGTGGTGGAGGCGGCGACGCGGCGGGACGATCCGATGATCGACCTGGGGAGAGCCATGTCGGAAGCGAACCGGCGCAGCCTGCGGATGGGCGAGGCCGACTATGCGCTCGACGAGGAGAAGGCCGAACGGGCGGCGAAGGTGCGGACGAGCACCGGATACGCCTATCTGACGGATCTGTTTTTCGAGCGGCACCGGAGGCTCGTGCGCCGGCCCGTTCACATCCGCCTGTGGGTGATCGCCGGCGTCGGGCTGGCGGGACTCGCCGCGGGCCGTCTGTTCGCTCCGGAGGCGGGCCGGTACCTGGCGCTGCTGATGGAAACGAAGCTCCCCGTGCTGTTTCTGGCCATGCTGTACCTGTCCACGGGCGAGCAGATGTGCCGGGCGTTTTTCTACCATTGCGACGTGAACCTGCTCAGGCACCGGTTCTACCGGAACGACGCCTTCGCCCATTTCTTCATCCGGCTCGTTCGGCTGATCGGCCAAAACGCGCTGGTCGCCGCGGCGCTCGCCGCCGCGCTGACGGTGGTGTACCTGGAGGCGGGCGGCGGGACCTGGGGACCGGAGATCGTCTTTCTGTGGATCAGCGCCCTCGCGCTGTCGGTGTTTTTCAGCGTCCATCACCTGGCCCTGTACTACCTGCTGCAGCCGTATACGACGGAGCTGAACGTCCGGAATCCGCTCTTTTTCCTGTTCCATTCGGTCATCGGGGGCATCTGCGGGCTCAGCCTGTTCATCCGGGTTCCGTCCGGCGCGGTCGCGGCCTGCGCGGCGGCGCTGGCGATCGTGTATCTCCTGGCCGCGCTTGTGCTCGTCCGCCGGTACGGCAGCCGCACGTTCCGGGTGAAGTAGACGACGGAATGCGGGTGAAGCGTACGCCGGAAAGCGGGTGAAGCGGGCGCCGGAATGCGGTATCATGTTGTTGAAGACAAAACCGCAGGGGAGGCGGTTCCGGATGAATGTCTACGGGTTTGAGGCGAAGCGCATCGACGGGACGGTGCAGTCGCTGGCGGATTACCGGGGGAAGGTGCTGCTCATCGTGAACACGGCGAGCCGGTGCGGCTTCACGCCGCAGTTCGAAGGGCTCGAGAAGCTGTACCGGGAATATCGCGGCCGGGGGTTCGAAGTGCTCGGGTTTCCGTGCAACCAGTTCGGCGGGCAGGATCCGGGCACCAACGAGGAGATCCTGGAATTTTGCCGGTTGAACTACGGCGTATCCTTTCCGATGTTTGCGAAGATCGAGGTCAACGGGCGCAACGCCCACCCGCTGTTCCGCTGGCTCAAGAGCCGGACGGGCCTGCCCGGATTCAATGCGATCAAGTGGAATTTCACCAAGTTCCTGATCGACCGCGAGGGCCGGGTGGTCAAACGGTATGCGCCGGTGACGAAGCCGGAGCGAATCGGGCGGGACATCGAGCGGCTGTTGGGTCAATCTCCCTGGTCTGGTGAAGAACTGCGGCAAGTCTGATTAAATCGTGATGAATCCTGAGAAGGGAATTATGCAATGAGAATGGATCCAATATCCATAGTTTGGTATAATGCTGTCTGGAGGTGAATGCGGCCATGGCATATGTCAAACTGGAAACAATGCCGCATGATGGAAGGATCGCCAACGTGATTTTGGACCGGCCGGAGGCGCGCAACGCTTTCAATACGGACATGGCCCGAGAGATAAGGGACCTGTTCCGGTCGTTGGCGAAAAGCGATGTTCGAGTCATCCTTCTGAGTTCATCCAACAGCGTTGCCTTTTGCGCCGGCGCCGATCTGAAGGAGCGTAATGGCATGACCGACAGGCAGTGGCGGGAGCAGCACAGGTTGTTCGAAGAGATGTTCAATGCCGTTGCGGATGCTCCGCAGCCGGTCATAGCCGTCGTGGACGGATACGCTTTGGCGGGAGGATTCGAGCTGGTGCTGAACTGTGACATGATCGTCTGTGCCAAAACCGCTACCTTCGGTCTTCCCGAAGTGACCCGAGGGATCATGCCCGGGGGTGGTGGCACCCGGCTGCTGTCTCGGCGCATCGGCGTGCATCGGGCGAAGGAGTGGCTGTGCACCGGCCGGATGGTGAGCGCGGAAGAGGCGCAAGCAGCGGGACTGTTGAATCGGCTGACGGATGCGGAACATCTGCTGGAAACGGCGCTTGAGCTGGCGGGACAAATCGCGGACAACGCCCCTCTCGCGGTGCAAGCATGCAAACAGTCGGTGGATGAGCTTTTTGGCATGGATACAAGGGCAGCGCGGGAGCGGGAGATTGAGTTCTACAACCGCAGCGTGGACACGGAGGACCGTCTGGAAGGCGTGCGGGCTTTTGTGGAAAAGCGCAGGCCGGTATTCAAGGGGAAATAGGATCGCGAAGTGGAGCGGCTGTCTGCAGGCGGTCGGGATGGAACAGAGAGTTACGGGAGCGTGGAAATGGAACATGAAAAACAGCGAACTGCATGATGAGCTTCGCAATGGCGTGCGGGCGCTGTGCGAAAAATTTCCGAACGAATATTGGCGGAAAGTGGATGAAGAAGGCGCATATCCGGAGGAGTTCGTCCGGGCTCTGACGGATGCCGGATACCTCGCCGCTCTCATTCCGGAGGAATACGGCGGGTCGGGGTTGTCGCTCACCGAAGCTTCCATTATCATGGAGGAAATCAACAAGTCGGGGGCAAACGCCGGGGCATGCCACGCCCAGATGTACACGATGGGGACGCTCTTGAGGCATGGGTCTGAGGAGCAGAAAAGGAAATACTTGCCGAAAATAGCGGATGGCTCGCTACGCCTGCAGGCGTTCGGCGTCACCGAACCCAACACGGGATCGGACACGACCCGGCTGCGCACGACGGCGGTCCGGAAGGGGGATCGTTACGTCGTAAACGGGCAGAAGGTGTTCATTTCCCGGGTGCTGCATTCGGATTTGATGCTGCTTTTGGTGCGGACGACACCTCTGGACCAGGTCCGGAAGCGGACGGAAGGACTGTCGGTTTTGCTGGTGGATCTGCGGGAAGCGATCGGCAACGGCATTACGGTGCGCCCGATCCGTACGATGATGAACCACGCTACTACGGAATTGTTTATTGAAGATTTGGAGGTGCCGGCGGAAAACCTCATTGGCGAAGAAGGCATGGGATTCCGGTACATCCTGGACGGCATGAACGCGGAGAGAATTTTGATCGCTTCAGAATGCATCGGTGACGGGTACTGGTTTATCCGCCGGGCGACGGAATATGCGAAACATCGCATCGTATTTAACCGTCCCATTGGGCAAAACCAGGGAATCCAGTTCCCGATCGCCCGGGCATACGTCAATCTGGAGGCTGCCAACCTGATGCGCTTTCGCGCGGCGGAGCTGTTCGACAGCGGAAAGCCCTGCGGGAAGGAAGCAAACATGGCGAAGCTGCTGGCGGCGGATGCATCCTGGGAGGCGGCCAACGTTGCACTGCAGACTCACGGCGGGTTCGGGTTTGCGGCAGAGTACGACGTGGAGCGGAAATTCCGGGAGACACGGCTTTACCAAGTGGCGCCGATTTCCACCAATTTGATCCTGTCTTACGTGGCGGAGCACGTGCTCGGGCTTCCGAGATCGTACTGAAGAGGTGCGGAGGCATGCAATTTCCGAAGAAGGCGGAGATCATCGAGGTCGGACCGCGAGACGGTCTGCAGAACGAGCCGGGTCCGATCACCGTCGAGCAGAAGAAAGAATTGATCCGGAGGTTGGCGGACACGGGCTTAAGCAGAATGGAGACAGCTTCTTTCGTCAACCCCAAATGGGTGCCTCAAATGGCGGACGCCGAAGAAATCGCCGCCTGGTGCAATCACCTCGGAATCACGTGGATCGCGCTGACGCCCAACGTGAAGGCGGTCGAACGGGCCATTGCGGCGAAGGCGCCGCAGATTGCCGTATTTGTCGGGGCGAGCACGGCGTTCAACAAGAAAAACATCAACAAGTCGACCGAAGAATCGCTGCAGGAATGCAAGCAAATCTTTGAGACAGCCAAATCGCAAGGGATTTTTGTCCGAGCCTATATCTCCATGGCCTTCTCGTGCCCGTATCAGGGGAAGGTGACCTTTGAAGAGGTGGAACGAGTTTGCCGCAGTTTTGTCGACCTTGGAGCGGATGAAATCGATGTGGCGGACACCAACGGCTTTGCCAATCCGAAGCAGGTCTATGAGAGATTCAGCCGGCTACGCGAGTTGTTTCCGGAGGCGGTGTTTGTCGGACATTTTCACGATACGAGGAAGATGGCGCTGGCGAACACATTGGCTGCGATGCAGGCCGGGGTGGAGAAATTCGACAGTTCCATCGGAGGATTGGGAGGCTGCCCCTTTTCTCCGGGAGCGACAGGCAACCTGGCGACGGAAGATTTGCTGCTGATGTTGAACGAGATGGGCATTGATACGGGTGTGTCGCTTGACAACCTGCTGGAGCACGTACCGTTTGCCAAATCTCTATCCGCCGGATGGAACGGGTGACCGCAGTTCGTTGACTTGATCACCAATCTGTAATAAGATGAAATCAACAAAATTGGATCCATTATCCCGTATCAAATTCAAATCATCCGCACAATTGGAAATGATGTCCATTATCCGGCAACGAAAGGCAGTGAAACAATGGCAGAACTCCGGGACGTCCACTGCGACGACATCACGAGAGCGGTCAAATACATGTGCATGGAAGCGAATTTTCATCTGGGCGACGATGTGATCGCGGCATTCGAGCGCGCTCTGAAGCAGGAACAATCCGAGGTCGGCAGGGACATACTCCGGCAGTTGATCGAGAACGCCCGGATCGCCTCAAGCGAGCGGGTGCCGATGTGCCAGGATACGGGAATGGCCGTTTTCTTCGTGGAATTGGGCCAGGACTGCCACATCACGGGAGGTTCCCTCTACGATGCGATCAACGAAGGTGTCCGCCAGGGATATAGGGAGGGATATCTGCGCGCTTCGATCGTTGGCGACCCCCTGGTCAGGAAAAATACGGGGGACAACACGCCGGCCGTCATCCATATCGAATTGGTGCCAGGCAATCGGTGCATCATTCACATGGCGGCCAAGGGATTTGGCAGCGAAAATATGAGCCGTCTGCAGATGATGAAGCCGTCCGACGGCATCGAGGCGGTGAAAGCGTTTATCCTGGACACGGTGAATCTTGCGGGCCCGAACGCCTGCCCGCCTATGATCGTGGGTGTTGGCATCGGGGGGAATTTTGAACTGTCCGCCTATTTGGCGAAAAAGGCACTGCTCAGGCCGATCGGGAAACGAAACCCGCGGGAAGATCTGGCGAAGCTGGAGGAAGAGCTTATCGACAAAGTGAACCGGCTTGGAATGGGACCGCAGGGAATGGGCGGGACGACGACGGCGCTCGATGTGCATGTGGAAGTATACGCCACCCATATTGCCGGGCTGCCGGTGGCTGTCAACATCAATTGCCACGCCAGCCGGCACAAGACGGTCGTGTTGTAGGCTGGAGTTCATCCGCAGGAGAGGAGGTGGGAGATTTGGCGGTGAAGCTGGTCGGTTTACCGCTTGCACCCGAAACCATCGCGAACCTGAGGGCAGGGGACCGGGTGGAACTGACCGGTGTGCTGTACACGGCGAGGGATGCGGCGCACAAGCGGATGTATGAATCGCTGGAACGGGGAGAGAAACTCCCGTTCGATCTCGAGGGACAAACCATCTACTATGTGGGGCCGACTCCTCCGAAACCGGGTCAGATCATCGGCTCAGCCGGGCCGACAACGAGCGGAAGAATGGACAAATATACGCCCAGGCTGCTGGAGCGCGGACTGAAAGGAATGATCGGCAAGGGAAGGCGCCAGAAGGAAGTGAAAGACGCAATCGTCAGACACGGGGCGGTCTATTTTGCCGCTGTCGGCGGGGCTGCAGCGCTCATTGCAAAAACGATCAAACGTGCCGAAGTGATCGGCTATCCCGATTTGGGCACCGAAGCCATTTACCGGTTGGAGGTTGAGAGGTTTCCGGCCATCGTCATAAATGACATCTATGGCGCAGATCTCTACGTAGACGGGGAGAGAAAATTTCGTACCATGGAGTGATCGCAAAGATGCTGCCCTTAATCGGTATAACCGTCGTTTCCCTTGAGCAGGCGATCGCAGCGCCGTTTGCCACCCGACATTTGGCCGATCTCGGAGCCAGGGTCATCAAGGTGGAACGGCCGGGAACCGGCGATTTTGCCCGCGGTTATGATGAGACCGTCCACGGGCTTTCCAGCCATTTCATCTGGTGCAACCGATCCAAGGAATCGCTGACTTTGGACTTGAAGAGTTCGGAAGGAAGGGAAATACTGGACAAGCTCCTGGAAAAGGCGGACGTCTTCATCCACAACCTTGCTCCCGGAGCCGTGGACCGCCTGGGTTTTGGAGCGCGCGAACTGCAAAAAAAGTTTCCCCGGCTCATCGTCTGCGGCATATCCGGTTACGGAACAACCGGTCCTTATGCGAACAAGAAGGCTTATGACCTGCTCATCCAATGCGAGGCGGGTTTGCTTTCCATCACGGGAACCCCGGATACCCCCTGCAAAGTGGGCATTTCCGTTGCCGATATCAGCGCGGGCATGTACGCTTTCAGCGGGATCCTGACCGCCCTCCTCCATCGCCAAAGCACGGGAAAAGGCGCCGTGCTGGAAATTTCCATGCTGGAGGCCCTGGGGGAATGGATGGGGTTTCCAATGTATTATACGGCATATGGAAAAGTGGAACTGGAACGCACCGGTTCAAGCCACGCTTCCATTTATCCTTATGGTGCGTTTCGCGGCAGTGACGGGAAGCAGGTATTCCTGGGCATCCAGAACGAGCGGGAATGGGCCCGCTTCTGCGCCGAAGTGCTGAAAAAGCCGGATCTGGCCGATGACCCCCGCTTTCAAAGCAACTCAATGCGCATGCAGAACAAGGAGGTTTTGCAGGAAATCATTGAAAATATCTTCAGTGCCATTCCCTCGGATACGATCATCGGCCGTTTGGACGCCGCGAAGATTGCCAACGCACGCTTGAATACGATGATGGATTTCTTCGAACATCCGCAGCTCAAGGAAAGAAACCGGTGGAGAGAAGTGAGCACGCCCAATGGCCCCGTCCGGGCGTTGGTGCCGCCCGCCATGCCGGAAGGACTGGAGCCGGTGATGAGCCCTGTTCCCGAAGTGGGGCAGCATACGGAACAGATTCTGCAGGAGCTCGGCTACGATTCCGAAAGAATCCGGCACTTAAAGTTGAGGCAGATTGTTTGAAGGACAAAGATTTTCGATTTTTCATTGCCGACCGGAGGTTTGGGCATGAGGTTGTTTCGCAGTTGGCTGTTCATTCCAGGTTCCGATTCCCGCAAGATAGCCAAGGCGGTTGACTTCCCCGCAGACGTGATCATTTATGATCTGCAGGATGCGGTGGCGCCCGCGGAAAAGGACGCGGCACGGAACAGGGTGCGCCGGGCTCTGGAAAGCCATCACGGGCCGCGCATGGCGGTCCGGGTCAATGAACCGGGCAGCCCCCAATTTGAAAAGGACCTGCTGGAACTCGGTCTGGCGGAAGGATGCTGGGGGATCGTCCTGCCGAAGGTAGAGCGGCCGGAGCAGCTCGAGCGGGCCAATGAACTTCTGGATCGGCAGGAAAAGGAGCGGAAGCGGAAAGGATTCCACGAACCGATCCGCCTCATTCCGATTTTGGAAACCGCCCTGGGCATTTGCAACGTGTACGAGATTGCCAAGGGGCGACGGGTGTTCTGCCTGGCCTTCGGATCCCTCGATTATGCTCTGGATATCGGTGCGGAACTGACCGGCGAAGGTCTGGAGCTTCTGTTCCCGCGGATCCAGTTGGTGCTGGCGTCGCGCGTTTCTGGCATTCAGTCTCCCGTGGATGCGGTGTACCCGGACTTCCGCGACCTGGCGGGACTGGAGAGGGAAACCCGTTTGGTCAAAAGCTTCGGTTTCCAAGGGAAGTTCGTCATCCATCCCGACCAGATTGAAACAGTGAACCGGGTGTTCCTGCCGAGCCCGGAGGAACTCGCGGAGGCGAGAGCCATCGTGGAAGCGTATGAGAGGGCGGTTCTGGAAGGATCGGGTGCCATCCAGGTCAACGGAAGAATGGTTGATTTGCCGGTGGTGGAAAGGGCCAAAAGGATGCTGGAACGGTACGGTTCATGAAAAATCCTTGAAACCTGGATCGGAGGCCTGATCCGAGCAATTGCGACTTGATTAACAATACTGTTAATATTATTCTGGATTCCAGAACCTAATTCAAATTGGAGGTTTGCCTTGAAAACAATTCCAAACCTGAGGCTTGACAAGCATTCCCTGGAAACGGTGCACGAAAAGGTGCTCCGGATTTTGCGGGAAGCGATCCTGCGCGGGGACTTTGCTCCGGGGGAAAGACTGGTCCAGGATGAACTGGCCGCCGCGATCGGGGTCAGCCGGATGCCTGTGCGTGAGGCGCTGCGCAAGCTGGAAATCGAAGGGCTCATCGTCATGGAGCCTCATCGCGGTGCCGTGGTCAAAACATTGAGTGCAGATGAAGTTGAGGAAGTGTACGTGCTCCGCTCCCAACTGGAACGTCTGGCCCTCGTGCAGAGCATCCAAGGGATGACCGATGAGGATATCCAGAAGCTTGAGCAGCTGCACAAGATCATGGAAGAAACGGAAGTCGTCAGCCTGTTTGTCAAAACCAACATCGAGTTTCACCAGGTTTTGCTGTGCCGATGCCCGTGGAAGCGGCTCTTGGGCTTCATCGATACGCTCTGGACCGGGCTTCCCCAGCAAACGCCATATATTCTGAAGGATCAGATGGTTCTTTCCAACAGGGAGCACAGGGAGATCATCGAAGCGATCAAGCGCGGGGATGCGGAGCAGGCGGGGGAAATCCTTTCCGCTCATATCCGGCGCACCGGGCAGCAGTTGGTTGAAAACATGAAGAAGAAAAAAACGGAATGACGAAAAACCTGGGATCGAAGGCCAGCTGGCGTTAGCAATACGGAACCGACAGGGAAATTTAAGGATCCAATATCCATTATCTTTTTTCATGTCATGACCCGATTACTTTGGACGGAGGGAGCGTTTCCATGAGCTTTGGCCATCCGGGCGCGGCGTCGTCCCGGCGCTTTCTGTTTTCCCGTCTGCATTCCCTTGCCGGCATCGTACCGCTTGGTCTGTTTTTGCTGGAGCATTTCTATTCCAACGGCGTCGCGATGCTGGGGGGAGAGCAGTACAACCTGCAGATCGAACGACTGCATTCGATCCCGTTTCTTTGGTTGCTGGAAATTGTTCTGGTCGCCATCCCGCTCCTCTATCACGCGGGCTACGGCATTTACACCGCCTTTGCGGCGCGGTACAACCTAGGAGCCTATTCGTACTGGCGAAACTGGCTGTTTTTCCTGCAGCGCGTAAGCGGGATGATCACGCTCGTGTTCGTGGCGTATCATTTGTGGTCCCTGCGTCTTGCAAACCTGTTTTTCGGTGTGCCGATCCATTTTGACACAGTCCAAGACCACCTGTCGTCCCCGTTCGTTTTTGTTTTCTATGTCATAGGAGTCGTGGCGGCGACTTTCCATTTCACCAACGGGCTAGCCTCGGGCTTGGTAACCTGGGGCATTACCATCGGGAAAAGGTCGCAGCGGATCGCGTCATATGCCATGTTTGCCCTGTTCGTCGTGTTGAGCGCGTTTGGCATCGGCACCTTGATGGCGTTCTGACAGGGAAATCGTGGGGAGGAGAAGTGAATATGGTCCAAAGGCATTTCATCGTCGTCGGCGGCGGACTGGCGGGTCTCATGGCGGCCATCAAGCTGGCCGAGGCGGGAGAGAGGGTGAAGCTGTTTTCCATCGTTCCGGTCCGCAGATCCCATTCCGTTTGCGCGCAGGGTGGAATCAACGGAGCGGTCAACACGAAGGGAGAAGGAGACAGCACCTGGGAGCATTTTGATGACACGATCTACGGCGGCGATTTTCTGGCCAACCAGCCTCCCGTCAAGGGCATGTGCGATGCGGCTCCGGATATCATTTACCTCCTGGACCGCATGGGTGTTCAGTTCAACCGGACTCCGGAGGGCAACATTGATTTCCGCCGGCTGGGAGGTGCCAAATACTCCCGCACCGCTTTCGCAGGCGCCACCACGGGGCAGCAGATTCTGTACGCCCTCGATGAGCAGGTGCGGCGTTTCGAAGCGGAAGGGCTGGTTGAGAAGTACGAACAGTGGGAAATGGTTTCGCTTGTTCTGGATGACGAGGGGGTGTGCCGGGGCATCGTCGCGCAGGATCTTCGAACGATGGAAATTCACGCCTTTCGCGCAGATGCGGTCATCCTGGCGACAGGCGGCATCGGCTATATTTTCCGAAAAAGCACGAATTCTGTCATCAACACCGGCAGCGCGCACAGTATCGCATACCAGCAGGGGGCCGTCTACGCCAACGGAGAATTTATCCAGATCCATCCGACGGCAATCCCCGGTGACGACAAGCTCAGGCTCATGTCCGAATCGGCGCGGGGGGAAGGCGGGCGCATCTGGGTGTACAAGGACGGCAAACCGTGGTATTTCCTCGAGGAAAAGTATCCGGCTTACGGCAACCTAGTGCCGCGGGACATTGCCACGAGGGAAATCTTCCATGTGTGCGTGGACCTGAAGCTCGGCATCAACGGCGAAAACATGGTGTACCTGGATTTGTCGCATCTTCCGCCCGACAAGCTGGAGAAGAAACTGGGGGGGATCCTCGGCATCTATGAAAAGTTTGTCGGCGATGACCCGCGCAAGGTGCCTATGAAAATTTTCCCGGCGGTGCATTACTCCATGGGCGGACTATGGGTTGACTACAACCAGATGACGAACATACCGGGGTTGTTTGCTTGCGGCGAGTGTGATTACCAGTATCACGGAGCCAACCGTCTCGGCGCCAATTCCCTGCTGTCCGCCATTTACGGGGGGATGATCGCCGGCCCGAAGGCGATCGAGTACGCGCGGGGCCTGAGGAAGGCGTCCGAGGATGTGAAGCAGTCGCTGTACGACGCGAAAAGATCCGAGCAGGAAGCGGAAATGAAAGCCATCTATTCCATGTCCGGCTACGAGAACCCATACCTGCTTCATCTGGAAATGAGCGACATGATGGTCGACAACGTCACGGTCGTACGCTACAACGACCGTCTGAAAAAAACGGACGAAAAGCTGGTGGAGCTTCTGGAACGGTGGAAGCGCATCGGCTTGGATGATCATTCGCAGTGGAACAACCGCACCGTCACCTTCGTGCGCCAACTGAAAAACATGCTGGAACTGGCACGGGTCATCACCCTCGGCGCCCTGCTCCGGAACGAAAGCCGCGGGGCTCACTACAAGCCGGAATTCCCGAATCGGGACGACGAAAACTGGCTCAAGACGACGCTTGCCCGCTATACCTTGGACGGTCCGGAATTCAGTTACGAAGAAGTCGATCTGAGCTACATCAAGCCGAGACCCCGCAGGTACGACGTGATCAAGGAAGCCGAACCGTCGAAGGAGGGCGATGGGCATGGAAAATGTTGAGAACCGCTTGCGACGTACCGGGCTGACCGTCCGGCTGAAGATCAGGCGCAAGGAGGGGCCGGACTCGCCTTCCTATTGGGAGGAGTTCGAGATTCCATACCGTCCGAACATGAACGTCATTTCCGCCCTGATGGAGATCCAGCGCAATCCGGTCAACGCGAAGGGTGAGCGGACTCGCGCCGTTGTTTGGGAATACAACTGCATGGAGGAAGTGTGCGGTGCCTGCAGCATGCGCATCAACGGCAGGGCGCGGCAGGCGTGTACAGCTCTCATCGATCAACTGGAACAGCCGATCGTACTGGAGCCGATGAGCACTTTCCCTGTGGAGAAGGACCTCGTGGTGGACCGCCGCCGAATGTTCGACGGGCTCAAGAACATCCATGCCTGGATTCCGATTGATGGCACTTACGCGCTCGGGCCCGGCCCGAAAATCTCGCCTGAGGAGCAGCAGGAAGCATATGTGTACTCCACCTGCATGACCTGCGGTGTCTGTATGGACGTCTGTCCAAATGTGAGCGAATCGATGCCGTACATCGGTCCATTCGCCATTGCCCAGGTGAAATACTTCAACATGCATCCCACCGGAGCGATGACGAAGAACATCCGGTTGGATGCGGTCATTGGCGAGGGAGGGATCAGCGGATGCGGCAATTCGCAGAACTGTGTGCGGGCATGTCCCAAGGGCATCCCCCTGACGTCCGCCATTGCAGAGCTGAATCGGGAAGCAAACCGATATGCGCTGAGGAAATGGCTGCGCATGTGAACAGGGGGAGAAGGGGAAAGAGAATATTGACTTCTTGAGAACGGTTACGATACAATAATTTCTGGATCCAGTATCCAATGATATTGCATCCAAGATCCGATCGGTGGGGGAACTTCTGCCACTGTTAGAAACATTCGCCGGGTCCGATTGGTTGCAAGCGTTTTCTGAAACCGTTTTAAAGAAACTGAACATTTCAATTTCGCAATTCCGAAACATTGAAAAAAAGGTTGGACGATCGGAACTCTTGCGCTGAATACAGGATCAGGGAGGAATTGTATGCTATCCCAACAAATCGTGAGCGGACTGGCCGCGGGCAGCCTGTACGCGCTGGCAGCGCTGGGACTTGTCCTGATCTACAAGGCGACGGACGTGGTGAATTTTGCCCAGGGCGAAATGGCGATGATCTCGACGTTTATCTGCTACACCTTTCTGAACATGGCGGGGTTTTCGTACTGGTACGCTTTTTTGGCCTCGCTGGTGTTTGCGGCGCTATTCGGCATGGCCGTGCAGAGGGTGTTCATGCGGCCGATTCAGAAGGCGCCGGTCTTGAATCAAATCATTCTGACCCTTGGATTGTATATGGTGTTCCGGGGGGTGGCTGGCCTCATCTGGGGGTACAACCCGATCCGTTTTCCGGTGGCGGTTTCCGGTGAACCGGTGAAGTTCGGAGGTGTCACCCTGACTCCGAATCAGCTGTTCATCATGGGCATCACGGTTCTGCTCATGCTGCTTGTGTTCTTGCTGTTTCGTTTCACCAAAACCGGACTGGCCATGAGGGCCGCGGCCCAAAACCTTGTGACGTCCCAGCTCATGGGCATCCGCGTTGGAACAATCTTCGCCCTGACTTGGGGCCTGAGCATCGCACTCGCGGGTGTGGCAGGCGTGCTCATTGCTCCGACTACATATCTCAGTCCCAACATGATGATGGAGGTTCTGATCAAGGGGTTCGCCGCGGCGGTTCTCGGCGGGTTCGCCAGCCTTCCGGGAGTGGTGGCCGGCGGCCTGCTTCTCGGCGTCCTGGAAAACATCGTGGCCGGATATATCTCGACGGAACTGAAAAACGCCTTCGTCTTCCTGCTGATCATCTTGATCCTGTACATCCGTCCGACGGGCCTGTTCGGTGCCAAACTGGTGAAAAAGGTGTGACACGAGGGAATGAAGCTGCTGAAAAAAGTCAAGCTCCATCATCTCTTTTTCGCCCTGCTGTTCATATACCCGATCATCGTGCATGACCAAACCTATTACCTGTATTCCGGCGGACTCATTTTCATCTACATCATCATGACCCTGGCCCTCAACATCCTGACCGGGTACGGTGGCCAGATTTCAATCGGGCAGTCGGCGTTCATGGCTATTGGAGCCTATACATCCACCATCTGCACGCTGAAGCTCGGCATTCCCTTTCTCATCGCCGTTCCCTTGTCCGGCTTCCTGACTGCCCTGATCGGGTTCATCATCGGTCTGCCTGCTGTGAAGCTGAGCGGCCACCTGCTCGCGGTGGCGACGCTCGGATTTGGACTCGCGGTGCCGGAACTGATCCTGAAATGGGATGACGTGACGGGGGGCTTTACCGGACTTTTTCCGGACAAGCCGGTCGTGTTCGGCTTTGCCTTTGACAGCGATTTCAAGATTTACTTCCTGCTTCTGATCATGACCCTCATTGTCACCTGGATGATCAACAATTTGATCAAGGGAAGGATCGGCCGCGCCTTCGTGGCCATACGGGAAAGCGAAATTTCCGCCGCCGCGGCCGGCATCAACGTCCCGCTGTACAAGGTTCTGATGTTCAGCATCAGCGGATTCTACACGGGAATTGCCGGCAGCCTGTATGCGCATTTTGTCGGCTTTATCAGCCCGTTTGATTTCAACTTGAACGTCTCCCTCATCCTGCTTGCCATGGTAGTGATCGGAGGCGTGGCATCCATACCCGGATCGTACCTGGGTGCGATACTTCTGGCCATGATCCCCCCGCTTACAAGCGGACTGCCAGGTTTCATGCTCATCTTGACCGGCGTCCCGCTCGTGCTCATCATCCTGTTCCTTCCCAACGGACTGATCAGCCTTGGGAAAAAGTGGGGAGCCAGACAGTCTGCCGCAAATGCCACGAAGCGAGGTGAAACCGCGTAGATGCTGGAAATTCGCAATCTGACCGTCAAGTTTGGAGGACTCACGGCAGTGGACAGTCTGGACCTCACGGTGGAGGAAAACCAGATCTTCAGCCTGATCGGCCCGAACGGGGCGGGAAAAACGACTGTGCTGAATACGATTTCCCGTTTTTACAAGCCGGTATCGGGAAGCATCAAATTTTTGGGAAAGGATCTGCTGGCGCTGAAAAATCATCAAATTATCCGCGCCGGAATTGCAAGAAGTTTTCAGAATGTCGAACTGTTCTCCAAAATGACCGTGCTGGACAACCTCAAGGTCGGGCTGCATGCCAAGTTGAAATCGGGCATTTTCAGCAGCAGTCTTGCGCTTCCCGGCTTCCGGAGGGAGGAGCGCGAACTGGAAAAGCTGGCTCTGGAAATACTGGAGCTTCTGGGCGTCCGGCATCTTGCCCGAGAGGAAGTCCGCAACCTCCCCTTCGGGCTGCAGAAACTGGTAGACATCGGACGGGCGCTGATGACCAAGCCGAAGCTGATCCTTTTGGACGAACCCGTGGCGGGCATGAACAACACGGAGACGGAGCAGATCGGCCGATTCATCGTCCGGCTTCGGGATGAATGGGGCATCACGGTGCTCATGATCGAGCACGACATGTCCCTCGTCATGAACATCTCCGACCGGATCGCGGTGGTAAACTTCGGCAAAAAAATCGCGGAGGGGCTTCCCCGGGAAATCCAGCAGAACCCCGCGGTCATTGAAGCCTATCTGGGAGAGGGGTATGCAAGTGGGACAAGCTGACATCGTGCTGAAACTGGAAGGGGTGTCCGCCGGATATGAAGGAATCGACGTGATTCATGACATCGACGTGGAACTGCAGCGGGGCTCCATCGCCACGCTTCTCGGGGCCAACGGATCCGGCAAGTCCACCCTGCTAAAGGTCATCTCGGGCATCGTCAAGCCGAGTCGGGGAAAGATCCGTTTTGAAGGAGAGGACATCACATCGTATCCACCGGATCGAATTGTCGCCAAAAGAATCATCCAGTGTCCCGAGAACCGCCAGATTTTTCCGTACCTGACCGTGCTGGAGAATCTGCGCATAGGCGCCTACTCGCGAAAGGACAGCCGGCAGGTGAAGGAGGACCTGGAAAAGGTGTTGGCTTTGTTCCCGCGTCTCAGGGAAAGACTCTCCCAGAACGGGGGCACCCTGAGCGGGGGTGAGCAGCAGATGCTGGCGATCGGCCGAGCCCTGATGGCGAATCCGAAAGTGCTGCTGCTGGACGAGCCGTCGCTGGGCCTTGCGCCGATCATCGTGCGCGAGATTTTTGAAATCATCCGGGACATCAACAAAGGGGGCACCTCCATCCTGCTCGTGGAGCAGAACGCCAACCTGGCGCTCCAGATTTCGGAATACGCCTACGTCATGGAAAACGGAAGGATCGCCCTCTCCGGGGAATCACGGGAACTGAGACAGAACGACAAAGTAAAGGAACTTTACCTGGGGGTTACATCCTGACAAACCATACCAAACACAGGGGGTAAGGAACCATGAAAAAGGGTCGCCTGCAGTTTCTGGCCATTATCCTGCTTGTCTTCACTCTGATTCTTGCGGCTTGCGGCAGTTCGTCCGGCGGCGGTTCATCTTCCGGAGGTTCCGGATCCGGCTCCTCCTCGTCCGGTTCGTCTTCGGGCGCATCCGGCGGCTCCGGCTCTTCGGGCGGCGGCAAAGACAATACCCAGGGGGTCACGGATACGGAAATCGTCATCGGAAACTTCACCGCCCACACCGGACCGGTCGCCCAGTTTGCCGCGACAGCCTACGGTGCGGAGGTGTACTTCAACAAGGTCAACGAGGAGGGCGGCATCAACGGGCGGAAAATCCGGTTCATCACGTACGATGACCAGTACCAGCCGTCCCAGACGGTGGCGGTGGTCAAACGGCTGCTGGAGCAGGACAAAGTGTACGCGCTCGTGTCTGCCATGGGGACGTCCACGAACTCCGCCGTTCGGCCGATGACCGTAAAACTGGGCATTCCGGTTCTCCCGCACTCCGGCGCGAACGAATTCGTGGATCCGCCGATCCGGAACTATTTCGGCGTCGTCAGCAACTATACGATCGAAGCCAAGATTTTCGTGAAATACCTGCATGAGACGTTGAACGCCAAGCGGGTTGCCGTCTTCTACCAAAACGACGACGTCGGGAAGCTGCCGCTCAGGGTTCTGCAGGAGGAGCTGCCCGGTCTCGGCATCGAGATTGCGGAAGCGATCGAACACAGCTCGACGGATGTCGATTACTCGTCCGCGGCCATCAAGATCAAGGAAGCGAAGCCCGATGCGATCCTGGCATTCACCAACCAGACCTCCGGGGCCTCGTTCTGGAGAGAGTACAAGAACATCGGTGGCGAGGGACAATACATCACCCTGTCTTCCGTCGGTCAGGGCTCGGAAGTGTACAAGCTCGTCGGCGACATCTGGGAAGGCACGATCGGCGTGAACGCCTATCATCCTCTGGATGACACATCCAATCCGAAGGTCAAGGAATTCTTGGACCATTTCCTGAAAGCCTATCCGAATGCCAACCCGGACATTGGCAAGATCGGCTGGTCCGCGGCCCAGATTACGGTGGAAGCCCTGAAGCGCGCCGGCGACGACCTGTCCTGGGACAACTTCATCCGCCAGATGGAAACGATCCAGAACTGGGACGGCAGCCTGCTCCTGAACGTGTACTACTCGCCCACGTTCCGCTACGGGCCGACGGGATTCTACCTGACCCAGTTCCGCAACGGCAAGACCGAAGTCATTTCCGACGTCATCAAATACGAACCGGAATCCTGAGGCAAACAGAAAGAGTTTTGATGTAACCCCCGTTACTTGAAAGTACCGCGGGCATGTATGGGTATTCAGATACATGTCCGCAGATTTTCTTATATATGAACAGTGGGAGGGTAGATGCACGTTGTCTCACTTCAGCAATATCCTGCGGAAGGATCGGGACCGGGCGCTGTATCTTTATCACCAGATGGTGCTGATCCGGGAGTTCGAGCAAAAAGTGGAGCAGTTGTTCATGCAGGGGAAGATTCACGGAACGATGCATCTATGCGTCGGACAGGAGGCAACGGCGGTCGGAGCCTGTTCGGTGCTACGGGACGAGGACAAGATCACGACCACACACCGGGGGCACGGGCAGTGCATAGCGAAGGGTGCGGACATCAACCGGATGATGGCGGAAATCCTGGGGAAGGCGACGGGACTTTGCAAGGGGAAGGGAGGGTCCATGCACCTTGCCGATCTGGACAAGGGGAACCTCGGCGCAAACGGGATCGTGGCCGGAGGGCTTCCGATCGCGACGGGTGCGGCGCTCACCTCGAAAATGAAAAAGCTAGGTTATGTCGTCGTAAGCTTCTTCGGCGACGGCGCGACCAACCAGGGGAGCTTTCACGAATCGCTCAATCTGGCGGCCATCTGGGACCTCCCGGTCGTGTTTTTCTGCGAGAACAACCAGTATGCCATGAGCGCTCCGGTATATGAAATGATCAAAGTTCCGGATATCGCCGAGAGGGCGTCCGCCTACGGAATTCCGGGGGTTGTTGTGGACGGCAGCGATCTCCTCGAGGTCATGCGGGTCACATCGGAAGCGGTGGAAAGAGCAAGGCGCGGAGAGGGCCCCACTCTCATCGAAGCAAAAACCTACCGGTTCAAAGGCCATTCCCGGAGCGATGCGCGGAAATACCGGACGAGAGAGGAAGAGCGTGAGTGGATGGAAAAGCGGGATCCGATCAAGAAGTACCGATCCTGGCTCGCGGGGGAGGGGTTGGCCTCGGAACAGGAATTGGATCAATACGATGCCGATGCCCGAAAAGATGTGGAAGCCGCGGCGGAGTTTGCCGAGAACAGCCCGGAACCTTCACTGGACCTGCTGACGGAAGATGTATATGCCTAGGGGGAAGTCCGATGAGAACGATTACATTTGCCGAAGCGATCCGCGAGTCGATGATTCAGATGATGCGGGAGAATGAGGATATCTATTTGATCGGGGAAGACATCGGGATCTATGGCGGCGTTTTCGGCGTGACAAACGGGATGCTCGAACTGTTTGGTCCGGAGCGGATCCGCAACACGCCGATTTCGGAAGCCGCGATTACGGGCTGCGCTGTGGGGTCCGCCATGACCGGCATGCGGCCGATCCTGGAACTGCAGTTCTCGGACTTCATGCTGATCGCGCTCGACCAGATCGTCAACCAGGCTGCCAAGATGCGCTACATGTTCGGCGGAAAGGGAAGTGTGCCCATGGTGATCCGCACGCCCAACGGAAGCGGGCTTGGATTCGCGGCCCAGCATTCGCAAAGTCTGGAGACATGGCTTGCCCACATCCCCGGCCTGAAGGTGGTACAGCCTTCCACCCCCTATGATGCAAAGGGGCTGCTGAAGGCGGCGGTGGAAGACAACAACCCCGTGGTGTTTTTTGAACACAAGCTGCTGTATGGCACAAAAGGGGAAGTGCCGGAAGAACTGTACACCATCCCTCTCGGGAAGGCGGACATCAAGCGGGAGGGCAGCGATGTGACGATCATCGCCACCTCGATCATGGTTCTGAGGGCGCTGGAAGCCGCGAAAGAGCTGGAAAAGGAGGGCATTTCCGTCGAGGTGGTGGATCCGCGCACACTGGTGCCGCTCGATGAGGAGACGCTGATCCGGTCGGCGATGAAAACGAGGCGGGTCATCGTCGTGTATGAGGCCGTCAAGAGGGCGGGGTTTGGCGCGGAAATCGCCAGCATGCTGGGGGAAAGCGAAGCGTTCGACTACCTGGACGCCCCGATCATGAGGCTGGGAGGGGAAGCGGTCCCGATCCCTTACAACCATCGGCTGGAGAAGGCGGCGGTGCCGCAGGTGCAAGACATCATTCGGGGCGTGCGCCGGATCCTCAACCGGGCGTAAGGGGGAGAAACCATGGCTGCGGAAATACTCATGCCCAAGTTGGGAGCTTCCATGGAATACGGGATGATCCTGCACTGGTTTGTGGAAGTGGGGGAAACCGTCCGGGAAGGCCAACCCCTGCTTGAAGTGCAGACCGACAAGATCAACATCGAAGTGGAGGCACAGGCAAACGGCGTCCTGCTGAAGAAGCTCTATGATGCGGGAGACGAGGTGCCGGTGCTGCAGGTGATCGGCTACATCGGTGAAGCCGGGGAGATTGTCGGGGAGGATGGCGGCTCTTCCGGACAATCCGTATCAGCCGGAGGGGAGACGGACGCG
>ERZ795042.905-NODE-905-length-21185-cov-81.426550_pt1 | contig 21185 bp, 34 predicted proteins | sample MGYA00375126_ERZ795042 | MGnify/ENA primary metagenome ERZ795042 (study PRJEB30171, sample SAMN05518105) | compost metagenome | isolation source: Feedstock adapted compost from Newby Island compost facility, Milpitas, CA | place: USA:Newby Island compost facility...
GTCGCGCCATGCCAATTCCCACGGCGATTGCGCGCGTGCCAGTTCCCGCGACGTTCGCGCGCGTGCCAAGTCCCCGCGACGAGTGCGCGTTCGAGGATTTATCCGCGCGCGAACGCCAAGGCGCCTATAAAAGAACGCGCGCGCGCACGCACGCGCACGCGCACACGCGCGCGCAAGTGGAACCACGGCACACAGGCAAACCTTGCACCGGAATCCGTACGTCATGAACGCGTACAGTCACGCATGCGCGCAAGTCAGTGGCGCGTGTTTCCCGCGTGGGGAGGGTAGTATGCCTGAATCGGTTGCGGATGCGGAAGGGTGCACTGGAGTCCCATGCCAATTTGCACCCCCTCCCGGATTCCCCCGAATTCCGCATCCAGACAACAAAAATCCCCGGTGTCACTGGTCATGCCAGCGACACCGGGGTCACTACTGATCCTGCATCCACCGAATATACTCTTCGTCGTAGTACGACGGCCACATCACCTCCTTTGCCTGGTCATCATACGGCGTGTAGCTGCTGGGAAGGAAGCGATTGTGCTCACTCGCATCCCGACACGCCGCATAACCGCCTACCACCAACAACACGATGATGAGCCACTGCGTCCACGGCGGCAACGGTCGCACCCTCGGATCCGCCACACTCTGCCTCCGATCGGGTCTCCGAACACTCCGCAACCAACCGGCCCCTGCAAACACTCCGCCAGGGGGTACCCTTCCTGTCCTCTTCACTATACAGGGGAGATGTCCTTCATGGGAGGTGTGTTCTGTGTCCGTACGTGGTCGTGTGTTTCGGTGGATGGCCGTCTTTCGCTGTGCAGCGAATAACGGGTATTATCCGCAAGACCGGTCAGTGCAGCATTCCCTACCACCGTTCAACAGCATTTGTATCCCCGCGTTCACCACGAGAATACCGATCACTCCCGTTAGCAGACTTACAACAACCAGGACCACGGGAACAACCAACGGAATATCAAGACAACAGGCCAAGTCATCAGCGATGTTCATTAGGGCTATGGCAAACACGAAAGCAACGATTCCTAACAGGAAAGGCAACATCCAACTCACCTCATACATCAAATGTCCACCCCGACGAGGAACTTCACAAAGTCCCAGTTCTCCCGTAAGGTGTTGAGCAGCGCCGGAGCCAGTGCCGAGATCGTTTGTTCCGCATCACCTTCGAAGCCCGACAGGTTGCCATACAGCCAGATTGCATGAAGCACCTCGTGTAGCAGCGTGATCGCTTGGTGGTCTGGCTCCATGCCTGGCTTCAGTGTGATCGTTTGTTTCGCGTAGTTGATCCATCCCCAGCAATCCGCTGCCTCCGTGAGATCGGCGCTCTCCTCCACCCGATACCATGCTGGACCGATCTTGATCGAACTCGGCACACTCACTCCCAAGTCTGAATCCCCCTTCGATGAAAATGGCGGCGTACCAAATACCCCGCCTGCTCCCACGTCAATCGTGTCTTCCACGCCTGTTCGTACTGCCGACGAATCACGTCGGTTAGATACACCACGTTACGCCGCGTCAGTATCGCTTCTCTCGCCACCTGCTCACCATCCGTAAGCAGGCACATCCACCCTCCCGATCACCGCAGTCCAGCTCGCAGGGTCCGTAGACGCTTAGGTCGTACATCCGATTCACGTAGTAGAAGCATTCTTCGACTGGCTCGAAGGCCATGTGCAGAAGGAACCGCAGTCGAACCCCGAGCCGATCCAGAACCTCCTTCGTGATCTCGTTGATCCCGCGAAGGTCTCCCGGTACTTCCTTGTACCGCACATTGAGGTCGTTCAGTACTCGCCGGATCGCTTGATCGATGTTCCTGGCCTCTTCTTCTGTCTGGAGCCGTCCCGCTTTCTCATACGGCTTGACCCTAGTCACCCAGAAGGACTCATTCTCCCAACTCCTCCAGGCGTCGAGGACTACACCCTCGTCGATCTTGATCCTGGCGCCTTGGTTGTAGTACAGGGACAGCAGTATGGGGGAGTCCGTGATGATCACGTCTACCTTACCCCGCAGATCCTCCTGCCGCTTCCGCTGCTCGTAGAAGATCTTGTCCTGGCTATCGAGGCTTCGACCTGCCCAAACCAGCTCCTTCGCGTACTCCCGAACCAGCTCGCAGTTGACCCCATGCAGCTTCAACAATGAAAAGACCCCGGCGGCGGTGGTTGACTTCCCAGCTCCGGGGCCAGCGAACAGGTTGACGACGAGTGTCACCACACCTCCTCCTACCTGAAACACCGCTTCGTCAAACAATAACCTCGAAATACATTGCCACTCCCAACACCGGTTTCTCGATGTCCAGTGGGCGGATCTCGCATCCGCCAACATAGAACCGTCTCCTACTCATCCGGGAATCGGCTCCTGGAACCCAGCAGCCTGTCTGTGCCCACCACCTCCGTACTGGCGCGCAACCTGGCTCACGTCGAAATCGGGTCGAGACCGCAACGACCAATGCCGCACTCCATCGCCCCTGTCGTAGTAACAGGCAGCGAATGGGGCATCCGGATACTTCTCCAACAGGTACTCCCCAACCTCCGACCAGAACGCTGAGGCATTGACCACCGGCACGGTGTAACCACCCAGTTCCAGGAACCGAACCTGCTGGCACATCATCTCTACCTGCACGTCGGTGAATCGCAGGATACTCTCACCCTCGCTGATCAACAGATCAATGTTGTCCTTTAGATAGTCCCAAACATGGAACAGCATTGGGTAGCTACTGAGCGCAGCAGATACGGCCCTACTGCCCCACAGTTCCCAGCGCCACAGATCCCGATCCTCAACGTAGGCCAGAAGTTTGGGTAGTGGTTCGTGTGGGTGCCAGAACTCCCAGGCCAGACGTGCCCCAGACTTATTCATGTCGAAGATGGCGAATGGGAGACCATCCAGATCCTCCTGTGCCGTGGCGTGGTGATCCAGTACCGTCAGCTCAGCGCACCGCTTCGCCAACTCCTCCAGTTGATCCCGTGGGTAAGAGATGTCAACCATCGCCACCACTGCACCATCAGGGATCTCCGGCATTGGCTGTCCATACTGTGCCGGGATGTACGTTGCCCTGTCCCCGAGGGCACGCCACGCTGCCCACGCTGCACCGAACCCGTCGTGGCAGTTACCGTGGTAGATGACGACGATCAGGTCACCTGGACTCACCCCGCCACCTCCACCTCGAAGTAGCCGCCTTCTACATCCATGACCAACCAATTACGGGTCTCTGGAACCTGAATGAGACTGTCCGTCGCAACCTGATCCAGGCGCTGGTCTGGGGTCACAGCTCCTCCCCCTTCTCCACGACGACATCCTCAAGCTTCTGAGGGAGGTTACAGTAGTCTTTTCTGTAGAACCATCCAGTGTCGTACTCGATCTCCTTCACCTTAGTGATACGGAACCCGTCGGGATAAAGGCGTCTCAACGTCTCCAGCGTGTCTCCGGGAAGAAGCTTTCGAGCATCCTCCACTACCATCGAGGCATACCTGCGCACACTATTCTCGGTCTCCCTTGTCTGTGGCGTCTCCGCACCTCCTACGTAGTGGAAGGTGGCTACGGCGATCCGAGCGTCCTTCTTCAGGATCACCCTCTGCCCCCTAGCGATCGTGATCAATGTTTTTGGTCTGTTGTCATACCCAGGCCACAGCTGGACCGGCTGCATCAACACACCACAATCAATGACAGAGGGCAGTGGGTGAATGTATCCCATCACATTCTCGGGGAGAGTGATGCGTTCCGCGAAGTGGATGGGCATGGTACCTTCACCGAGCAACCATCCGTAGTCATGCATGTAATACTGCTCCGTTTGCGGCGGTACTGCCCAGGTTCGCACGATCTCACCATACCCGTGGATGACTCGCTCGATATAATCCACGGTGAGCAGCACACCACCAAGTCCGAATGAATTGGGGCCGGTGACTTCCACCAGCCCCATCTCCCGGATCTCCTGTTCGCTCAGCGCTGTCACCGATCCTCCTGTCCCTCCAGCTCAAACTCGACAGCGAAATACCTGATGATATCGCCGTGATCGAGTTCGACCTCTACCAGGTCGTACGTGACGCTCCGCTAGGGCTAAAACCCTGCGGCTTCTTGGGCAACCCCCGCCGCCGCAGAGGTCACTCAGTGACTGCACACTGCTTCTCTGTCCTCGAAGGTCACGCCATCACCTCGCTGATCAGATGCTCACCCTGATAGCTGCCGTGGTAACCCTCATCGACCCGTTGTGTCAGTCGATGGAACGTCAGCTGGGCGATGCGTGCGTACGGTTGGAGCGCGAAGCCGTGTGGGTTGTGGACCACGAGGAGGCTCTTTCCCCGACCACGATAGCCCGCATCCCAGACCGCTGTCTCCAACGTCACACCACAACGGAGCAAGGTGCTACGTGGGTGGAGATACGCCATCATGTTGTTGGGGATGTCTACCACCTCGGCGAAGATCACCAGGTATGCACCCGGCGGTAGGATCCAGGTACCTTCCACCCCCTCCGGCTTGACCTCTTGTGAGGTCGCCAAAATCTTCCCCTGGCGCCATACACCGCCTGCTCCGGTGAACCGATCGACGTAGGCGACGGTCAGGTCGACCCCGTTGGGTTGGATCTGCTCCTGATCCACCCTCGGGGTCTTGGTAACCAGACCCAGCTCGACAATCTCCTTGCCTGTCAAAACGCTCATCAAACCCCCTTACACCCAAGACGCCCGACGGTCTGAGCTACCAACGCTTCACTATCCCTGTACTTCCCATTCTTCGATATCGAAGCCCACAACCTCCTCATCGCTCAACTGAACCCGTGCGACTTCCCATCGGCGAGGTGCGTTGCTATCGGGAACAGGTAGTGGCGGATCGAAGGTAGTGACGGGGTAGTACTCGGCGTAGTCATCCACAACAGCCGTGATCGCCCCCGTCACAGCGCGGTCGAACGAAGCGTACACGCCCTCAATCCACTCGCTGAGCTCTCTGTCTATGAGGTGGAATCTCTTCACAATGTACGCCTCGGTCATGGGACAGACCCCATTTCGGCGATGGAGACCTTCACCACCCCTCCTAATCAATCAGTTTCACCGACTCCAGATTCGACGGTAGGTTGAGGTACCTCTGACCTGCCAACCAGTCCGGGTCGTATTCCCTCACCTCCACCTTCGTGATACGCAATCCGTCTGGATACCGCGTCATCAACTCTCTCAGCGCGTCTTCAAGGTAGATGGAGTCGTACTGGGCAACCAATTCTCCGTTGACGTACCATCCATCCCAGTCCAGGTCACCACGAACAATCACGACCTCAATGTCAGGTACTGTGCTCACGCCGCCACCGCTAGACTGCTTGTTGTCGTGCACTTAGCCTCCTTCGTTCGAACAACACACAGCCGAAGTCATGGGTGGTGATGAAGAACGCACCACCCTCGACCCAGATCGAACTGTCGTTCGCCTCCATCGTTGCAAAAGGGGTGCGGCGGATTGGCTCCTCCGGTAGGATCCGGTAACAGACGCCAACCTCATGACCGTAGGTGGACCAGTTATCGAACCACCACTTACAGTCCTTACAGTTACCCATACACCTCCTTACCCGTCAAAACTTGACCTCGCACACATCGCCGTCACAGAACCGAGAATCCTGCCCATCACCCGAGAAGGTGCTCCAGTCCACCTCCTGAATCTTTGCCATCCGCTCCTCGTACTCCTGTTTCGTGATCCGCTCGTACGGCATCTGCTCGTACACGTTGTCGTCGTCAGGCAGCATCGACATCGACTTGATCTGCGGGGCGAACATGGACAATACCTTCTCGATGTCCTTCGCCTCCGACTTGGAGAAGGTGAGCGTGTTCGACACGGCGTTGTCCGCCCATTCACGTTGGAGGAACGCCACCATCGCCGCCTGTTCCCAAATCGACACGTCGGACACCGAGCGAGTCTTCCCCTTCCCCGCTGCCTGGGGGAATTCGAAGACGAGCGTGTTGTCGGAGTACAGGTCCGGCTCGTGCGGGATCCCGGCGGCGATCAACCGCTCGGCAACGGGACTCCCCTCACTCACCCGCATCCGGCGGATGTAGTAGCGATGGACAGGCCAGTGCATCCCAGGGCTGACTCCGGCAAGCTGGGAGATGGTGCCCGAGGGCTTCACCGTCGTCACCCGAATCGACGGCGCGACCCTGGCCTCTTCCGCCAGCGCCCAGTTAATCGGGACCACAATGTCCTCATAACCGGTGCGGAGGATCCGGGTCAGGTGGGCGATGCTCGTCGCATCGACCCAGTCCGCGATGCCGGAGATGGATACACCGATCCGTCGATTCCGCTCCACCACCGCGTTTGTCTCACGGGAATGGCTGGGCAGGAGCGCCACCGTCGAGGCGTAGATGGTCGCCAGCTCCATCGCCTCGTAGATCTCCTGCTCGTTCCGGCAGCGGGTGGGGAAGACCTCCGCCAGGTTGCAGAGTTCGTGGCTCTCCAACGGCACCTCGGCACACGGGTTGAACCCCACGGCACGATCCGGTGACTTCTCCTTGAACCGCCCATATTTCTGGACGTTCATGAGGTTGATCACCCCCGGCTCGCCGTTGTCCCGAATCCGCTCAGCAATGGTCGGGAGCAGTAGGAAGTCATCCGGCTCCCGGAGGACCACGCTGTTGTTACTCATCCACCCGATTTCGGCGCGCTCGGGATACAACCCGTAGTTCTTGAGGTTGAGAAATTCCAGGTCGTGGATGGACCCGGTGGCAAGCTCCGCACTGCGGCGCACGTTGCCTGCGACCACACACGCGCCGATGGCGTTCATCACGTCAACAATGAGGCGGGTGGCGCTGATCCGTCCCTCCGCGTAGGCGTCGAGATAGGAGCGGAGTCGTTCGTGGAGCTGTCGGAGCGGTTCCGGACCCGAGGCCACACCACCGAACCCACGGATCAACGACCCAGCGGGACGAATCTGGCTGTAGTCGAAGTCAACTGCCGGCACCTCGCCGTCGCAGAAGTAGGACCGAATCAGCATCTCAACGGAATTGACCCACCCTTCACGTGAGTCATGAATCGAGACAACCAGCCGATCCGGACCAGGCTTGACTGCTTTACTGAGCCGTTGGTTGTTGGTACTGAACCCGACACCGACACCCAGCATCAGGCTGTCCATGAGCCATGCGGCAGCGTCAGCCAGGCTATCGGTGACGTCAATGAACCCGCAGTTGTTCAGTGCGTGTGAGCCGCGCTCGAACACATACTCCGTCCCCATGGCCCACAGCCCACGACCAGGGGGCAGGAAGCGCATCTCAAACATGGCGTCAGCCATTCTGATGGCGATGTCAGTCCAGCGCTTCTCATCCCACCGGCGCCCGATCTTCTTGTAATGATCTTTCCGGATCGACATCACACCCTCGACGACACGGATCACCGTGTCCGCCCAGGTCTCCTGTCCTCCATCCTCCTTGCGCCGGGAATAGGTGCGGTAGTAAACAGCTTCTGAAAACGCGCCGAACCCCCAATGAATCGGGCGGCTCCGAAGAGCCGCCCGCACATCATCAGGTAGATAAAATCGTTCCTCAACGAGCATCGAGACTTAGCCCTCCACCTTCAGGTACTTCTTGGCGAGCGACAGCACACTGTCCATGCACCGGAGCCAGATCATGAAGAGTTCGTCGTCGGGGAGATCCTGGTTCATGGTGGTGTCGCGACCGAGACACTTATACCAACTCATCATGAAATCGCCACACTTGAAGTTGTAAGGCTGCTCCTCTTCGTCGTTCCACGAGTAGGCGTGGGCCTCGAACACCTCGTTCTCGAACGAGCCACCGGAGTTGTCGAACGGGTTGTCGAACGGCTCGTCGCTCACCAACTGCATAACGCCATCGAGCGTACACGACAGCCCGTGCATGAGGTTCTCAAACCATTCGGGCACGTGATACTCCTGTGCCGGTTGCCCGAACGCGATATGCCCCAGTTCCAGGGAATCGAACGTCACCGACTTCGCCATCAGAACCTCCTCTATACAAGCCCCACCTTCACCTGATCCGGTATCCGAACGTTCCCCACTGACCTTCCCCGCTAGAACACCTGATCCTCGTAGTCCCGCAACGCTGCCTTAGCTTCCTCTAGGGTTTCGTCTATAGCTGAACCAAATACAGTGAACGTCGCCAGTTCCTTGTCCCCGTTGTTCCGGTCAACAATCTTCATCGAAATCTTGCTCATCCGAACCGGAAAGCCGTAGGGATCAGTTTCGATCTCATCGACCCTGGCCCAGTACTTTTCACCTTCGATCCACACGCTCATCTTCAGCCTCCTCAACCAGCCTCACATGCACCCTCAACCCGAGAGCTGTCGCGATTGCGATCATGTGCGCCGTTCCCGGACTCATCCCGTCCCAAACGGCGAACAGCGCCCCGTTATGTTCCTTCACGTACTCCGCCATCTGGCGGTTCCGAAGCTTCCCAGCGATCTTGCCGTACCGATTCCACTGTGCCGGGAATCGCTTGACCGGGATGCCAAAATAGGAAGCCCACTCCTCACCAAGCGTGTCAATGCCGCGCGCACCGCCAGACACAACCTCGGAAACAGCAACAGGAGGGAACCCGGCAAGAAACAACCACCGCGACAGGACTTCTTCGTCCACACCCTCAATGTCCCGCGACCCGGCGATGATGAGCTTCATGACGCCACCTCAGTCGTATACTGGATAGGGCTCGATTGAGAACCACTTAGCGTCATACGCTTGTTCAGCCTCCTCACGACTGCGGTACCAACCTACAGGACACTCCCCACGATACCGGAGGTAGGCCGTTTCGCCGAAGTAGTCAGTAATCTCTTTAATACGAACCGGCAATGAGTCGAGCCACGTTTGAGCAGCCTCTTCCGACGAACATACGCGAAGAACAACCGGCCCTTCGTGGTCCTCGTACATAACGACATACACCGTCTGCTGACTTGTATCTCTCTCCATCCCACCTCCTTCTTCTCCCGTTGTGCGTGTATCGGGCCACAGGGGTGGTTGGATCCACTTCGTCTCGACCATTTCCTCCTATGCTCCAAACAACGCGCGGAACACTATGATGACAAGCATGATAAAGAACAGAGGGAGCGATAGGGTTGTTATTAACACGAGCATTGGTACGCAGACATGATCTAACCACCAATCTAAGAACTCGTGCATTCGCTCTCTCCTTCCGTCAGTCCAAATGCCGCAAACGACTCTGGGAACTTCGGTTGGGCCAGTTGGTACACCGCTCGGGCATACTCCCGAATTTCCCACTGGGCGTCCTCGTGCAGACGCTGTTGGAGGAAGTGGATCACCCCGTGCAGGCTCACCGTCCACCGAGCGCGGATGTACATGGCGTACGCGGGGAGGAAGAGCCGTGCCTGTTCCGCGCAAACACCTTGCTCAAGCGCCATGTTGTAGTAGCGAAGTCCCTGACCCACGATGTCGTCCAGACTGTCTGTCAAGGGATTCGTCGTTGACTCGTCGCTGATCGGATCGCCACTTCCCTGTTTCTTGTTCTCCGGCGCAGATCGCCATTGCTCAGGTCTCGGGGCGTAGAACCTCGGCTCCTCGGTGACGTAGCGGCGCGAACTCTCGTTCCAGGTCTCAATGGGGTCATCACTGTCTTCGAAACTCCAGACCGACCCCACCCGGTACTTGCCCCATTGCCGCATCACCATCATCGGTGCGTAGACCTCAAAGGACAGGACAGCGTGGCGGAAGGGGCTGGTGTGCGAGTGCTCCGCGAGGTAACGCAGGAGGCGCGTATCTCGCTCTCTCAGATGGACACTTTCCTTCTCGAAGGAGACCCGTGCCGCGTTGACCACCGTCAGGTCGTCTCCGAGCACGCCGACCAGTCTGACGTAGCCGTGGTCGAGTACGTCAACACGAGACATCCGATCGTTAGACACGATCAACCTCCTGAAGTTGGAGGCCATGTCCACGGTCAATGACCTCCTCCAACACCCCCATAATCACGTGCAAGCGCTCAATAATCATCGTCTTTATAACTTCTCGCACGTCCCACGGTGCGTTACCACAATGTCCGTTCATGCTGTTATAAAATTTTCGAATTGCTGTGTAGAACATCCTCACTTCTTCTGGGGTAAGCGTCATGCATGGGAGACTGCTGTCACGGTCGAGATGAGCGAACGCCGCGTCCATCGAGGCAATCACTTCGTCGGTCATCCGTTCCTCCGCACAAACAGTTGAGGGGCGGTTATTGATCCGCCCCTCGTTTCCCCGTACGTCTATGTTGTTGCGCCAAAAGCCTACGCCGACATCCTCTCCGTCTGTTCGTTTCTTAATAAAGAAGTGAGTAGGGCATGGCGACGGCGGATATGCTCGCTTACCACGAGTGCATACCGCTCGACGAGTTCGGTGAGTACATGTTCTGGGATCCCCTCCCCGTACCGGTTAAGGATCTCCTGAGCGATCTGGAGCCGCAATCCCTTTTCCTCCTGCCCCTGGTACCGACTCCAAATCCCAACCCTACTGACCGCAAAACACCCTGTAATGCCCTGTGCCCCCCTTCAACGTGACTGACTTGCGTGTCAGTCAAGCAACACCTGCCACGTTCAACATACTAACACAGCCGGGTTTCAGTGTCTATAACAACTATGGACACCTCGACAAGAGAAAGGGCGTGAGCTGTATACCCACGCCCTCTATGACCCGATCGGTTGTTGCTTCGCTGGTGCTACGACGCCGCCCGCTGGGCTAGCAACGGAGAGTCCGTGACCTTCTCCCCATCCCAGTAACGCTGGAACGCGCGATAGACGAAGACGTGCTCAAAACCCTTCCGGAACTTGAGGTACCGCTGGATGTTGTCCGCCTTCTTTGCCACCTCCTCCGGATCCTGTCCCTCTAACACGTCGTGATACTCGGTGTGGATCACTCGCCTCCCATCCTCATCGCGGCCAATAGCCTTGATGATGAAACACTCACCCGTATACTTCGCCTTCTCAAGCAATTCCCAACTCCTCCGCCAAGAACCGATTCGCTTCTTCAATCAGTCGCAGCCGATTCAACGAGAACACCCAAAACAGTCGTGGTACCTGATCTCGGTCCTCTCGGATCAACCCGACTGGCAACTGTGTCTTCCGCTCGAACAATCCGATTAACCGTTCTTCGAGTGCCCGAGCTTCGATTGGACACCGGTTTCGCGTGTCATCACTGACCGCAAGATAAAGATCAAGGAACGTTTCTGCCACCTCATCCAGCTTCATGGCGTAGGTCAGCAGTACCTGCGTGGTTTCCGAGACATTCGCTGCCTTACGCCTCCACCCACGATTAGGCTGCCTTCGGTAGCACGCTGACATACTCCCTCACTCGCGAGAAGTCCACCTCCTCGATTTCATTGCATAGGTCGGGATCCAACCCGCTCCGATACCGACAGGTACAGGGAGGAAGCTCCCCCAACTCCCGTGCGCGCACGAGCGGTGTCGCGAGCGCCACGGCGGTCAGATATGTCTCGTCGTCGTCCCAGATCGGAACCTCCACGAACTCGCGTGGGGCGTTTGGTACGGTCCGCACATACCAGATCCGAATCTCATCCACGGGATAGCCGTGGTACTCCAGGAGCATCCGGTAGATATTGGCCTGGACCACGTGGGCCTCCTCCGGGAGCTCCCGCTTCTTTCTCTTTCCGGTCTCAGCGTCGGTGTACCAAAACTCACGGGACGTGGTCTTGAAGTCAATCAGGCGGCGGTGCTCCGGGTCGTAACTGTCGAGCGTGCCGACGACCGGGAAGGTGTAGACGCGGCTCTCCCCGTTGACCGTGAGCGGCACTTCCAACGGCATGGACAGCTCGACCTCGCTCAGGATCCCAACCGCATCGCTGTGCTGCTCGAACCGGGAGTGGATGGCACTCCCCATAAACATCGACCAGGCACGCTTCGGGTCCGCGTAGTAGTCCACCGCCGCCCGAAGAATTCGCTGTCGAGGACACCCCGTGGCGGCGCTCGGTGACAGCCACCACCCATCAACTCGTTCCTGCTGCCGTCTGAGTGCTTCCAAGACGGGCGCAGGCCAGCGATCAAAATGACCCTGGGATCGTGCGATCTCCAGGGCTTCATCAAATGTGTACCGTTTTCCGTTAACCGACCAGCCTACGAGCGGGATTGATCTCCCCCCTTCCCCTCCGTCGCCTTCTTCAACGCCTCACGAGCCATCGCGACAAGCTCTTCTCGCTCCCGCTTACTCAACAGGTGGGCCAACTCGAAATAGCCAGACCCATCCACATAATTGTCGTACGCATGTGACCCCGTAACGAGGCGGGATACCTTGAGTAACACCATCATCAGCGCCACGTCGTGCGGAGTCAGCATATCGTTCGGGTCAAGACGACCGTCGAGGTAGGTATTCCAGAACGCCGCAATATTCCGGAAGCTCTCGTACGGATCACCCCACTCAACTCGCTTCTGTCCGTAAACGAGGCGTGCTGCCTGCTGACACACGGAGTCCACGGGGATATCCAGCTCCGGCGCTTCTGAGCCACTTGCGTGCGACGCAGCATCGCTGTTCGCCTCTGCGCGAACACTCTCAACAACCGCATCCATAAACGCTTGGCGATCCTCCTCAGTCATTATTGGGTACGGGCTAAACGCATCCACCAAAGGAAAATCATATGGACGAAGCTTATCCCAAGATTCCTTTGAGAAAAGAACCGCGTCGGATGGAAGGTAGTAAGGTGACTGCCTCGCCAATGTCCTTTCCCTGTTCCCATGTCGCCCGAACCGCGTTCGGAAACCAGTTCAACAACTCGCGGGCTGCCTCCTCTCCAGCATCATCCTGGTCCGTTGCGATCACCAATCGTTTCCCTCGTGGCACCACCCCCTTCACTGCCGATACCAGCGACCCGGCTCCCCCGGTCGTCGTAATGGGATCGAACCCGTACTGCGCCAACAGGAAGGCATCAAGCGGTCCCTCACACACCACGGTCGTGCTTCCCTCGGGGTTGGGTCGGTGAATCAGCACCTTCATCTTGCGTGGGTTGATGTAGCGTGGCTCATCGGGATCACAGTACCGAGGATCGAGGCGGAGTTGGTAGCCAACGACCTTCCTCCCCTCCATGATCGGGAGACTGAACCGATCCCCGGTGTGGCCGAGGAGGTACGTGCGGATCGTGTCCTCCCACAACCCACGCTCGTAGAACCACTGTATCCGCTCGCGTCGCGGCCCTTCCACGAGGGTCCGATGCCAGACACGACAGAGGATGCCCCACGCACGGCGCTCCTCTTCTGTCGCATCCTTCTCTGTCGTCGTCGATGTGACCCGAGGCAGCGTCGCCAGGTTCGACTTCAGTCGTTTGGCAAATGCCCACGGTGACTCGCGTCGGTGACAGACGAAGCACCAGGTTCCGTCGGCGTAGACGGCATAGCTCGGATTCGTATCCTCATGGAAGGGGCAGTGGATGAAGATCGGTCGGTCTCCCTCCGGCTCACCCACAAGCCACCGGATGTCAGGGATCGCTTCCGAACCAGTGTCGGCACGCAACGGCCCCACCTATTCATCAGCATCTCGAAGACGCGCCACGAGAGCAAACCCACCGCAATAACCGTTGTGTACGTTATTCGTCTCGACAGTAAACGTACCCTTGCTCGTTGTTACCACCAGAAACTGGATCTCATGGATATCGAAGTCATCCCACTCGAACGTCTTGGCATGACTAATCTCAATGTCAAGGAACTGTGCACCTTCATAGTACGAAAGATCATCATCAGTATGCAGATACCGCTGCTCGCAACAAGTACGTCCATCGTCGTAGATATCAAGGATCGTTCCGTCATCAAACTCAATCACAAGAGCGCCATCATGGTAAGCGCTATCGTCAATCTTGATTGACGAGATGGTCTTACCTGACGAGGACTTGACGACTTCTGCGAATTTCGTGCGGTCTCCAGGAATTATGTGAACCGTGATATGATCTCCAAGCAATGACACCTCCCTTCTATGCTGCCTGCGCCACCTCCATCTCGACCACATCAGACTCGCTCCACGAGGCCGAGATCACGCAGTCCACCACCGCCGGAACGCGCTTCAACACCGTACGCGCCGCCTCTTCCATAGCTGCCTTCACGATCTCGGCTCCCCTCAGTGCATGCTCCCGTGGGATCTCCACCACGATCTCGTCATAGACCTGGAGCACGATCCGTCCTCCGTACGGTTCGAGCGCCCGTTGAATCACGATCATGGCGAGCTTGGTGATGTCAGCGTTACTCCCTTGAATCGGGAAGTTGCTCGCCTGCCGTTGGAGCCTGCCTAAGTACTCACCCTCCGCCGGAACAAAGAACCGCTTGCGACCAAGCGCCGTCGTGGTAAAGCCGTTCCGGATCCCCTCCTGTTGCCACCGCTGGATCCGACGCCATGCCGAGCGATAGGTGCGTCGCCACGACTCCAGGAATGCCTTGCACTGTTCCAGACTCATGTAGATCCCCTCCTCAGCCAGGCTCTCCTGGAGCTTTCCCGCCTCGCCACCGTACAGGGTGAGGAAGTTGGCGGTCTTGGCGACCTTTCGTTCGTCGTCGCTGACCTCCTCGCGCCCGAGCACGTCCTGTGCGGTAGCAAGGTGGATGTCTCGACCGGAGCGGAACGTCTCGATCATCGCCGTGTCACCCGACATCTCCGCGATCAGACGGAGTTCCATCTGTGAGTAGTCGGCCACGATCATGACGTTCCCTGGGCCAGCGCGGAACGCCCGGCGCAGCTGTTTCTCCGGAGCATCCCCCTTCTTGTCCGCCGGGATCTGGAGCAGGTTCGGACGCCGTGCGGTCGGGCGCCCCGTCGCCGTACCATACTGCGCGAAATCAGCGTGGATCCGACCCTCGGGACAGATGCGTGCGATCAGCGGCTCACCGAACGCCTGAACCAACTTGGCTCGTTTCCGATACTCCAAGAGGTCCGACAGCACCTTCTCCGCTTCCGCGTTTTTCCCCCGCACCTGACGGAGAAGCTGCTGAAGCGTCGTGGCCTTCGCGTTCGGAACCTCAACTCCCAGAAGGGAGGAGAGCGCGTACTGTACCTGCTGTGCGGAGTTGAGGTCGATCGGCTTATCAACCAGTTCGGCGGGCTTGGGCGGGCGCGGATTCCGTTGTCGCCACTCCTTCAACTTCGCCCGCACGAACCGCTTCCGACCCTTCGGTTGGCCGTCCTTCTTGTCGATCGTTCGGTCGTGCCACTTGTTCTCGATCCACTCTGCCGGAAGCTCTGCCTCATCACACCGGGACATGATGTCATCCCAGTCGTTCATGAGGCATTCGGTCTCCATCGCCAGGGCTTCAAGCCAGGCGTCGAGCCGGTCTTGCTCCGCATCCCGTTTGGCAATCCGGAGCTGTTGGACGTGATAGGTCAGCGACTCTTCGAGCCGTTCCCCGATCACGTGCATCTCGCGCTCGGCTTCTTCGATGATGGGTCGGAGGATGTTCGGATCGAGCACGACACCGTGCCGCTCCATCGAGCAGAACACGGGTGTCACAAGCTGCTCGATCTCCCAGACCTGCTCCAGTTCGTGGCGGCGAACCTCTGCCTGCTGTCGCTGCGCGATCGGCACGAGCACCTGCGCATCCCGCCTGGCGTACGCAACCTGTTCCTCGGACAACTCCCCCTCGTGCCCGACGAAGGAGGTCTGAAGTTCCTTGTCCAACGTTAGGCCGAGGTACTTCTGTGCCAGCTCCGCGAGCGGGATACGTGCGGTCTCATCACTCCCCCGGAACGATCCGTCATCCCGAGGCAGGCCAGCGGTCAACATCTGCTCGCACACCATCGTGTCCCACACCCGCTCTGGAAACCCACACCCGAAATGGGCATCGAGGAACACGAGGTCGAAGGATGCATTGTGAACCACGACGGTCCGGTCGAACACCTGCTCCCGCAGCCACGCGCCGAGTTCGTCCTTGAAATACCCCCACCGGCTCCAACGGGTGAAGACCTCAGGAGCACGGATGATGAAATCTTCCTGTCCATCCGACAGGACGATCAGGAGGATGTCGTCGTGGTGCCAGTCGAGTCCGGTTGTCTCGATGTCGAGTCCGATCCATTCGGCGTGTGGCAGGGGGCGTTCGAACATATCACCTCCTTCCACTCTATAATCACCTGCTCCGCACGGGTAAGTCTGTCGTAGAGACAGCAACGTCCATTCATCACTCCCATTCCTAGGCTGCATCACGATAAACCCGCATCAACAGCTCCTGCATTGGATGAAAGTGATCTGGATCAACCGCAAGCCGTTCCCCACCCGGCTTGTTAATGTGGTTGACCGTAATGGCGTGTCTCAAAAAGTCGTCTCGGGAAATCCACCCGACAACTTCGACATCCTCCGGCCCCGTCTCCGCAGGCCAGCAGAGGATGCCGATGTCGGCGGTGAACTCATCGGGATCCGTACTGGTCAGAAGAAACTGCCAGCCCCGCTTGCTGCGGTACTTGACCTGCACGCTCTCCCCGGTGGGGAGCCAGAGGTCGGGCGCGTTCTTGTCACCGCTTTCGCGAGGCCGGGGGTGGTAGGGGAGACAGAAGAGTTTGTGAACGGCGTACTCCCCTTTGATCCCGTCGTAATGGATAGATAAGTCGTCTCGATAGGTAACGATCTTCTTGGAGGTATGTGGCTTCTTACGACTCTGGCGCTCCCTCGCCCACTTCCAAATCTGCCAGGCTTCTCCCTCCGTTATTGGAACAATCACTCCTTACCCTTCACTACGATTCACTGAACTTCCTCCTGGTCCCCGCGCACAATGTCAATAAGACGTTGAAACACATGGAGGTTCTGCTGCACGAGCGAGAGGAGTGTGGGTGATTCCTCGACTTCCTGGGTCAGCCGGGCAAAGTCCTCAATCGGGATACAGATGAGGGTCGGACTCTTCCCACCCCCATGGATCGCCAGTGCCCACCGCTTCCCCTTCGGCCATTCTTTCTGATAGCGACGGATCTGGTCGATGAAGTCAGCAAGCTCCGTCGTGCTCTTGAGACGCCACCCACTCCGTGACTTACACTCAATCCGATACCCCCGCGCCTCGACATCACCATCCTGTCCGGGCCAGACGATCCCGCCGAGGACGTTCGCCACGCGATATTCCAGCGCGCGTCCTCGTCGGCGTGCCCGCGTACGACTCGACATTTACGTGCCTTCTACCTCTCCTCTCTGTATCACGATTCCCCATCCATGCGGATCCGCGTGCCGTCGTCTTCAAACCGCGTCAGCGCCGGAATATAGGTCATGTCCCACTCACCACAGGGACCGTCCCGCTGCTTGTCCACGTAAACTGTGGCAATTCGCTCCCCCGAGACACCGTCCTGGCGTGGTGGGTTATGCAGCATCAGCACATTGTCTGCATCCTGTTCGATATTCCCGCTGTCTCGCAGTTCGAACATCGTGGGCCGACGCTCGTTGTCGTCCTCCCACTGCCCACCCACCAGGACACGCTCAGGACGGCGGACCTGCGAGGCAACCAGGACCGGGATGTTGTACTTGTTCGCCATGTCCTTGATCCGGCGGGAGACATCGGTTGTGCGTTGGTAGTCGTTGTACCCACGCCCGCCGATCCGCTGGATGTAGTCGATCGCGACGAACGCGATCTTCCGCCCGCTCTGTCGGATCTCTTCCAGGTACCCGAGTAGATCACCGATGTCGATCGACGAGCCGCCTTCGATCGCCATCAACGGCGAGAACCGTTTGAGTGCGGCGACCTTGTGGCGCCACGCCTCCCGTTCCTCCGGGGTGAGCTTTCCCTGCTTGACGCGACGAGCACTAATCCGCGTCCCTTGTGAGGCGTAGCGCATCATAATCCGCTTGGCAGGCATCTCCGTGCTGAAGAAGACCACACAGCCCGGATCATCTCCCGTGTCACGATGAACCTGGAGCAGGTGATCGGCGACCGCGAACACACACTGCGATATCAACCCGGTCTTGCCCTGCGCCGGTCGCCCCCCGAGCACGGTAACTTCCGACGGCTGTAGTCCGAGGGTGAACGCATTCCACGACGGAAACCCGGTCGGCAGTCCGGTGAGTTCACGGGGGTTGGCTGCCCACTCCTCTTCCTCGCGAAGGATCTCGTCGATAAGATCCTCAAGACCCATGTCAAGCCGGATTCGACGCCTCCTTCCCAGCGACACGCTGGAGTGTGCGCTCCAACGTGTCGGTGACGATCGTGCGACGCTGAGCCGTCGCCTCCCGCGCGCTCGCGATGATGGCGTCGAGCGACGCTGCGCGACGCAGCACGCCGAAGATAAAACCGATCGGTCGCTCCACGATCTGCCCGCGCCGTTCACGCTGCTCGATGATGTCAATCAATGCGCGGGCCACGTCATCGCGCCCCTCACACATCCGGTACAGGTCACGGATGTGATCCTCACGGAGTGCCGTAGGACGAGCCAGGCGCTCATCAATCATCTGCTGGAGCCGCTGTCCCCACGCCTCAATCGCCTGCTCGCTCTGATCGTGCGTTGTCACCTGCGGTGCAGGCTGCGGCGGTGGCGGTGACGGTGTTTGTACGCGCTCCGGCACCTTCCCCTGTTCAAGCCAGGACATCACCCGCTCAACGGCGTTGATGTCCACCCCGAAGTTGGCTGCCACCACGTCTGCCGACGCGCCGGGATTCAGCATCACCGCGCAGGCGGCAACCAGATCATCCGACGTGATCGTCCCCTGACACGCCGCAGCAACCAGAAACGTCGGCACCTGAACTGTGTTGGGAACAAACATCTATGCCGCCTCCCGCTTTCGCTTCCTCGGACCCCGGCGCACCGGAATATTCCGCTCCTTCAAGATCTTGTAGAACCGGTTGATCCCAATCCCGTTCGCTTGTGCCGCTTCCCGTGGTGGGACACCTTGGAGGTACATCATGACAGCCCGATCATCCTTGGACTCGTGCTGTTCTGCCTCTGGTAGCGCCTCGGCCACGCGACTGTAGGCACGGACCAACATGTCCCACGTCACCGGTTGTGGTTCCTGCGGGTCGTCATCACCGAGCAACCGACCGGTCCCGTCAGGTCTCCCTTCCTCGCGCCACGTATCCCGCACGACGCGCTTGTAGGCGGCAAGCACTCGAAACGCGGCGCGCTGGATCCCTGGTACGTGACGGTACGCCGCTGCCAGAAACTCCTCCGCGCCCCGCGCCGTATACTCGAACCGCCACATCGGGTGCTCGTCGAGGAACCGTTCCGCATCCTCCTTGCGGGGCATCGTCTCGTACTCATGTGGTCGATACAGGTCGCGGAGAAGCTGTTCCCCTCGTGGGTAGTGCGCCAGGAGTAGCAGCACCCCACGCGTTGCCACGACCTCATTCCATGGCTCCCAATCCAGTGCGTCAGGATCCGCCGCTGCCAGTTGAAGTTGCCACTCCCAGAACAGAAAGTTCTCCCGCCGATCCCGCCGGATCGCCTCCTGCACCGTACGAGGCTGACGTTTCCGCTCCACTGGGAGCGACGGTGGGAGGTTGTCGAGCCGTTCACCCAGCACCGCCTCGGCGTATGCGCGTTGTCGCCACTGCACGGAGCGTTCGAGCGCAGGAGAATCCTGCGCGTCGGGATCCCTGCCCTTGTCGAACCGGTGGACTGGCTGATCGGGGAGCGCGCGAATCCGTTCCTGATAGCGCCGTTCGCGCTCCTGCTCCGCCGCAACCTCCGCTGCAATCTCAGCCTTTCGTTGCTGCCAATTCCGAATACGCCCTGGTGTCGTCACGTCGTTTTCCGTTTCCGCCTATCACTCACTCCTTACTGTTTCTGCGAACACGAGTAACAGAGAACCTTCTTGTACTTGCGCATCGACAGGCTCACGAGCTGTTCCGTCGTCCACCTGCTGTTGGCACCCGCCTTAATCTCCGTGCCGCAACTCTCGCAGTGCCACTTACCCTGCTCATCAGCAGGCGGGAGTGACGGGGTTGAGGCGCGGCGGCGCTGACCACCGCGCCCCTCAATCGGGGAATCGACGACCTTCTCCCGCCCGTCGTCGAAGATGAAGTCGTCGCAGAACTGCGTCCCGTACCCGAGGGCCGCCAGCGCGCGACCAATGGCCTTGGTCTCGGCCTTCTCGATGTAGTCCCCGAAATCCGACGCTTCCTCAGACCCGTATCCGGTGGCAACACCTCCCTTCCCATCCATCACGGTGGCCTTAAACACGACAAACGGGTCAGCCCGGTCGAAGTCGTGGAAGACCAGCTCGGTCTCGATCCTGCCGTCTGGGTTCTCCTGGCGGAACCAGACCAGCCGCCACTTGACCTCCAGGTACTGTTTCCCGCCGACCCGTGACAGGTACTTGTTCGGATCAAACGTCTCGGTCGTGGTACCCAACTGCTCCTGCTCGCTCATCATGTCTCCTCTCGTGCGCTCCCCCCTCTACCCTAAGTGGTGAGCGGGGGAAACCGTGAAAATAGCCGTGACAATTCCTCGACATTGCACCAACGATTCTACACTACTGTACACCTCCTTGTCCAACAATAATCACGGGTCTATCACACCCGTGAAAATTATGTTGGGTAACACTTATTATAGAGGGGGGTGTTCTCACACCCTAATGGGGGATCCTGACTACAGGTCGCTCACGTTCCCCCACGTGACGGGGTAGAGCAGTGGCAGCTCGGGGGCCTCATAAGCCCCAGGTCGTGGGTTCGAATCCCACCCCCGCCACCGCAGAACTGAAACGTGGCAGACCACGGAGTAGACTCTGCTTTACTGCCCGCACGACGCGGGCAGCACATTGTTTGGTTCTTGGGTCGGACATGCGCCGGAGCAATCCGTGGTCGTCCTGGTGACGGCAGGCTGGGAACAGCTGGGATCCTCGGACCGGGTGTCCGACCTGCATGCAGGTGTAGCTCAATTGGTAGAGCAGCTGTCTCGTAAACAGCTGGTTGCAGGTTCGAGTCCTGTCACCTGCTTGAGAGATTGCACCGTCAACCGCGAGGAGTGATTCCATGGCAAAGCCGAAGCTGGGATCTGGGAAGCGGTTCCAGCAGCTGAAGGAGCAGCTGGCTCGTCAAGGGGTTCGCGACCCTGACGCTCTGGCTGCCTACATCGGGAGGAAGAAGTACGGCAAGAAGCGATTCCAGGAGATGGCAGCGACAGGGCGCAGGCGCAAGCGCAAGTAAGCGTCTTCCGTACCGGGGCGCTGGCACCACATCAGCGCCGGTTCACATCCGCCTAGCTCAATCGGGAGAGCAGCGGTCTCCAAAACCGCCAGGTGGGGGTTCGAATCCCTCGGCGGATGCCAGCGCCGTGCCTGTCCGTGTGGCAGGGAATCCTCGGTCACGGTGCGACC
>ERZ795042.908-NODE-908-length-21162-cov-19.405268_pt1 | contig 21162 bp, 16 predicted proteins | sample MGYA00375126_ERZ795042 | MGnify/ENA primary metagenome ERZ795042 (study PRJEB30171, sample SAMN05518105) | compost metagenome | isolation source: Feedstock adapted compost from Newby Island compost facility, Milpitas, CA | place: USA:Newby Island compost facility...
GTACCTGTACAGCTGCCGCACCTCAAACGGCTCTGCCTCCATCTCACACCCTCCTCTCATAGTGCTCGTGCGCATCTTACCACAGCCGGCCGCCGCCCGAATACCGCAATATCCTGCAGAAACACGCACAATCCCGCGCAAACGGCTTGCTAGATACGACGTCGTGGCGTATAATACGTAGTCGTGAATATTTCGGCGTTGCCAAATATATTGGAGGAGGGAGCACTGAGCACCTGGGATGATCGGGCCGATCGGGCCCTGCGTGCCTACCTGCGAGCGGTGATATTTGCCGAGCCCGTGCAGCTGGCCCTGCTGAGCAAGTACGGCATCAAGCTGTTCGAGCTGCGGGCCCTCCGCCTGATACGGGACCTCGAGCCCGTGGCCATCAGCCAGCTGGCGGACGAGCTCGGGATAGCGCGGTCCACCGCCACCGGCCTCATAGACAGGTTGGAGGAGCGGGGGCTGGTGCGCCGCCGGAGCCACGAGCGAGACAGGCGGTCCACGACGGTGCAGCTCACCGAGCTCGGCAGGCAGGCGCTGGAGGACAGGGCCCTGCTCCGGGAAAGCCTCCCGGGCAAGGCGATCCTCGCCCTGGCCCCCCAGGAGCAGGAGCAGCTGGCCGAGGTCCTGGAGAAGCTGCTCCTGCTCCCCGATGAAGGTCACCATGAGTTGCAAGAGGCTACGGAGGGAGAAGATGGCACAGGCTACCACACAGCATAGGAGGTTGGCGCACATAGACTACAAGTGGATCGCCCTCTCCAACACCACGTTGGGCATACTGATGGCGGCCCTGAACGGCAGCATCGTGCTCATAGCGCTGCCGGACATCTTCAGGGGCATGGGGATCAACCCTCTGGCGCCCGGGGAGACCACCTTCCTGCTGTGGGCCCTCATGGGTTACATGGTGGTCACGGCGGTGCTGCTGGTGACCTGTGGGCGCATATCCGACATGTTCGGGCGGGTGCGCCTGTACAACCTGGGCTTCGCTATCTTCACCCTCGGATCCATCCTGCTGACCTTTATCCAGGGCCGCGGGAACTTCGCCGCCACCCAGCTGATCGTCTACAGGCTCGTCCAGGGTGTGGGGGGCGCCTTCCTGTTCTCCAACTCCACCGCGATCCTCACCGACGCCTTCCCCCCTCACGAGAGGGGCATGGCGATGGGCGTGAACCAGATCGCCAGCATAGGCGGAGGCTTCGTAGGGCTCATACTCGGCGGCGTCCTGGCGGCCATCAACTGGCGGGCCGTCTTCCTGGTGAGCGTGCCCATAGGGCTCCTGGGGACCGTGTGGGCGTACCTGATGCTCCACGAGACCTCCCGCCGCAGGGCCAACCAGCGGCTGGACGTCCCCGGCAACATGCTGTTCGCCATCGGCCTGACGGTCATACTCATCGCGCTCAGCTACGCGATCATGCCCTACGGCAGCTCCAGCATGGGCTGGACCAATCCCTGGGTGCTGGGGGGCCTGGCGGTGGGGCTCCTGATGCTCGTGGGCTTCGTCCTGGTCGAGCTGCGGGTGCCGGACCCGATGTTCCAGATCCACCTGTTCGGGATCAGGATGTTCGCGATGGGCAACATCGCCGGCTTCCTCGCGTCGGTCGCCAGGGGCGGCCTCCAGTTCATGCTGATCATCTGGTTGCAGGGGATATGGCTACCGCTGCACGGCTACAGCTTCGAGCGGACCCCGCTGTGGGCCGGCATATACATGCTCCCCCTGTCTGTGGGGTTCCTCCTGATGGGGCCTCTGAGCGGCTACCTCTCGGACCGCTACGGCTCGCGGCTCTTCACCACGCTCGGCATGGTGATCACCGCCGCGGGTTTCGTGGGGCTCACGCTCCTGCCGGCCAACTTCAGCTACCCGGTGTTCGCCGGCCTCATCCTGCTGCTGGGGCTGGGGATGGGGATGTTCTCCGCGCCCAACACGGCCTCGATCATGAACTCCGTGCCCCCGGAGTACCGGGGCGTCGCCAGCGGCATGAGGGCCACGTTCCAGAACGCGGGCAACACGCTGTCGATCACGCTGATCTTCTCCCTGGTCACCGCGGGCCTGGCGTCCAAGCTGCCGGGAGCGCTGTACGGCGGGCTGACCTCCGTGGGCGTCCCCGCCAAGGTGGCCGAGGGCATCTCCCACCTGCCGCCCACCGGCGCGCTCTTTGCTGCCTTTCTAGGCTACAACCCCATGGCGACGCTCCTGCCGAGGGAGGTGCTGGACGGGCTGTCGGCCGCCAACCGCTCCAAGGTGCTCGGCAAGGAGTTCTTCCCCGACATGATCTCGGGAGCCTTCATGCACGGCGTGGTAGTGGCCTTCACTATCTGCGCCCTGATATCCCTGGGGGCCGCCGTGTTCTCCCTCTTCCGAGGGGGCAAGTACATCTACGAGGCACAGGAGCCCGACCGCTACGAGGCAGCGAGTATCCTGGCAACCGACACGATCCCCGACTAGGGGTTTATCCCCCCTCCCGGGCTTTCGGCCGGCTCGTAAGGAGCATGACGAGCTGGCCGAAAGCCCGCACGGACAGGTCGCCCCTGACCAGCATCCTGGGCTCCGAGAAGCGCTGCGCGGGCGTCCAGCGCCCGCCTCCCCACGCCCCCAGGGCGCCCACATAGCCCGCCTTGCGCGCCATCCGCACCACTCGCGCGTCGTACGCGCCCCCTGGATACGCCAGGTAGCGAGCGCTCACCCCTAGCCTTTGCCTGAGCACCCTGCGGGAGTTGTACAGCTCGTACCATAGCCGGGCACTGGACAGCTTGGTCAGCGGCGGGTGCAGAGGGTGCGTCATCGTATGCGACTCGATCTCGAACCCCCAGGACTTGATCTTGCGCAGCTGTGCCCAATCCAGCTGGTTGCCGCCACCCATCACGAACAGCACGGCTCGCATGCCGCGCTTCCGCAGCTCCCTGATCGCCGCCAGCTGGCTCAGCCGGCCATCGTCCATGGTGATGAGCACGGGCTTGCGCGGCAGGCGTCCCCTGCCGAACATATAGGCGTACACTTGGGGCAGCGTCACCGTCCGGTAGCCGTGGGACTTCAGCCAGTCCAGCTGCTCGCGGAACACCGGGATGGGCACCTCGTACTCGCCCGCCGGAGAGGTAAAACCATGGTACATCAGCACCGGCAAGGTGATGGCCCTGGGCCTCACCAAGGGCGGCTGCGAGGAGGCTGGTTCCCGGGCCACCGATCGCGGGAGGACGCCTGCCGGATACCTCGCAGCAACCTCGGCCTCCTGGAGGGAGGTGCCGAGGCTGCGCATGAGCGGTCGGGGCCGCCGAGCCGCCGCGGATCCGGATGCCGCCGCGGACGATCCGGCAACCCGATCTCCGATACCCATCACCAGCAAAACCACCAGCACCAACACGTACAGGCGACGAACCACCATCCAGACACCTCCCTCGAGTGATAAACGTCCCGGGCATCAACAAAGTTACGGGAGAGACGAGCCGCTTGCAACCCCGGATGCCCCAGGGCAGCCCGTGCGGTGGCTTGCAGCGGTGGAAGGAGTCTTGCTGATGAGGATGTGACCGAAGTCGTAAGGGGAGGTAGCTATGGAGCTCGAAGGATTGCACCACGTGACCGCCGTGACCGGCAACGCCTCGATGAACGTCGCGTTCTACACCAAGGTGCTCGGTATGCGGCTGGTCAAGAGGACGGTCAACCAGGACGACGTCTCGGCCTACCACCTGTTCTATGCCGACGCGGAGGGGCGCCCCGGCACGGAGATCACCTTCTTCGACTGGCCACACATCGGCCCCAACGTGCCCGGAACCGGCATGATCACGGCGATCCGCCTGAGGGTGCACGATCGCGAGACGCTGGAGTGGTGGTCGGGTTGGCTGAGGGGCTTCGGCGTCCAGCCGGGCAAGCTGGAGGAGAGGGATGGCGTGTGCGTGCTCCCCTTCCAGGACCCGGAGGGGCAACACCTGGAGCTGGTCGAAGACGGGGGGCTGCCTGGAGGGATCCCCTGGCGCGAGAGCCGGGTGCCTCCGGAGCGGGCGATCAAGGGGCTGCACTCCGTGGTCCTCACGGTCGACAGCCTGCTGCCCACCGAGAGGACCCTGGTGGATATCATGGGGTTCCGGAAGAAGGGCAAGTACACCCTGCCGGAGGCGCCGTCCCGCAAGGTGTATGTGTACGAGACCGGGCCAGGAGGCCCCGGTGCCGAGGTGCATGTGGAGGAGCGACCGGAGATGCCCAGCGGGAGGCTCGGCATCGGTGGGGTGCACCACGTGGCGTTCCGCACGCCCAACGACGAGGAGCATCGGCGATGGCGCAACAGAGTAGCCAGCGAGGGTCTAGGGGTGACCCCGATCATCGACCGCTTCTACTTCAAGTCCATCTACTTCCGGGAGCCGGAGGGGGTGCTGTTTGAGATCGCTACCGATGGCCCCGGCTTTGCAGCGGACGAGGACCTCGACCACCTGGGGGAAAAGCTATCCCTGCCCCCCTTCCTGGAGCCCTACAGGGAGCAGATCGAGGCCGGGCTCCGTCCCATCGACCCCTCTCCCTACTTCAACCGATGATAATATGGGGTGCATGCTGCGAGTTCGTCGGGAGCATGCACCCCATCCGGTCGCGCCGGCAGAGGTGACAACTAGTACTCCACCACGATCACCGTATGGGGGCCTACCCCAGGTAGCTGCACCTGGGTGTAGCCACCTTCCACGGTAAACCCCAGCTCGGCTCCATCTGGGGCCAGGTAGACCCTGCTCGGGGTCCTGCCGTCGTTGCGTACACCTAGGCTGATGCCCACCACCTGCCCGCCGCTATCCACATGCGGTATGGGTTGGGAGGTCCTGCGCGGGGTGTACGCCACGAGGTGCACGATCTTACGCTCCAACCCGGCAAGCTCCTGCTCATGCACCGATACCTCTACCCAGCCAGGGCCTGCGTACCTCACAACAGGCTCCGGCAAATGCCTCAGCAAAGCGTTGACGGCCACAGCCCGGTAGGCCCAGTAGTCGTGCCTGTGGTAGGCGCCGAATATCGGCAGCGCGATGTACGACAGCTGATCGGCCATCACTATGAGGGGGGCGCTCAGGGACTCGCCCACGGGAGCGTGCGCGTGGCTAGTAAAATGTGCCCACGTACGGTTGAATAGTGCCCTGCGCAGGTCACCATCATAAGATGCCCCCTGCCTGGGACGAACCACATAGGCCGTATCGTAGAACACGTAATCGTAATCCTTGGCCAGCTCACTGCCACCTACTAGAGCGGTCGGCACCCTAAAGTAGGATGGAGTGGTGGGGCTAGGCTCCAACGACTCCACCGGCAAGAAGGGCAACCGCTGAGGGGCCGCCGCTATGCAGTGCCCACCCTTCTCCAGATACAGCTGCAGCCTGGCCTCCAACTCCCTCCCAACAGAGACGTCCTAGGGCAGCAGGATCACCCTGTAGGGTGTTATATCCACCGCCTCTTGATCGACCAGGTCGAATTGGATGCCGGTCTCAAGCAACATCTGGGCAGCTCCCTCCGTGCCTGGGCTGTAGCGCATCGGCGCCTGTGGGTCGGGACCAGCCAGAACGCCCACCTCCGCGGTGGGACGAGCACCTCGGAGCCACGGCTCGAGGGCAGCTATCCTGCCAAAGGCATGCCCAAGCAATCTATAGACCGCAGGGTCAAGCCTACCGTTGGGGTGCAGCTGGTCTCCCACGGATATCCTGCCGCCTGCAGACACTACGACACCGCACTCGTAGTCCAGCTGGTTGCGCGTCTTGAGCCCCCCGAAGTCTGCCCAGGCTTTGTGGAACCTGCCCGTCATCCCCACGAACTGGGCCCCCAGCGCCCTGGCATGCCTTGCCGCTATTGGGTAGTGCAGGTAACCCCAGAGCCCTGACGTGGGCAAGCTCTCTATCTCCACATGCGTCTGGTATCCAAGCACCTTAGCTAAGTGCGGGGACACGGTGCCGTTGTAGAAGATGGTGGCATCTGGCGCCTTGGCCCGCACCAGCGAGGATACGCGCTCGAAGAACTCGCACAACCTATCCCAGGCGTACCTCGAGACCGCCCTCTCATCGGCCAAGTCCACCCCTGCAGCGCGCATCCTGGCTTGCCCCCAAGGTGAATAATTGGGGAGAGGAAAGCATATGTCGAAGAAGAAACCGTCGACCGGATACCTGTCGCAGATCTCCGCTATCTGGGATAACACGTAGTCCCCGTAGCCCGAGGAGACGTCCAGGGTGGTCCACCCCGTCTTGCCTTCCAGCGGCGAATAGTTGGTCAGCGGCGGGCGCATCACCATCCTGCCCTCCCTATCTACCACGACCCACTCAGGGTGCTGCTCGCCGGCCAAGTCATCCCACATGATGCTCACGTAGATGGGAGCCCGGATGCCGGCACCGTGCAGCGCCCTGAGCTGCTCGCCCATCAGGTCGAAGCTTAAGTTGGGGTGCTGTGTCCCCACCTGCGTGGGGTAGTAAGAGAAGCCGTGGTGACACTTGCCAAATATCGTGATGGACTCCACCTGGCCCATCTTGAGGGTGCGCACGAACTCTTCGGGATCGAAGTCCCTGCCCACATCCTCGCACGCGGCGGATGTGTGAAAGTCCAGGTGTACCTGCCTGTAAGGCAAGTCCAAGTTCCCCATGGGTGCATCCTCCACAGACTAAGAATTGGTTAGCGCCCTCCCATGCCGGTGAGCGTGATGCCCTGAATGAAGTACTTCTGGGCCACGAAGAAGATGACCAGTATAGGCAGCAACGTCAGTATGGATACAGCCATGAGCTGGTTGTACTGCGTGAAGTACTGGCCTCGGAAGAGGTTTAACCCGATCGCCAGCGTGAACTTCTCGGTCGAACGCAGGTAGATCAACGGATCGAGCAGGTTGTTCCAGTTACCGACGAAAGCAAATATGGCGACCGTGGCCAGCGCTGGCTTGGATAAAGGCAGGATGATATGCGTGAGTATCCGCAGGTTTGAGGCGCCGTCTATACGAGCCGCGTCATCCAGATCCAACGGTATACCCATGAAAAACTGGCGCAGCAGGAAGATAAAGAAGGGGTAGCCGAACCAGGCTGGCAGGATCAGCGGCCACAGGGTGTTCACGAGGTGCAGCTTGCTGAAGAGAATAAAGGTCGGCACTATCGTCACCTCGCGCGGTATCATGAGGGTCGCCAGCACCATAAGGAAGAGCAATCCCTTGCCACGCGCCCTCAGGCGCGCAAAGCCGTACGCCACGAGGCAGCACGAGATCAGGTTGCCGACCACGTTGGAGCAAGTCACGATCAGGGAGTTCTTGAGGAAAGTGTTGAAAGGCAGCGCCGTCCAGCCCTCGATGTAGTTGCGCCACTGGAAATAGGTGGGCAAGAACTGAGGAGGAAAGGTGAATACTTCCTGCGATGGCTTGAGGGATGTGCTGATCATCCACATGAACGGGAGGACGTAGAAGATCGACCCGAGGATCAGCAGCGCATATATGAGGATGCGATGCAGACGCCTCGTCAACCGCACGCTGCTGAGCGCCGTTCGCCTGGCTATGACCCTCCCAGAAGGAGTTACCTGAGCTTCGGTCCTCATACTAGCTTACCCCCTGATATCGCCCTCGTAGTACACCCATCGCTGGGCGAACTTGAACTGCAGGGCAGTGATGAGAATTATTAGGACAAACAGCACCCAGGCCAGCGCTGAGGCGTAGCCCATATCGAAGTACTCGAATGCCTGTCGGTAGATGTACAGCCCGTAGACTAGCGAGGCGTCCGCCGGCCCCCCGTTGGTCATCACCAGGATGAGCACGAATGCCTGCAGAGACGCGATGAAACCAGTAACTAGGTTGAAGAAGATCACCGGCGATATCATCGGGACGGTCACGTGCCAGAACTTGGACCACGCACCGGCCCCGTCGATGGCCGCAGCCTCATAGAGATGCTCGGGTATGTTCTGCAATCCCGCCAGGTAGATCACCATCGTGTTACCGGCACCCCACACGCTCATGATGATCAGGGCGGGAATCACCCATTCCTCGGATTGCAGCCAGCCCGGCCCCTGGATGCCGAACAGCCCAAGCACGTAGTTGATCATTCCGAAGTCAGGGTGGAATATATTGACCCACAGCAGCGCTGTGGCGATACCTGCCACAACGGATGGCAGGTAGAAGATGGTGCGGAACAAAGGCATCCCCCACACCTTCTGGTTGAGCAGCAGCGCCAGCAAGAAGCTGACTATCACCCCGAGGATCACGCTCCCCGCGCCGAAGTAGATCGTGTTGACCAGTGCCTTGTAGAAGAGCGGGTCCTGCACGAGGCGCCGGTAGTTCTCGATCCCTATCCAATGCGGGGATGAGAGCAGCGACCAGTCGGTGAAGCTGATGAGTGCCGAGGCCACGATGGGACCAGCTCCAAACAGGAGAAAACCTATCAGCCAAGGAGATATGAACAGGTAGAACTCCAGCTCCTCGCGTCTGGCAGACCTACTCATCGTGCCTTTATGCCTGCGAAAGGCCAGTCCGCGTCCCAAGGCTATCTGCATCGTCAATCTCCTGTCTATCTGCGCTACTCCCGGTTCCGGGCAAGGATAGGCGATATCTCCCTACATACCTGGAACAGACCCTCCCTCACGCTCAGCTTGCCGTTGATGACCCTATCCCAGACCGCCCCAGCCCTCTGCGTGACCTGCGCGGCGGTGGGCTTATCGAGGATCGCATGGCTGGCAAACTCGTTCAACGACTCCTGGATGATCTTGGCGCTGGGAGGGGCGTACTTGGAGCTGAGATACGCCGGCCAGGCGGAGTTGCGCGCCGGGCTGCCCCTGCCCGTGCTGGCCCACATGAAGATCTGCCCAGCCGTAGACAGGTACTCGTTGAGATATATCCAGGCAGCATCGGTATTCTTGCTATCCTTAGTTATGGCGTAGCCGCTGCCTGCACTAAAGGTAGAATGCTTCTTCGGCCCCTTCGGCCACTTGGCAACATCCCACTTGAACTTGGCGTTGGCGTTGATCACCGGCGTGGCCCAGGAACCATCAAGCTGCATGGCGATACGACCAAACTGAATCGCCGGCCAGGTAAGGGTCTCCAGATCCGCTGGGCTGGGTGTGGCTCCGTACTTGAGCCTGAGCTCCATCCACCACTCCATTGTGTCGATCGCCACCGGTTGGGTTATGAGGCACTTGTCCTCATTGGGCTCGCTCACGTACTGGGCACCAAACGGGAAGAGGTAAGCGGGAGCCATCGTAGCGTCACCAGGCGATGGAGTGTTGGCGAACCCGAACTGCTTCTTCGGCCCCTCACCTTGGGTAAGCTTGATCGCTACCTCCTTCAGATCCTGCAGCGTCCAATCGTCCGAGGGGTAATCTATCTTGGCCTTATCAAATATATCCTTATTGTAGTAGAGGATGCCCGGGCCCTCATCATAAGGCACGCAGTAGAGTTTCCCGTCCTTCCTGTAGGAGACGAGCGAAGGCTTGGTGAAATCATCTATGTTGAAATCGTCCTGCTGAGCTATGAAGTCATCCAGTGGGATGATAGCTCCCTGCTGGATGAGCTGCTGTGCCCAGGAGAAGTGGACGTACATCACATCCGGCATCGTGCCGCCCGCGGCCTGAGCCACGTACTTCTGGAGGAAGTCTCCCCAGGGGGTGTTCTCGGCCTTGACCACTATGTTCGGATGGCGCTGCATGAAGAGCTTGTCAAACTCCACCTGCCTCGTCCAGAACACGGCATCCCAAGCGTGAGCCACGCTGATCTCGACCTTGGATTTGGGTTCGGGCACAGCAGTCTTGGGCCACTTCAACCCCAGCGCCTCTGCCGACGGCCATTCCACCTTCACCTGAGGTGTGGGCTGTGCCGCCGAGGGGGCCCTGGTCGGCGTGCTGCCGGCAACGGGCGTGCCAGCCGCGGCCATGCCTTCCTCGGTCTGGGGCCTGCGTTGGGCACCACAGGCTGCAAGGAAGGCCGACGCGCCCATGGCACTCACCACCTTGAGGAAATCCCTCCTGGAATAGCCCCTGGCCTTCATCTCTTTCTCGAGCTCTCTTAGGAACTCCTTACCTGCTTCTTCAGCCATCACTGTCCTCCTGCTTTGCTGCACCTAGTTGTGAAAGGAGAAGCTACCACCATGGACAAGCCGATGAGCTCATACCTCACCCCCTTCCCCAAAGAGGTCCACCAGGATGCCTTCCATAGAGTTCCTGATGTGTTGGGCCAGCTGCTCCTCCGCCCGCCCGAAATCCCCCTCAAGCAGGCAGAGGAGTATCCGCTCGTGATCCTCCAGCGCTCTGAGGATCCTCCCGGGATAGAAGCTATCTCGGAACTGGAACAGTCCGTGCTGGCTGCGTATGGTGGCCAATATCTGGATCAGCCGTGAGTTGCCCGATGCCCGGATGATCATGTTATGCATCCGCAGATCGTTCTGCAGGAACAGGTATATTGGGTTTTGGTCCATGTGGGCGCGCACGTGCTCCAGCTGAGCCAGCTCGAACTGGAGCTGCGGCCTCTCCAGCTTATGCGCCCCAAGCCGCAGGGCGAGCACTTCCAGTGCAGCACGGACCTCAAAGATCTCCCTTATATCCCGAGCGGTGAACTCTCTGACCGAGAACCCTCTACGGGGGTCGAACCTAACCAACCCGTCCTGAGCAAGGCGGTGCAACGCCTGGCGGACCGGGGTCCTGCTGAGGCCCAGCTCGGCCGCAAGGTCCACGTCCGAGAGCCTCTCGCCGTGCCGCTTCTCACCACCTATGAGCTTGATCCATATCATCTGGTAGGCGTGGTCCACGGCCGTGGGGAGGGATACCTTCCCGTTCTGCCCCCACAGCAGGTCAAACATCTCCTCAACGGCCCTACGCCGCTCGGCATCGCCCTCACTCGAAGTGTAGTCCTCTCTGATCCAAGCCATCCGCAGCAGATCCAATATTTGAATTTTGTATTTTGTATTCAATTTATGGTTGAGTCAGAGTATAATCAGATTCAAGTTCGCTGTCAATAGTGAAGGGCTAAATCCGTGCAAGGAGGAGGTACTTTGCAACCGGTCAGGTCTCTACTCATTGGTTGTGGCGCACGCGGGCAAGCTCATGCCAGAGCTATGGTGCAAAGCCAGGACTTCGACCTCGTAGCGGTGTGCGACGTAGACCTCCAAAAGGCACAGCTTACAGCCCAAACATACGGCATACCCAGGTACTACACGTCGCTGCACCAAGCTATCGAGCGCGAAGACCCCGAGCACATCTCCTGCATCACGCCACCGACGCTGCGCCTCGGCATCATAAGGGAGATATTACAGCATGCTCCGCAATCCCTGCTGGTGGAGAAGCCCCTGGCCAACACCCTGCAGGAGGCTCTGGAGATCCAGCAGGCCGCAAGGCAAGCGGGTACCTTCATGACCGTGTGTCACGAGACCCTTTGGGCAGATGAGATAGCGGCCGTGGCCAGATGGATACGGGAGGGCAGGTTGGGCACCCTGCACACGCTCGTGGGCACTACCAAGGGCGGCGTGTCCGCCCAAGGCACGCACTTCATACACATGCTCAACTGGATGCTGGGTGCGATGCCTCTCGAGGTCAGGGCGTTCTGCGAGGGCCCCATAAGCTTAGACCCTGAGAGGAACCAGTGGTGCCCATCCCATTCGGAGCCCGAGGATACCGTCATGGAGCTGAGCTATCCCGGGAACATCAGAGCCATGCTCCACCTGGGGGCACATGCGCCGGATGTACCCGAGCAAGCAGGCACCTTCTGGCTGGAGTACAAGCTCGACGTCCTTGGATCACAGGGATGGGCCAGGTTCGTCCACGGCCACAGCGCTCGTGCGCAGTTCCTAGACGGTAATATCGAGGAGGTGCAGGCAAGGGCGTTCGATCAGGATGCCTATATGACGCAAGCCCTATACGAGGAGCTGGCCAAGGTGGTTCGCGGCAAGCAACAGCGCCATCCAGCCGACATCGAGAGCGCCATCGATGCCCATAGGGTCATAGATGCGGCGATGAGGTCGATGCTGACTGGTCGGAGTGCGGACCCAAGGCAGCTCCCACCCCAGCTAGGTAGAAGCACCAACGCACGCCTCAAGAGCCATCTGCTATCAAGGCAGCCGGTTGCGGTAGCCACGCTTATGTACGGCAGGAGGCCACGACGAGAAGCCCTGCGGTCCCTAGCGCAGCTCGGAGTCGAGGACGTCGACTTGTGGTCGGTCCCGCGCTTTGCCCACCACTTCGATCCCGAGAAGGAGACCGCGCAAGAGGTCAAGGGCGAGCTTGAGGCCCACGGGCTCAAGGCAACGGTAGTATCCGTGTTCGACAGCGAACCGGTGGAAGCCAAGCTCAGGTTCGCAGCAGAGATAGGGGCCCGCTACGTGGTGATGGGGGGAAGAACGCCCAAGAGGCCCCGCACCTGGCAGCAGGAGAAGCTGCAGTCCTGGTTGGATCTAGCTCACGATCTAGGGTTGAAGTTGGCATTCGAGAACCACCTCGACACGCTGGAGACGGTGGATGAGATGGCAGCCCTGCTGGACGCACTGCAGCACCCCGCCGCACGTATATGCCTGGCGCCCACCCATCTGTACGTGGCGGGAGAGCTCTGCGAGCAGGCGCTCATCCGGCTGGGTGAGGCGATAGGGGTGGTGTACATGTGGGACATGGAGGTCGGCGCCACTAGGGAGACCGTCGAGGAAATTTGGTGGCACAGAGCGGAGAGCCAGATACCGGGAGGGGGCGGAGCCGTGGACTTCAGGCAGCTCATGGATATGGCCTGCAGGTATTGTCCGGAAGCTGCCTGGGTGCTGGTGTACCACGGTACCGAGGATTGGGACGACGCTCGCATCCAGCAGTCGATCGCCCGATCACTCCGCTACCTGGAGAGTCAGCGCCCGTGCAACGCCTGAGGGTATCCCGCCGGCAATTCTTGACGGCGGGGGCACAGCTACTAGCCGCAGCCGTCATAGCCTGCAGCGGAGCTCCCAGGAGGGGCCACGAGGGAGAGGATGCAAGTGGGTCTGAAGAAGCGAACATCGTTAGGAGGAGAGAGGTGACAAAGGTCAACAGGTACGAGGCGAGCTGGGAATCGTTGGCGCGGTGGGAGGTGCCCAAGTGGTACCTGGATGCCAAGTTCGGCATCTTCATCCACTGGGGGGTCTACAGCGTGCCGGCCTTCGGCAACGAGTGGTACCCACGCAACATGTACAGGCAGGGCACGCCCGAGTTCGAACATCACGTGGCCACCTACGGCCCGCAGTCCCAGTTTGGGTACAAGGACTTCATCCCGATGTTCGGGGGAGAGCGCTTCGATCCCCACGAGTGGATCGCCCTCTTCTCGGAGGCCGGTGCCCGCTACGTGGTGCCCGTGGCCGAGCACCACGACGGCTTCGCCATGTACGCTACCGAGCGTAGTCGATGGCACGCCGCCAGGCTCGGGCCCCGCAGGGACGTCGTGGGGGAGATCGCCCAGGCCGCTCGCGAGCACGGCCTCGTGTTCGGGCTCTCCAGCCACAGGGCGGAGCACTGGTGGTTCTTCCACCCGGGCACCGAGTTCGATTCCGACGTGCGCGACGCGGAGTACGCCGACCTCTACGGCCCAGCTCAACCCGAGGACACCCAGCCCAACGAGGAGTTCCTCGAGGACTGGCTGGCACGCTGCATCGAGCTGGTCGACCGCTATCGCCCCCAGCTCTTCTGGTTCGATTGGTGGATCGAGCAGCCGGCGTTCAAGCCGTACCTGCAGCGGTTCGCCGCCCACTACTACAACCGCGGGGAGGAGTGGGGGCTCGGGGTAGCCATCAACTACAAGCACGACGCCTTCCCAGAGGGCACCGCCGTGCTGGACATCGAGCGCGGGCAGCTGGGAGACCTCAAGCCTTTCTTCTGGCAGACCGATACCTCCATCTCCAACAACTCCTGGGGCTATGTGCAACATCAGGAGTACAAGACCCCGACGCACATCATCGGGGACCTGGTGGATATCGTCAGCAAGAACGGGGCGCTCCTCCTCAACGTGGGCCCCAGGCCAGACGGCACCATCCCGGAGCGGGAGCAGGAGATACTGCGCGAGATAGGCAGGTGGCTGCAGGTCAACGGCGAGGCGATCTACGAGACCCGGCCCTGGCGACGCTACGGCGAGGGCCCGACGCAGGTGGTGGAGGGGCAGTTCAGCGACACCAAGCGCAGGCCGTTCACAGCGGAGGATGTCCGCTTCACCACGCGCCCCGGCAGGCTGTACGCCATCCTGCTCGGCTGGCCGGCGGGCGAGACCGTGATAAGCTCCCTGGGCCCCGGAGAGCTGCCGGCGGAGCGGATAGTCAGGGTGGAGCTGTTGGGGCACCCCGGAGAGCTGGAGTGGGCGCAGGACGACGCGGGGCTGCGGGTGCGGATGCCCTCCCACCGGCCCTGCGACCACGCGTACGCCCTGCGGATCACCCTCCGCGAAGGGTAGGATGTGCGCTCCCTAGCTGCTCAAGCGCTCCACGAGGAAGGCCTCGAAGGCGGGGGCATCCACCGCCAGCGCCACGTCGGCGTTGATGAGGTCGTCCGCTCCCTGCTTGGCAAGCGTTGCGCCCGCCGCGTGGCTGCCGGCGAGCTCGACGTCGATGTGCAGGGCCTCGAACGCCAGCAGCTCCGGACGTACGATCGATGCCGCCGCGAGGGGGTCGTGCAGGTAGGTGAAGCCATGCTCGGCGAAATGCGGGTAAAGCTCCACCTGGCGGGCGACGAGCTCGTGGAGAGGCGTGCCTCCCTGCCTGATGCGCTCCACCCCATCGCGACGGATCGCCACGCGCATGGTCACGTCGAGCGGCACCATGCGCACCCGGGCGCCAGAGGCGAACACGATGTGAGCCGCCTCCGGGTCGGAGCGCACGTTGTGCTCGGCGTACGGCAGGTCGAAGGCGCCCCTGCCGCGGATCGCGCCGGCCATGACGGTAAGGCTCGCAAGGTTCTCCACCAAACGGGGCTCCCGCAGGCACGCGAGCGCCACGTTGGTGAGCGGGCCGATCGCCAACAGGTGTATCTCCCCGGGGTTGGCCATCACGGTCCGGATTATGAAGTCCGCCGCGTGCTCCTGCGAGGGCGCGAGGGACTCATCCCCGGCCTCGAGCATCCCTCGCCCCTCATGCCCCGCCCAGTACACGGGCCGGATGCCGAGCAGGGGTTTGCGGCAGCCCATGCACACCGGGATATCCTCCCTGCCGGCGAGCTGCAGCATCTTGCGCACCATGCGCGTCCGCAGGGCCACGTCGCCGTACACGCAGGTGACGCCCTCGAGCTGGATCTCCGGCGACTTGAGGATGAGCGCCAGCGCGAGACAGTCGTCCACATCGGTCCCTATATCCGTATCAAGCAGCAATCTAGTCGGGGCCAACATCCACCTCCACAAGTGCTTTCTTGTACCCGCGAGGGTATACAATGAGATGCTATCCTATTTGGTATCGAACACACAACAGCGATTCAAAGGAAAGTCGATGCGCTACGTAGATCTAGATGACATAGCCCGCTTGCCCGCACCCAACGACGAGGCCGCCGTAGCCGTACGGGACCTGCCGCCCGGCACGCAGGTGCGGCATAGGGACGGAGCCTTCACCATCCGCAGCCTCGTCCCTGAAGGGCACAGGTTCGCCGTCCGCACGATACGCACCGGCCAGAGCATCCACTCCTGGGGGTGGCCCTTCGGGGTGGCCACGAGGGACATCCTGCCGGGCGAGCACTTGTGCTCGCCCAGGGTGTTGGAGGTGCTGGAGGAGCACGGCGTGCGGGGCGTGGCGCGGCAGGCGAACTTCGAAAACCAGCCGATCGTCCCCTGCCAGCTCGATGCGATCGAGATGATCACCGATGGGCAGGGCGCGCCGGCCCGGCTGTACCGTGCGGACGTCCCGCCGACCTTCATGGGCTACCTCCGAGAGGGTGGGCGGGGCGTGGGCACGCGGAACTACGTGGTGCTGCTGGCGACCAACTCGCGCGTCGCCGGCGTAGTGCAGGCGCTGGAGAGGAGGACCCGCCACCTGGGCGAGGGCGTAGCAGGTCTGGACGGGGTGGTGGCGGTGGCCCATACCGAGGGGGGCGAGGACGTGCCCCCCAATAACCTCGAGCTGCTGCTGCGCACGCTCGCCGGCTTCATCGTGCACCCCAACGTCGGGGCCGTGCTGTGCGTGGACGATGGCCTGGGCCCCGTGGATAACACCCTGCTGCGCCGCTACATGGAGGCCCACGGCTACCCCCTGGCTCACGTCCCACACGTATGGCTGACGGTGGACGCCGACCGCGAGGAGAAGATGCGGCTCGCGGAAGGGGAGGTGAGGAGGATCCTGGAGGACGCCGCCTGGCGGAGCGAGAGGGTGAGGTCATCCCTGGAGCACCTCCGCCTCGGGCTGCAGTGCGGAGGCTCGGACGCCTTCTCGGGCATCTCGGCCAACCCGCTGGTGGGGCTGGTCGCCCGCGAGCTGGTGGCTTGGGGCGGCAGCGCCAACCTGGCGGAGACCGACGAGCTGATGGGCGCCGAGGCGCACGTCCTCCAGCGCGTGCGCAGCAGGGAGACCGCCGAGCGCTTCCTGGAGGCGATCGATAGGTTCAAGCAGCTCCTCGCCTGGCACGGGCACACCCCCGAGAGCAACCCTTCCGGTGGGAACGTCCTGAGGGGGCTGTACAACATCACGCTGAAGTCGCTGGGGGCGGCGATGAAGAAGCCGGCCGAGCAGCAGCTGGACTACGTCATAGACTACGCCGAGCGCATGGCTCTGCCGGGCTACTACTTCATGGACAGCCCGGGCAACGACCTGGAGAGCGTGGCCGGACAGGTGGCCGCCGGGTGCAACATGATCGCCTTCACCACGGGCAACGGCTCGGTGACCAACTTCCCGTTCGTACCCACGATCAAGGTCGTGACCACCACCAGGCGCTACAACCTGCTCTCGGAGGAGATGGACTTCAACGCCGGCAGGTACCTCGACGGGGAGGGGATGCGCGAGCTCGCGCTCGAGGCGTTTGCGCTGCTCCTGCGAGCGGCGTCGGGGGAGCGCACCAAGGGCGAGCGCGCCGGGCATTCTCAGGTCTCCATCTGGCGGAACTGGCGCCAGACGCAGGCAGTCGAGCCTGAGCGAGTCATCAAGCGGCTCCCGCACAGGCCGGTGGTCCCCGGGCCAGCGCCCAGCTTCCGGCCGGATCTGACCGCGCGGCTGTACAGGGGGCCGAGGGGGGCCGCCATCGAGAGGGTGGGCCTGGTACTGCCCACCAGCCTCTGCGCCAGCCAGGTGGCCAGGCTCGCAGCCGAGCGGCTGCAAGCGCAGCCCTCGGGGCGGGAGGCCATATCGCGCTTCGTGTCGCTCCCCCACACCGAAGGTTGCGGGGTATCCTCCGGCCACTCGCAGGAGCTCTACACCCAGCTGATGATCAACCACCTGCTGCATCCGGCGGTGTCGATGGCCCTGCTCCTGGAGCACGGCTGTGAGAAGACGCACAACGGCTACATGAGGCTGCAGCTCGAGCGCGTGGGCATAGACCCCGACGCCTACGGCTGGGCTAGCGTGCAGCTGGACGGCGGTATGCGGCGGGTGCTCGACAAGATAGAGCTCTGGTTTCGCCGACAGCTCGAGGGCTGCCAGCCGGTCGAGAGGGAGGAGGGCAGCCTCGCGGAGCTGTGCGTGGGCCTGTGGTCGGATGCCGTGGACGGCCCCCTGCCCTCCGCGCTTGCCTCGCTGGCCTGCACCCTCGCAGCAGCGGGCGCCAGGGTGGTCATCCCCCACACCGCACCCCTTGCTGGGGAGTTCTCGCGAGAACCTTCGTTGGGGTTCGGCGTGAGGGCGGACCTCCCCGGCATCTACGTCATGGAAGCGCTCTCGCGCGACTGGTCCGAGACGCTCGCGGGCATGGCGGCATGCGGCGCCAGCCTAATCCTGGCGTGCCCTACCAGGAGGAGCGTCGCCGGGCACCCGCTGGTGCCGGTCCTGCAGGCCAGCCACATCCCCCGGCTGCGGCGGGACGTGGACGCGTGGCTCGAGGGGGACTCTGCCAAGTGGCCGGAGGAGCTGGCGAGGCTGCTCTGCCGGGCGGCCTCGGGAGAGTACACGTCCCTGGTCAACCGGTTGGGAGTGCTCAGCTTCCAGGTAGCGAGGGGACCGCTGGGCGTGTCGGTGTAGGCCTAGGGCCGGCGGGATCTGAGGCGGAGGCTGTCCCAGCTGCCGTCGCTGTGCCAGCCACCGTCCACCGGCAGGCAGACGCCGTTGATGAAGCTGCTGCGCGCGGGATCCAGCAGGAAAGCCACCGCCTGGGCCACGTCCTCCGGCCGGGCAAACCTCCCCATGGGCACGCGGCTCTCGATATCGGTGTCGGTGTAGCCCGCGGTGAGCTGATCCCGCTCGTCCATGCCGGTCTTCACCCACCCCGGGCAGACGGCGTTCACCCTCACCCCGCGGCCTCCCCATTCGGCCGCGAGCGTGCGGGTCAGCCCCACCAGCCCATGCTTGCTGGCGTTGTAAGCCACCCGCTCCGCTATGCCCAGGATGCCGGCGACGGAGGCGATGTTCACTATGCTGCCGTTGCCGCGCCGCAGCATCTCCCTGCCGACCTCGCGGCACATCAGGAAGGGCCCCGTGAGGTTCACCGCGAGCACGCGCTCCCAATCCTCCAACGAAGTCTCCTCGGCGCGCCGGATGCAGCTGATACCCGCGTTGTTCACCAGCCCGTCCACCCTGCCGAAGCCCTCCAGGCAGGCGCTCAGCGCCCGCAGGGCCGTGTCCACCAGGGCCACGTCCCCCACCACGGACACCGCCCTGCCTCCTGCGTCCTCCACCTCCTCGGAGGTCTCGTAAGGTTCGTCCAGATCCACCAGCACCAGGTCGTAGCCCTCGCTGGCCAGGGTGACGCTGATGCTCCGGCCTATCCCCCTGGCGGCGCCCGTCACGACGGCTACCGGCCTGCCAAGCTCCGTCCGCTCCAAGCTCATCCTACCCCTCCCACGCAGCCCCTACCTGGTTACTCCGTCACGGGGAAGGCCATGGTGGTCATGAGGGTGTTCTCCGCCTGTCGGGTATCCAGGCGCGAGTGCTGCACGACCACCGGTACGTCCGAGCGCACCACCAGCGCGTACTCCTTGCCCACCGGTATGGGCTCGGGCTCGCGCAGGTCGTTGAGGCGGAGGTGCAGCGTCCGCCTCGCAGGTACCGTGACCCGGTACGGCCCCGCCGGCTCACGGTCCGAGAAGTAGACGGTGAGCTCGAGGTGCGCGTCCTCGTCGCCGGCATTGAGGATGCACACCGCCTCGTGGCTCACCATGTCGGGCTCGGGACCGTGGCTCCAGGAAGGGATGTACCCATCTGGCACGGCCCACACCTTATGGCCTATCGCTGGCATGGCGTCCTCCTGTTGGCTGTGTATCTGGCTTCTGTTGTACTACGAAATGCCCCTCGAAGGCAACTTTGACGCCGATCATCGCCCTCCTGTATGATGGATCCGTCGGGCAGGCATCGAGGAGCAGCCGCACCCATGAGCACCACAGCCCCAGGAGAAGGCGATGGGACAGACAGCCTCGGAAGGCTTCGTACAGAGAGAGCAGCCCATACGCAAGCTGCTTTACCCACTGCTGGCCTTCATGGGCGCCCAGAGCTCCAGCGGTCTGCTGTTGATCGCCTGCACCGTGATCGCGCTGCTGTGGGCCAACTCTCCCTGGGGGCACACCTACGACGCCCTCTGGCACACCAAGTTGACGGTGGGGGTGGGCAGCTACCAGCTATCGCTCGACCTGCTGCACTGGATCAACGACGGGCTGATGGCGCTCTTCTTCTTCGTGGTGGGCCTGGAGATCAAGCGCGAGCTGCTCGTGGGCGAGCTCTCCAGCTTGCGGCAGGCCTCGCTCCCCATCGCCGCTGCCGTCGGTGGCATGCTCGCGCCCGCCGCGATCTACACCCTATTCAACTGGGGTGGTGAGGGCTCCCACGGCTGGGGCATCCCCATGGCTACCGACATCGCCTTCGCGCTGGGCGTGCTGTCGCTGCTGGGCAGCCGCATCCCCAACGCGCTGAAGGTCTTCCTCACAGCGCTGGCCATAGTCGACGATATCGGGGCCGTGCTGGTGATCGCCCTTTTCTACACGGAGGACACCTCCCTGCGAGCCCTGCTCGTTGCCGGGGCGGTGCTCCTGCTGCTCGTGGCGTGCAATGCCCTGCACGTGCGCCACCCCATACCCTACGCGCTGCTCGGGCTGGCCATGTGGATGGCCTTCCTGCAGTCGGGGGTGCACGCCTCCATCTCGGGGGTGCTGGTGGCGCTGACGATCCCCGCGAGGACGCGGGTGGACACCAAGGAGTTCCTCGTGCGCAGCAGGCAGCTGCTCGAGGAGTTCGATGCCGCCGGCGAGGAGGGCGAGAGCATCCTGACCAACGCCGGCCAGCAGGCCGCGATCCGCGAGATCCAGGCCTTGGCCGAGAGCGCCCAGACCCCAATGCAGCGGCTGGATCATATGCTGCACCCGTGGGTGGCGTTCGCGATCATGCCCGTGTTCGCGCTGGCCAACGCGGGGGTGCACCTCGGGGGCCAGATCGATCTCCTTAGCCCCGTGACTCTCGGGGTGATCGCCGGCCTCGTGCTCGGCAAGCAGATCGGCATCTTCGCCGCCAGCTGGGGGAGCGCCCGCCTCGGGCTGGCCGACCTGCCCGAGGACACCAGCTGGAGGATGGTCTACGGCGCAGGCTGGCTGGGGGGCATAGGCTTCACAATGAGCCTCTTCATCGCCACCCTGGCGTTCGGGGAGGACCAGAGCCTTCTGGACGACGCCAAGGTGGGCATACTGATGGGCTCGCTTATCTCGGGCATCATCGGCCTGCTGTACCTCCGGGCAGTGACCTCCCGCGCCGGCGAGCCCGCTAAGGCCTGATCACCGCCCAGGCCCTGCTCCAGGAGATCTGCTCCCTGAGGGATGGCTCAGGGGCCACCCGACCGCCGGGTGAGCCGGGGATTGCGATCACAGCGCTCGCAGCTCCTGTCACGCCGACGGGGCTGCGAAGGGAACAAGCCGCCCTAGCCGAGCCTTAATGATGCCGTAAAGCAGTCCTTAACTCTCCGAGGAACCATAACAGGTGACGACGAGCTTGTAGCTTTGATTGGAGGTTTGGCATGTCCTGGCAAGCAAGGTCCCTGTATCTGTTGCTGGCGGTCGCGATCGTGGTGAGCGCTCCCTGGGCCATCGTCAGGGGAGCCGCTGGCCGCTCGCCGGTGAGGGCGCGCAGCGTGATCTTCCTCATGGGCGACGGCATGGGCACGGCCCAGCGGGACGC
>ERZ795042.909-NODE-909-length-21154-cov-130.879046_pt1 | contig 21154 bp, 27 predicted proteins | sample MGYA00375126_ERZ795042 | MGnify/ENA primary metagenome ERZ795042 (study PRJEB30171, sample SAMN05518105) | compost metagenome | isolation source: Feedstock adapted compost from Newby Island compost facility, Milpitas, CA | place: USA:Newby Island compost...
CGACGTCAAGCCTGTCGGGAACAGGCGAAGGCGCCGACAGCATGAGACTCCGAGACATGAAGAAGATCGCCGCAGGCATCAGTGGCCTGCGGCGAGATGAACGGATCAGGCGGCTTTGATCTCGAGCTCCGGCTGCGAAGTCTTCTGGTACTTCGACAGATCGACCTCCTTGAGCAGATCGCGCTTGACCTTCTCCCATTCGGTGCGCGTATTCGGCGAGAACGTCGCGACGAATTCCGGATGCGAGTAGTTCTCGCCTCCGAGGAGCGGTCTGATCGCATCGCGAATCCGCTTCTGCTCCGCTCTCAGCTGGCCAACCAGCTGCTCGATCGTCGTGTACCCCCGGCCCAGCACGTCCTTGTCGGCGGGGAGGTCCTCTCCACGTGGAAACGGAAGCAGAATTGCGAGCGCCTTCTCCTGCTCGGCCGCAAGAGGCGGAAGAGTCGCACCCTTCGGGGTCTTGGCCTTGATCGTGAGTTTCGGTTCGAAGCTCTTCCGGTAGGGCGAAAGGTCGACCCCCGGGAGAAGCTCCTTCACGATCTTGTCCCACTGCGTGCGGGTTTCCGACCGGAACGCGGCGATGAAGTCGCGATGTTCGTAGTCGGAGCCTCCGAGCAGCGGTTCGATCGCCTTGCGGATGCGCTCCTGCTCATTCTCGAGCAGCTTGATCACCTGCCCGATCCGCACGTAGGCGCGTCCCAGCGCGTCCTTGTCCGCCGGCAGCTCCGCACCTTTCGGAAACGGCAGAAGGGCCGCGAAAGCCTCTTCGCGCTCCGCCGCGAGCGGAACGAGCTTCAGATACACCTGCGCAAGCAGCGCGATGTCGATCAGCGCCCCGTGCAACGTGCGACGTGACCGGTCGATACCGAACTGATCGCACAGCGTGTCGAGGCTTGCGGACTTGTGCGGGGGCAACACGAATCGAGCCAGCCTACGGCTGCAGATGATCTCAGCCGGAAGCGTATCGAAAACGCCTCTGCCAGCCTTCTCGAACTCCGCATTCAGGAAGCGGAGGTCGAATGGAGCGTTGTGGATCACCAGCCGCCTGCCGCGGACAAAGTCCGCGAGCTCATCGGCAACCTCCGCGAACGAGGGCTTGTCCGCCAGCATCTCGTCCGTGATGCCATGTATCTCGATCGCCCTCTCGGGGATCGGCATGCCGGGATTGACATACCGATGGAAGGTTTCGAGCAGTTCGCCCGTTTTGGGGCAGAACCGTGCCGCGGCCACCTCGATGATCCGGTGCCCATCGGCAGGGGAGAATCCGGTCGTCTCGGTGTCAAGCACAACAGGAAAGTCTGACATTTTCGGGTTCTTCCTTTTGTGGCCTTGTCGTCTGTCGTATAGGTAGGCCACCGCGCCGGCAGGGCCGGCCAGGAAGAACAAGGAAGGGGGACGCGCAGAAGGGAAGAAGCGAAGGCGAAGGGTGCGGGCTAAACCGTCGGGCTTATACGGACTGTCGACCACCTCTTCGAAAGGCCCCGTGTGATCCCAGGCCCGGACAGCCTGCGCTACCTGATCGAGTACCTGCTCGAGCCGTCGACGTGGGTCGCAGTATTGATTCCGGCGGCCATCGCCTTTGAGCTCTGGAGGGCGACGGCCTGGCAACCCGGGCGACAGATCGCGCTCCAGCAGTTTCTGCTTGGAACGACGCTCTCGGTTGTCTTCTCGTTCTGGCGAGAGACGGACGGGATGATCGCGCTCTACATGCTCCCCGGATACAGCGTAGTGCTCTTCTTCGCCTCGGCTGCCTCTCGGCCAAGTCCGCCGCGCGCCTATGTGCTGTGCTTCCTGTCACTTCTGACCGCGGACCTCTGGTGCGCGGCAAAGCGCGCCATCGAGCTGCATGGAAAGCTCACGGCGGACTTCTACCGCGGGGTGGGTGGTGCAGGACTTTTCGATTCGCTCCTGATCGTCCCGGCTGCAACCGCGATTTGCCTCGCGATCTACAACCGCTTGACACGCTCCGCTCCGGTGCACGAGCGCGCGATCTGACATCGGATCGGACTCGTCGGGTTCTTTAAACGGCCGACCGTAAATCCAGCCGCATACGCCCTCGACCGTGTAAACCGGCGTCAGTGTGGATGCGCCTGGGTGGCTACACGCGGCATGACGCCTGCGGTAGCCGATCAGCTCGCCGAGCTCCAGCGCCTTGCCAATCACTGCGCCTGGCTGTTTCAGAGCTATAGGCTTCGTGTTGAGTACCGCATCATCTACGCGATCGGCGTCGATCTCCCCTGGCGCCTCGCCGAGATCCACCGAAACCCCGAGACCCACGAGGTGTCACTCCGCCGGATGCATTGTTTCGCGAGCGCCGAGACCCTGCGCCGGAGCATCGAGGAGCGGGCGAACTGGAAGCGGCAGGATCGCGCACTCGTCGCTTCTCACCTCCCAAAGGCACGGCGGGCGCTGCAAAGCAGCCCGGGCGTCGACGCTCTCGAGCAGGTGCGATCGGTTCACGCTGCTCTTTCTCAGGATCTCGCGGCCCTCGAGCTGAAGCGCCGTGCTCTGCGCGAGCAGCTTTGCCGCACGAAAGCCGATCGGGTGATCAACCTGCCACTTGTGCACAGACCCCGTTCTTCAGCGCAACCCACCGCACGCTGATCTCCGTGCTTTCGGTCTCCGGAGCAGAAGAAAACCGCCGGGGACCTCCCCGGCGGTGAAGTGGAACGTGGGTTTCGGACAGCGCCGAATCAGCTCAAAGTGAGCTCGACGGCACCGGTATCCCGGTCTCGCACCTGGATGACGATGCCCCGCAGCCGCTTGTGAAGCGCGAATGCCTCGTCCTTGGCGGCATCGAGATCGTCGAACTTGGACTCGTGGACCGCGTAATTGCCGTCCGCGATCATGTCCGCGGTCTCCGCGTACACGATCTCGTACCGGGCTTCGTCCGGGTCGTCCTCGTCGTCCGTGTCGTACCCCTCGAAATACGGATTCTCGTACTCGTGCAGTACGATACCCGTGCAGACGTTCTTGATCGTCACGCGCTCGATCCGCGGGTTCTTGAGCGCCTCTTCGGCATGCGAAGCCGCATCGGAGAGCAGCTCGAAGCGCTCCGGCGGGAAATCTCCGTTGCCTTCGTAGACGACCTCGAACGGCGCCTCAGCCGTCGCCACCGCGGTGTTCCCCAGGATGTGCCGGTGCTCGGTGTAGTACCCCTCGTACTCACCGACCACCTCATAGCGGCAGACACGCATCTTGGTGTTGTTGTAATCCACCGGGATCGCCACGACGTCGCGTGGGTTCACCTTGCAGATCATCACGTGGCCGTTCGCGTGCGCGAAGCGGGGAAGGTAGTCGAACGAGCACACGTGCAGACCGTAGCTGCAAGTGCGGGTCGGATCCTCGTCGACCGCATTGCGCGGCATCTCGACCACACAGCCGATCGAATTGTCGATCGTACCCGACCAGATGTCCTTGTAGTCCGGCCTGACTGCCTTGTACGCGAGGAAGCATCCGTCCTCGGTGATCGGCATCTTGCCGAACTCGAGGAACGAGTACAGGCAGCGAATCGCGCGGTAGGAGGGGTTCTGCATGAGGTTCTCGAGGAAACGTGCCATGGGCTTCAGATCGAAGCCCTCCTCAAGAAGCTGCAGCATGCGTGCGGTGAGCGTGGGGTGAACCGGCGCACCGCGGAAGAACACCTGACCTCCACTGATCGTCACATCGTCCGTGATGCGTTTTTCGCGGAGAGCCTGGACGGCGTCGCTGATGCGATCGAAATCGCGATTGAGGATCGTGAGGACCTCCTCCTCGGATGCTCCCTGCAGGAGCGCCTGCTTGACCGCCTCGTAGCAGGATTCGCCTTTGGCGACAGTTCGTGTCTTGCCGCCAAGCACCATTGAAATGCCTGCTTCGGTCAGAATGAAATTAACCCTCATTGGTTTTTTTCTCCTGCTGACTGGTGGGTTGCGCATGTCCTTGAGCGTGTAGCTATCGGACCGTGGTCTTGCGGTGGCCCTGCGATGAGAGAAGACAAGATGGGGAGGGCAAGGGGTGGAGGGGTGGTTGATGGGGAGTCCGGAAAACGCCGCGCGCCTATGCCGTGCGCGACCACTCGCGGCTCGATCGCTGTCGCCGAAACCTTTTATCGCTCGAATGGCGGGAAGCCCGCCACGGCTGTGCTGTTGCTGGCGCTTCTGGTGCTCGTCGGCGGTGTTCTTGGCTGGGTTGTGCTTTCCGGCTAAAAAATGAGCCGCGGGAGACCCCGCGGCTCGAATCAGAATCATCCGGAACGAGTGTTTCTCGCCTTGCCGCCCTCAGACGGCGAGCACAAGAGGCAACTGGTTCTGCTGGACGGTCGACTGAGCATCGTCCGCATTCGTTGTCTTCCGCACGGATACCGGCTTCGGCCCCTGCAGAATCATCCGCAGGTAGTGCGCAGCCGTCTCCGCTGACACCTTGTAGGCCTTGTGGAAGGCGGCGCCATTGAAGCAGACCGTGAACGGGTACCGTTTGCCCACCTTCTCCTCGAGATCCGAGAGTTCCATGAGCTCGAGGGGCTTCAACACCTTGCAAATTCCGGGCCAGCAGTGCTTCAAGTAACGGAGCTCCTCTCGACCCGCGCGTTTTGGGCTCGTCGTCTGATTGACCTCCTTGAGAAGGAGAATCTGCTCGAGCAGCTCCGGATACCCCTCCAGTACCGGCACCATGGCTTTCCACAGCTCGGTGTTCTGATTCGCTTCCACTGCGAAGAAGGGTATGAAGCCCTGCACTTCGTGGTCGTAGTAGCGCTTCTCGAGACTGATCAGCGGGAGATTTGTAACCCGCTGTCTGAGCGCCTCCTGCACTGGCTTTGACGCCAGGGCCTCGTAGAGCGCCTTGAACGCATCCTGCCAGCCCCCTTGAGCGAGACGGAAAGCCTTGACCTTATCGGGGGACAGAACGGCAACCCCTGTGATCTTCGGCAGCGGAATCCCTAGAGCGCACAGTCTTCGATAGGCCCTGAATATGCCCTGTACCTGATGGTCCTGGAACTCGTTCGACTGACCATCGATACGGGTTTCATATCGACCACGACGCCGCGCTTGGAGGATGTAGAAGCGGCCCGTTTCGGGGATATCACCGAGCGTGCGCTTCGACGTGCACGAAAGCGCGCCGTAAGCGTTGGTGGTCATATCCCGGTAGAGAACGAGCTCATTGCTGAAGTCGAGATGCGTGAGGATTTTCCCCTTCGCCTTCGAATTCCTGGCTTTGAGCGTCGCCGGAAGCGCGAAGTCCTCGCTCATCCGAACGGGCAGCCCGCCGACCGCGGCTGCGATGTGCTCGGCAAGGCGCTGAGCCGCATCCTGCTTATCACCATCACGCGGCGTGACAAGCAGCAGGAGTCGGTTGTGAGCCCCAAGCACGTATGCCCTCAGCCGCTCGTGGGTGTGAGGGGCGTTGTCGACGACCACCTGTACCTCGTGATCATACGGGAGAAACGCCTGTTTTGGGCGATCACCGTCTCTGACCTCACCATCGACAACGGGGCGTCGGGATACGGTTCCCTTGCGGTAGCCGAGCCGGTAGAGGTGAACCAGGCATTGCGTGCTTCCCGGCGTCACTTCCTCCTGTGACCCGACCCAGGAGGGAAGGCGGCAGGAGGGCTCCGTGAAGAGCGCAACGACCCTGGAGTATTCCGCAGGATCCCGGATGGCGTAGCTCAGCAGTCGATCGATGATCTCGCTGATTGGACGAGGCAGACTCCTTGCGAGCGCCTGCATCCTTGTATGCCGCTCCCACTCCGAGGGCATCGGTGAGGTGGCTTGCCTGTACAGCCCGGAAGCGAACTCGTCTCTCACCTCATCGAGCGCCCTGAGAAGGGTCTCGCGGGTGTGCGGGTCGTACTCGAGCTCCTCGCGCGATGCAGTGGGCATTACCGCGCCGATCGGTACCTCGATGTGCAGCCCGGCGCTAATCAGCGCCAGATGAACCGGATCGGAGGCGCCGAGCTGGGCCGCATTGATCGGATAGGCGACGTTGCCCATGATGACCCGCGCAGTCTGATCCTCCGGGTTCTTCGGCCCCAGACGGAAGTGCGAGCCCTGTATGGCGAACTCCGGCTCCTCGATCGGCTCACCGCCAAGTAGCACCGGTTTGACACGGAACCAGCGGAAGACCGCATGTGCCTTCGAGTGGAACTCCCGAACGTCGGCGGGTTTCACCGGGAAGGAGACCATCATGCCGTTCGGCCAGTCGGGATCGGACGGCACTTCCTCACCGAGCATCGTGATGACGGGTGATCCCTCTTCGCCGATGTGCGCCACGTAGAAGCGCTTCTTTCCGTTCTTGGCCACCGTGATCGAGAACGAGTCGGTGTACGAGAACGGCGACTTCGAGCCCAGGCCGAACGCTCCGGTGAACTCGTTCGAATCCCCCTTGTTCGAGGAGAAGTAGGTCGTGTAAAGCCCTATCACCTCCTCGTGCGTGAGCCCCGTTCCCCAGTCCTTGATGTAGAAGGACGAGTCGAGGGGACTTGGCAACTTCACCTCGATCGGCCGGTCCGGACAGCCCGCGGCGACGTGCGCATCGGCCGCATTGCAGCCGATCTCGCGCAGCACCGCGCTGATCTTGTCCGAATACAGACCCGAGGAGAGGATGCGGAACGCCTGCGCGTTCGTCTTGATCTGAAAGCCGGTCTGGGACGCCACACCATGACTGGCGAGAACACCCGAGTGCCCCTTGATGACTCTCAATGCTCCTCCTCAATATGTGTTTCAAGTATGTCCTGAGGAGGTATAGGCACACCGGGCGCATCCGGAGCCCGAGCACAGGATTCCTTAAACGGGGCGCCGGCGACGTCGTTCACACATGCGGACACCGACTCTCGCTCGTCTCTTCGCGGGTACCCGGTCGCACCCGCGCATAAGTGGTTCCTACACAACGGAAGACACGTGTTTTCGGTAAGGAATCACACACATGACAACTGCACTGGAGCCGGATCTCGAGCTGATGGCCTTCACGCTCGAGTCCGACGACAACTACCGGGTGCTGCGGCGCTTCAAGCCCCGTACCCGCTTCAAGGAATCGACTCTCCCGCCGGATAGGCTCGGCCGCGGAGTGGTGCTCGATACGGAGACGACAGGGCGGGATCCTGCGACCGATCGGATCATCGAGCTTGGATTGGCTGCGTTCACGTTCGACCGTGAGACCGGTGAGCCTGTCGAGATCCTCGGAACCTACAACTCGCTCGAGGATCCAGGCATCCCGATCGACCCGGCCGCAACGCGTGTGAACGGGATCACCGACGAGATGGTCAAGGGGCATCGGATTGACGATGTGACAGTCGAGAAGTTCGTCGCGAGCGCCGATCTCGTAATTGCACACAACGCCGGATTCGATCGGGAGTTCTGCGAGCGGCGTATGCCGTTCTTCAAGGATCTCGCGTGGGCCTGCTCACGCACCCAGATCGACTGGGAGGCGGAAGGCATCGGCGGAACGAAGCTCGACTACATTGCCTTCCGAATGGGTTTTTTCTACGACGCCCACCGCGCAGAGATTGACTGCCTGGCGCTCCTTGAGGTGCTGGCGCGGCCGCTGCCCGTGTCAGGGGCTCGTGGTCTTCTGCAACTCCTCGAGGCCTCCAAGCAGCGGCAGGTCCGCGTCTGGGCGACCGATGCGCCGTTCGAGAAGAAGGGTGTGCTCGCCGCCCGCGGTTACCGTTGGGGCGACGGGACACAAGGCAAGGAGAAGGCCTGGTACATACTGATCCCCGAGGACAAGCTGGAGGAGGAGCTCGCCTGGCTGCGGGCGAACGTGTACAGATTCCCCGCCCGTGTCGTCATCGACGACGTGGACGCGCTCTGTCGGTTCTCACCGCGCCGGATCGGTACGCGCACCGTGCGTCTTTCGTAGGCGTGCGCGCATTTCCCGCCGTGTTCAACACAAGGACGAGGCTCGGCCTCGTCCTTCTCTTTATACCACCTGGTCTCCGGCATCCCTGCGGCCTCATCCCAATCGCGCGCGGACGGACCCACGTGCAAAACCCCTGTCTATACGTCTTCAGTGCACACCTCTCTTGCGGTGACGTATGACTTTGAAACTTCGTTCTGCGTTTTCGATTCTCGCTTTCGCACTTGCCGCGCCCCTTGCGGCACAGGAAGTCGAAGTGTCACAGACGCCCCTGATCGAATCGCAGCTCTCGATCCCGGACGGAATCGTTGGCCCGGTGCGCTCCGATTCGGTGCACGTCAACGACGCGATCGACGCACTGCGGAGGGCGCAGCTGGCACCGCAGAGCGAAGTGCCCGGCCTCGAAGTCGGTGAAGCTGCGCCCGTTTATCGCACGCTGCAGGAAGCGGCTGCCGCGGGCATCAATCCGCTCGCGGCCACGAAGGCCGAGCGGCGTATCGTCGTGCAGACGATCTCGGAAGGACCCGTCGAGGCATCTCGACCCCTCTGGCCGATGGTGCTTGCAGGTGCCGCACTCGCGCTCACCGTGTTCGTGCTCTTCATCGTGCTGGCCACGAGGCGTTCGCGTCGAGTGGCTGCCAGATGATCCATGCCTGCCGGCGCGTATGGACTGCGTGAGACTCCTCTTCGGCGGGCGGTCGCAGTAGCCGCAGCCGCCGCGGCGGGCTGCGCCTACGCGGCGGTTCTCCTTCTCGGACTTGGCAGCACCTATCAACTCTCGAGCCCGCCACCACCTCGGGTGCGTTTCGCGAGCTCGTCTTTCACCAAGCTGACTCCACAAACCGCTCCCGAAGCGCCGGCCTTCGAAGGGCGACTGCCGGTGAATCTCGCACCTTCCGAGGTTGAACAGCCGTCAAGGACGGAACCCCGTCGAAAGAAGCCTCAGACCTCACCGCCTGCCGAAGCGCTGCAGGAGGCTCCACAGCCGGTAGATCCGGTACCGGTCGAAGTTCCTGCGCCGACAACGGAGCAGATGCCGACCGCCGCGAAGCCCCCGTCAGCGTCCGGGCCCGCACCCGATAAGCCTCCAGTGCCTGAAGAGGACATCTATGCGCCGCTTCGCGGTCGTACGTACCCGGAGAAACCGGGCGGCCCGGTGCTCGTCCTCGCGGTGCTCCTCGATGAGCACGGGAACGTGCTTACCACGAAGATCATGGTGCCCTCCGCGAATGTGCTCGAGGACATGACCTATCTGCTTTCGCTGCCCGGAGCGAATCTCGGACCACCGGAGCCTCCGATTCCACCCGGCGAGACGCGCTGGGTCGAGCTTCGCTTTCGCTATGAGAACAGCACCGTGGAACTGCCTTGAGGGAGATCGCTCATGCTTGCTCGAATCCTCGACATTCTCCTGATCGCGTGCGCCGCATTCACGGTCGCGCTCATCCTCTGGAAAGTGCTCGAGCTGTACCTGCCGGGGCTTCTCGGTCGCGTACGTCTCGAGGCACGTGCGCGCACGGAGGCCGAGCTCGACGAGGTGCTTGAACACGCGGAGAGAGGACTTCCGCTTCTGGCTACGATCGCTGCGACTGCACCCTTTGTGGGGCTTGCCGCAACCGTCCTTCACATCATGCACGCCCTGCAGATGCTCGATGGATCGAGTGTGGAGGCCTCCATCCTCGCCGGCCCGATCGCAACAGCGCTCCATTCGACACTGCTCGGGCTTGCTTCCGCGGTGCCCGCCGCCGGCGCCTACAACCTCTTCGCACGGCGCCTCCAACTCGCTGAGAACCGCGTGCGAAGGGCTTTGAGTCGTGCAGCAGCCAGCCAGCAGGCTCCACGCGTAACCGCAGTGGCGCGCATCGTGGCCGCCGAGGATGGAGTAGCGCCGTGAAGGCTCGCGCGCCGCTTTCGGCCATCAACATCACGCCGCTCGTCGACGTGCTGCTCATCCTGGTGGCTACGCTCCTTCTCATTGCGCCCCAGCTTGTCAAGCGCCTGCCTGTCGATCTGCCGCGCGTGAACCTCGAAGGGGAGGTCCGTCTTCAGCAGTCTCTTCTCGTCGTGATCGACGCAGAAGGAAGATACTCGGTCGACGGTCAGCCGATGTCGACCGAGGATCTGCGGGCGCGGATTCAGCCCGGCCTGACGACGGTGGAGATCGCCGCCTCGGGCGCGATCGCGTATCGCGAGGTGCTCGGCCTCGTCGAACGTCTGAGTACCGCACAACCTGCCGAGATCGTGCTTGTCACCCGTTGATCAAGGGAACGGCGCGGGTTCAAGGCGCGACGAGTTGTACCGGAATCACTGGGGTCATGATTGCGCGGGCGAGGGCCTGTCCACGCACGGTATCGATTGCGTATCGGGCTCCCTCTCCGTCTGCTTCACCTCATCCTCACCATCGCCCGCGCGCAGGCAGGATCTCAGCCTCTGCTTGACAACCTGCGGAATTGACCTCGAGCGATTGCCGCTCGGCCGATGAGCGCTCTTTCGGCGTTGCGTCGCTGCCGAAGAAGCGCTTGACCTGGACGACAATCCCCTCGAGCGCTTCCTTCAACGTGCGCAACTGTGACGGTCCGCACAAAGAAAAGGGCGCGACGCGCCCGAAGGCTGCCGCACCCTTTCAGGGAAGCGTTGGACGCTACTTCTTGCGCCTGCGCACCGATCGACCGGCCGCCTTGCCGCGCTGTCCGGCCTTTGCACCACGGCCGCGAAACGAGATCCCGTCGACAAGTGCGCGCTGGCGCACTGCAGAGGCTGTTCGACCGAGTTCGCGTGCGGTCTCTCGCGCGGTAAGCCCCTTGCGGGCGAGCGCTGCGAGTTTGCGCAATTCCGCAGCGGTCCAGAGTTTACGATTCCGGGGGGCAGGAGAGGCGGGTCTTCCTCTGAGCGCGCCTTTCGCATTCGATCGTTGGAATACGCGGGTTGTGGTCTGCCGTCTCTTTGCCATTGTCTTACCTTACAAACAGGTTCACACGACTTACTGACTGTGCGGATACACGCAGCTTGAGCGATTGTACGTCAGTCCGCGCACAAACCGCGAATACCGACGTCACTCACATTCGTGAGTCTCGTGGTTAGGAGCATGTCGGATCGGTTTGCGAAGGTGTTTCGTGCAAAAGACATGCCGCCTCGTGAAGAGGCGGCATTGAACGGCTGTCAGGCCAGACCGAGCGCCTGTTCTATCATGTTCAGTCTGTCTCGGAACAGCTCCGAGACGTGTGATCGCACGTTTGAGAACCTCGTGCTGAGCTCCTGACGCAGGAGCTCCGCCTGCTGAACGAGCTCCTGCTCGTCGGCGTATCGTATGTACTCTGCGAACTCACTCTCTCGAACAAAAGCGATCTGAGCCATAGAGCTGTCCTCGACAATTGGGTACATAACCTGAAGGTGTCAGTGCGATGAAGCGCTGACGCCGGCGTATAGCGACCACCGTCGAAAATGCCGAAGGCGCGGCGGAGCGCCGGACAGCAGAAGGCCCGGCGCGGTGCACCGGGCCTTGTACCCATGAACGAAGGGGAGATTTCAGTACCAGGGCGTCTTGTGCTTGCGCTCACCCCGGGCGAGCGCCTTCTTCCGGTCGCGGTGCGGCCGGCTCGCGCGTCGCTGCCCGAAGGCGCTCGGCGAAACTCCGGCGGCGACGAGCGCATCACGGCGCCGCTCCGCGTTCGATCGGGGAATCGTGATCTTCTCGGTCAGTTTCATTTCTTTCACCTACAGGAGCTCGGGAAACCGATTGAGCGGCAGCGGAGGCGCGTCGCTCGAGCACGCGCAATCCGCGCACGTACAGTCGGGAAAGCCCCTTGTATAGAGCCCGCCCGAAGGCGAACGCGAGGATGAAGACGGCCCCTACGGCAATGAGGACACTTCCAGGCAAAAGGAGTCTGGCCGGCACGAAGGGCGCGATGACTTCGGTGGCCGGTCCCAGTACATGAGCGGTCAGAAGCACCAGCGCTCCGAAGAGGAGTACACCGATGCCCACTCGGCGGACGATCACGTGACTGCGGCGCGGCAGGTCGAGACGAAACTCCTCCAGGACCTCAATGTCAGCTCTCCGCATGTGCTCGGCAAGGTAATCGATAAGTCCGAGCCAGATGACGTACGGCGCGAGATACCAGGGCGGCGTGCGATACCACGACAGGGGAAAGATCGAGGCGGAAATGCGAGCCGTCATGCTTCAAGTAGCGAATCAGGCCAAAGGCGCCCGAAAGGAAACCCCTCCCGAAAGAGGGCGGGGTTGAACGTGCTTGAACCGGCCTTACGCGGCGTGCGAGTCCGATAAGCCCGCCTCGGGCGTGCCTATACCCAACAGATCAATTCCGTTGGGAGGACAGCCATGACTCAGGGCAAGACCCAGATGCGTCGGCTCAGCCTGCCGGAGCTCAAGGCGCAGGCGAGCGGCAAGTGGGCCTACATCCTCGAGGATCTGGCCCCCGAGCTCTCCGCCGCGATCCAGGCTGCAGGCCGCCACGTGCCGTGCCCGGTGCACGGAGGCACGGACGGCTTCCGGCTCTTTAAGGACTACAACGTCAGCGGCGGCGGTGTGTGCAATACCTGCGGTCCGCAGGCGAACGGGTTCGCTCTGCTAGTGTGGGTGAAGGGGTACACCTTCAAGGATGCGGTACGCGAGGTAGCGCAGTGGCTTCGGGGCGAGGGGGCTTCCCCCAAGCTCAGCCGCCGTCCTCCGCCTCCGGTACCCACTCCGCCGGACCCGGCGAAGGCGCGCGCCATGATCGATCGGATCTGGTCAGCGACGAAGCCGATCGCAGGAACCGCCGGTGAACGGTACTTCCGTGTGCGGGGCATCTGGGCACGCAACGTCCCCTCGACGCTGCGCTTTCACCCGAGCCTGCGCTACTACCACGCCAAGGAGTACTACGGGAACTTCCCCGCGATCATCGCGCCGGTGCGCGACCCGCAGGGCGAGCTCATCGCACTGCACCGGATCTTCGTGACTGCCGACGGAAAGAAGGCGCCCGTTCCGGCGCCGAAGAAGATGACCCTGTGTGCGAAGCAACCCCAGGGTGCGGCCATCAAGCTCTTTCCGGCCGGTAAGACGCTCGGCGTCGGGGAGGGGATCGAGACGATGCTCGCCGTGCATGCGATCTCGCGCATGCCCGTGTGGTCGGCGATCGCCGCACCCCTTCTCGAGCACCTCCAGGTTCCCGAGACGGTCGAGCACGTGGTCATCTGGGCGGACAACGACCGCAGCGGCCGCGGCCAGAAAGCCGCGGAGAAACTTGCGACGCGCCTCACCTGTGAGGGCAAGTCAGTCGAGATCCAGATCCCGCCACAGCCGATCCCCGAAGGGTCGAAGGGCATCGACTGGCTCGATGTGCTGCTCAACTTCGGCCTGGAAGGGTTCCCGCAGCAGTGGCGCGTCTGGCGTCCCGCCGCCTGAAAAGGCCATCCGGATATTGCGCGCTTTATCCGGCCTCCCTTTCCGGGAGGCCGATTCTTGTCCGGCTGCCCTTGCCACACACCGGCGTGCCTTGCGCGCACAGGTCTAAAGCGCGGCCGCTATACGAGGTGTCGTTGATCACATTCAGGTCTTTTCCGAGAATGATGATGGAGAAGCACTCTGTGAAAGGGCTCGCCCTCGTCCGAGCGCAGGCCGCCGCTCCGAGGATTCTTCTCGTTCGCACGGCACCTGCTGTCCATTGGTCGTTGCCGACGACTCACAACGGCGAGCAGCTCGAGGAGCTCATCAAACGTATCGGCACCGAGCTCCTGCCCAATGCGTCCTTCACCTGCCCGGAAGGCTTCCAACGCGCCTTCGAGCTGCCCGAGGCCCACATCGAGTTCCACCTCGTGACGACCGACGCGGAGCTCCATCCCTACTTCGAGTCCGACCGCTTCCACGATGCCCGCTGGGCGAGTTTTGACGAGGCGTTCTATATCGCCGACATCGGTCTTGAACCGGTGATCCGCTGGAGCGAGCGGCAGTCCAGAAAGGTCCTCGGCCACTCGTAAGGGCAAGACCCTTCCGGACGAATTCCGCGCACTACGGCCGCGTCCTGTCGGCGCGGAAGCTTCCCCCGATTCTCGTAAATCAAGAACCACGACATGACCATGAAAGGCAACCTGTTCAAGACCCTGCAGCAACTCAAGCTCCGGATCGACACCGTGCAGAAGGAACTGCGTGAAGCCCGCTACGAAGGACGCGCAGGCGGAGGGGCGGTCACCCTCACGATCAGTGGCGCCGGAGAGCTTCTCGATCTCAATGTGGATCCGAGTGTACTCTCCGAGGGCGCGGAGACCGTCTCGGCGCTCGTGAAGAGCGCATTCGCGGATGCCCACGCCCGCAAGGAGCTCGCGGCAGGGGAGGCTCTCAAGCGCGTAGGGGTCGGACCCGGGAACCCGTTCGGTACGTTCGACGAGGCAGGGAAGCCGAGGAGCCCATCGACAGAGAGCCGTGTGGAGCGGTCAAGCCCGCCCAGCTTCGATCGCAGGCGTTGACGGGCTCCGCGAAACGGGCGTTTGAGGGTGAAGATTGACGATGTCTCATGCGGCACGAGAGCCTCGAAGTTTAAAGCCCTTGGCTATAGGAGGTATGCCGCGACCTGCTCTTGTTGAGCAGGAGTTTCTGGGCACAGCTGATTGCAGCTGTGTAAGCCACGACAACGTGGTGGATCTAGCGGCTGTAGGTGTACCCGTAGGAGGCGGGGAATTTACGCACGGGGAGTGTCAGGTAGGCTCAACGGCAGAAAACTGCCAAGAGCTATGGCACGGAGAACCGTGAACTCGTGTAAAGCCTGCTGAGCAGGCGCGTCGACGTCGAGCCTGTCGGGAACAGGCGAAGGCGCCGACAGCATGAGACTCCGACAAGACGGTGAGGTCCCGGTCACAGGGGCGCTTCTCATGCTCATCGGGGTGCTTCACGGTGCCGCCGAGGTTTGCGTGCAGGAACCGCAGTTCGCGCACCGAACCTGGGTACTCTGCCGCAAGCTCTTCTACGGCCCCTGCAAGGAGCTCGTGAAGCAGGCAGGGCTCGAAGCGAACGAGCACCTGTTTGAAGTGCTCATGCGGATTACAGTGCCACCCGCGCTTCTCGAGCTGCCTCCCGAGGAGTTGCCGAAGCGATTCGTCTTCAGCCTGTACGCGGACATCGCCCGCGGGTGCTTCCGAGAGCTCACCTCCTGAAGCCGCCTACCTTTGACCGGCCAGAGCGATCTCTGGCCGGTTCTTTCATCTGCGGCTCTCCATGAAAGCCTCAGCGTCAAGTGGAGCGCCAGCTTGCATGTCCCGCTCGCTAGGCCCTGGCAGGCCACTTGAAAGGCCAGACGGGCACTGATTTCGGTTCGCGCCGGCCGGGTTCTCCTTGCCGGTTTCGTTCTGCAGCACTGCCTATACGGAGCAGGTGTTAGGAAAGTGGTGAGAGTAATAACCATGAAATCTGGAGCCTGGGAGAAGCTGCCGCCGGTGGAAGGCTTCGTTGCGTGCCTCTCGTGTGGATGCGGTGCACAGGAGACGCTAGAGCTCGATCGGGAGATCTCGGTAGGTCTGGGTCGTGCGGGCTACTCGCGCGACGGTGAGATCCTTTGGGAGGATCCGTGCAGAGACGTGACACCGCCCACGGTTGAAGACGTCGAGAAGCTCGCCGCCGCGGATCCTGATCATGACTGGCGGATCTTCTTCGAGGCGCCTCTCTACGAGGCCGAGTATCAGCGGCAGGGCGACCGCCACTGGGTGCTCGTGAAGAAGGGGCCAGGATTCGCGTGATACTCCGCGCGCGGATGAATGCGCGCTGCTCTCGGTGAAAACCAATTCAGCGGCCCGGGCGTGTTTTCGGGCCGCTTGTTTTCGTTACCGGTCATCGGTCGGAAAGCACGACCGTGGGCTGAATGGTGTGCGGGATACACTGCAAGAAGCCCGGAATGAATTGCGCAGACCGCAGACAGCGCCGCTCTTACCCGTCCGTCGTGCCACCGTGACCCGGAAGTATCGCCTCGGTCTTCAGCCACGTCAGCGTCGCCTCCCACCTCACGCGTACTCACCGGGTTCTTGCTATACCCGAGAACCAGTAACCGCAAAATCACTACGATCCGATGGCCAACGACCAGGAAGACCGAGACACTCTTCTACGCCAGCTCTTGGATGTGATCGATGCTGAACCCGAGCTCCCCGGGCAGGTGCCGGAGGAGCTTTGGCAGCTCTATTGCGAGGCGATTCGACAAAGGGACCGGGATCGCTTCGAGTACCTGCAGCGGACACTGGTGAGCGCAATTAAGGAAAGTCTCAAAGAGCGGATCGCGGATGCACTCCTCGCAGACTGTGAGTCGGAAAACTCGAGCGGGACACTTGCGGATTCACGCCACTGGAGAGAAGTATGCCGTCGCTTCCGACAGCGCGGATCGCCCGAGGACTGGGCGCAGCTTGCGGAGCTGTGTGAGCACCTCGGGGCAGGGCGACTCGTCGCCATCGTCCCAGAGCGGCTGACAGGAACGCCTCCATCAGGGACGTAACATCCTCTGTTCGAGTCGGCGCGGTACGTCGATCGGCGCGCTCCGATTCTGCCCGAACGAATCCGTTCGCGTTGTTATATGCCGGCAGGACCCAAAGCAGGTGAAGTCTGGAATGCAGAACGTGATTCTCGAGGCCGATTTGGTCACGCGAATGCCGAATGTGATCGCCGCGGGCCTTGCAGGCTGCTGCGCCCCGCCTCTCAAACCGTGGGCGTACAAGGCCAATGACCAGTGGGTGATCGAGCTCGATGAGCCGCGATATGCCGCCTCGGGCGTCACGCTCGAGAGCGCACGGCTCGCTTTCTGGTCAGGTCTTGCCCAGACCTTGTGGCTGCAGAGGGCAGAGCGCGAGGGTGTGTCCGGAGGTGGTTCGCGCAGACAGCAGTCTCCGAGGTCATTTCAGGATCGTGTGGGGAACTGGCTGCTCGAGTGCTTCGGATCGCAGATCGTGTACGACCGGATCGAACGCAATCAGCGCTTCAGGGAGGAGACCCTCGAGCTCGTGCAGGCCTGCGGATGCACGCGAGAAGAGGTTCGGAGGCTCGTCGACTACGTCTATGGGCGGCCACCCGGTGGCGTGGCTCAGAAAGTCGACGGGGTCGCCATCACGCTCGCCGCACTCTGCGACGCGCGAAGTCTACAGTTGAAGGACTGCGCGGAAGTCGAGCTCGAGCGAGTTCAGAAGCGCATTCCGGAGATCCGCGCGAAGCAGGCAACAAAGCCGAACATCAAACGGAACGCTGTCGGAGGTGGTGGATGAGAAAGAACAGCAACAAGACTGCCCGCCAGGTGGCCCCGACCTTGAAGGCCTTTGTGAAACCGTTCCGGTACAAACCACCGGTGCTCATTCGCCGTGACGAGAAAGGCATCGAGTACTGGAGGTACCGTGGAGTGGGCCTACAATTGGGCCCAGGTCTGCTACCAGAGGGAGCGTATCGCGCACCAGGAGCGGGAACTTGCGCGCCTGGCCGAAGAGCTCGGTTTCTGGCGCGATCTGGGTCGCAACCTCCTGACCCGTTCGCAGCTCGATACCCGGATGCCGAACTCAGGTCGGACCGCCCGTGAGGTGCTCGCGGCAAGCGAAGCCGTCGAGAAACGTAAACGGTGAGGGTCATGGTCCCGGGTTGAGGCCGCCGTGGTCCACCCGAGAACATCTTCAACCTCAAGGCGTGTCGCTTATTCACGGTCGGCCCGGATTCCATCCGGGCCGCACCTTCTCCGGATTCCTACACTGCAAAAGGATTTGCCGTGGAGGTCCTGTGAAGGCAATCCGAGCGAATGGAAGTGTGCAATCCAACCGGGAACGGTTCGGATCTCGCAATCGTCACTCGGCGCACGCCCGGTGGTTCGCGAGCCTCAAACCCGGCGATCGGTACCAAATCCGACTCCCATGGTGAGACGTCAGAACACCTGGCGGGCATATGCCTCAGGCCGTTGTCGTGCCGGACCGGTTCCGGCGCCGAGAGCGCCTGCTGCGGTTTCGGCTGCCCTGCAGGGGCCAGGTGACGCGGCTCCTTTGTTTGGTGGCGTTCAATTACATCGTGATGCCGCTCGATCGGGATGTGGTCGACGACCCGGATTGAGGCTACGTGCTCGCGCCCAAGGGGAAAGCCGCACCCAGGTCGAAGCGCTGATTCCATGCCAGCCCCGGATTCTCTCCGGGGCTGAATTTTTCGGCGCGAGTCCTTCCGGTCACTACACCTCGGTGTGAGGTATCGAGGCAATACTGGGACGGGAGACTCATGAAGTCACTCATTCTCGTTCACGGCGACGGTAGCCGGCAGTTTGCAGGGCTGGTGCCGTACGAGTTCGATACGCGCGCCTGGATTGCCGAGCAGCGCGAAGCGCTGGAAGTGTTCGGTGTGATCAACGTGATCGAGCAGTATCTGCTGCCACCCGAGACCGTCACCGTTCACTGATTCACCACCGGCCCTGGAGCCTCCAGGGCCGGTCATCGTTTGTCCTTTCCTGCCCAAGCCGCACTCCGTCCGTCCCTATACGCTTGAAGGACGGACGCAGAACGAGGAGGACACGATGGACATGGAAGGCGGGCACGCTACGAAGAAGCCTGAACACGAGCCGCAGCCAGTCGACAGACCCAGACGCCTCTACCGTACGGTGATCGAAGTCTGGACGGATACCCCAACGGACGATCTTGACTTCGCCGACCTCGCGCAGCAGGTCGAGCGCGAGGAAGCGTACGCGCAGGTGGTCAGCGGAGGCTGGGTGAGCAATCCGGCGGAGTTCCCGCAGACCGATTTCTTCGGCAACCCCGAGCGCGAAGTGGGCTGAGAGCCGCTCAATGATGATGATTCCCAACGCCCGGCACGGGTTTCCCGGCCGGGCCTTTTCTTCGTGGGCGGTTTCGAAATTTCTGCACGATTCGGTGAGTAAGGGCCTTCTTACCGTTCGATTCGCACCGCCCCAGGATTTTCCCCGGGACTTGTTTTTGCCCGGATGGGTCGCCGCGTCGCCCGCGGTCGGCGCTCCTGACGGGATTACTCCTTTTATACAGTAGTGGCGTCGCCGCGGTACTGGATGGATGCCCGCGAGCTCACTCGCCTAGGATTATCGGCATGGGCTCCCGTAATCCCGAACGCGATCGACTCTTCGGTGGTGCACAGGATCCGCTACACAAGTACGCACGGGATTACTCGCTGACCGCGATCTGCCGTCGCTGCGAGCACCGCCGGGATCTGCACATCGAGCTGCTGCTGAAGATCTTCGGTCGACAGGCCACTCTCGCTCAGGTCGCGGCACGTCTGCGCTGTCATCGCTGTGGGCGGCGTGATCCGCACCTGCAGGCGTACTACCATGGTTCGCGCCGCTCCCGCGGCTGAACGCTCACGAGGTTTCCCATGTGCGGTCGATTCACGCGCCTTTACACCTGGGCCGAGCTCCACGAGCTCTGGGAGCTCGCGACACCGCGCAAGCCCCTCGAGCTTAAGCCCTCCTGGAATGTCGCACTGACCCAGGATACGCCCATCGTGCGAATGGGGGAGGACGGCCGTGAAGCAGTGATGGCGCGCTGGGGACTGATTCCCTTCTTTGCCCGTGGCGAGCCGCCGAAGTACTCGACGATCAACGCGACGGTCGAGAAGCTCGAGACGAGCCCCGCCTGGCGCGGGCCGTGGAAGCGCGCACAGCGGTGCATCCTGCCGGTCTCTGGTTTTTATGAGTGGCACCTCACCGCCTCCGGTAGCTCATGAGCGAGATCCACAACACGAAACGCCGCATGCCCGCGATCCTGTCCCGCGAGGATCACGAGGCGTGGCTGACCGGGAATGCATCGGACGCGAAGGCGGTGCTGCGCCCGTACCCGGATGACCTCATGGTGGCCTGGCCCGTGAGCACCCGCGTCAACAGTCCGCGCAACAACGATCCCGGTCTCATCGAGCCCGTAGGCTGATCTCTGACTCGCCCGAGCACGTCTCGCGAGTGTGATGAATCTTGCGCAGGACGCCCGCGCAATACGCGGGAGAGCCCCTTGCAATTAGTCACAATCTCATAAGTTACAGTCGCTTGAATTCCGCCTTTAATCGCATGCTCAAAGGCCTGCACGATGCCCGCATTCAGTGAGAAGCGGCACGCGCCAACGAGCTTCAGGTCCAGGATCCGACGCTCTCGCGAAGCGAGGCTCTCAGGCGTGCGGCGCGCGAGTACGGAAAGCCGGACCGTGAGCCCTCTCGCACCGGCTGATTCTCCCGGTGTTCAACACCCGGCGTCTCGCCCTGAGGTGGCATTTGTGAGAGAAGAAACCACGCGGTCATCCTGTCGGTCGTAGCACCGCCCACTTCGATTTAACAGGTCATACCTTCGTGCTGCCTCCTACCTATACGAAACGGATAGGTCATCGTTAGAGAGGTTGTCATGAACATCATGATCCTGCACCCGCTTGTAGGGGTGATCGAGAAGGCGCGCGAGCTTTCGCAGCGCAAGGGCAACCACGGGAAGGTGGTTCGGCTCTTCCTCGAGGAACTGCTTCGTGAGGGAATCACAGTCTCCACGAAGCCCGTGTCCCAGCTTCTGTTCGCAAGTGCCGTACACAGCGCAAAAACCGCATGCCGCATGATCGCGGACAAGCTCGAGCCGAGCGCCTTCGAGGTCTCGCTGAGCGTCGGTGAGGTCGACCGTGAACGGTTCGCGTTCCGGATCTGCATCACCCTCGCGCGTGCACCACAGTCCATGAGAGAACGGCAGGCAGTCCTCGGAGAACTCGTGGCGCGGCTCGAGTATGTCGAGCTCATGCTGTATGGGTGTACCCCGGAGAGTGACCGTGAGGTGCTCTTCGGCGATGACGCCGAAGACCTCACGGATGAGGAGCTCGACGCCGAATGCACGCGTCTGTCGCAGGCATTCGATCGACTGCTTGCTCAGGAGTTCGAAGCGCTCGGAAACGAGTCCCTTCCGGCTCGGCTGCTCGACCTCGTGTGCGAGCTCGACATCAGGGCGTGCTACGCCTACCTCGGTCACGTGTCGAGGGTGCGTCCGGGTAGCGTGAGGCTTTTCGCCGATCGCATCTGAGCCTCAACGTTCACGAGCCTCCTGTCGCGGAGGCTCGTTTTCTTTGAGATTTCCGGGTTACGAGTGACTTTCGGGTTACGAGCGACTTCCGGGTTACGAGCGACTTCCGGATTACGAGTGACTGCAGGACACGTGGACGATCTCGGGCCGCCCCTGTTGGGGTGCGCCGGCATGACACCCCGAAGCGGGGTTGAAAGCTGATCGCCGCTCCGCTCATGCAGGGTCTCGGTGCGGGAGAAAGAAGAGAGCCGCATCGGTCGATGAAGAGCGATGCGGCTTGCTCGGAGTCTCATGCTGTCGGCGCCTTCGCCTGTTCCCGACAGGCTTGACGTCGA
>ERZ795042.910-NODE-910-length-21137-cov-5.010293_pt1 | contig 21137 bp, 24 predicted proteins | sample MGYA00375126_ERZ795042 | MGnify/ENA primary metagenome ERZ795042 (study PRJEB30171, sample SAMN05518105) | compost metagenome | isolation source: Feedstock adapted compost from Newby Island compost facility, Milpitas, CA | place: USA:Newby Island compost facility...
ACATCCGTGGCGGGCGTTCTTTTCGAGTAGAAAAGGAAATCGCGGAACTGGCTTCAGAACCAGGCCTTTTCCCGTTCCATTTCAACACTGCGTGACGAGACCGCGTGCCGGTTAGTAGGCCGTCAGGAAATCGCCGAGCATCTTGCCGCCCAGGCAAGCTCACAATGTCACCACATTGCGACGCGACACGAACCTCTGGGCAATCGGAAAATCGCGGGGAGCAGACGATGAGAGGAGAAGGAGATGGCAAGTGCCAATTCGTTCTCCCCTACACCTCAAACCCGTTTGGCGTGCTCGCCAGCGGGCTGCTGATTTTGTCTTTGCCCGCCGGCGGTTCGAGCAGCAGCCCCTTGCGCGACGCCCAAAGCCTCGACTGCGCGGCACTCAACAATTCACCCGCCACCATTGAGCTTGCTGGCTCAGCGCGCACTTTGCGCGTGGTTAGGCTGCGCGCTGGCGATATCCTCAATGTCATTTTTGCCTCAGACGCGGCTAGCTCATTCGGATCGATAAGCCTCGTCAGCGGCATGGGAGCGCCAAGCCAGCTCCTGGCCGGAGAATCCGGCACGACGGTCATGTTCGCTGCCCCGGCGATGGACATTTACGAGTTCCAGTTCGTCAACGAAGGTGACGCGGCAGCTTCATTCGCAGTCGCATGCACACCGGCAGACGGCGGCGTCGTCAACCCGTCGATGGACAAGCTCGCGTCCAAACGCGCCACGGAACTTCTCGCGAAAATCCCCGAAATCGGTGCTTTGCCCGCCTCCGATTTTATGATCGGCAACATCGATTGGGATTTTTCGTCTTTGGCCCCCGGCAATGCAACCGCCTCCTTTAAGCTGCAAGGCGATCCGCGATCCCTCATTCGGAACTCGGGGCCCATCCGGCCGTCTCGTCCGTTGGACATATGGTTGGGTGCAGATGATCAGCGCTATTCTTTGCTCGCCCCAAAAAAGGCGCAAAATCGCGAGACGGCCAAACTCACAGGAGGCGGCCTCCACATCTCGGTCATGCCGCAAATCATGGTGGGCGCGCTGGTCCAGCTGGATCAACAGGCCGAGCAGTCTCTTTACGGGCCTGCCAGCTTCTCCGATCAGGGCTGGCTCGCCGGACCGGTGACCAAAGTTCGCTTGCCGCCTGGCATTTCCCTGGAAGCTCGTGCGGCCTGGGGTGAAGGCGAACCTGCTACCAGCGAGGAACGGCGTCTCGTGAATGCTCGCCTTTCTGCGGCGCGGACGTTCGGCAACTGGCGCTTCACGCCCAGCGTGGCCGTCAATTATCAAGAAGAGAAACACCCTATCGTCGGATCCATCCGCGGATGGAGATCTTGGGGCTCGCTCGGTTGGATCGGGCCGCGTCGATATTCGGCCAGAACTCAGCTATCGGCTTGAACTTGACGGCTCGACATACATTGAGCCGAGAGCCGCGATCAGCAGCTTCTGGGACATCGATAGCCTCTCGCAGCTTGCGCCGGGCAGCACCGATGAAGGCGAAGCACGCGTCAAAGCCGAGGCTGGCGTGACAGTCGGAACGGACACTGGAGCGACGATACGCGCGACGGGAGCCGTTGAAGAGGACAGTGCCGGCAGTCACAATTGGAGCGGCCGTTTCAAATTCAGCGTGCCGCTGAAGTAGTCAGAGCACGGGCGATCTTCCCAAAGACTTCAAAAGGCGGGTATGGGCCTGATAGCCATTACCCGCCAACGAGCGATCCCGGTAACCCGCAGTGCTTTGGACGCCGGAGCTTCTTCCCATAAAGCTCGGCCAGATAAAGCTCCGTCCAGGGAAACAGTGAAACAGGCACCGTGGGCGCCATCACGAGATTGTAATGGAGCTAAATTTCCTGGAAGCGGCGGAAAATCCTCGTTTGCGCCGTGTGCGCCCATGCGGCATCGGCAAGTGACATCGCAGCGCCCATTTCGTCATTCGCCAAGATATTCGGGCCGAGATCGTTCGGATTGTTGTCGTATTGCCCCAGCTCAGTATTTCCGGCAGCACACCTGCCGCGAGGAAACTCAGGCTCGCCTCGACCAGCATCGCGGCCCACAGACATATGTCGCCTGCACGATTAGCGGCGCAACGGTGTTGGGCAGCGCACGAGACGCACGATATGCGGCACCTCCAGGATCACGATAGCGACAAGGACGATTGCGAGACCCGGCTCTGTCAACGTGATAAGCGCGGTGGCGACGGCAAACCGAGCTCAAGCTGCTCCCGAACCGACCCGCCCTCGAATTTCGAGATGCTCACGCCGATGAGGCGGATGCCCAAGCGCACGGGGTAAACGGATTGGACTAACGAAACACTGACCTCGTGCAATTGCTTGCGCGAGGCGACCGGTGCCGGCAAGGTCCGGCTGCGGGTTACTTGCAGGAAGTCGGCATACTTGATTTTGACCGTGACTGTGCGGCCGAAGATTTGATGTTTCTCGCACCAGGCCCAAACGTCATCCGCCATGGCTCTGACACCGGCCTCGATCTCAGCCGGTTTCGTCAGGTCATCCGAAAAAGTCGTTTCCGAGCTGGATGACTTGCGCGGTCGGCCGGGCATCACAGGCCGATCATCTTCACCTCGCGCAAAGGCATAGTACCACGCGCCAGCTTTTCCAAAATGGCTTTGCAGGAAGGCAAGGGACTTTTCGCGTATTTGAGCCCCCGTGTGAATGCCGAGGGCGTTCATCTTGCTCGCCGTAGCCGGCCCGATACCGTGGAACTTGCCGACCTCCAACTTCGCAAGGAAGCTAGGCGCCATCTCTGGCGTGATAACGAACTGTCCGTTGGGCTTCCGATAATCGGAGGCCAACTTCGCCAGGAACTTGTTGTAGGAAATGCCCGCAGATGCCGTCAGGCCGGTTTCCGCGAAGATCCTTGCCCGTATTTCTTTGGCGGTGGCCGAGGCCGTCGGGATGCCGCGCAGGTTCTCCGTAACATCGAGGTAGGCCTCGTCTAGCGACAGCGGCTCCACGAGCGGCGTATAGTCCGCGAAAATGCGTCGGACTTGCTCGGAGATGGCGCGATAGACATCAAAGCGAGGTGGCACGAAAATGAGCTCAGGGCAGACCCGAAGCGCCGTCGTCGAGGGCATTGCCGAACGCACGCCGAATTTGCGGGCTTCATAGCTGGCCGTAAGCACGACGCCCCGCTTTGCCGCGTGACCCACCGCCACCGGCCGGCCCTGGAGTGCTGGATTGTCCCGCTGCTCGACGGACGCGTAGAACGCGTCCATGTCGATGTGGATGATCTTCCGGTCTGTCAGCTGGCTCATTCGCAGTTGATATCACGGCTTCCGGTCAGGAAGTCGCCACGATTAGGCGAACCCGAATCTTGTTGTGATTGCATCGACCTCGACAAGAACGGCACCGATGGCCGTGCAAGGCCGTCCGTCGGCAGTGTCCGCCAACCCTCGTCCCAGCCTCCTGTTATGCTTCCAGAAGCACAGCCAATTCGAGAGCGGATCAGGATGATGAAGTGCCAGCGAGTGCGCGAGGTATTGCGCCAAGCTGCAGCGGCTCAGAGCGGCTCGAGCCCTCGAGCGCCCTGTCCATGTGAGCTGAGACCAAACTGAACGAGTTTGCCGCAAAGATTGGGTGGAACTGCCCCAACACTGAGGGCCGCAACAGAAGCGCCACGCCGGCAAGTGCGGCTCGACGCCAATCGCGGTGACAATGCGCCCGCTCACCAGGATCTGCTAGCGCTTCCACAGGTTTCTCATCCCTCGCGCGCGATGCACGGCTGCCCGGTGAGACGCCCGACTAGAGCTGATCTCCTCCTCGAGATGTCACCTCCCCGGAGTGCCAACCCGTTGATCAGATGTGCGCCAGGGCGTGAAGAAGTCCTCGGCGCTCGCCCTCGACCCTCAACTCAGCGAGCTGAGCCTGCGCGTCCGGACTTGACCCTTCCCGCGCCATGCTCGACAGCAAGCGGGCGCGCCGGACGTAGAACGCGGCCCACGGCAACGGCTCGTCCCGCGTGTAGGTCTCGAGCGCCGTGGCGAACCTCTCCACGCCATCCCAGTCGCCGGCATCGATCGATACCTCAATCGCATCCCGTCGAAAGAGCAGATGATTGTGGCTTACGGCGCCCTCGCTCAACAACCGGTCGGCCTCAGCCGTCGCCTCTTGCCGACGCCCCTGATCCGTTACGGTCCGGGCAAGAACTCCAAGGATAAAAGGACTCAAGAACGCGGGGCCCGTCTCGAAGCTGATTGCTGCGGCGGCCTCCGCGTCACGCGCCGCCTCTGGAAATCGCCTCTGGCTCGCCGCACCTCCGCGCGCAAGGCCAAGCCCTCGGCCTCGAAGCGGCGTGCGCGAAGCCCTCGGGCCAGCGCCAAGGCAGCCTCGGCGTGTTCAGAGGCGGCCATAAGGGCAAAGGCCGATGAAACAGGCGGCATGTCGTCCGATCATCTCCGCCCTGTGGTGGGCCACTCTTTGTGCCATCTCGATTGCGAGGGCTGCCTCGGCGGCAGCCTTAACGCCGTCTCCCGCAACCCAGCTCGTGAAGGCCAGCATCGGTCGATGAGCCACCTCGATTCGCACAAGTCCATGATCCTGGCAGAGCTTGACACAGCGCGCGAAGCGGTCGCGGGCACTCATCATACGGCCGCGCATGTATTCGCCGTCGCCCAACCCACCTAGGGCGGCAGCCGCGAGCTCGGCTGAACCCGTGCGCTCTGCCAGCTCCAGGCTGCGGCCGTGCTCTCGAAGGCATCTCTCGATGTCGCCGCTGGGAAAGTAGAGATTGCCGCGCAGCAGATGGAGGCGCGCCAATTCATGCGTCAGGCCGTGCGTCTCCGCGATGGCTTCAGCAGCAACCAGGTCTGCGAGCGCACCGTCGATATCATCCGTGACCCGCTTGACGGCAGCCACGCCGAGCAAGGCGCGGCAGCGCTCGGCATCGCTGCCGGCTGCATTCAGTGCCTCCTGGCAGGACGCCAGCGCCGCCGGCATGTCGCCGAGATCGTGCAGAACCTCGCCGAGAAGGCTGGCCAGCGCGAAGCGCTCCTCGCGCTCGCTCGCGAGCTCAAGGCCGCGCCGGCCGAGGGCCTGTGCTGCCGCGTAGCGGTACTCTGCCGCCTCTCGTCGAGCGGCCTCCAAGTAGGCGCGCGCCGCTTGGGGATCTCCGGCCCGATCGAGATGTACCGCTCTCAACCTCGGATCGAGCGCGGCGTAGTGGTCGGCAGCACCCGGTGCAGCTCGGCGCGACGGCTCTTCAGCAGGCTGTCGTAGACGCATCGTGAATGAGCGCATGCGCAAACAGGAACTCCGCCCCATACGGTTGGACCATATGGTGGGCGGCAAACCGCTCGATGTCATAGGAGGGTTGGCCCAGCACCGCGGCCAGAGCCTCGCGGTCAAAGCGCTGGCCCAGAACTGAGGCGCCCTGCAATGCAAGGCGGTCGTCTGCATCGAGCCCATCGAGCCGGGCCTGCACCAGGCTCTGGACCGTTCCCGGCACCTTCGAGGCGTCGCCCTCCACCGCATAACGTAGCAGCTGCTCCAGATAAAGTGGATTGCCAGCGGCCCGCTCAATGCAGGAGCGGGCCAGGGCGGCATCGACGGCCGGGAACGATCGTGCCAACTCGCCGGCTCGCATCTGCGTGCAACGGGCCGACATCAATGGTGAGCAGCGGACCGTCGCCAGCTTTGGCGCGCCATGCCTGGTCCAAGGGATCCTGCTCGAGGCGCGAAGTCATGATCAGCAGCGCGGGGCAGTCGTCGACCGCAGCCGCGAGCGGCGCGAGCAGGTCAAGCGTTACGGCATCGGCCCAGTGCAGATCCTCGATCGCCAGAATGCGCGGCTGGCGTCGGCTTGCGCGTTGCCCGAGCTGAATTGATATTGCCGCCCTGCCAGCCTCGCGCGCCACATTGTCCATGGCCTCATAGAGCACCCGCAGCTGCCCCGAAGGCGCGAGCCCCAGAAAATCGTGCAGAAAGACCAGGTTCTCCGCGTCGGCGAGTGCGGCCGCCGCTGCGGCTGTGGCGCCTTCCTCCAGCCGCCCAACGTCCGCCGCGGAATCCAGCCCGAGCAGGCTGCGGACGAGGGCCTGGACGGCATCGCGGCCGGTACCGCTGCCGAAACTGTGCACCAGCCCCAAATGGCAGGCGAACCCCTGCCGCGCGGCAATCGCCAGCACCTCCTCGAGCAGCCGCGTCTTGCCGATCCCTGCTTCGCCGCGCAAATGCAACGCGCGGCCTCGGCCCGTTTGCCGGCAGGTGTCGAGAATGCTGTGGAACTGGGCCAGCTCGCTGTTGCGGCCAACGAGGGCGCGACGTGGCGTGACGCTCCGCAGCCGCTGGGCGCGCCGGGCGCGGACGGGCTCACGAAAGCGCACGACCTCGAGCAGGCCGGCGTCGGTGCCATCGAGCCGCTCTGCCAGATCCCGTCGAACCCGATTCGAGACGAGCACCTCGCCGGGGCCCGCAGCGTCGGTCAACCGCGCCGCCAGATTCACGGCCTCGCCGGTCACCGTGTACTCGCGGTGATAAGAGCTGCCGAGGCCGCTCGCCACCACCTGCCCGCTCGCCACACCGATGTGCACGGCGAGCGGCGGAGCCGGCGCCACCTCAAGATCTGGCACGGCATCGCGCATGGCCAGAGCGGCGGCCACAGCGCGCTCGACATCGTTGCCGTGCGCCACCGGCGCACCGAACACGGCCATGACGCAGTCGCCGATATGCTTGTCGACCCGGCCACCGTGCTGTTGCACGATGTGATCAACGCATCCGAAAAAACGTTGCAGCGCTCGATGCAGGTCCTCGGCATCGAGCTCTTGGCTGAGCTTGGTGTAGCCGACGAGATCGGCGAAGAGCACGCACACCGGGCGGCGTTCTGCGTTGGGCTTCGTGGTCCCCTCTGGCCGCGCACCGAAGGCGGCCAAGGCGATCAGAACCTTGCGGCGAGCGCCGAGCGGCAAGCCAATAGCCTTGAGGTCGTTATCGGTCAGGTGCGGCAGGGCTGCCAGGTCGACCTCGTGCGCTACGAATGCTGCTGCGTACTTCTCCAGGCCAATCTGGGCCAGCCAAGCGGTGAGATCGCGCATGGATCTCCCTTTCCTCGGTGGCTTGTGCGCATCCAGCGCGATGGTCGTCGACGCTGACGACTTAGCTGCGGTGCGGGGCACCGATGCGCGGCGCTGTACGACATCAGCATACCACAGGGCTACACAACCCGCCTCCACCAAGGCGCGGTCAAACTCAAGCTGGGCCACGACTGTCACCTCTTCCGAGCTCGAGCCCAGCGTGGCGCATCCCCGGCAGTTGTCGAAATTATGAGCAGAACGCCCGTAATGGGCTGGGCGATGACCGCCGTCGCGGTGAACAGGAAGTCCGCGATCACGACAATCCGAGCCACGCCGGCGACAACTGCGGGATCACCGGTGCGGTGGGCGAGCAGCATGAAGACCGCGATGCGCGCTCCGGTACCGAGCAGGACTGCCGCGCCGAGGACGTGCAGGTACTTCACGCGAATCACCAACGGCACCGCGGCTGATCTCACGGCGGGCCGTGCTGCGGATCGGCGTCCCACTGGATGCAATTGACGAGGGGCCCTCGGATGCGAGCGCGGCCAGGATGGCCGATTCGACCAGTCCGGTCGCGCCTGTGAGCAACACCTTCAAGGCTCCAGCCCCAATTCAGACGACGCAACGAACAAAAAGCTCCAGACACGCAAGCTGCAACCACGTCGCGACGACGATCGTTCCCAGCATCGGCGGCGCGGTTGCATTGGAGCACTCGTCGAATCCTCCTGCTTTGTCTTCGAGAAGAACAGGCCGATAGGGAGCGAGCGCTTCAACACAGAGCGTCTGGCTTACCCTCAATTTATCCAGATGAGGAGGTGGGCGATGGGTCGGCCATTGCGTACAAGCGCAACGCCAGCACTGCCCACTTTCATTGACCAACTGCCTGCTGGGGATGAGAAGCTCCTTAGTTCATCGCCGACTTGCCACCGCACGACGAGGTCGGCCACTTCCGCCTTGGGCGGCGGCCGGGCGGCTATCGCCGCCGTGTCGACTCGCGGAGGCGGAGAGTCGGGCGAAGGATCGCGGGCTCAGGGGGCGATTCGCCGGCCAGGCGGCGCATAATCAGCGCCACGCTCTCTCGACCGACCACGTCTCCATGAAGGTCGATCGCGGTGATCGGCGTTTCGTGGCCGCGCGCGAGCTCGCTGTCCGACAGCGCCGCCACCATGAGATCTTGCGGGACCGCCAGCCCCAGTTCGCGGGAGGCCTGCATGACTCCGACGGCGAAGCGAGTCGTCGCGGCGACGATCGTGTCCGGCCGGCTCTTCTCGGACAGCAGCTCCAGCGCAAGCTTGTGAGCGCCTTCCGCGCCGTGAGGCTCCGGGAGCGTGAAAACCATGGGCTCGCGCCGGTGCTCCGCCGCCCATTCCATAAACGCGCGCCTGCTCTCGAGCAGCCAGGCGTTGGTATCCAGACCGTGGAGAAGCGCGATCCGTTCGGCGCCATTTGCCGCAAGGTGATCGAGCAGCTCGCGCACCGCGGTGTAGTCGTCGCGGCGGATGGACCAAGGAAACTCGGGACGTCCAGGATCCGGGTCGGCCGTGACGACGGGCAGATTTCGCCGGATGAATTCGGTCACGATCGGGTCGCCCTTGAAGGGGGCCACGACGATGCATCCGTCCATCGGAAAGGCGTACCGCTGCGTGCCCATCGGGCGAGGCAAGTGAAGCAGGCCGTAGCCGCGGCTGAGGGCCGCGGTGGCCGCACCGCCGGCCAGCCGGATGTGGTATTCCGTGCCGTGCATGGAGCCGCTGATGGCGTCGCTCGGGCGAAAGATGATGCCGAGCACGCCCGTCTCGCCCGTTCTGAGGCTCCGGGCGATCGGGTCCGCGCCGTATCCCACCCGTTCCGCCGCGGCGAGCACGAGCCGACGTGTCTCTTCCGACGTGCGCCCCTTCCCGTTGAGAACGTGGGAAACCGTGGTGATGGAAACCCCCGCGGCCGCCGCAACGTCCCTGATGGTCACGCGTGGTTTCAGGGGCCTCTCCTTCATCGCATCGCCTTGCCTCGCTTATTGACTCTGCTAAATCGTTTTGCCAACGTCTGCCAAAACGTTTTTCCATGGCGCTCAAGAGGGGAGACGATGAGCAGCACAGCAGCTGGGGTGGTGACTGGCACGGCGGCGACCACGGTGACCTCGCCTTATCGCGTCGCGATGGCGAGTCTGATCGGCACCGCCATTGAATGGTATGACTTTTTCCTCTTCGGGATTTGCGCCGCGCTGGTGTTCCCGAAGATTTTCTTCCCGAGCTCCGAGCCCACGGCCGCTCTTCTCGCCTCTTTTGCGACCTTCGGCGTCGCCTTCCTCGCGCGTCCTCTCGGCGCGGTGTTCTTCGGCCATCTCGGCGATACGGTCGGCCGAAAGGCGGCGCTTGTGGCCACTCTGCTCTTGATGGGGCTTGCAACCTTCCTGATCGGGCTGGTGCCGGGCTACGAGTCGTTCGGCCTGTGGGGGCCGGCGCTGCTTGTCGTTCTGCGCATCTGCCAGGGATTGGCGATCGGCGGCGAATGGGGCGGCGCGGCCCTCATGGCCATCGAACACTCGCCGGAGGGAAAGCGCGGCTTCTACGGGGTGTTCAGTCAGATTGGCAATCCGATCGGCTTCTTCCTCTCGAATGCCGTTCTGCAGATCGTGATTCTTTTTACGTCCGAGGCCGCCTTCCTCGAATGGGGCTGGCGCGTCGGCTTCCTCATGAGCGGCGTGCTGGTGCTCTTTGGCCTCTATGTCCGCCTGAATGTCACCGAACCCAAGGTGTTTCTGGACCAAAAGAGCAAGGGCGCGAAGCAGGGCATCCCGCTCGCCGTCCTGTTCCGGGACCATTGGCGGGTGCTGTCCTTGACGGTGCTCCTGCAGGCCGCGTTCTCGTTCGGCGCCTACGCCCTCATTTCCTATTACGGCGCCTACACCAAGGGAACGCTCGGGCTGCCGTCGAGCTGGGTCCTGATCTCCGGCATGGTCGGGGCCATCGCCAGCATCCCCGCCTATTTCTTCTTCGCCCGCCTGTCAGACAGGCTTGGCCGCAAAGCGGTCTACGTGATCGGGCTCCTGGGCTGGCTCGTGATTGCCTTTCCGTTCTATTGGCTCATCAACACGCGCACCCTCGCCGGAATGATCCTGGCGAGCGTGCTGGCCTGGGCGATCGGGCACGCCGGCACCTACGCGGTCCAGTCGAGCTACCTCGCCGAGGCCTTCCCGACCGAAATCCGCTACACCGGCGTGTCCGTAAGCTACCAGCTCGCCTCGGTTCTCTGGAGTGCGCCTTCCAGCTTCATCGCCGTGTGGCTCTTTGCCGGTACGGGCACGATCTACGCGGTGTCGGCGTTCGTCGCGGTCGGCGCCCTGATGAGCCTGCTCAGCCTTCTCAGCTTGCGCGAGACCTACAAGGCGAGCTTGAGCGGCTAGCTCTCTCTCCGAGCCGAATTCCACCAAACCGCTCACCGCGCTGACCGCGCGGCGGCGGACAGCAGCAGCGGGACTCTTGCCATGCAAAGATCGAAACAGTTCGTCAGCCGATCGGCGGCCGTCGGAACTTCGGGAGCGGTTGCGGCCGCGCGGGCGCAGAGCGCCGAGGCCGCAGCCCAAATGCTCGAGCTCGGGGGCAACGCCGTCGACGCCGCCGTGGCCGCCGGCTTCGTGGCCGGAGTGGTCGAACCCATGGAGACGACCCTCGCCGGCTCGGGCTTCATGCTCGTCCACGCGCCGGAAGACGGGCGGGCCTATTCGGTGGAATTCGCGCCGCGCGCTCCCGCGGCGGCCCGGCCGGACATGTTCACCATCGACACGAGCCGCGCCCTCGACCGGGGGCTCGGCGTCTCGGTGGTCGTGGGCGACGAGAACGTGCAAGGCATCAAGGCTGCCGGGGTCCCAGCGACCATGACCGGGCTCGTGGAAGCCCACAGGCGCTTCGGCCGGCTGCCGCTGGCGACCGTTCTCGAGCCCGCGATCGCACTCGCCCACGACGGCTTCGAGGCCGATTCCTACTATGCGCTCGAGGTTCTGGCGAACCTGCCGGCGCTGCGCAGCGACCCGGGAGCCGCGGCGGTTTTTCTCGCCAACGGCGACCCGTTCCCGGTCGCGCATCTCGGAGAGGCGAGCCTCGGCACGCCGCCGCGCGTGCGTCAGGCGGCTCTCGGCAGAACGCTGGAACTGCTGGCCGCCCGGGGAGCGGCGGCCCTGCTGGAAGGGGAGATCGGCGATGGCCTCATCGAGACCGTGAAGGCGCTGGGCGGCATTCTGTCCCGCGACGACCTCCGCAAGGCGATCCCTCGGATCGGCGAAGCCCGCAGACTCGCGCTGCGCGATCACGAGATATGGGCGCCGACCGCACCCTGCGGAACCGTCACGCAGTACGAGATCCTCAAAATCTGGATGGCGCTTTATCCCGACCGCGCGCCGGTCGAGGATACGCCCGCTCGGATCGAGCACCTCGCCGCAGCCACATGGCATGCCTTCGCGGACCGCTATCACTGGCTGGGCGATCCCGAGGTGGTTCCGGTGCCCGAAGAGGGGCTGCTCGCGGACGAATATGCGGCGTCGATCGCCGCCGCCATCCGGCGGAACGAGCCGGCGCCGCGACCGCGCGACGGCGAGGGCGCACCCTGGGAGGTCTACGCCGGCCGCGCCGTTCACGATCCTTGGCCATTCCAAATGAACTCGGGTCCCAAGCCGGTGTGGCGGCCGGAGGGGGCCACTGAACCGACCTCGGGTACGACCCACATCTCGGTCATCGACCGCGACGGCATGGCGGTGTCGCTGACGCATACGGCCGCGAACCACTTCGGTTCGAAGGTCGTCTGCCCGAAGACGGGCCTCCTTTTCGATGCAGCCTTGGGGTGGTTCAACGCCCGGCCCGGCGCGGCGAACAGCATCGCCGGTCGCAAGCGCCCCCTGGCCAACATGGGTCCCGTGCTGCTCACCAAGAACGGGCGCGCGACGGCGGCTCTTGGAGCCCCGGGCGGACGGCGCATCATCAGTTGCGTGCTTCAGATCGCGCTGAACCTCATCGAGCGCGGAATGAATGCCGAGCAGGCCGTGGCGGCGCCCCGCATCGACGCCAGCGGGTCGGTCGTCCTGGCCTCGGAGCGGCTGGAACCGGTTCTCGGCCAGCTCGACCCCGACAAGGTTCCGTGGCGCCTCGTCGGCGAGCAGCACCAGCCGTTCAATTACGAACTGGCGCGCCCGGTGCTGGTCACGCGCGATTCGGCCGGCCGCCTCGAAGCCGTCACCGATCCGTATACGAAGGGCTACGCGATCGCACTCTGATCCGTCGGGTTCCACGCGCGCGATCGCTCCGGCCCCTTCGAGCATGAGCGTTGGCGTGGCGCGTGTTCGGCACCGGGCGGCCGAGCGGCGTCCACGCGAGCCGGAAGGCGCGCCTTCCGCCCGCGCGGCCGCCGCGCCGACGACCGCCTCGTCTCCGTCGACTGGTGGCAGCCAATGCGCGGGGTGAACTGGCTGCCTTGCGGCGCATGGATCCGGACCGGCCCACAACAGGGGCCTTGTTTCGCTTGTTGGCGCGTGCAGACATCGCCGAAATGGGGTTAGGCAGCCTGCGCCGGTGGGCGTGTGCTGTCCACATCATGGCACAACGCCCGGACCGGCTCCGACCTGGCAATCTCGGCCAGAGTCTCGCCGCCATCGGATTTACCGAACAAAGATTGGACATGTTGCTCAACGCGCGCGGAAGCACGTTGCGCGATCTCGCCCGTCGCACGGCCAAGCGGCTGGCGAACAGCGAGGAGGCCGTTCCGTACCGCGAGCTTTGCCGCCTCGTTCTTCTCGACGGCCGACCGGACCGTGAAAACGAGGCCGAGGAGTTGCGGATCAGGATCGCCCAGTCGTTCCAGCGTGCCAGCCGACAAACCGGGCTGAACTGATATCAGAATTGAATTGATGGAGTGATTTCGATGACATCGGCCGCCGCCCGTTTTTTGCAGATTCATATGCTGGCCTCTTATCCCGCCACACTTCTCAACCGAGACGACAGTGGTTTGGCGAAGCGTCTCCCGTTCGGCGATGCCACGCGCACGCGCATTTCCTCGCAATGCCTGAAGCAACACTGGCGCACCGCCGATGATGACTGGGCACTGAAAAAATCAACGTGCCGATGGGCGTACGCTCTCGTGAGATCCCCGAGCGCCGGATTCTCCAGGCACTAGAGGCTGCGAAGGTTGGCACCCACGAAGTGCGACAAGCCATTTGCGAGGCGATGGCGATTGGACTGCACGGCGAAAAATCGGCGAAAATCAAGGATCGCCAAGCCTTGCTCCTGGGCCAGCCTGAAATCGACTATCTAACACAAAAGGCGATCGAGATCGCTGAACGCCACGCTGATGCGAAAGCGGCTGCAGACGCCGTCAAGACTCTGTTCACGAAGAGTGAGAAGGCGAATTTATCTGCACTCCGGCGGCGGGGCGTACTCGAGACAGGTTTGGAAGCTGCGTTGTTCGGTCGGATGGTGACATCGGATCCGGAGGCCAACACCGATGCCGCAATTCACGTGGCGCACGCTTTTACAGTGCACGCGGAAGCCTCGGAAAGTGACTACTTCACTGTTGTCGACGACCTGACCCGGGAAGCACTCTTGCTGGCCCGCCGGTGGAGGCTGAAAGCGTCCTGGATGCGCTCCTCCAATGGCCCTTATCGGCGGTTTCGGCAGGAAGAGATGGGGGATTAACGTCTGACAGGAGAATAAAGCTGGTTATTCCCGCGCGCGAAGGTCCACCACCTGGCCCCTATCGCGTGATGCGCCTTCCAGATCGTCGCGATTGGATAGCCGGCGTGCATGCCGGCGAGAGCGAGCTCTATTTGTTTTCCCTTCCGCTAACAGAGTTCCAGGCCGGGGACGGAGCGCGCCAATGACGGATGTGCCGAGGTTCCCGCTTTACATGATCCAGCTCCAGCCAGACGCTCTCCGCGCGGGGTTGTGGATGGCAAGCGAAGGCCTTTCGCGACAAGGTGCGGACGATGGCTACGGCTGGCATGTTGAGGATGGCTGCCTGCGGTTCGTCACGGCGGGCGGAACGTTGGAAGCAGGCAACTACCAGGTGCCGCATCAATCCGTGTCCATGGTGCTGCTTGGGCCAGGCTCCAGCATCACGCACGACGCTCTCAGGCTCTTGGCGGCTCACGGCTGCGCCTTGGCTGCAATCGGTGACGGTGGCGTACGCTTTTACACCGCACCTCCACTATTGCCAGATACGTCGATGCTCGCTCGCAAGCAAGTTGAGCTATGGGCCAACAGCAAGACGCGCATCGCAGTGGCTCGGAAGATGTATTCGATCCGCTTCGGCGAGATCGTTCGGGCACGCACGCTCGATATGCTGCGCGGCATGGAAGGGGCGCGATTGAAGCGCACCTATGAGCTCGCTGCCCAACGATTTGGTGTCCCTTGGCATGGTCGCAGATATGATCGCGATAATCCAACGGCGGCCGATATTCCCAATCAAGCCATCAACCACGCCGCCAGCGCCGTCGAGGCCGCTGCGGCCATCGCTGTTGCCGCGACGGGCACCATCCCGCAGCTCAGCTTCATTCATGAGGACAGTGGGCAATCGTTTGTCTTGGAAATAGCTGACCTCGTGCGCCATGACGTCACTTTGCCGATCGCATTCGGGGCAGCAAAACAGGTCTTGAAGGAGCCTACTCAGAACTTGGAACGGCTGGTCCGGAGGCGCGCCGCCGAAGTGTTTTTCCGCCAGCAGGTCATCGCGCTGCTGATTGACCGCATAAAGGATGTGCTGAGGACGCCGGAGGAAGAGGTTTCGTACGAGGGCTGAAAATGGCGCTTTGTTTCGTTATTACGCGTGACGTCGAGATGCGATATCGCGGCTTCCTCGGCTCGACCATGTTGGAGCTCGCTCCCGGGGTCTACGCCAGCCCCCGTATGAGCCAAGCAGTGCGAGAGCGCGTGTGGACGTGCTGAGTGATTGGCACTCAACACTCGGGTCCGGCAGCATTGTCATGACGTGGCGGGATAAGACCGCACCGGGTGGCCTTCGTGTCCTCACCTTGGGCGAGCCGCCCAAATGTCTCGTAGAGCACGAAGGCTGCCTATTGGTCCGTCGGCCTATTCGAGGTCAATGAACGCAGCTCTTTGACAAGTTTAATAACTCCAATATGTTGGGGGTGAGAGGTTCCTCCGCACGCGCGGAGATCGACCCGGCGGCAACAAAGGAATAAGGCGCCGACAAGAGCTTCCTCCGCACGCGCGGAGATCGACCTGTCGGCAAGACGATGAAGCTGTCCTTGAGATCGGCCCACTGATAGTCAGCCTCAATGCCAATAAGAATTTGGCCGAGTTGGAGATTGTAGCCGATCTGACCGCTCCCTGCCCAGCCATCGAATTCGGTATCATGACCTGGATCTACCGTGCCATCACCTCGCGCGTATCCACCGTTAACTCCGACATAGAAGCCAGTCCAGCTATGGGCCGCGGGCGCCGCGTCGTCATCCTTCAATGATCCCCTGTATGATGGTCCATTGAAGTCCGCCGCGGCCGCGAGGCTCGTGCAAGCAACTAAAGCTAAGACAGAGACAGAAGCTTTTCTGAGCATGGTCAAGCCCCCTCCTCATTGACCAGTCTGAGTTGCAGTCACACTACTTGTTCCGAATAGTACTGGCACTGAACCGAAAAAGAGCCGTTCGTTCGGAGGGGGCCGCATCAGCGCCCAAATTCCCGGAAAAGCGAACAGCGGACGCGGCTCGTCGCCCTTGAGCGCGAACCAGTGCCAGGTCGCCGACTTCACGTCACCGAAAGGCTCGCAGAAGGAGCTTGCCGGCACCAGGCAGCGGCGTTGCTCAAACGAGTCCAGCCAAAAGCGGCTGGTCAGCACCTTGGCGTCACGAACGTTCGTCACGAAACGTGGCGCCTTGCCATCTATCACGAAAGCATGCCGGTGCTGCTCACCAAGGAGAACGAGTTCGAGACGTGGTTGACGGGTTCACCGCAAGAGGCGTTCGAGCTGGTGAAGCCCTTTGATCCTGACCGCATGCGGATTGTGCAAGAGGGCTTCGAGAAAAAAATTAATTTGCTGCCTAGGTAACCGGGTTATCGACTTTCACGAATGGGGGCGCAGGAGAGAAATTGCGCCCGGTCTAGTAGGCGCCAAGTACGCGGTGATAGGTGATAAGGGAGGGATAAATGAGTGAGCTCGAACGAGTCGCGTTGATCATAGCGACAGGCGATCATCGTATCGACGTGCCTGGCTCTCAATTTCTCGCCGTATCATTCTTGCATGCCGAAAGTGTCGGCTGTAACAGTGTGTGGCGGCAAATAGCTAAGCCTTTCTGAGGCGGCCTAGCTCTTAGTTGACCCGCCTCGCTTCGCGCTCTCCACTGACGCCGAACAAGCGCTGCAGCTCGGGCGCCCCGCATGAGATCGATCTCTACCTCGCGTGGCGGCAGGAGTTGGATAACCTCCTCGCCATTGGCTCTGCGGTCGAGCCGTATCGGTTCACTGAATGAAACGGCTCACGGCTGATCTTGCGGAGAACGAGGGCGCAAGCATCGCGGCAGACGTAAGCCATGCTGATGGCGTCGGGTTCGTACAGTTCATCACACAGAATGAAGCCTGTTGCGAGCTTCCACGCCATTAAACCGCCGCGCGCGCTCGGCCATGTCGTCGAACAACTGAGGATGTCATCGTGGCTTGCCTGAAGGCCAACGGCCTTGATCCGAAAATGGTCGAGAAGAAAGGCGGCTGGAAGCGCGCGCGCCTGCTTGAGAACGCCCCGAACCCCTCCTGCTCACCACACGAGATCGGGCGCCATGCCTTCGCATCGCGGCTGTTGAGGGCAGGATACTCGCTGCAGTACATCGAGGATGCGGGTGGTTGGAAGACAATAGAGGTGGTCTCGCAGATCTATGGACACGTCGAGCGTAAGGAATGGACGATGGGGGCTCACAAGGTTGGTGATACACTGATCGACTAAATTGAGGGTCAAGTTGTATCTGATCTCCTACCGGATGGCTCCCATTTTTCCCCCACAATTATTGACAGTTCCGGTCCCGTCCGCGCAACCTTCGACGCCAATGAGCAATAAGCCAGTCAAGGAAAATCAAGGGTTTATGGCGCACCCAAGAGGATTTGAACCTCTGACCTCTGCCTTCGGAGGGCAGCGCTCTATCCAGCTGAGCTATGGGTGCGTCCTAAAAGCAGTCCATGTGGACTACATGAGGCCGGTGATCTTCCCCTGCTGATCGGGCAGTCGCTAGGTCCAGGCGCTTGCCTTGCTTGCCCAGTGCTTACCCACATGCAGGTGTTCACGCGGCGCAACATAGAGTCTCTGAAGCCGAACGGCAAGGACCTCATGCACTGGAGCCCCGAGCTGCGGCCTGAGGGAAAGCCTAGGGGAGCCATGCCCTACCTCATCCAGCAACGCTACCGGGTAGGTCAAAGCGGCTGGCAGTGCGACAGTCTGGCACCCCAAGGACGCTGCCGGCGAGCGATGACTGCCGAGATTGTCGATGATGACGATATCACCGGGCGACAGGTTCGGCAGGACCAACCATCCTCGTGGCTCACCGCCGTTTGCGGCCCGTGATCATTGCTTTCACGAGGTTTTCGCCATGCTCGAGGCTGGCGAGCACGACGCCGGCAATGTGCAGCCCGACCAGAATCAGGGCCAGATTGGCCAGCGCTTCGTGAACCTCTTCCACCCAGTGCGCATCATGGAAGGCGCTGCTGGTCATCAGGATGCCCGTTCCGGCTGTCGCGGCGAGCACGCCGAGGAGGGTGATGACCATCGCGCCACCCGCCGGATTGTGGCCGAGGTAGCGTTCGGCGCGAAACCGAATGCTATCGGCAAGGTAGCTGGCCACTTCCGACGGTCGATAGACGAAATCGCTGAACCGCGCGTGCCGCGTGCCCACGAACCCCCACACGATGCGGATGGCCACGAGACCAGCGATGCCATAGCCGGCATAGATGTGTAGCCACTCGACCTCATCGCCAGTCAGCCACGCCGTTGCAAACAGCAGAACGAGCGACCAATGAATCACGCGAACGACGGGATCCCAGACGCGCACCGTCCCCGGTGATGCGCCGGCTGCCCTCGCCGACGGCAGATCGCCGTCGGCTTGAGCCTCGTCGGTCAGGTCAGTCATCGTTACGAGTCTTCTGCTTCAGGATTTCGCCGGTTGCCGGGTGAAGGTAAGCCTTCACGCGCTTCCCATCCTTGGTGGCCGAAACCTCGTAGGCCCCATCGTCGATCTCGATCCTCCGGATCTCGTAACCCTGCGCGGCGAGCTTCTCTGCGATCTGGGCAATCGACAGCCACCGCTCCTTGGGAACGTTCACGCGGCCACTGTCGTCGGAAGCTGCGGCGAAGCCGGCTGCTGTCGCCGTAGCGAGAGCAAATGCGGATACCACCAAAACCTTGCGCATTTTCGTCTCCATTTCTTGGCCGGCACGAATTTCCGGCGCGCAAGGACCATGGCAAAGTGCCGCTGACACCTTCCTGATGATCCATGTCAGTGAATTGTCAGCTTGGCTGCGGCAGGCAAAGAGGGATGAAAACAGAGCTCGACAGACGAGCGGTGCTGCTCGCGCTTGCGGCCCTGGGCACCGGCGCGCCCTCCCTTGCGGACGATGATGACGACCGCAGGCAGCGCAGGCGGGGTAGCCGCCACGATCACGAGCGGGCCCGGCGCGCGCTGGAAGAGGGGCTCGCGCGGCCGCTGGCCGACATTCTCGCCGAGGTGCGCCCCCGTCTTGGCGGTGAGGTCATCGACGTCGAGTTCGAGCGAGAGGATGGGGCCTACGTCTACGAGCTCAAGGTGATCACGCCCGCGGGCCAGCTCCGCGAGATCGAGGTCGACGCACTGACCGCGGAAATTCTCAAGGACGAGGCGGACTGATGCGCATTCTCGTGGCCGAGGACGAGCCGCGCATTGCAGCCGACGTGCGCGCCGCGCTCGAAGCGGCCGGATATCTCGTCGACATTGCGCACGACGGCGAGGAGGCCTGGTTTCGTGGCGACACCGAGGACTACGATCTCGTGGTTCTCGACCTTGGCCTCCCCAAAATAGACGGTTTGGCGGTGCTCAAGCGATGGCGCGCCGCCGGCCGCACCATGCCCGTGCTGGTGCTTACGGCCCGCGGCTCCTGGTCGGAGCGGGTCGAGGGAATCGATGCCGGAGCGGATGACTATTTGCCGAAGCCGTTCCGCATGGAGGAGCTCGTTGCACGCGTGCGCGCCGTCATCCGGCGCTCGGCGGGTCATGCCGGTTCGATCATCGAGGCGGGCCCGCTGACGTTGGACCTCCGACAAATGCGAGTGACGATGGATGGCGTGCCGGTTCCGCTGTCACCGCTCGAGTATCGCCTCATCGCCTACCTCATGCATCACAAAAGACGTGTCGTGCCAGCGCCGGAGCTGCTCGAACATGTCTACGGTGACGACGATGCGCGCGACGTGAATGCGCTCGAGGCCCTCGTGGCTCGCCTGCGCAAGAAGCTCGGGCCCGGCGCGATCGAAACGCGGCGCGGTTTCGGCTATCTCATCGCTGCCGAGGACGCATGAGCGCCGGCTCGCTTCGACTTCGGCTTTTCTTTGCCGGGGCCCTTTCCATCGTCGCGGCATTGGCGCTCGCAGCGCTGGGCCTCGTGCTCCTGTTCGAGAGGCATGTCGAGCGCCGCATCGAGAGCGAGCTTGCCGTCTATCTCGATCAGATCATCGCCAATCTGGACCGCGGCCCTGATGGAACGCTGTTTGTTGCCGACGTGCTTGCGGATCCCCGCTTCGACCAGCCCCTCTCGGGCCTCTATTGGCAGGTCCAGGCGGGAGATGCCGTCTTGCGGTCGCGGTCGCTGTGGGACGGCGATCTTCTGCTGCCAAGGGACGTGCTGGCCGACGGCAACGTTCATCGGCATCGGATCATCGGACCGGCTGGGGCAGAGCTTCTCGTTCTGGAGCGCAGCCTCAGATTACCGGCGCGCCTCGGCAGTGCGTCCATTCGGGCTGCAGTCGCAATCGATGCCCGCGAAATCGCAACAGCCACCCGGGCGTTCGCCGCCGATTTGCTGCCTTACCTTGGTGTCCTTGCCGTGGTTCTCATCGCGGCCGCGTATGCGCAGGTCACGTTCGGGCTGAGCCCGCTCGCAATGGTTCGCAAGCGCCTTGCAGCCATCCGCGAGGGCCGCGCGACACGCCTCGGCACAGCCTTCCCCAAGGAGGTGCAGCCGCTGGCTGCCGAGGTCGATGCCTTGCTGGAGGCGCGCGAGCGCGAAGCAGAACGAGCGCGGGCACGCGCCGCCGATCTCGCTCACGGGCTCAAGACGCCGCTGCAGGTCCTGTCCGGTGACGTGGAGCGGCTCAGGCAGAAAGGGGAAGCCGACATCGCCGCCGACATCGAGCAGATCGCAACGGCAATGCGCCGCCATGTCGAACGCGAGCTGGCCCGCGCGCGCATGAAAAGCGGCATTGCCACGGCCCGCGCCCGCGTCCGCGAGGTGATCGACCGCGTGCTCGCCGTCGTGATGCGGACGCCTGATGGCGCTCGGCTCGCCTGGACGGTCGAGTGCCCACCGCAACTTTTGGCGCGCATCGATGCCGACGATCTGGCGGAGGCGATCGGCAACCTCCTCGACAACGCAGCCAGACATGCCCGGCGTGCTGTCCGCATCGAAGCGCGAGCAATGAACAATCGCGTGAAACTGCTCATTTCGGACGATGGCCCCGGGATTCCCGCGGAGCGGATGAGCGAAGTTCTCGCCCGCGGAGGTCGTCTTGACGAGGCGCCCACGGGGGCCGGTCTCGGCCTCGCCATCGTGCAGGAGATTGCGGACGCCTGGGCTGGCGGGCTGGAGCTTCGATCTGAAGGCGCCGGCTTGCAAGTGGAGCTGGAACTCGATCTGGTTCGAAGCTCTTGAGTAAATGGACTCGGATGCGTCACATAGTGACCATGGGCCGGGATGGAAGTCTGGTCGAACGGGTCGACCAACGGGGAATCGGACGGCGCAGTGGTGCGGCAGGCATAATTCACCGAAGAAAACCCCGGACTCCCAGCACCAACCGTCGCCTGCGACGACGGTCCCGCGCCAGGCTGCTGACCCGGCAGACGGGACCGCGTATAGTGCCGGCCATGACGCTAGAGACCGCTCCACAGTCCGTCCAAC
>ERZ795042.918-NODE-918-length-21045-cov-8.357122_pt1 | contig 21045 bp, 15 predicted proteins | sample MGYA00375126_ERZ795042 | MGnify/ENA primary metagenome ERZ795042 (study PRJEB30171, sample SAMN05518105) | compost metagenome | isolation source: Feedstock adapted compost from Newby Island compost facility, Milpitas, CA | place: USA:Newby Island compost facility...
GTCCCCCTGCTCGGCAAGCCGGCCGCCCGCGCACTCCCGCATTTGTTTGAGGCAGTCGCTGACGAGGAGCACGTCGCCGCCGGTCCTCGCCGACGGTGACTGTGGAGGCTCTGTCCTCGCCCTCCCCTATCGCCGCCGGCGGCTCGGCCCGGAGCCGCCGGACCGCTTCAGCGAATCGGTAGGCCGGGCTCCACTTCGACAGCGGATGTCCAATACGGCGTTCAATACGGCGTCGCGCCGTAAGCAGCCGACGGCATCGCCCGGGAATGGCGCACGAGCGCACGCCGGAACAACGGTCACGCCCTTCTCGTGCCGGAGCGGCGGCGCGCGCTCAGGAGACGAGCGCGCCGATCACCACGATGAGCACGAGCAGCGCGAGCACCGTGGGAAGCAGCCAGCGACGGGGACGGTCCACGCGATGGAGCCTAGTCGGCCCCGGCGGCGGGTCGGTCCGCCAGGTCGCCCCGGAGCGGCCACGAGGCGATCGGCTCGTACCACACCGACCGGCCCAGGTGGCTGCGCATCAGGTACACGGTGGTCGCCTCCCACCGCCGCCCGGCGAACGACTCCATCGCCGCGACCAGGCGGCTCAGGTCGGTGCGTTCCCGGCACCGGGCGAGCGTGAGGTGCGGGTGGAACCGCTTGCGGTCCGGCGCCGCCCCGGCCCGCTCCGCCCCGGCGGCGATCGACCGGGCGAGCCGGCCGAGCACCGGCCGCTCCCGCTCCTCCTCGGCGGCGCCGCGCATGCCCACCCAGAACACGCTCGCCCGCCCCGCCGACGGGAACGCGCCCGCGCCCGCGAACGCCACCTGCTGCACCGGGTGGCGGGCCGCGGCCCGCTCCAGCCGGTCCTGCAGGCCGGGGAGGAGCTCCTCGTCCACGTTGCCGAGGAACGCGAGCGTCACGTGCCACAGCTCCTCGGGCACCCAACGCAGCTCCGGCCACTTCGCCCGCGGGCCACGGACGGCCTCCTCGATCTCCGCGAGCACGTCATCGGGCGGCAGCAGGGCGACGAACAACCGCACGACGTCCTCCCCTCGGTCCTCCCCCTCACCTTGCCACGCCCCCGCGTGTCACCGTGCCCCGGACGGGCATCCCGGCCGGGTACGGCACGGCCGGCGGTGCCGTACCGCACACGACGGCCCGGCCACCCATGTTCCGGGGGCCGGGCCGCGTGCTCACGGGGCGGGCGGGCTCGCCGCGCCGGTCAGCGACGGCGGGCCTTCGCCAGGGTCTCCTGCAGGGCGAAGTACGCGGGCTTCGGGCTGAAGTCGTCGTTGAAGATCGTCGCCTCGCCCTCGTCCGGGAAGAACACGGGCACCCACGAGTACTTGTCCGTGGTCCCCCAGAGCGTGAAGGAGTTGCAGCGCTTGACGCTCAGGCACGCCTCCAGGGCGCGGCGGTAGTAGTCGGCCTGCTTCTTCAGGTGGCCCTCGCTCGCGTCACCGCCGTTGAGCGGAATGCGGACGTCGACCTCGGTGACCGCGACCTCGAACCCGGCGTCCGAGAACCGCTTGAGGTTCTTGGCCATGTCGCTCGGGAACGGGTAGTTCAGGCTCAGGTGGCCCTGGACGCCGAAGCCGTGGACCGGGACGCCCTGCTTGCGCAGCTTCTTCATGAGCTTGAGGTAGGCGTCGCTGCGCTTGTTGATGCCCTCGGCGCCGTAGTCGTTGAAGAACAGCTTCGCCTTCGGGTCGGCCTGGTGCGCCCAGCGGAACGCGTCGGCGATGATGCTCGGACCGAAGGTCTTCAGCCAGATGTTCTCCTTCGTCCGCAGCTTGCCGTTGTCGTCGAAGATCTCGTTGGCCACGTCCCACTGGTCGATCTTGCCGCGGTAGCGGCCGACGACCTTGGTGATGTGCTCCTTGAGGATGTTGCGGAGCTCCTTACGGCTGAACTTGCCCTTGGTGAGCCAGTCGGGGTTCTGGCTGTGCCAGAGCAGCGTGTGGCCGCGGACCTTCTGCCCGTTCTGCTGGGCGAACCGCACGATGGCGTCCGCGGGCCCGAACCGGTACTTGTTCCGCTCCGGGTGCACGAAGTCCCACTTCAAGTGGTTCTCGGGAGTGACCGAGTTGAAGTGCTTGGCGAGCACCCCCCGGTACTCCTCGTCGTACTTGAAGGGGTCCGGGTACTCCTGGTCCAGATGGTGGCCACCACCCGCGACGGCCACGCCGATCGCGAAGCCCTTCGGCGCCACCTTGCGGAGCGGTACCTGCTTCTGATCGTGCCCGGCCTGCGACGCCGCGCCGGCGGCCGTCCCGGACGTCGGCAGCGTACCCGCCGCCGCCGGCGCCACCCCGGAGACGAGCAGCGCGGAGGCCCCAACCGTGATGGCGATGTATCGGCCCACCCTCATTTTTGTGTCACTCCTGTGGACGGAGACGGGGAGACCCATCGGCGGTCGCCGGCAACAACCAATGGCCTTGCAGATTTCCCGGGGAAGATTACGTATCCGGTCAATGGTCGTCAAGCCCTGATCGGCGGGTCCGAAACCCACCGCCGTGAGCTGCGGATTCGCCCCGGGCGGCGAACCCGGGCCGAAGTCCGGGGAAAGCAGCCGAATTGCTTATGATGATTATTCTGATTATCCGGGCCGCACACGAATCTTAATCACTGACATTAAAAATCAGGGAACGGCGAACGTAAACAGGGCGCGTTTCGATTTTCCGGCGCCCGGCCCGCGGCGCGGCCCCCGGCGGCGCGGCGGGGCGTCCGATTGGAACGATGCCACCTTGGCGAACCCGGCCCCGGAACGGGCGACCGAAAACCCCCGGCCCGGCCGTCCCGAAGCACGGCGGACCCGGGCGCGCACGTCGCGGACCCGCCCGACCCAAGAAGATCGCGGACGGCATCGAGATTACCGCGATCTTGACAGTTTTCTGACTGATCAGCCCCTTTTCGAACCGTTATCGGAACGCTTTCCAATTGCCACTCCTGACCAATGACGTCCCGATAACCTCCAAAGGCACGGGAGGAAGGCGAGGGATCATGACACGGTGGTGGGCGCAGCTGCCGACGGGCCGTGTCGTGTGCCTCGACGGAGCCGATCGGGCCGCCCTCGCCGCCGACCTGGAGGTGCTGCCCGAGGACGCGCCCGCGATCATCGCGTACTCCCTCGGCCATCCGCGCTCGCTGCCCGAGATGGTCGGCGTGGCCCTCGACACGCTGGAACGGGCGGCCGTCGACCTGTTCCCGGCCTGGCTGCCCGACGCCGCGGGCCTGACCCGCCCGGCACGCCGCGGCGGACCGGCCGCGCGAGCCGTACGGATGCTCGCGTTACGCCTCGCCGCGCGCAGCCCGCACTTCGGCCCCTTCCTCGCCGAGCTGGCCGAGACCGCGCTCTGCGACGACGGGGACGCGGCCGGGAGCCGATCGTTACGCAGGTTCCCCCGCGAGGTGCGCGCCGCCGGGCTCGCCCGGGTGCTCGCGGCGAGCTACGGCCGCACGCACACCGCGATCCTCCTCGAGGTCCCCGACGGGCTCACCCCGTCCGAGGAGGAGTTACTCGTCGCCGGCGCCGAATGGCTCGCGCACGCGGGCGGCTTCGGCGTCTGGCTCACCGGCGCCCCGCTGACCGCCGTCGACCGGCTCGAGACGGTACCCGTGCTCCTCCCGTACGGCGGAGCGCACGACACCGGCGGGGCCGCCCCCTGGCCGCCCGTCGACGACGAACCCACCGTCACCTTCCCGGCCGTGGCCGGGAAACCGCACCCGGCCAGCCGGGCGGAACAGCTGCTCGAGACCGCGCTCGCCAAGTGCCCCTGGGCGACCGGCCGGGCCTGGAACCAGACCTACCAGTCCGATCCCCTCACCCCGCCGATCCGCGTCGACCTCATCTGGCGCGCCGAGCGCTGCGTGGTCGAGGTCGACGGCGACGACCACCGCCGCCCGCTCAAGTTCCGCGCCGACCGACGCCGCGACGTCCAGCTCCAGCTGGACGGCTACGCGGTCCTGCGCTTCACCGACGACCAGGTGCTCGACGACGTCCAGGCGGTGGTCCACCAGATCGGGCGCTTCATCGAGAAGCGCCGGCGTGCTCGCCATCGTGGAACGTTGGAAGGATGACATGTCCGAGACGGAACTGTCCGCAGAAGAGCTCCGGGCGCTCTTCATCCTGATGGCGGAGGCCGACGAGGTCTCCAACGTCGATCTCGCTGAGCGGTACGGCTACACGCTCACCGGCAGGCCGCGGAGGCGGCTCAACAAGCTGGGGCTGGTGGACAGCCGGAAGCAGGGGCGCGCCCTTGCGCACACGCTCACGGACCGCGGCTGGGCGCGCGCGATGGCCGAGATCGAGCGGGACGACCTCCGGCTGGGGACGGGTGCGGCCGCCGCCACCTGCCTCGCCCTGCTGCGCGGCCTGCGGCGCTACCTGAACCGCACCGGTCAGAGCCTGGCCGAGGTGTTCCAGCCCGACACGGTCGCCGACACGCCCGCCCCCGAGGACGACGCGACCGCGGCGCCCGCCCCGAGCTCCACCGCCCCGGCGGCCTCCCAGGAGCCCGCGGCCGCGATGCCGCCGTCGCCTGAGGAGGTGGAGAAGCGCATCCGCGCCGCCTACTTCGAACTCGCGGAGAGCCCGGGCCGCCACGTGCCGCTCGTCCGGCTCCGCAAGCTCCTCGCCGACCTGCCGCGCGAGGACGTCGACGCCGCGCTGATCAGGATGAACCTGCAGCCGGACGTGTTCGTGGACCCGCAGTCCAACCAGAAGGCGCTCACCCCGGAGGAGCGCGCCGCGGCCGTGCGCATCGGCGGCCAGGACAGCCATCTGATCTCCATCGAGGTGATGTGATGGCAGACCCGAGATCGATCCTCGCCGGCCTGCGGCTCGACTACACGCAGGCGCCCGACCACGTGTGGCGACGCTCGCCGTACCACGTCGACACGCTGCACCAGCGGACCGCCGACCTCGTGCTCCGCGGCATCGAAGAGGCACGGGACAGCAGCGACGCGAGCCCCATCGGCGTCGTGGTGAAGGGGCGACGCGGCACCGGAAAGACGCACTTACTCGGCTGGGCGCGCGAGCAGGTGCAGCTGCGGGACGGGTACTTCTTCCTCGTCGGCCTGCTCGACGCGCGGAGCTTCTGGGAGAGCGTCGTCGTGGCGATGCTCGACGGGCTCTGCCGGATCGGCGACGACGGCAAATCGCAGCTGGAGACCTTCCTCACCCGGCTCTCGGTCCTCGCCGAGCTGCCGTCCGACGACTGGGCGGCGATCTGCGGCAAGACGCCGATCACCCGGGAGACGCTGGACAGGTTCGTCCAGTCCGTCGCCCGCATCGACAACCTGGTGATGCGGCAGTGCCGCGACACCCTGCGCGCCCTCGTCCTCCGCGCCTCCGCGGACTTCACCGCCCAGGACATCGGCGAGGCGTACCTCACCAGCGGCATCGAGGAGACCCCGGGCGAGTGGGCGAGCTGGGGCATCCGGCAGGTGAACAAGTCACCGCAGGAGATCGTCCGGGACATCTCCCGGCTGCTCGCCCTCACCGGGCCGTCGGTGATCGCGGTCGACCAGATCGACATGCTCGTCGCCCAGTGCGGCATCAGGTCCATGCACGCGGATCAGGACTGGCGAGGGGTGCTGCTCATCGAACACGTCGCCCACGGCCTGATGTCGCTGCGCGAGCACACCCGCCGTACGTTGACGATCGTCTCCTGCCTGCCCGACACCTGGGAGCTGATCGCCACGCACGCCACCGACACCGTGCAGGACCGGTTCCAGCTCGCCACCCAGCTCGGCGTGCTGACCGACCCCGAGACCGCCCGGCTGCTGGTGGAGAAGCGGTTCGCCGCCCGGTACGAGGCACTCGACTACACCCCGCCGTACCCGACCTGGCCGGTGAAGCCGAGCGTGTTCGCCGAGGCCGTGAACCGGACCCCGCGCGACCTGCTCATCCGGATCGACGAGCACATCCGCTCGTGCCTGCTCAACGGCGAGATCCGGGAGATGGAGAGCCTCGAGGAGCGGATTCCCGAGCCGGGGCCGATCCAGCCCGACCCGGAGGAGCAGAGGCTGCGCGCCCTCGACGACCGGTTCGAGTCGCTGCGCGCGTCGGCGGACGTGAGCATGGCCACCAAGCCCGCGACCGAGGACCAGGTCATGCCGTCGCTGCTCGCGGCCGGTCTGGAGGCGTGGGTGACGGGCCTCGGCGAGGCGGGCGCGAGCTTCAGCCAGGACTCCGAGCCGAGCGCGAACCCCGCCCTGCACGCCCGGCTGCGCCGTGCCCTCGACGAGTCCACCGAGGACCAGTTCCACTGGGCGTTCCGCGCGATCTCCGCGACGAACGCCCGGGCGGTCATCACCCGCCTGCGCAAGGCGGTGGTCGAGGCCGGCCTCGCCGCGGACGTGCCGAAGCGCCGCCTCTTCATCCTCCGCAACGCCGACTGGCCGACCGGGCCGAAGACGCAGGAGGCCGTCGCCAGGTTCCTCGACGCCGGCGGCCGCGTGCTCCGCTTCACCGAGGACGACCTGCGGATCCTCACCGCACTCCGCACGCTGATCAACGAGAACCCGCCGCACCTGGGCCAGTGGCTCGCCGCCCGCAGGCCCGCCGAGCAGGTGAGCTTCCTCCGCGAGGCGCTCGCCTCCTGGAGCGATCCAGACTCGCCCGTCCCCGGCAACCAGCTGCCGCCGCCCTCGCCCGGCAAGCCGCCCGGTGGCCTCGGCCCCAACGGCCAGAGCGCGCTCGCCAAGGTCGGCGATCTGCTCGCCGACGCCAAGCCCGGCCCGTCGAACGGTGGTGGAATCTCACCCCTGGCCCGGGGCGCGGGCGGTTTCGTCCCGGGAGACGACTGGCGGCCGAGCGGCATGGGCACCGCCCCCGCCGGCGGTACGGAACCCCGCGACGACCACGTCCCCGCCCGGTCCAAGGACGACGTCCCCCTGCCGGACCGCGACGAGAGCGCCACGGGCGGGGCAACCGGTGGGCCGACGCACCCGGCCGCGGCGCCGGTGACCGTGGGCCGGGTCATGGCCACCGATGCCGAGGTCACCGTGCCGCTGGAGGCGCTGCGCAAGCACGTGGTGATCTTCGCCGGCTCGGGCTCGGGCAAGACCGTGCTCATCCGCCGCCTCGTGGAGGAGTGCGCGCTGCGCGGCGTGTCCGCGATCGTGCTCGACCCCAACAACGACCTGGCACGGCTCGGCGACCCGTGGCCGGCCCCGCCGGAGGCGTGGGGGCCGGGCGATGAGGCGAAGGCGGCCGAGTACCTCGCCGACGTCGACGTGACGGTCTGGACCCCGGGGCGTACCGCCGGGCGGCCGCTCACGTTCCAGCCGCTGCCCGACTTCTCGAGCGTCCGCGACGACCCGGACGAGTTCCGGGAGGCGGTGGACGTCGCCGTCGAGTCGCTCGTCCCCCGGGCGAAACTCACCGGGGCCTCTCCCAAGGCCCTGCACGGCCAGGCCGTACTGCGCGAGGCGATCACGTTCTACGCCCGCCGAGGCGGCGCCGGCCTGCAGGGGCTCATCGACCTGCTCGACTCCCTGCCGGACGGGGTCAGCACCCTCGACGGCGCGGAGAAGATCGCGTCGGACATCGCGCAGACCCTCAAGGCCGCCAGGGTGAACGACCCGCTGTTCGACGGCGAGGGCACCCCCATGGACCCGGGCGTCCTGCTCACCCCGCCGCCCGGCAAGCGGGCCAGGGTCTCGGTGATCAACTTCATCGGGCTGGCCCAGGACGAGCAGCGGCAGAGCTTCGTCAACCAGCTCCAGATGTCGCTGTTCGCCTGGGTGAAGAAGCACCCCAGCGACCGCCCGCTCGGCGGCCTGCTGGTGATGGACGAGGCCCAGACGTTCGCCCCCTCCGGCGCGATGACCCCCTGCACGCGGAGCACCCTCGCCCTCGCCTCCCAGGCCCGCAAGTACGGCCTCGGCCTGGTGTTCGCCACCCAGGCCCCGAAGGGCCTGCACAACCAGATCCCCGGCAACGCCACGACCCAGTTCTACGGCCGGCTGAACGCCCCGGTGCAGATCACCGCCGCCCAGGAGATGGCCCGCGCCAAAGGCGGCACCGTCTCCGACATCGCCCGCCTCAAGGGCGGCGAGTTCTACGTCGCGACCGAGGGCCGCCCCATGGTCAAGATCCGCACCCCGCTGTGCCTCACCTACCACCCCCCGTCCCCCCTCACCGCCGAGGAGGTCATCGACCGGGCCAAGCGCCCCTGACGCCCACCGCCGCCCGGCGCCGTCGCGGGGCGCCGGGCGGCGGCCCGATCCCCAGGCACGGCCGGCGCAGCTCGCGGAGCAAGACGACGTCAGCCGGGCCGGGCGCCGGCGAAAACTCACGCATGGAATGAGAAAAACGAGGCCTCGAATCCGAACCTCGACAACGTCGTATGGCTCACCCCGCACGTGCGGGAGGGCGACGACGGCACCCTAGTCCCGTCCGTCCCTACGACGGCCCGCCCACGTTCTCGATGACGAAATCACGTTATCGAGGGCTACTGAGAACGCAGCCCACCCACTTACGTGGGGAGGCAGGACGGCCTGCCAGCACATACGCCGCCGCGACTCACCCCAACACGCATGGGGGAGGATGCCCCGGCCGGAGCAGTGGACACCCGCTGATTGCCCCCCACGCACCTGGGGAGGACATCAGTGCAGTGGACGGGACCGTGACCGTCACCGGCTCACCCCCACGTGTATTGGGAGCCCCAGCAAACCGCTGGTCTGCGGAATCGACGGCTCACCCCCACGTGCGTGGGGAGGACGTCACGATGAGCTGGCTCAGCTCATGCGAAGGCGGCTCACCCCCACGTGCGTGGGGAGGACTGGATTGCGATGCATGCGCGCCGGTGAGGGGCCGGCTCACCCCCACGTGCGTGGGGAGGACCGGGCCGCGTGGACCGCGCCCATCACCTGAGACGGCTCACCCCCACGTGCGTGGGGAGGACAAACTAATGGCGTCCGGTCTGTATGCGGCGACCGGCTCACCCCCACGTGCGTGGGGAGGACGCAGAATCTCAACGGGAGTCATCGGCATTGTCCGGCTCACCCCCACGTGCGTGGGGAGGACCGCTGACGCCGAGCCGTGCCGCCGCTGTGTGCGGCTCACCCCCACGTGCGTGGGGAGGACGGCAGGAGCACAACCCACCCGGAGCTGATCGCCGGCTCACCCCCATGTGCGTGGGGAGGACCCCCGGACGCTGGCTCGAATTCCTCGACCAGACGGCTCACCCCCACGTGCGTGGGGAGGACGGCACCCGCCTGCCACTCACCCAATCCTGGCGAGGCTCACCCCCACGTGCGTGGGGAGGACCCGGGCTGCCAGATGTACTGGTCGTTGCCGTCCGGCTCACCCCCACGTGCGTGGGGAGGACCACGTATTCCTCCCAGGTCATCGCCGACAGGTCGGCTCACCCCCACGTGCGTGGGGAGGACCTGTTCGCCCCCGGGGCCGCCGGTCGCGGGGGCGGCTCACCCCCACGTGCGTGGGGAGGACTTGCGGGTGAGTCGGATCGCCTGCCGGTTGTCCGGCTCACCCCCACGTGCGTGGGGAGGACGCCTGGATGTCCCGATACCAGGCGGGTGTGACCGGCTCACCCCCACGTGCGTGGGGAGGACGCCGCGAAGCGGACGGCGTCCATCGTGCGATCCGGCTCACCCCCACGTGCGTGGGGAGGACGCCGACGTGCCGCCGGTGGTGGTGCGGGCGGCCGGCTCACCCCCACGTGCGTGGGGAGGACCGCGTCGGTAAAGGGGATCGGGCGCGGGCGGCCGGCTCACCCCCACGTGCGTGGGGAGGACTCGATGGTGGCGTCGCGCAGCGCGGCCTGGATCGGCTCACCCCCACGTGCGTGGGGAGGACCCCGCCGACCTGGGCAACCTGCGCTACCTGAGCGGCTCACCCCCACGTGCGTGGGGAGGACGCCCACACCAGCACGTCGAGATGATCAAGGTCCGGCTCACCCCCACGTGCGTGGGGAGGACCCGTCGGACCCCCGCCCAGCATGGGCGGGGGTCGGCTCACCCCCACGTGCGTGGGGAGGACCTGGCACATCAGGGACATGTACGGCAGGGTTTAGGCTCACCCCCACGTGCGTGGGGAGGACATCTGGAGCTCGGCATAGGCGCGGGCCTGCCGCGGCTCACCCCCACGTGCGTGGGGAGGACGACCCGCCCCGTGCCCCGCCCACCACCCACCGCGGCTCACCCCCACGTGCGTGGGGAGGACATCACGTAATCGCTGATCACCATCACCGGGTACGGCTCACCCCCACGTGCGTGGGGAGGACTCCCGCGCGGCCTGCGCGACGGCGTCGAGGTGCGGCTCACCCCCACGTGCGTGGGGAGGACTCGTGCCTCATCAGGCACGACCCACCAGGCCACGGCTCACCCCCACGTGCGTGGGGAGGACCGAATGCGGGCATATTCCTCTCCTCTCCCGATCGGCTCACCCCCACGTGCGTGGGGAGGACACTCTGGACGGGCTGTCTGGATGGAGCCGGGCCGGCTCACCCCCACGTGCGTGGGGAGGACGTATGCGATCAGCGGCAGCGTGCCCATGATCGCGGCTCACCCCCACGTGCGTGGGGAGGACGCGGCGACCTGGTCACGATCGGCGAGGTAGGTCGGCTCACCCCCACGTGCGTGGGGAGGACGAAAAACTGCTGGATGTCCCCGATCCGGTGGTCGGCTCACCCCCACGTGCGTGGGGAGGACGCCCACCGCCCGCTCGACGTACCCACCCACACCGGCTCACCCCCACGTGCGTGGGGAGGACCCCGAGGGCGCCACTGAGGCCGTTGACGCCGCCGGCTCACCCCCACGTGCGTGGGGAGGACACTTCCTGAACTGCGGTTTCACATTTTCACTTGAGGTTTTTCTTGATCAGATGAGGTGTCAGTTGTCTCGGCGGCGAACTTGATCAACTGGAGGCCGTCGAAGTCGACTACGTGTCGACGACGTTGACCCGACGTGCGTAGCGCGAAACCCTGCTCGTTGTCGGCCGGGTGGATGAGGACGGCCATGCCGTCGCCCACGCTCGCACTGACCGCCGACCAGAGTTCGTCGCGCACACGGGCGGATACCGTGCCCACGAAAAGCCCGGGACACGGCTCGATTAGCCAGCGTGATAACGCTCCGTTTACGTGATCTGGGACCGCCGTAGTGGAGATCACGACCATCGATGCCATCGCTCACTCCACCTGCAGGTCGAACGAGTCGTATGCGTCAAAGGAATCAACGCCATAGTTCACACCGGCGGGAAGCGGGCCGAGATGCGGATCCCAGAGGTGGACCACATCGACGCTGCGGTCGCCCGCCGTTGCGGGAGTACTCTCGGGGTCGAGCAGCGTCTGGATGTCGGCCACGATCTGCGGCAGTAACTTCAGCGCGCGGAACTCCTCCCGGAGCCGCCGCCGAGCCTCACGCTCCGGATCGGCGGATGCGTGCAACGAGAACGCGAGTGGGATGGTGACCCGGGCCTTGTACAGGTCGGCGACGTCGTAGACGAAGGACATCTGTGTGCCGTTGTGGATGAAGCCCAGTGCAGGGGAGCAGCCCAGCGCCAGCACGGCAGCGTGAACGACGCCGTACATGCAGGAGTTGGCACCCGACATGGCCTTGTTGATCGAGTCCTGGCTGTCCCACGAGTCCGGGTCGTAGTTGCGTTTGAAACGTTTGATGCCGTGCTTGGTCGCCAGCATCCGGTAGAGGGCCTTGATCCGTTGGCCCTCCAGGCCGCGAAGCTTGGCGAGGGTGGCGCCCGCGGGTGCGGCGCCGACGCCGAACCGCATCTCGTACATGCGGATCGCCACCTGGAGGCGGGTTTGGTCGTCGGCCCAGGCGCGCACCTGCTTTTCCAGCCAGTGCGTGGTGAGCGACGCCGGCATGATCCCCGCGTAGCTGCGCACCCCACCGGCGCCGACGCATACCAGCGAGGTGCCGTGCCGGGCGATCGTGGCCATCGCGGGCTGGGTGATCGAGGTGCCGGGGCCGAGCAGGATGCAGGCCAGTGCGGCGGTCGGCAGGTTCACCCGGTCCACCCCCTTGGGCGACTCGACCTGGGCGCAGACTCCCGTGTCGTCCTGCACGATGCGCACGGCCTCGGCGTACAGGAACGACAGCGAATCGGCGATCCTGGGCAGCATGGCCAGGGTGGGGGCGGCGAGTCTACGCCGCGCGGTTCCGGTCATCGCGCCCAGGCCAGGCTCAGCAGCCCGCAGCCGTAGGACTTGCCACGGCCGATCCCGGTCAGTACGGCTGCGCGCAGCGCGTCGGGGTCGGTGACCACGCCGATTCCGTCGAACCGGACCACGGCGTGTCGCACGGCGGTGCCCTTGGCGCGGATGTCCGGGCGTGGCTGCGAGGTCACCGTAGCGACGGCCAGGCCGTGCGATGCCGCCTTGGTCACCCACCACTCCTCGGCCGCGGCGCCCCGCAGCGGCTTCACCTTGCCGGCGTCCTTGCCCGCGCTCTTGCCGAGCCGCTTGGAGGGATTGGCGGCGATGCGGTAATGCACCCGCGCACCGGGCCGCAGCCGATCCAGCAGCGCTCCCAGTTCGCGTACCGCGATCTCCCCATAACCGTCCGGCAGCCGCCCGATGTCGGGCTTCACCGTGCTTTGCACCAGCAGCTGCATGCCTTGCCGGGTCTCCTCGAGGCGGAACAGCACCCCGGCCTTGGCCCTGGCGTTCTCCCCCAGGCCGTCGGGGACGAGCGACATCAACCGCTTGTGCAGCCGGTCGAGGTCGGCCAGGTCGTCGTTGACGTCCCGGCGGCGCAGGTCGGGCAGGATGCGCATCAGCCAGGCCGTCACCGCTCCTCCTCCATGTAGACAACGAGCCGCTCCCAGAACCGCTCGCCGGTCACGAACAGCTCCTTCGGCAGCGATCGGCTGACGATGCTCACCGTCCGCGTGCGATACCGCCGGTCGTACCGGTTGAAGCTCAGCGGGACGTCGGCAACTTCGGTGACCGCGCCGGCGGCGTCCGGGTGATCCTCGACCACGAACTCCGCCTCAGGCGGTTCCTGCTCACGCAGTCGCCGCGCAACCGGCACCCGGGTGTGCAGCTCGCCCACGGGATCGGCCACGTCCGCCCGCAGCAGCAGCGGTTGGTCCGGCGGGCAGGAGCGTCGCCCCAGGTACGGGTGCCAGCGGGGGTTGCGCAGCGCCTCGGCGATCTCGGCCAGCCGATCCGTCGGGCCCTCCACGGCCACGGTGAACACGGCGTCCGCCAGATACTGACGCCGAGTCACCATAGCGTTGGGCCCACCCGGGCGCTGGGTGCCGTCGGGCCGGGGTACGCCCTTCGGCATGCCGCCTCCGATGGTGTGGAAGTCCACCATCCGCACGCCGGGACGGTCGATCCGCACGGTGAACCGCAGCGCATCGTAACGGGCCAGAGGCGCGCCACGCGGCAGCCCTTCGGCGCAGGCCAGCAGGCCGATGAGCCCCGATCGGGTCGGGAAGCGCAGGCTGTCGCGCTGGGCGAACACGCTGTGTTCGCCCCAGGACTGCAGCGGCCCGGCCAGCCGCAGCACCAGGCCGCTCACTGCGCGGAACCTCCGTACGCGGCCGTCACGGCCCCCTCGACCAGCTCGTCGAAGGACTCCACCGGGTCCCCCAGCCCGCTCAGCGGCTTCTCGTCGATGCACGCGTAGCCGCGATACACGACGCCCTTCGTGCCCCACAGCCGCTCCAGCCGCGCGGCATGCCGGGCGAGCTGGGCCCGGGACGGCTCGGCGATGCCGTTCTCCGGGCGGACCGGCGCTTCGAACGCGGCCGCGTACGAGATCGGCCGGTCCGTACGCACCACCACGTGCACCAGATCGGGCAGTGTGTTGGCGGCCGTGGCCGTCTGCTTGCCGGTCGGCAGCGAGGAGACGAACGCACGCAAGAACTCGGAGGACAGCTCCTTGGCCATGCAAGCGTCCCCGCCCAGGTTGGCCAGCAGCCCCGCAAGGTCCACGCTGGCGTACCGATAGAACACGCCGGCGCTGAACTCCGCGCTGTTCATGTGGCCGCTGCCGACAGCGTCCTCGGGCAGGCAGTCATCCACCGCGGTGAAGAAGTCGATCTCCGGCGCCACCTCGTGCGTGGTGAACGCGTGCGCGACCTGTACCGCACCGTCCACCCCCGCCCCGGGCAGCTCGGCCAGCATCCGCCCGAACAGGTTGATGACGCCGTTGCGTTCCGACAGCAGCTCACCGACCCTGTCCACCGGCAGCACCGGCTTCGGCTTCTTCTGCCCGATGGTCGTCTCGATCGCCTCCCGATGCTCCTCGGCCAGATCGGCCAGGGCGTCGAGCGCCGCCTTGGGCAGGTACAGCAGCACCGATGTGCCGCCGTTGTCCTCCAGCTTCAGCCCTTCCTTCTTGTTGGCCGACAGCACGACCTGATTCCCCGCGGCCTGCGCCGCTTCCTCGGACCAGCCGCGGGCCCGCAGCCGCGCCGCGATCTCGGCCGGTACCCGGCGCGTCCTGACCGCCGGGTCCCCGATGGCCCGCTCGACTTCCAGCCGAATGGCGCGCTTCCAGCACTGGCTCGACACCCGGGTCCGGGTGGCCCCGCCGTACACCAGGCTCTTCGGCGAGCCCAGATCGTCGCGGTTGAGGTTCGCGAACGGCACGGTCTGCAGGGCATGCACGTCCAAGAATCGCGGGGTGGTCACCGGTCCTCGCTCTCTGAGTCGTTGTCGTCGGTCTGCTCGTGCTCGTCGTCTCTGTGGATCGCCCGGTAGTAGTCCTGTAGCCACCGCTTGGTCACGTGGTCGCGATCACGCTCCCACCGGGCCAGATCGACCAGGAGCCGCCCCCAGTCGGGGGTGACCTCCTTGGCGGCCATCTGGTGGAACAGACCGGGCAGCATCCGGTGCAGCCCGGCGACGTCCTGCCGGCACAGCAGGTGGAGCCGGGCCTCTATCGAGTCGGCGTTGAGTTTCTTGTCGCGTACGGCCTGGCCGAGTGTGCCGCCGAGACTCACCGTTGGCCGCTGGATCGCCTTTGTCGCTGCCTTAGCGCTGTCGTCGCCGGCCCTCTCGTCGGACGACGGTTCGCTGACGCTCTCCTCCTCGTCCGGCTCCGCCGTCGTGTTCGCACTCTGTCGGTCACGTGGCTGCGCGGCGATCAGCGCGGCGACCGAGTAATAGGCCCTCTCCACCGCATGCCAGGTCCGGTCGGCGGGCAGCCACGGAGCGACCACGGCGTGTGCGAGGCGAGTGACGACGTCCTCCACGGGCCGCCCCAGACTTCGGCGCAGGGCCGCGCGCCGTCCCGGTTCCCGCACCTGCCTGCGGACATGGGCCACGTATGCGTCCGCTACCTTCAGATTCACCATCACCCGTCACCTCGGCCGGTCTTGCCACCCGGCTTGCGAGTTTTGAAGATCAGTCCGCGTTTAAGCTCGATGGCTCGCTTGGCCCGCGGCAGCATGCCCGCGCTGTCGGTCACCTCGTCATAGATCTCAAGCGCCAGCCGCAGGAACTCCTCCACCGCCCGGCCGAACTCCCGCTCGCGCACCCGCCGCCAGAAGATCCGCTCGGCGCGCGGCCAGTACCGGAACGACGCGTTCCCAGGCCATGGCCCCTCGGAGATGTCCTTGCGTTGGGGTTTGCCATCGCCGTTGGAGGGGTCGTTGATCGCAATCCAGGCCTGACGCAACGCGCCCCGGAGGTGAACCTCGACCCGCTCGGCCGCCTGCCGCATCTCGCTGACCGCCCGCGCCACTTCCGGTTCCCGCGCCAAGGCCAGCAGCGCAGGGGTCACACCTGTGACCCACTCCTTGTCCCGCGTCTGGCCGTCCTGGTCGACACCGAAGGCCCGGACACGTAGCACGGGCAGCAGCGTGCCCCGCAGATCCTCGACCGCTGCCAGCACCACGGGGCGACGCCGACGGTCGTCGCCCACGTCCTCCAGGATCAGCGAGTCGAAGTCCCGCCAGAGCGCCCGATGCGCCTCGGCCGAGAGCGGCAGGTATTCCCCGTCCTTGGTCTGGTGGTAGACGAGGTAGGGATCCCTGGCCGGGAGGTCCCGATTCCGCCACGCCCATGTAATCCAGGCATCGGTCACCGATTCCCCGTCCGGAGAACCCTCCAGCAGCACGGCGTGCTGGAACCGGCCGGTCAGAACACCCGCGATGCCGCTCGGCTTGGGCGGCACGCCCAGGGGGTCCGGTAGCTCGTCGGCCTCCCAAGGAGCGAGATCCACACCTCCCGTATCGAGCTCGCGTGCCGGAGGGATACCGGCGACGAGCGACTCGAACACGGTACGGCCGAGCGGGTGGAACGAAAGCGTCCTCCGCAGCGGCCCGGCCTTGGTGTTTCTCTCCGATACTCCGTTCACCGTCCTCGGCGTGCACTGGCCGGACGGACCGTAATAGAGCTGAATCAGCAGGTGGAACACGGCCTCGTCGGCCGGAACCGGGAGCGGGTTCCGGGCGGTCACGTGGTTGAACCACACCTGGTTGTTGCCGGCGGGACGGTAGAGGACCAGCTTGTTCACGCCCGAGCTCGTCTTGCACTGCTCCCGGAGCCGGGGATCCTGCAGCCACGGCCTGTCCTCGTCGAACAGGTCGAAGCGCCCCGCGAATTTGGCGAAGTACTTCTCCACCGCGGCCGGATCGAACCGCCCTGCGTCCAACACCTCGCCCTGCAGCTCGCCCCACTCCTCGATGGGCAGGGACGTGTCGTCCAGGCCGGTAATGCGCGCGGCCATCACCGTCAGCGCCCGCCACAGCCCGGACGCGGCAGGTGGGGGTGACGCCTCGATGTCCGTCAGCTCGTGCGCACGCAGGAATAGCTCTCGGAGGCCGATCTTCGAGCGGGTCTCGCCTTCCCGTACCGGGATCCAAGCACGGGTCAGTAAGTCGTAGGACATCGCACTCTCGCACCTAAGGACGGTCGGCGTCAGCAGACGCCAGCGGGCAGGTCCGACAATCCGAGGTCCTTGCACAGACGAACCTCGCGATCCCCGAGTAGACCCACACCCTGCTCTCCGGACAGCTCGACCACCACGATCTCGCTGAGATGCGGACTCGCGGCCCACGTGGGCGGGGTCGCCGCACCGTCAGACGCGCCACGCAGCCACGTGCCGGGGACCGGAATGCTGTGGTTCAGCACCAGCCGTACCTGGTCTTTCGTGAACCAGGTTCGGTCGCCCTTCTTGCCCTGCGGGTCCACGGGAAGCGGCTCGTCACCGAGCATGAGCCGGCCGTCGGTGTCCCTCATGCAGCAGACGATGCGCCCGGAGTCGGCCCCCAAGCGGGTGGAGTACTCCGTCACGAAGTCGTCGCCGCTCAGCTTCGACAGGTCGTCGATACCGAGCGGGGCCGGGATCGCCGCCATCTGCGCGTAGAGGTCCTTGGTCTGCTCATCCGCGAGCCGCTCCAGGTCCTCCTCGGTGATCGGGGTGTCCGCATCACCGAAAGACTCGTCGTATACCTGATCGACCAAACCCTGGACGTCACCGGGAATGATCACCCGCCCCTCCGGCAGGCGCGCGAGCACCTCCCGGGTACGGCGAAGCAGCGCGGCGGGGTAGACGAACGGCCATGCCCGTGGCACCACCGGCTTTCCGTCGGCGTCGACGGGGTTGAGCACCACCAGCCGCATGTCCCTCGCCCACTGCGGCCGTTCGGCATCGAACTTGGCATGCCGGTGGCACCGGCCCGCCCGTTGCAGCAGCAGGGCGATCGGCGCCAGATCGCTCACGACCAGATCGAAGTCCAGATCCAGCGATTGCTCGATCACCTGCGTGGCGACCAGGATCGCCGACCGGCGGGAGCGGTCCGCGGCGTCCTTGCCGAACCAGCTCACCACCTCCTGGGTGATCTTCTCGCGCCGATGAGCCTCGAACCTCGAGTGCAGCAGCCGCAACTGCGGTGCGTCCGCCTCGGCCGGCACGACCTCGTCGAGCCACTCACGCAGGGCCAGATAGGTGAGCTGCGCTTCGGCGACGGTGTTGCAGATGACCGCCGCACAGCCCCCCTCGCGAATCAATGGGCCGAGGGCTTCCCGAAGAGCTGCGGACCGGTCGGGCCGCCCCTCGGCATCGAGAGGCACGTCCCGAGTCTCAACCCGCAAGCGCCGTTCCGGGCACCGCACCGGCACCGACGCCGCATGCTTCGGGCTGGCGTAGATCCAGCCCGGATAGACGACCTGCGGCACCTGCGGGTCGCGGATGCCCGCCCCTACGAGGTACGCCTCGGCCAACCGGCGGCCCACTCCCGCCGGGAGCGTGGCCGACAACAGCACGACCGGAACCCGCAACGCCCCCAGCCATTCCAGAAGCCGCTTGAGCAGGCCTTGCATGAACGCGTCATAGGCGTGCACCTCATCGACGATCAGGACTTTCCCGGACAGGCCGAGCATCCGGAGTACGTTGTGCCTGCCCCGCAGTACGGCCAGCAGCGCCTGGTCGATCGTGCCTACCGCGAGATTGGCCAACAGCCCGCGTTTGCTGCCCATCAACCAACGAGCCGCCATCGGATCGCTGGTCAGGACGCCGGATTCCTCGCCCTCACCCGTGTAGGCGGCGTTCAGCCAGGCCATGCTGTGGAGAAGGGTCAGGGAATCGGCCCCTTCGACCCGGCGTGAGCGGAACTCGTCCACCCGCCGCAACATCTGATCCGAGGTTGCCATGGTGGGCAGGCCGAAGAAGTAGCCCGGCATCCCCGCCGCCTCGCCCATGAGCCTGCCCGCGAATAAGGCCGCCTCGGTTTTCCCCTCCCCCATCGGCACGGTGATCAACAGCAGACCTGGATCCCCGTCGAGGAGCGCGGGCAGTCGCTCACTGAGCGATTTCTGCAGGTCATTCGGCTGGAACGGGAAGTCGTCGGTGAACCCGCCCGGCTTGAAGCCGAGCCGCCCCAGTCCGGCCTCGCGCAGCACCGCCGGGAGCACCGCCCGACTACGACTCAGGTGGCGCTTCAGACCGGAGACGTCGCCGCGTTTCGGAAGCCCTTCCCCGATTCGCTCGAGCAGGAAGGAGTCCTGGCTGACCAGCCAGTCCGCGAGGATCACCAGACCACACGCCAGCGCGGCTCCGGCGGCGGAGATCCGCTGCGGCGGCTCCGGTCGCCCCACCAGCTCATACACCGTTTCGGCGATCGCCTGACGCTGTTCCTCCCAACGCCCCTCGCCGAGAGCCGGGACCGAGCCAAGCGGGTCGGTGAACTCCCAGTGGTTGAAGGGGGCGAATGTCCCATGGTGCCCGCCGAGCAACTGAGCGACCCGGAAGGCCGACGCCGATTTGCGGCCGGTGCGATACCCGGCACCCACTAAGGCCTGCCCCAGCCACACATGAGCGGCGAACGCATGTTTAATCGCCTCGGCATCTACGCTCGGATAGCCGTTGAGCCGCGCGAATCCATCCTCGTCCTGCTTCTGAAACCCCGCCGTGCACTTACCGATGTCATGCAACCCGGCCCAGTAGGCCAACAGGCCACGCGCCCGCCCTTCGTCCACGCCAAGCTCGGCGGCCACAACCCGCCGCAAGCCGGGGGAGATGTAGCCGTCCCACAGCGCCTCTGCCGCGGCGGCCGTGTCGAGTAGGTGGCAGATCAGCGGGTACCTGCTGCCCCGTAACCCTCGGGATTTGCCCCACAGCTCAAGATCAACATCTGGACTGTCGGCCATACCACCTGCCTCAGCTCAAGCCCAGCTACAGGCGACATGTACGTCATGTGATGGCCAATCACTCTAGACCCTGATGGCGACAATTTCATAGTTTTGCCAGACGTGTACAACATTCACGATTATGTCAACATTCGCCGACCCAAGACCTGCTGCCCTCTCGAAAACTCGACAGCGCTCCGATAACATCGCAGGTCGCGAAGGGTCCTCCCCACGCACGTGGGGGTGAGCCGATCCTTAACAGCATCACGCTGGCCATCCTCGCGTCCTCCCCACGCACGTGGGGGTGAGCCGACATCTGCGTCGCCGCCCACCGGCGCGACCCCGTCCTCCCCACGCACGTGGGGGTGAGCCGGCAGACCAGTCGGCCTCGTACGCGCGCCGGGTGTCCTCCCCACGCACGTGGGGGTGAGCCGGACCCCACCCTCGGTCAGCGTGGTTCGAGCGCGTCCTCCCCACGCACGTGGGGGTGAGCCGGGCCAGTCCCACTCGTGGGAGAACTCCTCCGAGTCCTCCCCACGCACGTGGGGGTGAGCCGCCGCCAAAGGCACCGCGATTCGCCGGGCCATCGTCCTCCCCACGCACGTGGGGGTGAGCCGTTTCTCAGGCCGGGCGCGGCGGCGCGGGGAGCGTCCTCCCCACGCACGTGGGGGTGAGCCGCCAGGTCGCGCGGACTCCAGCACCCCAACTGCGTCCTCCCCACGCACGTGGGGGTGAGCCGTCGGCGGGGGACAGGCCGGCGGCCTTTACATCGTCCTCCCCACGCACGTGGGGGTGAGCCGGACCTGGTGGTCCGGGAAGAGCCTGAGCCGGAGTCCTCCCCACGCACGTGGGGGTGAGCCGCAAGGAGTGGGACACATGCCGCACCAACTGCTGTCCTCCCCACGCACGTGGGGGTGAGCCGTCCCTCATCACCCTGGAAGCCGCCGCCGCGCTGTCCTCCCCACGCACGTGGGGGTGAGCCGTACGGCGACGGGTTCGACGCGCCGTGGACGGTGTCCTCCCCACGCACGTGGGGGTGAGCCGACCGGCCGGGCTCCTAGGGGTGGAGCCCGGAAGTCCTCCCCACGCACGTGGGGGTGAGCCGGCGGCCAGAGCCTGGGCGAGCTGCTGCCACTGGTCCTCCCCACGCACATGGGGGTGAGCCGTTTGTTGAGCCAGGTCTGCACATCGCGGACGGGTCCTCCCCACGCACGTGGGGGTGAGCCGGACGGGGCTTGCGGCCAAGATTTCGGGTCATTGTCCTCCCCACGCACGTGGGGGTGAGCCGTTGGAGCCCCAGCTAGGGGCCCTGGCGCACCCGTCCTCCCCACGCACGTGGGGGTGAGCCGCCGCCATTCCGACGACGGAGACCTGGGCGTTTGTCCTCCCCACGCACGTGGGGGTGAGCCGTACGGCGTTGCGTACGCGGTGGTGTTGCCGGGGTCCTCCCCACGCACGTGGGGGTGAGCCGATCCGCCGCCGC
>ERZ795042.919-NODE-919-length-21019-cov-3628.582093_pt1 | contig 21019 bp, 20 predicted proteins | sample MGYA00375126_ERZ795042 | MGnify/ENA primary metagenome ERZ795042 (study PRJEB30171, sample SAMN05518105) | compost metagenome | isolation source: Feedstock adapted compost from Newby Island compost facility, Milpitas, CA | place: USA:Newby Island compost...
CCTAAAATAACGTATGCTTTTTCATGGGTTTTTATGTAACCTATAATAGCCAGAATACCTATGATGCACAGCAATCCGCTTATAAAAAAAACCCATTGACTCAAAGGAGTAAATTGTAAATCCTGCTGCAGGGCAAATTGATTCCAGGCATCTATAGGATAAAGCTTTGAAAAAAGCGGGTTTTCAACATCATATTGGTTGATAATGTGCAGATAAAATGTGCTGGTGCTGTTAGCAGGAAGATGTAAAAGAAAGGCGAAGCGGTTCCATTTTTCCCATCCACTACCTTTTTCCATTAATCCGGCTTTTGCTGTGAGGCGGTAGGTGCCATCTGGTTGGGGTGCATAGAAATAGGCATGATCAGGATAGCCTGCATACCAGTATATATCATCGCGTTGTACACCCGGATTGAATATAGATATTTTGAGCCAGAAATCGTGTATCGAAGGATTGGGCCATGGAATATCGTGAAAACTACGTGGCGAAAGAAAATATTGGTGAATGATTTGTTCGATAGAAAATGTATGTGCTGAATCGTTGAATGTGGCTGTGTAAGATTTAATATCGAGCGCGGTATCGGTGAAAGATTGAGATAACACGAGCGTATCGGCCTGAAAAGCTCCGGCAGTTGCTGTTCTGCTACATAGCCACAAGATTGCCATAAAGCAGAACAGGAGTAATTTTTTCTGTTTAAAACAAAAATATTTCATTTGCCCGCGCTGAACAATATCAGCATTTTTATGAATTCATCTCTTGGCGAAAGGCGAAAACACGTTAAGATTCTTATCCGCCACGAGTTAACATTCGTGCACGAAATGGTTTTAAGCATTTAACAATGCATCGATAGCTTGAGCCAGTTGCCTGTCTTTTTCGGTTATGGTATTGCCCGCATCGTGGGTGGTCAGGTAAATGGTAACCTTGTTATACACATTTTCCCAGTATGGATGATGATCCATTTTTTCGGCAAGCATAGCCACGCGTGTCATGAAGGCGAATGCTTCAGAAAAGTCGCGAAACACAAATGTGCGCACCAGTTGATTATCTCTTTCTTCCCACATCATCATGCTGTTTTTTTGGTTTTATAATATCAAATTACATCGGTTTTTGAGTTCTTCCTGGAAAAGCACAACGGCCATTCTGATATAAGGAAGTTGTTTTAAGGTTATCAACAAATCTTCCCTGTCGTTTGTTGTAAAATTCGTTCCCTTGATGAGCCAGATGTAATTGAGGTGTTTCACTTCAGGAAGCAATGCAATGCCCTGTTTATGATTGTTGTACAGGTAATGCAGGTTCAGCAAACGTGTATCCAGGTATTCAAACAGGGTAAAATAGTAAGTTCTTCGATTTTGCTTCCATGCGATTTCCAGATCATGGTTCACCCGAAAATCCATATTCAGGTCCTGGTTCAAATGCCAGCACAGCTGATAGTCGGGCAGGTCGGATACAATTCCAATCAATTGGGTTGATTCAAAGAACTGTTCAACGAGTTGTTGTTCATCCAGTTTTAATATTTTAGGTGTACTGGTTTTCATGTTCATCTGGCTTATTGATGTTGACGCGGATCCCAGAAGACCTCTGCAAAGTTTACGACTTGATCGTTTACCACGCGAACACCTTCCTGTTCGAGCAATTCTTGCATCAGGGTGGGTGTAGCAAAATGGTGTTTACCGGTTAAGCGTCCATTTCGGTTCACCACCCGGTGGGCCGGGACGGCGGGCGATACCCGATGCGATAGATTCATGGCCCATCCCACCATGCGGGCCGAGATACGCATTCCACACGCTTCGGCAATAGCTCCATAGGTCGTAACCCTGCCGCGAGGCACCCTGCGCACCAGTTCATATACCCGGTCCAGAAAGCTGGGTTGGGTCAAGCGCTGCGTTTTAGTCTGTGGTTTCATCATGCATAGGATTGATTGTGATTTGATGCCTGTAGCGCAGGTTCTGTTGCGCCTGTATAGCGGAAAGGGTAATGCCGCCCCAGGGTTCAAATGCTTCGGGGTTATCGGGTAAGGCAAAAGAAAGATAGTGAATTTTTTTGCCTTCTGCCCGATGCAGGCGCTCGTAATACGTCTGGATGCCCAGCGCTCCGGCAGCGTTTTCCGGCACGTCGTCCTGTATGGAAAAAATCCTGCATCCGGTTTGGTGAATGATGTCCAGGGTAAAATCAAATAGTTCTGTTGAATCGGTTTTCAGATGAATCAGCCCGTCCGGTTGTAAAATCTGCTGGTATTGCCACAGAAATCGAGGATGGGTGAGCCTTTTTTTAGCTCTGGATTTTCTTGGATGCGGATCTGGAAACGGGATCCAGATAGCAGAAACCTCTCCCCGGGCGAAATACATAACCAGCTGCTCAATTTGAATGCGCAGAAAGGCAACCCTACTCAGCTGCTCATCCAACGCCATCCGGGCCCCCTTCCATATCCGATTTCCTTTTACATCTACCCCGATGGCGTTTAGTTTATCGTACATACGTGCCAGTCCCAGGCTATATTCTCCCTTTCCACACCCCAGTTCCAGCACGATGGGGAAATCATTTTGAAAAAAACGATGCCAGTTTCCGGCCATTCCTTCCGGAAAACTCAACACATTGGGAAAATGTTTGATTTCTTCAAACCGAATCAATTTTTTATGCGCCATATTACAAAGCTACATCAGCACCCGCAACTGCAGATAAAATGAAGGGCTGTTAGACAACAGCCCTCTGCTCAAATAACTTAACCATATCCTATGAAAAACCAGTTCAAATTTAAAATGCATTCGTATTTTCAGCCCGTGAAAATCAGCAAACGAAGCAATTTATCTGGTAAACGAGTAAAATACAAGTTTTAATGTATATGAAAATACCGCTAAGCAAGTTATATTTACATACAACAGCGAATGGTTTATGAATCTATCTGTCCGCGCCGCAGCGATTAACTCCGGGGAACAAAACAAAAAGCCACTGCCTGTGCAGTGGCTGCGGGAAAGCTGTAGAGGGAGGATTCGAACCTCCACGGGGCAGTTAGCTCCGGCACATAAGAAGTTTAGTGGTCAACCCCATCCCGGACAAGCCGGGATTATGCCGGGTTTATCCTGTACTCCCCACCCCCGAGACAAGAGGGCATGTCTGCCAGTTTCATCACTCTACATAATCAGAAGAACTGATGCAAATTTAAATACTTTTCCGTTTTGTTGCAATTTTTTTAATCTTAATTTTAATATTATCGATTTTATTTAATAAATTGAATAATAATTAACTATTATCTAAAATAGATTTTCAAAATGGCCAGCTCATTGAATATCGACAAACTTGATCTGAAAATCATCAATGAAATGATGAATGATGCCGGCATATCGTATGCCGACCTGGGGAAAAAATTGTTTGTTTCAGGCGGTACGATTCATGTTCGCATGAAAAAACTGCAGGAATTAGGCATCGTAAAGGGTACCCGCCTGCAGGTGGATTTAAAAAAAATCGGATACGATGTAACCGCCTTCGTGGGCATTTATCTGGAAAAGAGTTCGCTTTACGACAGCGTGGTGAAAGAGTTGAGAAGAATCCCCGAAATTGTACGGGTAAATTACACAACCGGTAACTACAGCATATTTGCCGAAGTGGTATGCCGGGATATTCAACAACTGAGGCGGGTATTGCACGATGAATTACAGAAGGTAAAAGGCATTGAGCGCACCGAAACCTTCATTTCTCTGGAAGAAAGCTTCAGCCGCAGCGTTTCTATTGATACGGAGGATGCTGCCATTCCCGTGAAAAATGGAAAAGAATAACTTTTTATTTTATCCCACGGGCGTTTTTCCTCCATCAACCTGTAAAAATACTCCGGTGATATAGGCTGCAGCGGGACTGGCCAGGAATGCCACTGCCTGTGCAATTTCCATGGGTGCTGCAAATCGTTTCATGGGGATGTCCTGTTGCGCCTTTCGTTTCACCTCCTCCAGCGGCAGTTGCAGGCGATGCGCGGTATCTTCAAATAATTGTTCCAGTCTGTCGGTGAGGGTAGAACCCGGCAATATGCAGTTTACCGTAATACCTGAAGGCGCCAGCTCTGTAGCCAGCACCTTTGCCCAGCCCGCCATGGCCCAGCGCACAGCCGTGGATACACCCAATCCGACAAGGGGCGTCTTTACAGAAGTGGACAGGATATTAATGATGCGGCCGTAGCCACTTGCCATCATGCCGGGAACCAGTGCCTGTACGAACAGTTGACTGGCTATAAGGTGTTCCCGGAAGGCCGATTCAAATGCCTCAGGCCTTGCCTCCATCACGGGGCCGGGAGCTGGCCCGCCGCTGTTGTTGACGAGAATATGTACCTGGTCTTGCTTTTCAAGTGTACGGGCAACAGCTTTTACTTGATCGGTTAGGCTGAAATCCACGGGTATATACCGATGCTGCTGATTCCGCGAACGATCCAGCTGTTCAACGGCTTCTCGCAGGCGTTTTTCATTTCTCGACAGGAGTATACAGCTGGCGCCCAATCGGGATAAAGCGATAGCCGAAGCCAGTCCTATGCCCTGAGATGCGCCGCCAATGCAGGCCGTTTTGCCTTCCAGGGACAAGTCCATTGATAAACCGATTTTGTTTCAAAGTTATCCTTTCTGTCTCAAAAGCTACTTGGCGCTGTAAAATAATTCGTAGGTTTGCAAAAAGCTTCTGCATGGAATATAATACCACCCGCACCCCCCTGGTGATTCGGGAGTATGGGCGGAACATTCAGAAAATGATTGAATACCTGCTCACCATTGAAGACAGGGAAAAACGACAGCGCAATGCACTGGCTGTCATAGAACTGATGGGCACGCTTAATCCCCATCTTCGCAATGTGGAAGATTTTCGGCACAAACTATGGGATCATTTGTTTTTAATATCTGATTTCAAATTAGACGTGGACTCACCTTATCCTAAACCTACACGCGAATCCTTGAAGCCAAAACCAGCTCCGCTACCTTATCCCAAGCGTCACCCGCGTTATAGTCATTTAGGCAAGAATCTGGAAATGCTCATTGAAAAAGCACTTCAGGAACCCGATCCCGATAAGCGTGCAGCCTTCGCTCAGGTCATCGGCAACTATATGAAACTCGCTTATAGCAACTGGCATAAAGAAAACGTACATGATGATATGATTCGCAGTGAGCTGGCCGCCATTACCCATAACCAGCTTGATTATCAGCCGGGGGTGCCCATGATAAGTTCGGGAGAACCCTATCGGAATACGAAACGCCGTTTCAATAAATACAACGGAAAAAGCGGTTCGTTCAATAAGTACCATAACAAGTATAAAAATCGCAACAAGTGAGTACGATCCTTGAAGTCACCGGTGGAACGGCGCTTCATGGAACCATTGTACCGCAGGGAGCCAAAAATGAAGCCCTGCAGGTCATTGCTGCAACACTGCTTACCGAAGAGCCAGTAACCATTTACAATATTCCAGATATCGCGGATGTGAACCTGATGATTGAGATTCTGCATGATCTGGGCGTTGACATTCAGCGGCATGACCGTCACAGTTGTACATTTCGGGCAAGGGCCATCGATTTTGATTACCTGAAGACTCCTGATTTCCGTAAAAAATCTTCTCGCCTCAGGGGTATTGTGTTATTAGCCGGCCCGTTGCTGGCGCGCTGGGGGCGAGCCATCATGCCCAGTCCGGGTGGCGACAAGATAGGCCGTCGCCGACTTGACGTCCATTTGCTGGGATTACAACAGCTAGGTGCCAGATTTCAATATGAAGAATTTTATTATTTGCTGGAAACCTCGGGGTTGCAGGGTAATTATGTGTTGCTCGACGAGCCATCTGTAACAGGTACAGCCAATCTAATCATGGCCGCCGTATGCGCCAGAGGCCATACCACACTTTATCATGCTGCTTGCGAGCCCTATGTGCAACAGCTCTGCCATATGCTCGTGCGAATGGGCGCCAGAATCTCGGGTATCGGCTCGAATTTGCTGACCATAGAAGGGGTTCATCAACTAGGAGGCTGTACCCATCACATCCTGCCCGACATGATCGAAATCGGGTCTTTCATCGGTATGGCCGCCATGACCCGGGGTGAGATCCGGATTCAACAAGCCGGCGTGAAGCATCTTGGGCAGATTCCCCAGAAGTTCCGTCAGCTGGGTATTCAGGTGGTTATCGATGGCGACGATATTGTGGTGCCCCGTCAGGAACATTATCAAATCCAGCATTTTCTGGATGGGTCGATCCCTACGATATACGATCATCCCTGGCCGGGTTTTACCCCCGATTTGCTGAGCATTATGCTGGTGGTGGCTACACAGGCCAGAGGAAGTGTACTGATTCATCAAAAAATGTTTGAAAGCCGATTGTTTTTTGTAGATAAGCTGCTGGATATGGGTGCCCGGATTATCTTATGTGATCCACACCGGGCGGTGGTGATTGGCCTGGACTGGGAATACCTGTTAAGGGGCATTACCATGAGCTCCCCCGATATACGGGCTGGAGTTGCCCTGCTGATAGCCGCATTGAGTGCCGAAGGAACCAGTATCATCCAGAATGTGGAACAAATTGATCGCGGCTATGAAGCCATTGATGAACGCCTGCGTGTGCTGGGCGCCCGTATCCGCAGAATAGAGGCATAATAGACATGGATCATCCAGCATTTCATTCCCTCGTTATTGTCACGGCGCCATCTGGATCAGGGAAAACCACGATTGTTCATCATTTGCTGAAACGTTTTCCCGAACTGGATTTCTCCGTATCGGCCTGTACCCGCCCTCCTCGCCAGCATGAAGTAAACGGCCGCGATTATTATTTCCTGACACCGGAGGACTTTCAAGAGAAAATCAGGCAGGGCGCTTTTGCGGAATATGAAATGGTATATGAAGGCAAGTATTATGGCACCTTGATAAGTGAACTGGAACGCATCTGGAACAACCATCAAATACCGCTTGTGGATATTGACGTGCGAGGGGCACTGCATCTCCTAGAAAAATATCCTGAATCGCTTTCCCTTTTCATTCAACCGCCCTCGCTGGAAGTACTCCGGGAAAGGCTTCTCAAACGAGGTTCAGAAACCTCCATTTCACTGGAGGAACGCCTGAGCAAAGCCGCCGATGAATTGAGCTACGCTCCTAAATTTCACCATATTATTTACAACGATACACTGGAACATGCGCTTGCTCAGGCCGAGGCTGCTGTAGCCCCCTTCATCTCCCGTACGCTAAACAAAGAAATTCAGTAATTTTGGTTAAGTCCCGGTATGGATACCTATCAGACTTCTGGCCTCGTTGTCATTATCCTGCTCCTGTTGACTGCTTTTTTCACCGGAATTGAAACTGCTTTTTTCTCAGCCAATAAATTAAGCATAGAAGTGCGAAAAAAGCAGGGCAAGTGGATCGGGAAGATATTAAATCATTTCATTCAGAATCCCGATCAGCTGGTAGGCACCTGCATCGTGGGCGTCAACATCATGCTGGTCATATACGGTACCGTGGTATTCACCACCCTGCAGCCATTCTGGGAAACCCTGCTCAGCGGCGCCCTGAACAATCCCTATGTTAAACTCATTGTAGAGATTCTGTTTTCAAGCTTTTTGATTCTGGTTGTCGGCGAATTTTTACCCCGTATTCTCTTCAAGGCCAAGGCCGATTTCATGCTGAAGATTTTTTTAATTCCTTTTTACGGATTTTACAAAATCTTCCAGCCCCTGGTGAATGCGCTGATTGGCGCGGCCGAGTGGATCTTAATTTATCTGTTTAATGCACGGCTTTCTGATCGCAAGCTGGTATTCAGTAAGATGGAATTGCATCAATTCATGCATGAAAACCCTTATTCCCCCTTTTACCAGGAATTAAATACCAAATGGTTTGAAAATGCACTGGCACTGGTACATGTCAGAATCCGCGAGTGTATGGTGCCGCGTAACGAAATCGTAGCCATTCCACTGAACAGTTCGATTGAAGAGGCCCGACAGAAATGCATTTCCACCGGGTTGTCGAAGATTATCGTGTATGAAGATTCCATCGATCAAATCTGTGGCTATATCCATCAGCTCGATTTCTTTTCCAACCCCTCCGGGTTGAAAGACATGCTGCATACCATCCCGGCCGTACCCGAAACCATGCGAGCCGTAGATTTGATTACCAAATTCTCTGAAACCCGCAAAACCATTGCCTGGGTGGTGGATGAATTCGGGGGTACGGCAGGAATCGTCACCATGGAAGATGTACTGGAAGAAATTTTCGGAGAGTTCAAAGACGAGCACGATCAGAAGGGCTGGGTGGAACAACAAATTGCGGAACATGAATACCTGTTCTCGGGCAGGCTGGAAATTGATTACCTGAATGAAAAATATCAACTGGGTTTGCCGAAAAAAGACAGTGAAACTTTATCCGGCCTGATTATCGCCCATCATGAGACCATTCCTCGCGAAAAAGAGCATATCATCATTGATCAGTTTGAATTTGAAATCATCAGTGTGTCTGAAACCCGCATTGAAACAGTGAAATTAAGGGTACTGGAATAATGCATTTGTGTTGATTGATTGTTAAACTTTTTGCTTCACGATGTTTATTTCCCTTTCTGGCGCTACCTTTGCTATGGTATCCGGAAAAATAGCATTTGTTTTTATCCAAAATATTTTTTTACTTCACCAAAGTTTTTGGGGTTAACAAACAATGGATGAAAGGCCTGCTCTTGAGTCTTCTTGAGCGGGCTAATTTTTTAGCCCTTATTTATCGATATGGAAGCGAATTATCGGCAAATCTTTCAAACCAGTAATCCGGGGCGATGGAACAGGGTGAAATGGTCACTGCGGGTGATAATGGCCGTTGCGTTGTTTTTTCTGGTGGTATTTTTCATTGCACTGGTAAATGCCACCAATCCCTCGCTTCCTCGGCTTCGCGATAAAAACGAAGTTTACAAGAAAATCTTAAACCCCAACGATCCTACGACGTTTATCACCCGGAAAAATCTGCGCTTTCAGAGTTTTCAGCAATTTATTCAGCATCATCGTTTGCAAAAACCGGCATCTTTCAATCGCAAACATAAGCTTGCGATTGCCAGCAGCCAGATCCGGGCGGCTTTTTACGTGCCGTGGGATGCACAATCTTTTTTTTCGTTAAAAAGCAATGCCGGGAAGCTGAACATGATTTTTCCGGAATGGATATTTCTGACTCCGGGGGATTCGCTGCAAAGCCGCATCGATCCGGCAGCACTGAAAATCATGCGTGATAGTGGGGTGCGCATTTTGCCCATTCTTTCCAATCATTTTAGCGATGATTTCGATGGCAGGTCAGTTCACCGGATGCTGCATCATCCGGCCATTGCGCATCGAATTATTCATCAGCTGAAACAGCTCTTGATCAATCAACATTTTGCCGGCGTTAATGTAGATTTTGAGAATCTGATTGAAAAGAATAATGATGCCCTGGTCAGGTTTCAACAGGAGTTGTATGATTCTTTACACCGGGCGGGACTACTGGTTACTATCGATGTGCCTCCGTTTAATGAAGATTATGATTATGGCCGGCTGGCGCAAGCGGCAGATTATCTGGTGGTGATGGCCTACGACGAACACGATGATCAAAGTGTGCCCGGGGCTATCAGCGACCAGCACTGGGTGGAAGGCGCTGTGAGTGCGATTGAAAATGATGTGCCCGCTCAAAAAATTATTCTGGGACTGGCTGCTTATGGCTACGATTGGCCTCAGCAGGCTCAGGCCGCCAATCTCACCTATCAGGAAGCGCTGAGCTTAGCCAAAGAATATCATGCCCACATTACATTCGACGATGATAGTTATAACCTCCATTACAGCTACCTGGATGATGATTCTGTACCGCATCAGGTATATTTCACGGATGCGGCCACGAATTTCAATACGATGCGATTTGCTGCGGAAGACGGCATGGCCGGGGTTTGTTTCTGGCGACTGGGTTCGGAAGATAATAGGCTGTGGAGCTTTTACGACCAGGACCTGAGCGATTCAGCGCTGGCCCGGAAGCCGATTGATTTCAGTAAGTTCTCTACCGTAAGCCTATCCAACGATGTGGACTATCTAGGAGAAGGAGAAATACTGGATGTATTAGCCACGCCTGAACCGGGTAAAATTGCCCTTGAACTGGATACAGGCGACATGCTTATTGCCGAACAGCACTACGAAAGCCTGCCCTCCACCTTTGTGATCCGACAGTTTGGTGCAGCACAGAAAAAGCTTGTGCTGACGTTCGATGACGGCCCCGACCCCCGCTATACGCCCCGTATTCTCGATATTCTGGAAAAGGAACACGTACCCGCCGCCTTCTTCCTGGTGGGCATCAATGCAGAAAACAATATTCCGCTGGTGAAACGGGAATTCCGCGATGGCTTTGAAATCGGGGATCATACGTTTACACACCCCAATATTGCGGCACTACCACCACGTCTGGCCATCTACGAAATTCAGGCCACCCGGCTGCTCATCGAATGCATCACCGGCCATTCCACCATCCTGTTCCGGGCGCCTTATAATGCCGATTCCGAACCTCATTTAATGGTAGAACTAATTCCAGTAGCCCTGGCACGTAAACTCAATTATTATACCATTGGCGAAAATATCGACCCGGAAGACTGGGACGTGGATGATGGTGTGAATGCCGATACGATATTCAACCGGGTGGTGCGGATGCAAAATCGCGGAAACATTATTCTGTTGCACGATGCGGGAGGCAACCGGGAAGCAACGGTGGAGGCCCTCCCCAGAATTATTCATTATTTCAAAGCCCATGGATATCAGTTTACCACCGTGGGTGATTTAATGGGCAAAACCCGCGACGAGCTGATGCCACCCATTAAAAACAAAAAAGATTATTTCCTCATCAAGTTGAATTATTTCTTCGCCACCTGCACATACTGGATAAACAACCTGCTTTGGGCGCTATTCATGGTGGGTATTGCGCTTTCGCTGGGTCGTATGTTGTTCATGGGTGTGCTGGCCTGGAAGGAAAACCGCCAGAGAAAACGCCAATCTCCCTCGCCTCTATTACCGGCTGAAAAACCGCTGGTCAGCGTGGTGATCCCCGCCTATAACGAAGAAGTGAATATTGTACGCACCATTCGCACCATTCTGGAAAATGATTATCGCCCGCTGGAAATTATTTGTGTGGATGATGGCTCAACCGATCGCACCCTCGAGGCCATGGAAAAAGCCTATGGCAGCCATCCGCTGGTGCATATTTACACCAAACCCAACGGGGGTAAGGCTTCTGCACTGAATTACGGCATAGCTCGTGCTGAAGGTGATTTTGTAGTATGCATTGATGCCGATACCCAGCTGAAATCAGATGCCATCAGCGAGCTGATGCACCTGTTTGCCGACGAGTCGGTAGGCGCCGTGGCGGGTAATGTGAAGGTGGGCAATGAAGTGAATGTGCTCACCCGCTGGCAGTCTATCGAATATATCACCAGTCAGAATTTTGATCGCAGGGCATTCGATCTGCTCAACTGCATTACGGTGGTTCCCGGCGCTATCGGAGCTTTCCGCAAGGAGGCCATTCTGAAGGCGGGTGGCTTTACTTCCGACACGCTGGCCGAAGATTGTGATCTCACCATCCGCATTCTTCGGAAGGGGTATCGCATCCGGCATTGCCCGCAGGCTATTTCCTACACCGAAGCGCCCGAGACCTGGAAAATGCTGTTTAAACAACGCTTTCGCTGGTGCTTTGGCATCATGCAAAGCTTCTGGAAAAACCGCGATGCCTGTTTCAACAGCCGCTATGGAGCCCTGGGCTGGGTAGCCCTGCCCAATATCCTGATCTTCCAGATATTACTTCCTCTGCTGGCGCCCCTGGCCGATATCATCCTGGTCTTTGGATTGATCGTACTGAATATGGAAAGCAAAATCCATATCCTGGAATATTATTTCGTTTTCCTGCTCGTGGATGCAGCCGCAGCGTATGTAGCATTTGCTTTCGAAAAGGCGGATTACAGAAAACTGATCTGGGTGATTCCGCAAAGGCTGGTTTATCGGGTGTTTATGTATATGGTGGTGCTGAAAGCATTGAAAAAAGCCATCAAAGGGGAGCTTCAGCACTGGGGAGCCCTGAAGCGCACCGGTAATGTGCAGGTAGTCACGGCCGAAGTGCATACCTGAACCATACAAGCCTTTTCCTGTAAATTTGCGCAGCCTAAAAAAAATTCATGTTCAGGCAGCTGTTTAAAAACAACCCCGACAAGGCAGAAATGTCGTTTTTCGATCACCTCGAAGAGCTTCGCTGGCATATCATCCGCTCGCTTATTGCTGTAGTGATTGCTGCCACACTGGTCTTTATCTTCATCCGCCAGATTTACAATGATATCATCATGGGGCCTACACATCCGGATTTCATTACCTATCGCCTGCTTTGCCAGATTGATCGGGCATTGCATCTGGGTAACAAGCTTTGTTTGCAATCGCTCGACATCCATTTTCAAAATCTTGAAGTGTCGGGGCAATTTATGCTCAGCCTTACTTCATCGGTGGTCATCGGTGCTATTGTCTCGGTTCCTTATATTCTCTGGGAATTCTGGCGGTTTATTAAACCCGCCCTCACACCAAAAGAAATTCAATATGCCCGGGGAATTGTTTTCTGGACTTCGCTGTTATTCTTTATGGGTGTGTCGTTCGGTTATTTTCTCATTGCTCCTTATGCCCTGACATTTTTTGCGAATTACAGGATATCCAACCAGTTTGAGAACATTTTCACGGTGCAGAGCTACCTGAGCATGCTTTCCCAGCTGGTGATCGGACTGGGTTGTATCTTCGAGTTGCCCATCCTGGTGTATTTTCTCACCAAGATTGGATTGGTCACGCCTCAATTTTTAAAGACCTATCGGCGGCATGCCATACTGGTGATTGTGGTGCTGGCGGCTTTCATTGCCCCACCCGACATTACCAGCCAGCTGATCATTGCCTTTCCGCTGTATTTGCTGTATGAACTCAGCATCAGCATCTCTGCCCGGGTGTTGAAGCAGGAGAAAGAAAAAGCCATTCAGGAGTGGTCGTAAGCCGAAACGTGCTCCGGCTGTACATCAATACCCAGTGCGGCTTGAATTTCTTCCAGCGATTTGCCCCGGGTTTCCGGCAGGAAGCGCCAGACAAAAATCAATTGCAATACCATCATTACGGTAAAAATCAGGAAGCTGTTGCCCCCGCCTAAAGTGGCCGCCATCCAGGGGAATAGCCAGGAAATCAGGATATCCATCGTCCAGTGGGTGGTACTGCCGATAGCCTGACCTTTCGACCGAACCCGGTTGGGAAAGATCTCGGAAATGAATACCCAGATCACAGCGCCCTGCGAAAAGGCGAAAAACGCAATGAATCCAATCAAATAAATCATCACCTCATATCCGCCCTGTACATTCAGGTAAAAAGCCCGGGCGGTGAGTCCCAAAAACGCAATCATCCCCAGTGAGCCAATAATCAACAAAGTTTTTCGACCGAACCGATCGATGACCGACATGGCAATGATCGTGAAGATCAGATTGGTAAGTCCCACCATCATAGCCTGCAGAAAAGCCAGATCGGCCTGTATGCCCGTCATCTCAAAGATTCGCGGAGCATAATACAGGATGGCGTTGATGCCGGAAAGCTGGTTAAACATCGCCAGCAACATGGCATAGGCGATGGGGCGTGCATATTTTTTCTGCCAGAGCTTTTCTTTCACGAGATCATCGCGATGCAGCAGGGTTTGCCGGATTTCCTGCAGGGATGCTTCAATATGCTCGGCCTGCAGTTTTAGCAACACACCGCGCGCCTGTTCCATTCGGTCGTGCCCCACCAGCCAGCGCGGACTCTCCGGGATCAAGAATACCAGCACAAAGAAAATCAATGCCGGCAGCGCCTGTACGCCCAGCATCCAGCGCCAGGCACCCGGGCCGAGATATTTCATCAAAAAATAATTCGACAGGAAGGCCACCAGAATACCTACCACAATATTCAACTGAAAAAACCCCACCAAGCGCCCCCTGAGCCGGGCGGGTGATATTTCGGAAATATACATGGGTCCTACCACCGAGGAAGCACCCACCGCCAGCCCGCCCAGGAAACGGAATACAATAAAATCAATCCAGTGGTGACTTAACGCCGTGGCGATGGACGTAAAAGCATAGAGAAAGCCGATGATTTTTAGCATGTTTTTACGTCCCCAGCGCTCGGCCGGTCGTCCGGAAAACAATGCCCCGAAGGCCGTTCCAAACAGGGCCGCCGAAACCGTGAAGCCATGCCAGAGATCGCTCAGGTGCCAGAGCTGCTGGATGGTTTTTTCGACTCCGGAAATGACGGCCGTATCAAATCCAAATAAAAAGCCGCCCAGAGCGGCGATCAGTGCATAACCTACAGCTTTGCGATGTGTAGCAAACATATCAGGAAGCGATGAAATGAAACCATGACGAAAACTAAGTGTTTTAAGTGGAAAATAAAAGCACGGTTGGTGGTTGTTCCTTCAATAATTTCGACAATAGACAGACAGAAAACTTTTTGATACTCAGTAGCTTTGAGGGAATTCTACATCCGACTGGCCTTTCGTTCAGAGGTAAGCAAGTCGGCTTTCGTTCACCTTTAAAATCATACCTTATGCGTATTTGTTGCTCTATTGCTCTTGCTGCTTGTTTTTTAGCTGCAAGCCTCATCAGTTCAGCCCAGAAGCATGATCTGTACTTTGGCGTACAGGGTGGCCTGAGCATTCCCAATCTGGAAGCCGGGTCAGGCGCTACAGCAATCAGCAAAGGGTATTCTTCACGCCTGGGACCCGATTTCGGCATATTTGCCGATATCCATTTCAGTCGGCTGTTTTCTCTTCAACCCGAGATAGATTATTCCTCGCAGGGCGGTAAGAAAAACGGCCAGCAGGCTATCCCGGCCAGCAATTTCAATCCACAGGCGCCGGCCGGCACCTATGTGTATGCGAATTACAAGAGTGAAGCCAAGCTGAATTATCTTCAGATTCCTGTGCTGGCCAAGTTTGGATGGGATTTTGGTAAACAGCAGAACTGGCGTTTTGCTGTAGATGTAGGTCCTTATCTGGGATTCCTGGTGAGTGCCAGGAATGTGACTTCAGGCTCCAGTCCGGTTTATGCCGATCCGCAGGAGACCCAGCAAATAGCCCCCGCCCAATCGTTTGATGCCAGCGAAGACATTAAAGATCAAATTCATAAGGCCAATGTGGGCGTGCAGGGCGGCGTAAGCCTTCAGCTCGATATTCATCACCAGGGATATGTGTTTCTTCATGCCGGCGGCAACTATGGTTTTCTCAATATCCAGAAATATGCAGAGGATGGAAAAAACCATACCGGTGCAGCCGTTATCCTGGTGGGTTATGCCATCCGCCTGAACGGCTGATCGCTTCAGCTGCACAACAGCAAAATTCCTCAACCACGGCTCGGGGTTGAGGAATTTTTTTTACCATCCCAGCACCCAGGCAAAGATCAGGGGAGCCACAATGGTGGCGTCGGACTCGATGATGAATTTGGGGGTATCGATACCCAGTTTGCCCCAGGTGATTTTTTCATTGGGCACGGCCCCGGAATACGAGCCATAGGAAGTGGTGGAATCGGATATCTGGCAGAAATAGCTCCAGAAGGGCACATCTTTCCATCCCAGGTCCTGGTACATCATGGGCACCACGCAAATGGGGAAATCGCCGGCTATACCGCCACCAATTTGAAAGAAGCCCACACCCTTGCCTGCAGAATGCTGGCGATACCAGTCGGCCAGGTACATCATGTATTCGATACCAGTTTTCATGATAGAAGGCTGGAGCTCGCCTTTGATGCAGTAGGAAGCGAAAATGTTACCCAGCGTACTATCTTCCCATCCGGGCACCACAATGGGCAGGTTTTTTTCGGCGGCAGCCAGCATCCAGCTGTCTTTCGGATCAATCTCATAATGAGTTTCCATAACCCTGCTCAGCAACAGCTGATACATAAATTCGTGTGGGAAGTAGCGTTCGCCCCTTTCCTGGGCTTGTTTCCATATTTTCTCAATATGATGCTGGATGCGCCTGAATGCCTCTTCTTCGGGAATGCAGGTATCCGTAACACGATTATATCCCTGTTGCAGGAGCTCCCATTCTTCCTGTGGACTTAAATCGCGGTAATGAGGTACACGTTTGTAATGATTGTGTGCCACCAGATTCATAATATCTTCTTCCAGATTGGCACCCGTGCAACTGATGATATGGACTTTATCCTGGCGGATCATCTCGGCCAGGGAAATGCCCAATTCAGCCGTACTCATGGCTCCGGCTAAGGTAATCATCATTTTACCGCCGGCTTCCAGATGGGATTCATAAGCTTTTGCAGCATCTACCAGTGTTGCCGCGTTGAAATGACGATAATGATGTTCGATAAATTGAGAAACAGGACCTTTCGCCATCTGATACACATTTTATTGGCAGCAAAAATAACAATTTGTCCAGGAGGTGAAAGCCTTATGAAGCAAACGGCTGCTTGAGATGCAAAGGAATGCTACATGCAAGTGTCGCAGTAAAATCATAAATTCACAGATGAATTTTCTGGCACATGCATATTTGTCGTTTTATGATCCGCCGGTACTGGTGGGCAATATGATAGCCGATTTTGTAAAAGGAAAAAAATCTTTAGTCGGGTATCCAGAAACGATTCAGGCTGGAATTGTTTTGCATCGTGCCATTGATGGCTTCACCGATCGACATCCCCTTACCCAACAGGTGCGTAACGTATTTCGCCTGCATTATGGACTATATGCAGCTCCTTTTGCCGATGTGATTTATGATTATTTTCTGGCAAATGATGACCATATCTTCAATGAAGATTCCTTGCAAACTTTTGCACGATATACCTATGAAACGCTGCATGCTTATCGACAATGGTGGCCAGCAGATTTTCATCGTATGTTCAGGTATATGGAATCACAGAATTGGTTATGGAATTACCGTACGGAAGCCGGTGTATTTCGCAGCATAGAGCGGCTGATTCGCAGGTTTCAATTAACGCAGGGTATTCAACCGGCTATCGACGATTTTCACCTGCATTATGATACTTTGCAGGCCTGCTATCAACAATTCTTTCCGGCCTTACAATCATTCGTCAAGAATTTTCATACACATCAGCATTGAAAATTTATATTTGTTACCCATTCTCTCATCCCAAAATTTCATTGCTATGAAAAAAGTCCTTCTCCTCATTTTCGCTTTTGTCTGCTGCACCTGGATTGCACGGAAAAGCTATGCCCAGCAGGAACAGGTGAAATTTCCTCCGCTGGATGTGAGCCCCATGGACATGTCTTATTATCCGCCCAATTATCCGGCGGCCAAATTGCGTGGCAATGCCGGTCAGCTCATCATGCGGGTTATTTACAGTCGGCCTCAGAAGAAGGGCCGCACGATTTTTGGCGGACTCGAACCATTTGGTAAAGTCGATCGGCTGGGTGCTAATGAAGCCGATGAACTCGATGTTTTTTCACCCGTAACCATCGGTGGTAAAACCCTGCAACCGGGCAGATATACTTTTTATGCTATTTTTCAACCCGACAAATGGACTTTTATCGTGAATGCGGAAACCGATACCTGGGGCGCTTTTGGCTATGATCCTAAGAAAGATATTGTGCGGGTGGATGTGCCCGTTCAACACATGAGCGAGCCTGTAGAGGCCCTGAGCATGGTTTTTCAGAAAACCGATAAAGGAGCCGATCTGGTCATCGGCTGGGATACTACCATGGTGCGCGTGCCCTTCACGTTTTAATCGACTCACATCGGTCGATCGTTTTGCCCATTCCATACGATATGGAATGGGTTTTTCGTTTTTTATTCGGAACAAATTTTTATTGATAAAATACCAGGCCTTGCAGCATTTTACTTTTACACTTAATCCTGTGAAAAAATGCATTTGGTGCGGGGTGTTGTTGATAAGCATGCAACGCCTCGATGCGCAGCATTTTTATGGTATACGCGGCTCGTCGTACGGTGGAAGTTTAAACATGCTTCACAATCCGGCGGCGATTGTGAACACACCATTTCCATGGGATATTACCCTTCTGGGATATCAACAATTGCAGAGCACGAATGCTGTGTATTTGTTGAATGGCAGTTTACTGGGCTGGCCCGACACGCTTCACTATCGTTATGCAGATGGTCATTTCAAGAGATATGCGCTGGTACAGGGCGATTTGGATCTGTTGCAGGTACGTATGGCACTGGATCGGAAAAGGATCATCGGTTTCGGGGTAAGTGCGCATGCTTATGGCTGGGCTTATACCAGTCCGGTTACTGTTGAAGATACGGTGAATAGCCTGCGGAGCTTCTTGAACATCCAGCAGGAAAGGGATTTTAACGGGCGGCTCACGTCTTCAGGATGGATTGACATACATGCTACCTATGCACAAACCTGGATCGACAATCCGGTGATGAGGCTCAATGGAGGCCTCACGTTAAAAATCATGCGCGGCATTAGCGGAGCATTTGCACGGATAGATGAATTGCAGGTCCGCCAGCGTACGCTCTCCCAGGGCAATGTATATCAATTTCCCCTATTCAGCGCGAAGTATGGATATTCTTCCAATTACGATCAACAGGTGGCCAGCAATACGTATGATTTTTTAAATCATTCACAGGGAAGCATTGCGGCAGATCTGGGCGTGGAATATTTAATCAAAAAACAGGAACCCGTAAATTATTATGCACCGGATTCGTATTATGATTACTGGTGGAAAATTGGTATCAGCCTGCTGGATATAGGCCATAATCGATTTCGTTACGGTCAACAAAGCCGTGAATTGTATCAGGTGCAGAATAATGTCACCGATGCCACAGTGGAACAGAAACTCACGGGCATACGATCATTACAGCAATTCAATGATAGTGTACAGAGTCTGGTGGTGCAGACGAACAGCTTGAATGGGATGTTTTCAATCAGTAACCCAACCCGGCTGGTGATCGATGTGGATCATCCCATGCAGGGTCAGTTTTCGTTCAATGCCTCTGTAACCGTGCCGATTGCGGTATTCACCCATGGCGCTACGGGTATGCTCAAAAGCAATGAATGGTTGATGTTCACCCCGCGCTGGGAAAAAAAGCGTCTGGGTATTTATTTACCGCTGCAATATACCGTTGAACAACGATTCTGGATAGGGCTGGCCTTGCGTGCAGGACCTCTGCTGGCAGGCATTCATCATTTACCGGGATTGTTTTCATCCCGGCAGGTAACGCAGAGTGGCGGTTATATAGCCATCACCATTCGGCCCGATCGGCTTACCCCCGCGCATCGAGATAAGCGCCTGAATTGTCCGGGATTTTAATCATCCGCCTATGGATAAACGTTTACTTGCTGTAAAAAAATTTCTTGACGATAAACTTGTTTACTATCATCATCCAGATTTCATTGCGCAGGATCCTATATCCGTACCACATCGTTTTTCCCGATTGCAGGATATTGAAATCGCCGGTTTTTTTACTGCGCTGATAGCCTGGGGATGTCGTACCAGCATCATCAACAGTGCCAATCGGCTCATGCAACTCATGGACAATGCGCCCTATGCGTTTGTAACGCAGCATAAGCCGGCCGATCTGAAACGCATGCTGTCGTTTTCGCATCGCACCTTTAAGCCTACCGATCTGTTGTTTTTTATTTCTTTCTTGCAGGCATATTATCAACATTTTGTTTCGCTGGAATCGGCCTTTGCAGCGCATCTGAAACCAGATGATGAAACCGTAGAAGCGGCGTTGAATGGGTTTTATCGCATGGTATTTTCTGGAGAATATCCTGAACGAAGCCGGAAACATCTGCCGGCACCCTTTCGAGGTTCTTCATGCAAACGCTTGAATATGTTTTTGCGGTGGATGGTAAGGCAGGATGACCAGGGCATTGATTTTGGATGCTGGAAACAGCTTAAGCCGCATCAGTTGATATGCCCGATGGATGTGCATGTGGCTCGTGTGGCACGTAGACTCGGACTGATTGATTCACCTACCCCGAACTGGAAAACCGCAGTCATGCTCACCCGAAAATTGCGTATTTTCGATGCCAGCGACCCCGTGAAATATGATTTTGCCCTGTTTGCACTTGGCGTAATCGAAAAATGGGTATGATCTTCGCTTATCGGGTTTGGCTTAATGAAATATGATGATATGCCAGTAATAAAAAAATTAGGTTTTGTTTTGTTGATGGTTTTTTTGTCGGCTGTGTCGCCTGCGCAGTCTGTGCAATTGCGATATGTATTTCAACAGGGAAGTACATTTGAACTTCGTGTTCAGGATAGGGCTGAAACTTATCTTACCATTCAGGATAGCCATCAACGTACTTCTACACAGGGTAATTATACGTTACAGTTGCGTGTGGTAAACATTATGCCTGCAACATCGTCGGCAATCATGGAAGCGCGATATAAGAAAATTTTTCTAACAGCATCTTCACAGGATATCACCAACACCATCAATACGGATGGCAATGCTCAGGATGCGTTAAATCTTGTATTCCGGAGAATGATCGATAAGCCGTTTCGCTTCACCATTCAACAAAATGGTACCATCCAGGATATTGAAGGTATTGATAGCCTCATTGCATTTGCCATCGGTGCGATTCCCGCAAATACTTCAAAAGCCGAACGGCAGGCCATCATCAATTTTGTACAGGAACAATTCAATGCCGATGCTTTTCACAATCAATTCATCAACTTGTTTCCGCGTTATCCTGATCATGCCGTACAGGTGGGCGATGGCTGGACAGATATCGTTCAACTGTTCGGACGACTGGGTGGAAGCCTTACCACTGCATGGAAGTTTGATTATGGGGATAAATACGGATTAAAGGTTTCTGCACAGGGAAATATGATAAGCAATAAAATGGCGGTAATTGATTTAGGTGGAGGAATCAAGGGCAATGTAGATATACAGGGCAATTCACAATCGTCGTATCTGATAAGCGCTGAGAACGGCTGGCCCACGCGCAGTGTGCAGCATACCGAGATCAACGGGGCCTACATCTATCGTGCAGCCTACAATAAAAAAATGAAACAGGATATTCAAATTCCGGTACGATACGTGCACGACCTGCAATATGAATTGCTACATTGAT
>ERZ795042.920-NODE-920-length-21009-cov-15.954424_pt1 | contig 21009 bp, 25 predicted proteins | sample MGYA00375126_ERZ795042 | MGnify/ENA primary metagenome ERZ795042 (study PRJEB30171, sample SAMN05518105) | compost metagenome | isolation source: Feedstock adapted compost from Newby Island compost facility, Milpitas, CA | place: USA:Newby Island compost facility...
AACGGGAGTGCGTGCCAATCTCCCACGTGGTGAACCCGAACATCGCCATGGTGACGAGCTTCTCGGTGCACCATGACCGTGAAGAGGCGATCCGGCGCGGCCTCGATGGGTTCCGGTTCTTCCAGTTCGCGCTCGGTCACCACTACAGCTTCGGCCAGCACAAGCCGGGGCGGACGAACATCTGGGCGATGTACGAGCGGGTTCGCGATCTCATCCCGCCGGAGATGCGAGGCGGCGAGGGCGGGATCGGAACCCCCGAAGACCTGCGGCAGCACCTCCGCAAGTTCGCGGATGTGGGGGTCGACCAGGTCATCTTCATCCAGCAGGCCGGCAAGAACCGCCACGAGCACATCTGCGAGGCCTTGGAGCTCTTCGCTTCGGAGGTGATGCCGGAGTTCAAGGAACGAGAAGAAGAGCGCGAGAAGCGCAAGATGGAGGAGCTCGCGCCGTACATCGAGCAGGCGTTCCAGAGGAAGCAGCGCCTCCGCGAGCTCACGGACGACGAGATTCCCGTCTACCCGGCCTATGGGTTCTCCATCGCCGAGGTGGACCCGAAGACGCTCGACGAGGCGGCGCGCCAGCGATGGGAGAACATGCGCCGGTTCCGCGAGGCGCTGCAGAAGGTCTCCGCGAGCTGAGCCCCGCGATGGCCGCGCTCCCCGTCGGAGGAACGTGCGACCCCCGCTTCGCCGATGTACGGGACGCCTTCCTCGAGAATTTCGACCGGCACGGCGAAGTGGGGGCTGCGGTCTGCGTCGTAGTCGAGAACCGCGTCGTCGTCGATCTCTGGGGCGGATGGCGGGATCCCGAGCGGACGCAGCCGTGGACCCCGGACACGATCGTGAACACCTACTCGACGACGAAGGGCGTCGTTGCCACGCTCTTCCACCGCTTCGTCGAGCGAGGGGAGATCGACCTCGACGCTCCGGTCGCCCGGTACTGGCCGGAGTTTGCAGCGAACGGGAAGGAGTCGCTGCCCGTCCGCTACCTGCTGAGTCATCAGGCGGGGCTGGCGGCGATTCGCCGTCCGCTCCCTCCGGGTTCCGTGGTGCAGTGGGAGACGATGGTGTCTGCGCTCGCGGAAGAGGCTCCCTGGTGGGAGCCGGGCACGGCCCACGGCTACCACGCGCTCACGTTCGGGTTCCTCGTGGGAGAGGTGCTGCGTCGGGTGAGCGGGCAGCGCGTGGGCGAGCTCCTCCGCCGAGAGCTCACGGGGCCGCTTGGTCTCGACTTCTTCATCGGCTTCGGCCCGGAGCTGGACCACCGAACCGCCACCCTCATCCCTGCTCCGCCGCCTCCGCCCGATCAGCCGGACCTCCGACGGATGTGGCAGGCTGACCCCGCGTCGCTCCCCGCGAAGGCGTTCAACAACCCGCCGCCAGGCGGCGGGGTGCACGCGAACTCCCGCGCGTGGCGTGCGGCGGAGATCCCCGCGGGGAATGGCCATGGGAGCGCCCGGGCCGTCGCTCGCCTCTACGGCGCGTTGGCCGCCGGCGGCGAGGTGGACGGCGTGCGGGTGCTTTCGCCGGAGACAATCGAGCGGGCGCGGGCGGAGCAAGCGGCCGGTCCGGACAAGGTGCTGCCGCTCATGAAGACTCGGTACGCGCTCGGGTACTGGCTCGCGCACCCGGAGATGCCGGTCTGGCCGACGGCGAACTGCTTCGGGCACCCGGGGATGGGCGGCTCGTGCGGCTTCGCGGACCCGGACGCGAAGCTCGGCTTCGGCTACGTGATGAACCAGATGAAGACGGGTCTCGTGGTTGGCGGCACCGGTCAGCGCCTCATCGAGGCGGTGTACCGCTCGCTAGGAGGGTGAGCTGGACGCCGGCACTCGATTCGGCCCGCTTCTACCAATCACGTGGCTTGTAGACCGATCGCCCGCCGGGAGTGCGCACTGGGTCTGGCAGTTGGCATCTTTCGACGTGGCTGGTACGCAGCCGCAGATACCTATCTGCGTTTTGTCGCAGCTGCTGGCTGACCTGCCGGTGGGGAGAAACTACCCAAATCTGCTTGCCGAAGCGTTGGCGAACCTCTTTGATCGGCACAGCCAAGTCCGAGTCATTCGAGACGATGATGGCGATGTCGTACAAATCGTCGAACGAATCGAGGATCAAGCGCGTGGCGAGATTCACGTCGGACCCCTTTTCTTGTGACTCGATGACCTCAACCATCTCGCCGGTCGAGACGCTGGGCCTACGGGCTTTGTACTGAAGGAAGACTCCCTGTTCGACGAATACTCTGTCAGGGTACGAAGCCTGAAGCGCTTGCAGGTACGTGTCTTGACGGCTTGACTTGCCGGGATCCCAGGGTGGGTTGCGGACAGCTGCGGTGAAGTATCGGACAAAAACCACGTCCCTGCCGTGTGCAAATAACTCCACAAGTCGGAAAACATCGAGCCACTTGAGGCCGCGTCTGCCCTTTAACAGACCGTAGTACAGGTTGAAGCCGTCGACGTATCCGGCGACGCGCACCGTTCAGCGGCCATATAAAGCGCGGGAGCGCAACATCTGCGCCCCCGCACCCTGCCGCCGAAGCGGACAGGGGGGATCCGTTGCGAGTGTAGGAGACCGAGGCGTGCGGAGTCAATGGGTGAGAGGCTGGAGCCTTCGGCCGGATTCGAACCGGCGACTTGCGCTTTACGAAAGCGCCGCTCTACCGCTGAGCTACGAAGGCTCCCGAGCAACGAGTGTACACGAGCTCGCGCGGTTCCCGCGAGTCAGCGCGGCGCGGCTTCCCAGCTCGAGACCCGCAGCGGCGTGATGGCGATGAGGGGGAGCGCCTCGAGCCGCATCCCGCGGTACTGCGGATATTTCGCACGCAGGGCGGCGAGCGCCTCCGGCCGGAGGTCGCCCCGCTCCACGACCTCAGCCACGCCGTCCACCCGCACCCAGGCGAGCTTCGTCCAGTCCTCCTCGTATCGGTCGACGACGAGCGACACGCGCGGATCGCGGCGGAGGTAGCGGAGCCTGGCGAGCTCGCCGCCGCGTTTCGGCTTCTCGTCGATCGGGGTGTAGAGGAGCCCGCCCGCGAAGGCGAAGCAGACCGGCAGCGCCCGCGGGCTCCCGTCGGGGGCGAGGAGCGCCAGATGGCCGACGCGCGCCGTTCGGAGGAGGGGATGGTCGAGGACGGTCACGCCTGCTGGCCCGCGCCGAATGTTGGGGTACAGTGTGCCAGATGGAGCAGCGGACCGTTCTCGCCGTGGACCTCGGGGGGACGCGGACGCGGGTGGCGGTCGTCCGCGAAGATGGGGCGGTGCTCGCGCGCGTGGAGGGCCTCACGCCCCAGGATGGGGGGGCGGAGGCGGTCGTCGAACGGATGCTCGCGTTTGCGCAGCAGGTGGCGCGCGAGGCGCCCGGCCGCCATGCGGCGCTCGCGGTGGCGGTGGCAGGCCTCGTGGCTGGGGACGAAGGCCGCGTGGTCGCGGCGCCGAACATCGCCGGGTTCCGCGACGTCCCGCTCGCAGCGCTCCTCGAAGCCGGAGCTGGGATGCCGGCGTTCGTCGAGAACGACGCCTCGGCGGCGGCACTGGGCGAATTTCGGTTCGGCGCCGGGAGAGGGGCGCGTCACCTGCTCCACGCCACCCTCGGGACCGGCATCGGCGGAGGGATCGTCATCGACGGCCGGCTGTACCGGGGGGCGCGGGGCTTCGCGGGCGAGATCGGACACATCGTGCTCGACCCTGGCGGGCCGCGATGCGGCTGCGGCGGACGGGGCTGCCTCGAAGCCCTCGCGAGCGGGCTCGCGCTCGCGAGGCGAGCGCGGAAGCTCCTCGACACCGGCCGCGCACCGATCCTCCGGGAGATCGTCGGCGACCGAGAGCCGACCGGCGAGGACTTGTTCGAGGCGGCGAAGCGGGGGGAAGTCGCGGCGGAGGCGGAGGTGCGGAACGCCGGGTACCTCCTCGGACTCGGCCTCGCCTCCCTCCTCAACGTCCTCAACCCCGATCTCCTCACCCTTTCCGGAGGCCTCCTCGCGATGGGAGAGATGTACCTCGGGCCGATGCGCGAGGCGATGCGGAGCGTGCCGTTCGTAGCAGCCGCCGCCACGAGCGTCCGGCTCACCGCGCTCGGGGACGACACGGGGCTGCTGGGAGCGGCAGCGGTGGCGTTCGCACGGCTCGACGAGCGCGCTACGTGAGCACGCGCCACGCCCACGCGTCTACCGCCCGCGCGGAGCGGAGCCGTACCCAGCAAGCGCCACGGGGAACCCTGGCGCGCATGAGCTGCTCGTACCGGCGCCGACGGCGGCGCTGCGTCTTCAGCGCCCACCAGACGAGGGAGTCATCGCCCGGACGGAGGTGCTTGAGGAACGTCTCGCGGTTCGAGTTCCAGAGCAGCTCGCCGCTGCGCGAGCGCTGCCATGCGCGACGGAGAATCCGGGGCACCACGGTCGTGAGCGGGAGGTCGAGCCAGACGACGCCCGTGAGCCGGTCCCAGAAGACGTCTTGGGCCTCGGTGTAGTTTCCGTCCACGACCCAGGAAGGCCCGGCCGTCGCTTCGCGGACCCGAGCGAGGAAGGCGTCGCGCGGCGCCGGGCTCCAGTTCGGCTCCCAGTGGAGGGCGTCGAGCTCGATGTGCGGCGCGCCGACGGCCCCCGCGAGACGCGCGGCGAGCGTCGACTTCCCGGCGCAGGGAGGACCGACGACGGCGATGCGCGGGCCGAGCGCCGCGAGGTCTCCGGGCTCCGTCACGGGTGGGCCTGCTCGATGACGATGCGCCGGAAGGCCTCCGCGAACTCGAAGGACTGTTCGCGTGCGGCCTCGCGGGCCATCTCGGTCACGAACTCGACTACCCCTTCGTCGAGCTGGCTCGGATGGGCGAGCAGTGCTCGCCGCTTCACGTGCAGTGTCTCGCCGATGTCGACCCAGAAGTTCGGGCGGTCGGTCGCACCCAGCCAGAGTTCGAGCACCTTGTGCGGCTGCAGGCCCTCAGCGAGCAGTTCGGGGAACGTGAGCCGGTCGCGCGCGGCGGGGAAGACCGCGTCCACGGTTGCGTCGCCGGTGATGCGATGATCGGGGTGATTCGGGTAAGTGTCCCGCAGGAACCGCGTGGTCGGGTCGAAGGTCACCACGATCTCGGGGCGGTAGCGTCGAATCTCGCGGGCGATGTCCCGCCGGAGTTCGAGCGTGTACTGGAGGTAGGCGTCCGGGTAGCCGAGGAAGCGAACCTCGGCCACGCCGATGATCTCGGCTGCCGCCCGTTGCTCCGACTCCCGGATCTCCGCCAACCGCTCCGGCGTCATCGCCGGGTCGTCGCTCCCCTTGTCTCCCCGGGTGACGACTACGTAGATGAGCTCCGCCCCGGCGCGTGCCCACCGTGCGGCCGTGCCGGCGACCATGAACTCGGCATCATCCGGGTGGGCGACCACGACCATGGCGCGCTTGGGGAGCGGGAACCCTCCCTCGGCAGTGTCCACGTCGATCACTCCTCTCCTTCGATGATGGGCGGTTCGTCCCTCACTGGTGGAGGAGGGGCGTGTCGGGACGGATGGCTTCCACCGCGAGCAGGAGGCGGCGAACCTCCGCCGCGTCGGGCGCCTCGGCCAGCCGGCGCAGGAGCAGCCCGAGGAGCTCGACGCGGAGGACGCCCGCGAGCAGCGTGAGCTCCTCCTCCCCCACTGGCCCCCCGGCGTTACGGTACCCGCTCAGGAACCGGTCGGCGAGCGCCTGGTCGAGCGTGCTCGCGCCCGGCCGGGCGGCGGTTCGCCAGAGGCCGAGGGCGAGGTCGGCGACGAGCCAATCGGCGCGGGCGCGCTCCCAATGCCGCACCGCGCGCACCTCGCCGTCGGTAAGCAGCACGGCCTCCGGACCGAAGTTCCCGTGCACGAGGCCGAAGGTAGGTATCGGCCCCGTGAGCGGCGCGGTTCGCAGCCAGCTCGCGACCTCGCGGGGAAGCTCGCGCAGGTAGGGAAGCGATGCCGCCAGTTCCGGCGCCTCCTCGGCCAACCGCCCGGCGTTCCGCTCGATGGCGTTCCAGTCCCACAGCTCCGGATCGAACCAGTCGACGAACGACCACGGCGGCATCCCGGCGCGGGGCGGCGGGTCGAACTCGAGCCCGAGCTGGTGGATCTCCGCCAAGACCCGCCCAAGCACTTCGGCCGCCTCTGGTCCGGCAGGCGTGCCGGCGACGTCGGCGAAGACCACGAACGGCCGGCCGGCCACCTCTCCGTAGCTCCGCTCGTCGGCCGAAAGCAGCACCTCCGGCGCCCAGTGGCGCTGCTGGTGCAGGAAGCGAAGAGTGTGCACCTCGAAGGGGAGTCCCTTCGCGTCCTCCATGCTGGGGTGGAGGCGGACGAAGAAACGGCCGAGCGGTGCCTCGACGCGCCAGACCCGAAGCCTCCCGGCCGGCGGGAGCGGCTCGAGGCGGAGGGGACGGCCGAGCTGCGGGTACCAGTGGCGAATTGCGTTCTCCAATTCGAGATCCGAAACCATCGCCATCAGCGTACCGTGCGAAGCCGCTCCGCGAGGCGTACGATACCCCTGACCTTGACGTAGAGGTGAGAGAACATGTGCTTCGAGCACGATTCCATCCCTCCGATCGCTCCGATCGCCGGGGCGGCGGTCGATGCGCGGGACCTCGTGCTGCGGTCCGCAGACGGGGCGGAGTTCGCGGCCTTCTTCGCACGGCCGGAGCAGCCCTCCGGCGCCGGGGTGGTCATTCTCCCGGACGTGCGGGGGCTGTATCGCTTCTACGAAGAGCTGGCGATGCGCTTTGCCGAGGAGGGGATCGCCGCGGTTGCGATCGACTACTTCGGCCGCACGGCGGGAGTGGGGAAGCGCGGTGACGACTTCCCGTTCATGGAGCACGTGATGCAGACGAAGTCGGACCAGATCGCGGCCGACGTCCGCGCGGCGGTGGAGTTCCTGAGGTCGGAGGAGGGAGGGTCGAACCGTGCGGTCTTCACGGTCGGCTTCTGCTTCGGAGGGCAGCAGTCCTGGCTCCAGGCGGCGAACGGCCACGGGCTCGCGGGAGCCATCGGCTTCTATGGCCGGCCGGGACCGACCCGCGACGGGGCGCCGGGGCCCGTCGAGCGAGCCCGGGAGATGGCCTGCCCGATCCTCGCGCTGATGGGCGGCGCCGACCAGGGCATCCCGCTCGAGCAGGTGGAGCAGCTCCGCCGCGCGCTCGCGGAAGCGGGTGTGGAGCATGAGGTCGTCGTGTATCCCGGCGCGCCGCACAGCTTCTTCGATCGCCGGTACGAGGAGTTCGCCGAAGAGTCGGCGGACGCCTGGCGGCGGTGCCTGGAGTTCATCCGCCGCAACGCTGGCATCTCCGCTCCGTCCGCCTGAGTGGGAGGTGGTCGATGCCGTGGCTGGAGCTCCCGCACGCCGACATCTACTACGTCGAGGAAGGAAGCGGGCTCCCGCTCGTCTTCCTCCACGGGAACAGTTCCTGCGCCGAGGCGTGGTGGCAGCAGTTCGAACACTTCCGCGGCCGGTTCCGCTGCATCGCCTACGACAGCGTGAACCACGGGCACTCATCGAATTCGCCCCGCGACGGGGAGGAGCCGGACCGCGCGGACGAGCTCGAGGCGTTCCTCGACGCCCTCGGTATCGATCGCCCCATCCTGGCGGGGAACTCCATGGGGGCGAACACGCTGCTCCGCTGGGCGGTGCGGCACCCGGAGCGAGCGCTCGCGCTGATCCCGTCCGGCATGGGGGTGCCGCGGGAGGGCGAGGAGGTCCGACCTCCGAGCCGCGGCCCGCTCGACCAGGAGACGCTCTTCCTCCCCACGGGGGATGCGCTCACCGACCGGCTGAAGCAGGAGCGTCCCCGGATGTACGAGCGGTACCTGCGCATCCGTTCCACGGCGACGAGGATCGAAGCGCTCCGGCACCCCCGCCCTCCCTCGGCGCGGAGCTTGGAGGAGCGCGCAGCCCTCGCACAGCGGGTCGGCGGCATCCGCTCGCCGATGTGCATCATCGTCGGGTCGCTCGACCGGCTGCGCCCGAACGCTGAGCGGCTCCACGAGCTCGTGCCAGGGTCCGAGTTCCACGTCATCGACGGCGCGCCGCACAACGTCTACTACGAGGCTGCGGCGGCGTACAACGGCATCGTCGAGGCCTTCCTGGAGCGGCAGGTGCTCGAGCGAGCGTGACTCAGCGGCCGGCGCGCGGGCGGTGCAGCCGCGCGTCAGGGTTGGCAGCGGGAACGAGCTCGGTGAGGATGCCGAGCACGCTCTTCGGGTGGAAGAACGCGGCGTCGGCGTTCCGGCCGATGTCGATCTCGGTGAAGCCCGCTGCTCGCAGCCGCTCGGCCTCGGCGCGGACGTCGTCGACTGCGTAGCCGATGTGATGGAGCCCCGGACCGCGCTTGGCGAGGAACCGAGCTGTCCCACTCGACGCGTCCACGGGGACGAGGACCTCGATGAGCGTCTCGCCTTCACCGACGCGGAGGAAGTAGTTCATCGTCCGCTCCGGCGGGAAGTAGACGCCGCGCTCACCTGCCCCTCGGTCGTCGGCAACCACGAGCCCGAAGCGCTCGACGAGGAGCGCCCGCGCCTCATCCCAGGAGGGGGCGACGATGCCGATGTGGTCGATCCGGCGCACGCCCATCGCTCGTCGGTCGCGACGGTACGCGTTGCGGCGGCGGCTGTCCAGCAGAGGGCTCAGAGATCCTCGTAGGAGCCGTGACGCCCCCTTCCCGCGGCGAAGCGGCTCGCTCCTTCGCGGGTCTCGCCCGACTCGATCGTCGCCATCCCGAGCCGGAACTCGTTCTGGAGCGCCTCGGCCAAGGGCAATCCCCACTGTTCGTACGCAGAACGCCGGTCGCTGCGCAGGCAGCGCTGCGGGAAGCGGGTGAGCTCCTCGGCGAGCTCCAGCGCGACGTCGAGGGCGCGACCGGGCTCGGCGAGCCGGTTGGCGAGGCCGATGGCGTACGCTTCCTCGCCGCTCACCGGCCGACCGGTGAGGATGAGGTCCATCGCCCGGCTGTGGCCGATGAGGCGCGGCAGCCGCACGGTGCCGCCGTCGATGAGCGGCACCCCCCAGCGGCGGCAGAAGACGCCGAAGGTGGCGTTCCGGGCGGCGACGCGCAGGTCGCACCACAGGGCGAGCTCCAGACCGCCCGCCACCGCGTACCCTTCCACGGCTGCGATGACGGGTTTGTCGAGGAACATCCTCGTGGGGCCCATCGGGCCGTCACCGTCCGGAGCCGTGCGGTTGCCGCGTCCCTCGGCGACCGCCTTCAGATCGGCACCGGCGCAGAAGGTACCGCCTGCTCCCGTGAGGACTGCCACGAGGAGATCGTCATCCGCTTCGAACCGGCGGAAGGCGTCGGCGAGCGCCTCCGCCGTCGGGCGGTCGACGGCGTTCCGCACCTCCGGTCGATCGATGGTCACCACCGCGATCGAGCCGCGGGTCTCGAAGCGGACGGTCATCGCGCACCTCCCCCGGGTCGAGTTTTCGCTCCCCAAAGATACAACGGGCTGTTACGGCGGCCCGCCCGTACAATGGGTCGCGATGACAACCGAGATGACTCCCCAGCTCGAACAGCTCCTCCGCCAGCTGCAGCTCGACCAGCTCGACCGTGATCTCTTCCTCGGCGACCCCGGGAAGGGGGAAGGACGCCTGTTCGGAGGACTCGTCCTCGCCCAGTCGGTCACGGCGGCGTACCGGACCGTGGAGGAGCGGTTCATCCACTCGCTGCACGCCTACTTCCTGCGGCCGGGACGCCACGACGTACCGATCCGGTACGTCGTCTACCGAATCCGGGATGGGAAGTCGTTCACGACCCGGGACGTGGTGGCGTACCAAGCGGGCGAGGCGATCTTCAACCTCTCGGCGAGCTTCACGCGGCCGGAGCCCGGCTACGACCATCAGGAGCCGATGCCCGCGGTGCCTCCGCCCGACAACCTCCCGGAGTGGGCGTTCTTCCGCCCGGGGAAGGACGACCTGCCGGAAGAGATGCAGCGTTGGGTCCGCGAGCGGCCGATCGAGGTTCGCGCGATAGAGACTCCAGAGCCGAAGCCGGGAGAGACGCCGACGCGGCGCGTCTGGATGCGGCCGAAAGGGCCTCTGCCGGAGGACCCGGTCGTCCACGCGGCCGTGCTTGCTTACTCCAGCGACATGGGCCTGCTGAGCACGGCGCGCCCGACGATGCAGCGCTGGCGGCACCGTGGGATGGCGGCGAGCCTGGACCACGCGATCTGGTTCCATCGTCCGCCGCGGTTCGACGGCTGGATCCTGTACACGAGCGAGAGCCCGGTGGCGCACGCCGCGCGGGCGCTCATCTTCGGCCACATGTACCGGCCCGATGGGACGCTCGTCGCCACGGTGGCGCAGGAAGGGCTCATTCGGCCGCCGAAGGACGAGATCCCAGGTCCTCGCGATGGAGGCGCCTGATCCGATCGCGGCCCGCGTGCTCGCGGCGCTCGATGCCGCGGGCGTCGTCTACGAGCCGCTGCCGTGCGAGCCGGAGTTCGCCGACACCGTACCGTTCTGCGAGCGGTACGGCGTGCCTCTGGAGCGCTCCGCGAACACGATCCTCGTTGCCTCGCGGACGGAGCCGAAGCGGTACGCCGCATGCGTGGTGCTGGCGAACACCCGCCTGGACGTGAACCGGACGGTGCGGAAGCGGCTCGGCGTGCGCCGCTGCTCCTTCGCGGACGCGGAGGAGACCCGGGCGCTGACAGGGATGGAGATCGGCGGCGTGACCGTCGCCGGGCTGCCGCCGGAGGTCCCGCTGTGGGTCGATGCGCGGGTGATGGGGCAGCCGTGGGTCATCGTTGGCGGGGGCAGCCGGAGCCTGAAGGTGAAGCTCGCTCCCGCGGAGCTCCGGAAGCTGGGGGCGGAGGTCGTCGAAGGGCTCGCCATGGAGCCCCGTGCCGACCCGGGGCAGTGAGGGTCAAAGCACGACGAGGTTGTCGCGGTGGATGGCTTCTTCTCCGTAGGAGTACCCGAGCACCTCGGGGATCCGGTCGCTCCGCAGGCCTTTGATGCGGGCCAGTTCGTCGCTCGAGTAGTTCGTCACGCCGACGGCGACGCGCTCGCCGGCCCGGTCGAAGACGGGAACGGACTCGCCCCGTTCGAATGAGCCCCGGACCTCGCAGATGCCGGCCGGGAGGAGGCTTCGCCCTCGCTCCCGCAGCGCGACGGCCGCGCCGTCGTCGACGACGATGGAGCCGGACGAGGTCATGCTCCCGAGGATCCACCGTTTCCGGCTCTCGATCGGATTCGCGGTGGCCGGGAAGAAGGTCCCGACGGGCTCCCCCGCGGCTGCCCTCAGGAGGACGTTCGGGGCGTGCCCGTTCGCGATGACGACGTCGCAGCCTCCCTGGACTGCCACGCGCGCTGCGAGCAGCTTCGTGACCATCCCCCCCGTGCCGGGCCCGTGGGCTCCGGCTGCGAACCGCTCGATGGTGGAGTCGATCCGCTCCACGCGCGGGATGAGCCGCGCGTTCGGATTCGTGCGGGGGTCCGCATCGTACAGCCCGTCGACGTCCGTGAGGATCACGAGCAGGTCGGCGTCGATGAGGTTGGCGACGTGCGCCGAGAGGCTGTCATTCTCCCCGATCCGGGACGCGAGGACCTGGTCGAGGGCAACGGCATCGTTCTCGTTCACGATCGGGACCGTGCCCGCGTCGAGGAGGTCGCGCAGGGTCGTGCGTGCGTTCAGGTAGCCGAGGCGGTCGGCAAGGTCCCGCCGGGTGAGGAGGACCTGCGCGACGACGATGTCGTGCCAGTCGAAGAGCTCGTCCCAGCTCTGCATGAGGTGGGTCTGTCCCACGCTCGCGAACGCCTGGCGGCTCGGCCGCTGGCCGGGGCGGAGCCGATGCGCCAGGCGGTGGCGTCCCGCCGCCTGCGCGCCGCTGGAGACGATGACGATGCGGGCACCTTGCGCGATGAGCCGCGCGACCTGCGTGACGATGCGGGACATCGCCTCCAAGTCGAGGCGATCGGAGCCCGCGGTGAGGAGGCTCGTCCCGCACTTCACGACGATCCGTCGGTACCGCACGGAGAGCATGGTACGGCGCAGCGGGGATCGATCGCAGGCGGCTCAGGGGAGCGACTCGCAGGCCAAGCCGTCGCCATCCCCGTCGAGCCGATTCACGTCGGCCGGATCCAGCGTCTCGTGGAACCACTGCGCGTGGGCCCGGCTGGAGAAGTCGCTGCAGTTGCAGCTGTTGCGGCCGGGCACGTAGCAGGCCGGAGGTTCGAAGGCGGCGGACGTCCGCGGCTCGCTCGGCCCGGCCGGGGCGGGCGCGCGCGTGGGCGGGGGCTCGCCCCACACGCCGCGGCCTTCGTTCCGCGCGGCTTCCTGTGCGGGAAGGAAGCGCGACTCGACGTACTTCACGTCGGGCGGGTAGGTGGTGACGACTGCGAGGCCGGCGAGCAGGAGCGCCTCGTTCACGAGGGTGCCGTCGGGCAGCCAGACGTACCGGAGCAGACGCCCGTACCGATCCCGCTCCGTCACGTCGCGCTCCAAGCAGACGGTCCCCCCGGCGAGCAGCGCGGAGAGGTACTCCCGTGCTTCTTCGCCGAACGGCTCGGGCGGCCGCTCCGGGTGCACCGTCTCGGGAGCATCGACGCCGATGAGCCGCACCGTCTCCGTGGTGGCGCCTATCCGGACTGAGATGGTGTCCCCGTCGATGACGCGGACGACCTCCGCCGGTTCGCACTCCGGGAGCAAGGCCGGCGCCGGCGCACGGGGCTCTTCGGTCGGGGACGCCGCGCCCGCTGCGGCGAGTGGCGGCGTGGTGGGGTCGGCTGGCGCGGTTTCCCTCGTCACATTCGCGGTCGGCGAATCACGCTCGGAGACGGGCGCGACGCATGCTGACCCGGCCGCGAGGGCGATGACAGCGAGACCGAGTACCGACGCCCGACGGAGCACTCCCACGTCTCGAACTGTACGGAGCTCGCGTCGCAGGGCGCACCTCCCCTTGACGCTCATAGGTACGTTTCGGCAGCTTCGCTGCAGATCCCATCCGTGCGGGGGCTGGCGATGCCGTTCGATCTTCCGGCCGGGAGCTTCCGACGCGAGCTCTTCGAGCGAAACGAAGACGTCTTCCGCGCCATCGAACGACACCCGTTCGTGCAGGGCGTGGGAGACGGCACGTTGCCGAAGGGGTGCTTCGCCTACTTCCTGAGCGAGGACTTGCTTTACCTTGACGAGTTCGCGAAGGTGCTCGCCGCCGGCGCTCGCCTCGCCGATACGCCGGAGACGCGGCAGCTCTTCCTCGACCACGCGTCGAACGTTCGGGCGGTGGAGCAGCGGCTGCACGAGAGCTTGCTCCCGGAGCTCGGGATCGATGCAGAGGCCGTACGCGCGCGGGAGCCGAAGCCGGGGACGCTCGCCTACACGAGCCATCTTCACCGCACCGCGCAGGGACCGCTCGCGCTCCTCGTCGCGGGGGTGCTGCCGTGCTACTGGGTGTACGCGCACGTGGGCGAGCTGCTGCTCGAGCGGTCGCCGCAGGATCCGGTCTACCGGACGTGGGTCGCCTCGTACGCCTCGCCCGAGTTCGCCGCGGGCGTGGAAGCGCAGCTGCAGCTCGGCGACCGCCTCGCTGCCGATGCCGGAGGCACGTTGCGCGAGGAGATGCACCGCGCGTTCCGCCGAAGCATCCGCTACGAGTGGATGTTCTGGGACCAGGCGTACCGGCTCGCGGACTGGCCCATCGGGCCGTGAGCCGCGGCCCTCGTTGACGACGGTCTCGCTGCCGGAGACGATGAGGGTGGGCGCACGGGGTGGTCAGCGGCGTGCTGGCCTGAGAGAGACCCGTCGAACCTGATCCGGGTAATGCCGGCGGAGGGAATGCGCGCACGGTGCAGAGTCCCCACTCGGCTTCCCCTCGGGTGAGGCGGCGCTGACCGCCTAGTCGGTGCGAGGGAGGCGCTCATGCGTCCGGTGGTGGTCACCATCGCCGGCTCCGACAGCGGGGGAGGAGCCGGAATCCAAGCCGACCTGAAGACGATCCTCGCGCACGGGGCGTTCGGTGCCTCGGTCATCACCGCGGTCACGGCCCAGAACACGGTCGCGGTGACGTCGGCGCAGGCCGTCGACCTCGAACTCATCGAGGCTCAGTTCCGCGCCGTTTGGGACGATTTCCCGGTGGCTGCGGTGAAGACCGGGATGCTCGCCGATGCAGCACGCGTGCGCCTGGTCGCTCGGCTGCTCCGGGAGCACCGACCGGCGCACCTCGTCGTCGACCCGGTCATGGTGGCGAAGTCCGGGGCGCGGCTCCTCTCTCCCGACGCGGTCGAGGCGGTGCGCAGCGACCTCCTCCCCCTCGCGTCGGTGGTCACCCCGAATGCGCCGGAAGCGGAGGAGCTCACCGGCATCCGCGTCCACGACCTGGAGTCGGCGGAGGCTGCGGGCCGGCGGCTGCTGGAGCTGGGTGCGGGGGCTGCGGTGGTGAAGGGGGGCCACTTCGGGGCGGACGAGGCGGTCGACGTGCTCGTGACGGCGGAGGGGGTCGTGCGGCTGCCCGCCGCTCGGGTACAGACGAGAAGCACCCACGGCACGGGCTGCACCTTCGCCGCTGCCATCGCCGCGCTGCTCGCTTGGGGTGAGCCGCTGCCGGAGGCAGTCCGGCAGGCGAAGGCGTACGTCACCGCGGCGATGGCCGCCGGGCTCCCCATCGGCGCCGGCGCGCAGCCGCTCGACCACGGGTTCTTCCTCCCCCGCCACGCACCCCGCTGGCCTGCGGACGTCGGAGGGTTCGAGCAGTGAGGAGCTCACGCGTGCCCCGCCTCCACGTCCTCACCGACGAGACCGTCCAGTCGCGCTGGAGCCACGTTGACCTCGCGCGCCTCGCGTTGGCGGGCGGGGCGGACGCCGTCCAGTACCGGGAGAAGCGCCCGCGCACCACGCGCGAGCTCGTGGAGACGGCCCGCGCCATCGCGGAGCTCTGCCGCTCCGCCGGGGCGGCGCTCATCGTGGACGACCGCGCGGACGTCGCCGCGGCCGTGGGAGCAGCGGGGGTCCATCTCGGCCAGGACGACCTCGACGTCGTTACGGCGCGGCGGCTCCTCGGCCCTGAGGCGCTCATCGGGCGGACGGCGAACTCGTACGAAGAGGCGGCCGCCGTCTGGGGAGGACCCATCGACTACCTCGGTGTCGGTCCCGTGTTCGGGACTGCTTCGAAGGCGAATCCGGCACCGCCGCTCGGCCTCAGAGAACTCGCCCGCATCTGCCGGGACGCGCCCGTTCCCGTCATCGCCATCGGGAGCATCACCGCGGAGCGCATCCCTGAGGTCATCGCCGCAGGGGCGCACGGCGTAGCGGTGCTCTCCGCCGTCGTCGCTGCGGAGGACGTCGCCGGAGCGGTGCGGGCTTGCCGGGAGGCGGTCGACGCGGCGCTCCGCGTCCCGGGGGGTGAGCGGTGACGATCGAGTGCGCGGTCGTCGGCGGCGGTATCATCGGTCTCGCTGTCGGCGAAGAGCTCGCCCGTTCGGGCCACGAGGTCGTCGTCTACGAACGGGACCGGGTTGGAGAGACGTGCGCAGCGGCGGTGGCGGCGGGCATGCTCGCGCCCGCGGCCGAGGTGGACACCACTCCCCCGGCGACGACGGCGCTCGCGTTGGAGAGCCACCGGCTGTACCCGGAGTGGGTGGCCCGCCTCGAGTCGCTCACTGGGCTCCCGACCGGCTTCGACCGCTCCGGCACCGTGGTGGTGGCGCTCGACGCCGACGACTTGCGCGAGCTCGTGCACCTGGAGGAGGCGCAGCGGCGTGTCGGGTTCGAGACGCGACGGCTGAGTCGGGAGGAGGCGCGCGCGCTCCAGCCCTCCCTCGGTCCGGCGGTGGTAGGGGGGCTGCTGCTCTCGCACGACTGGCAAGTCGACCCGCGGCGGCTGCTCACGGTCCTCGTCGGAGCGCTGCGCCGCTCGGGAGGCCGGCTCGAAGAGGGCCGGGCGGTCGAGCGGATCGACTGGGGCGACGGATGCTGGCGGGTCCGGTTCCGCGACGGAGAGGCGGTCGCAGCCCGCCGGGTGGTCGTGGCCGCCGGCGCCTGGACCCGGCACGTTCCGCTGCCCGGAATTCCGCCGTTTCCGATCCGCCCCGTGCGCGGCACCGTACTCCGGCTCGGCGCGAGCCTGGAGTCGACGTACGTCGTTCGGACGCCGCGCGTGTACGTCGTGCCGCGGGCCCACGGCGAGACCGTCGTCGGTGCGACGGCCGAAGAGCGGGGCTGGGCGCGCGAAGCGCTCGCCGGCGGCGTGTTCGAGCTCCTGAAGGAGAGCCGGCGCGCGCTTCCGTGCATCGACGAGATGCCGCTGGCGGAGGTGGCGACCGGCTTTCGCCCCGCGATTCGCGACGGCGTGCCGCTCATCGGCCCGGTCGACGATGCGGCGACACTGCTCGTCGCTGCGGGGCACTATCGGAAGGGAGTCGAGCTCGCCCCGATCACCGCCGCGCTGGTGCGGGCGGCGGTGGAGGGGGGCGAGCATCCGCTCGCTCCCACCGTCGACCCGCGCCGGTTCGGGCGAGGCTGAGAGGTGCCTGGGTGGGTAGGATCCGCGTGCGGTTGAACGGAGAGGTCCGGGAAGTCGAGGAGCGCACGACGCTCCTGCAGCTGCTCGGTCCGCCTCGGCCGGGCCGGGCCGCCGCCGTGAACGGCGAGGTCGTGCCGCGGTCCGAGTGGGAAGGGCGTGTGCTCGTCGATGGGGACGAGGTGGAGTTCGTGCGCGCTATCCAGGGAGGGTGAAATGGATCGGAACGCACTGTGGAGTCCGCTCCAGTCGTGGGAGCTTGCGGGGAGGAGGCTCGTCTCCCGCCTCATCCTCGGCACGGCTCGGTATCCCAGCCATCAGGTACTCGCGGAGGCGCTCGCGGCGGCAGGCGTCGAGCTCGCCACCGTGGCGATCCGGCGAGCGCAGCCGGGCACCGAGGCGGATGACGTCTACGCGCTCCTCCACGAGTCCGGGGTCGAGGTGCTGCCGAACACCGCCGGCTGTTTCACGGCGCGCGAGGCGGTGCTCGTCGCTGAACTGGCGCGGGAGGCGCTGGAGACGAACTGGGTGAAGCTGGAGGTCATCGCCGACGAGGAGACCTTGCTCCCGGAGCCGGTCGAACTGGTCGAGGCGGCGCGCGAGCTGGTGCGGCGGGGGTTCGTCGTCCTTCCGTACACGAACGACGATCCCGTGCTGGCGAAGAAGCTCGAGGAGATCGGCTGCGCGGCCGTCATGCCGCTCGGGGCGCCGATCGGGAGCGGGCTGGGCATCCGCAACCCGCACAACATCGCCCTCATCGTGGCCCGCGCGAAGGTCCCCGTCATCGTCGACGCCGGGGTCGGCACCGCCTCGGATGTCGCGGTCGCGCTCGAGCTGGGATGCGACGCCGTTCTCCTGAACACGGCGGTGGCCCGCGCGCACGACCCGGTGGCGATGGCGGCGGCGATGCGGCACGCGGCGATCGCGGGCCGGCTGGCCTTCGAGGCCGGCCGGATGCCGAAGCGGTTCTGGGCCGATCCTTCCTCGCCGCTCGAAGGGAGGATCGAGGCGCCGGCGTGGCCGTGACCGAGACGAGGGTCATCGTCGTCGCCGATCTCGGGACCGTCGGGGACGAACGGCGCTGGCTGGAGACGCTCCGGGAGGTCGGGCGTGCCGCGCAGGGCCGTCCCGTGGCGCTCCAGCTCCGCGCGAAGGGGGTCGACCCGGCGGAGCTCAGCCGCCTCGCCCGAGCCGCACGCGAGGCCGTTCCCCCGGACGTCCTCTTCATCCTGAACGGGCCCGCGGTGCTCGCGCGGGAGCTCGGGTTCGCGGGTGTCCACTATCCGGAGCAGGCGATTCCGGAACGGCCGGACCCTGCAGCGGCGGGGCTGCTGCGGTTCGCGGCCGTGCACTCGCTCGAAGCGGCGGCGCGGGCGGAGCGGGCCGGCGTCGATGCGGTCGTGTTCGGCCCCGTCTTCCCGCCGCGGTCGAAGGCGGGGGAAGGCGTCGGGCTCGGTGCCCTGCGGGCCGTAGCGGCGGCGTGTGCGCTCCCGGTGTTCGCCATCGGGGGTATCGACGAGTCGAACGCCCGGGCGTGTCTCGAGGCGGGAGCAATCGGTGTGGCGGTGGTGGGGGCGGTGATGCTCGCCGCCGACCCGGCGGCCGCGCTCGAGGAGATCTGCCGCCGCATCCAGTCCGCCGAACGCGCCCCGTAGCTGGCGCTCCCCTCGGCGATGTGCGAAGGTTGCCGGGACGCCGCACTCTGTGCGCCTCGACTGCTCGTTTCCCAGCGTTGCTTCGTGGCAGAGACGAAAGGAGGCCGAATGAACTTACGGCGAATGACAATCGGAGCCGTTGCGCTCTCCTTTTTCGGAGTGCTCCTCCTCGCCGCGTGCGGAGGGGGTGGAGGCGGCGCCTCGGACGAGTCGTACGTACGGGGGGTGTGCGATGCCTTCCGGACGTTCCAGGAGGACGGAAGCGAGGTCTTCAGCGACCCGGAGGTCCTCGAGGACGAAGAGGAGCTCGCGAAGCGGTTCGGCGAGCTCGTTCGCTCGCTGGCTGACGACCTCGAGGGCGTCCGCGCGCCTTCCGACGTGCAGCAGTACCACGACCGGATCGTCGAGCGGTTCCACGAGATCGCAGACCAGTTCGAGTCCGGGTCGGTCGACGAGCTCACCGACTTCGGCGCCCTCCCCGAGCCGCCGCAGGACGTCCAGGACCGGCTCGCGGCGGCCGCCGCGGACGTCGAGGAGTGCGAGGGGCTCGACATCTTCTGAGGAAGCCAGCGGCACGGAAACGAAGGGGGCGGGCCTCCGGCGTCGGGCCCGCCCCCTTACACGCTCGCCGATCCGCTCGATGGATTCAGATGGCGACCTCGCCCCGCTCGCCGGTCCGGACGCGGATCGCCTCCTCGACGGGGATGACGAAGATCTTCCCGTCGCCGATGTTGCCGGTGCGCGCGCTGCGGATGATCGCCTCGACGACCCGCTCCACCGCCATGTCGCTCACGACGACCTCGATCTTGATCTTCGGCAGCATGTCGACCGTCACGGTCTCGCCGCCGCGGCCCTGATGGACGATGCCTCGCTGTGCTCCTCGGCCTGTGACCTGCGTGATGTTCATGCCGTGGAACCCGAGCTCCTCCAGCGCCTGCTTCACGTCGAGGAGCTTCTCCGGGCGGATGATGGCTTCCACCTTCTTCATGTCCAGCTCCCTCCTTCAAGCCTCGCGCGGACGCGGGGTCGGCGCCGCGGCGGCAGTGTACGACTCCGGAGCGACCGGGATCGCTGGCCCGGCAGGAAGCGCCACGCCAGCCGCCTCCTCGAACGCGTACGCGCGCTCTCCATGCTGGGTGACGTCGAGGCCCAGCTCCTCCTCTTCCTCGGTGACACGCACACCGACGAAGAGGTCGAGCACCTTGAGGATGAGGAACGTCACCGTGAAGGTGTACGCGCCCACGGCCACGATGCCGATGAGCGAATCGGTGAGGCGGTGCCACTCCCCCTCGATGAGGCCTTTCGCGTACGGGAGCCCGCTGACCGAGGCGGCAGCGAAGATCCCGGTGGCCACGGCGCCCCACGCGCCCCCGACGCCGTGGACGCCGACCACGTCGAGGGAGTCGTCGAACCGGAGACGAGCGCGGACGCGGACCGCCAGGTAGCAGAGCACACCGGCCACCGCTCCGATGACGATGGCGGAGAGCGGCTCGACGTACCCGGAAGCGGGAGTGACCGCGACGAGGCCGGCGACGGCGCCGGAGGCGGCTCCCACCGCTGACGGCTTTCCGCCGATGCGCCAGGCGGCGAGCGCCCAGGCGAGCGCCGCCGTGGCCGCGGCGAGGTTCGTGTTCACGAAGGCGTAGACGGCCTGGCCCGTCGCCCCGACGGCGCTCCCTGCGTTGAAGCCGAACCAGCCGAACCAGAGGATGGCGGCCCCGAGCACGACCATCGGCACGTCGTGCGGCTCCATGGGGATGACGCCGTAGCCGCGCCGGCGACCGAAGATGAGGACGGCAGCGACGGCGGCGACGCCCGCGTTCACGTGGATCGCGAGCCCCCCGGCGAAGTCGAGCGAGTTCAGCCCGATGTCAGGCGCATCGGGGTTCGAGGAGAACGGGCTGAGCCAGCCGTCGGTCGCGAACACCCAGTGGGCGACCGGTACGTAGACGAGGAGCGACCAGAGCGCCACGAAGACGAGGAACGGCCCGAAGCGGGCCCGCTCCGCGAACGCACCGGTGATGAGCGCCGGCGTGATGATGGCGAACATCATCTGGAAGGCGAAGAAGAGGAGGTGCGGGACGCCGTTCGCGATCGGCTCCACGCCGACGCCTCGGAGCGCCACGTGATCGAAGTTCCCGATGAGCCCGAGCCCCTGGTCCGGGCCGAAGGCGAGCGAGTAGCCCACGAGCGTCCAGAGGATCGCCACCACCGAGATGCAGATGAACGACTGCATGATGGTGCCGACCACGTTCTTGCTTCGCGTCAGCCCCCCGTAGAAGAACGCCAGACCCGGCGTCATGAAGAGGACCAGGGCGGAGGCGACGAGCATCCACGCGGTATTGCCGGGGTCGATCTCCATGCGAATCCCGTCCTTTCAGCGGTGATTCGGCCGGGCAGGGACCGGCCACGGGAGGGAACGCTACGGCCCCGCCGTTTCGGACCGATTTCGCACGTGTTACGAACGTGTTTCCGGCGACCCGGCTCGCACCGCGGGCGACCGGGGGGAAGCAGGGTAGAATGCGTCCGCAGCCTGCACTGGAGGTCGAGATGCCGTACGTCGATCGGGACGGCGTGAAAATCTACTACGAAGTCCACGGCGAAGGCCCCGCGATCCTGCTCAGCCACGGCTACAGCGCCACGAGCCGGATGTGGGCCGGTCAGGTGGAGGCGCTCCGCGACCGGTACCGCGTCATCGTCTGGGACATGCGGGGACACGGGGAGTCGGACAGCCCGGAGGAGCAGGAGCAGTACAGCGAGGCGGCCACGGTCGGCGACATGGCCGCCATCCTCGACGCCTGCGGGGTCGAGCGCGCCGTCATCGGGGGACTCTCCCTCGGCGGGTACATGTCGCTCGCGTTCCATCTCGCGTATCCGGAGCGCACGCGGGCGCTCATGCTCTTCGACACCGGTCCTGGCT
>ERZ795042.925-NODE-925-length-20902-cov-3607.567084_pt1 | contig 20902 bp, 14 predicted proteins | sample MGYA00375126_ERZ795042 | MGnify/ENA primary metagenome ERZ795042 (study PRJEB30171, sample SAMN05518105) | compost metagenome | isolation source: Feedstock adapted compost from Newby Island compost facility, Milpitas, CA | place: USA:Newby Island compost...
CCTATAAACTGGATGATCTCCGGGAAGTCCATATTTTTTAACGCATCGGGAATAACATAGCTCAGTTGATCGGGTGTGGTGGGATGCAAAAGAAAGTCCGTCATGCGATGCGGCAGGTTCGACAGGTTGAGCTGATGTATGCGGTTGTCGAGTGCAGCGGCCAGCAAAGCGGCTTCGGCCGCGGGTCCGCCGGCGTCGACCTCCACGGGCAGCTGTCGCCAGGGGGTGTATTGATCCACGAATTGCAACACATGCAGCACATCTTCCACGCGTTGTCCGGGCAGGGGCAGGCCCACAAACAGGGAAAGCATGGCATTGCGGTATTCCCGATTCATGTATTTGGGATCGTTTTGCGGAGAGATGTCGGTGGTTTCGCCCATGCCCCTCAAATCGGCCGTCAACAGGGCATAGCCGCCTGCGGCCAGCTGCTGTAACAGCGTATCATTATCGAGGATGAACGATTGGCCTTTTTCGGAAAAATATATCCGGATGCGGGTTACAGGTGATGTGCTTTCCGGGAATCCTGCGATGCAGGGGATGGATGGGAATCCGGCGCCGCGTAAGATGATTTTCTGGAAATGAAAGCCGTCTTTCGTAAAACTTCCCATCTGCTGGGTATCGGTGAGGGGAGCGAGCGATGTGGGCAGGCCCAGCTTTTGCCTGAGCATCTGTTGATATTGCGCGCGGGTGCTGTCGTGCAGCCAGGCGTTCCGTGCCAACCGACAGGCTTCGGCCAGCGAACGTGCCTGTGCGGGCAGCGTGATTTCATCCGGAAAGCTCGTATTGACCTGCCCGGTAGGGGTAACCTGTAACGCCGCTTCGGGCAGGGTCTGCGGCTCCTGTACCTCTGCTGGCTGGCGAGCGGGATGCAACCAGCGTCGGAACCATTGCACAGCAGCCAGCTGTTTGGGCGTCTGGATGCCATGACCATCGTCGTAAGCAAAAAGGCCGATATGATCGGGCGCTTTCAGCAAGCGATAGACCTGTTGCAGTTCGTGATATACATCGCATGTGCCGTTGAAATCCACGAAATCATATCTCCCGGCCAGTATCAATACAGGCCTGGGTGCAAACATGATGAGGTAATCGCTGATGTCCAGTCCTGCCTTCCCTTCGCCGGGCAGCCACTGGCAGCCATCCTGCGGTCCCAACAACGCTAATGATCTTTCCCTGCGGGTGACATAGCTGCTGATGACGGCTGCTTTGATGCGGCGGTCGACGGGGATGAGATAGGCCACCTGCGTTCCGCCACCTGAATTGCCGATGCAGCCGATGCGCGAGCTATCCACTTCCGCGCGCGTGCACAGGTAATCGATGGCCCGTATATTGTCCCACAGTTCGGTTTTCACCACGCTGTTGCCCACCAGCAGCGCACCGGAAGTAAGCAGGGTATGCTCGGTGGTGCTGCCTCGGGTGAGCGGGTGGCCTGCCGTATCGGTGAGTTGCACACGTTCGCCCTGTGCAATGGGATCGGGAACCAGTACCACAAAGCCCTGCAATGCCAGCCGGATCGCCGTTTGCTGATAGGTTAGGGTGGCTTTGGCTGCGGCTTCATGTCCACAGCAAAACAGGATGCCGGGGAAGGGCCCTTTTCCGGCAGGGACGTAAAGATTTGCGGTTACATGATGATGCGGAGTGCTTTCGAATACCAGTTTTTCGATGCGGTAACCCGATTCCCATAAGGTATCCCGCACGCGTGCATGCAAGGCGGTTCTGGCAGGCATAGCGCCCAGCAGCGTAAGATATTGTTGCAGCACATGCTGTTGATATGACGCGATATGGTGATGCCGGCATGCCTCCTGTAACAGGCTGTCGCGATGTTGATAGCACCGGTGAAGCTTCTGGATGAGAAAATCATGAAGCATCTGGCTGCCTTTCCAGTCGAGTAAGGTGTAGGAGGGATGCAAACGTTGCTGTGACCATGATTTTTCTACACTTGTAGATATCGTGGTAACGCACCACACCCCGATGTAAAACAAAAACCTGAATGATGGCGCATGCATGCTTGTGGTTCGTTTCATGAGTTGTACTGCCGATGGAACATGTGATGAGTGGCTGGATTACTGTATGTCCATAGGTAAATAAGGTTGAAAAGCAGGCTGGATGGCCGCCTTCATCGCATGAGGTTTTCGATGATCATGGCGCTGGCGCCGCCTCCGCCATTGCATATCCCCGCGAGTCCATAACGTGCTTGATGATGCAGCAGGATGTGAAGCAGGGTTACCACGATGCGGGCGCCGCTACAGCCCAGGGGATGACCGAGGGCCACCGCACCTCCCCACACGTTGAGCTTTTCTTCCGGGATACCCATTTCGCGTGCGTTCACCATCGCCACGCAGGAAAAGGCTTCGTTGATTTCCACAAAATCCATATCCTGAATTTTCAATCCGGCTTTTTGCAAAGCCCGGTCCATGGCTTTGATGGGTGTAGTGGTAAACCATTCCGGAGCCTGTGCGGCATCGGCAAACGACACGATACGCGCCTGGGGTTGAAGATGCCATTGCTTCACGGCCTCTTCGCTGGCCAGTATTACGGCGGCCGCGCCGTCGTTGATTTTCGAGGCGTTGGCTGCGGTGATGGTGCCTCCTTCTTCGAAGGCGGGTTTCAGCCGGGGCATTTTTTCAAAATTTGCCCGTCGGAATTCTTCATCTTCGTTCACCACGCGGGTGTTTTTACCGTCTTGCACTTCCACCGGCACCAGCTGCGTTTGCATCCATCCGCCGGCATACGCCCGGGCCACGCGTTCATAGCTCTGGCGGGCATAGGCATCCTGCTGTTCACGCGTGAGGTGATAGGTACGGGCGCAAAGCTCGGCCGCGTTGCCCATGTGGTATTGATGATAGGGATCCCACAATCCGTCTAAGATCATGCCGTCGAGCAGTTCGCCATGTCCCAGGCGGTAGCCGTTGCGTGCCCGGGTAAGATAATAAGGCGTCTGGCTCATGTTTTCCATGCCGCCGGTCACCACCACATGTTCATCGTTGGCCTGGATAGACAGGGCGCCCAGCATGATGGCCTTCATGCCGCTGGCGCACACTTTATTGACGAGTGTGGCCGGCACGGTGTCGGGTATGCCGGCGCGCAGGCTGGCCTGTGTGGCCGGGGCCTGTCCCAGCGCCGCTTGCAGCACATTGCCTAAAAACACTTCATCAACCTGATCGGCCGACAGGCCGGCGCGTTGCAGGGCTTCCTGGATGGCGATGGCGCCCAGCGTGGTGGCCGGCACCGAAGCCAGGGCACCCTGAAAACTGCCGATGGGTGTGCGTGCAGCACCCACGATAAATACATCTCGCTGCATGATGATGAGATTAGATGATGATTTCATCAAAATTAAAAGATTCTTTTCACGTGGCCTCAGTATGCAACTCAGGCGAGCTTTTGAGTAAAGGGCATGTATGCTAAGTTTGATATCCTTCAGGATTTAGCGTGGATTCCAGATGCAGCAATTGTTCGAATAACGTTTCATATTGCAATTGAAGTGCTTCATGGCGGGCTTGCAGTTCTCGATATGCTTTTTCCACAGAAAGAAATTGTGCTTGATTTGCATAAAGCGCTGGATCGGCCAGTTGTTGTTCGAGTGCATGCATGCTGGTCTGCACATCATTTAATTGTTTTTCAAGTTTATCGAACTGTCGTTTTTGTTGTTGATATTGCTTACGTAAAGCCCGCTGTTCGGCCGAAGCGGTTACAGGTTCCTGAGAAACGGGCGGTGCGGATGAAGGCGATGCACGTGAAATTCGGTACTGTTGTTTCAACCATTCGTCAATACTGCTATTCCATGCTTTGATTTGCCCATCTTCAATATACCATATTTTATTCACCAGCCCATCCAGAAAATATCGATCATGCGAAACGATGATGTAACTTCCTGGAAAGGCTATCAATGCTTGTTTCAGGGCCTCCACCGAAGGCATGTCGAGATGATTCGTGGGTTCGTCGAGCAGCAGGAAATTGGCTCTGGATAACAACAATTTCACCAGTGCCACACGTGCTTTTTCACCTCCGGATAGCACCTGAATGGGTTTTAGCACATCATCACCTTTAAACAAAAACTGTCCCAGTATGTTGCGGATTTCCTGTGTGGTATAATCCACTGCATGTTGTTCGATTTCCTGCAGAATCGTATGTGAAAGGTTTAACGATGCAGTTTGATGCTGGGCGTAATAAGCTTTTATGACGTGATGGCCTGTGGTGATATGACCTTCGTAATCGATGGCGCCGTGCAGCATCCGCAGAAATGTGGACTTTCCTTTGCCGTTGGCGCCGATCAATGCAATTTTATCGCCTCGCAGGATTTCAAATGCAGTTTCATGCAGCACAACATGATCTGCATATCGTTTGCTGACCTGTCGCCCGCTCATGATCAGCTTGCCTGGTTGTTGTGCAAGATGAAAATGAAAATGAGGTGCGATGGTTGTATCCTGAGGAGGTATGATGCGATCGAGCCTTTCCAGCTTTTTTATGACACTCTGCACCTGTGCTGCTTTACTGGCTTTGGCGCGAAAACGATCGATGAATGCTTGTTGCTGTTTGATAAATGCCTGTTGATTTTCATAAGCTCGTTGCTGTTGCTCCTGTCGCATGTGTTTTTGATGGGTATATGCATCATAGTTGCCTTTATAGATGAGCAGTTGCTGTCCATCTATTTCCACGATTTTATGTACCAGGCGATTTAAAAAACGTCGATCATGCGAAGCGATGATCAGGGTATTTTTTTGTTGTTGCAGATATTGCTCAAGCCAGTTGATGCTGGGTAAATCCAGATGATTGGTAGGTTCATCGAGCAGCAGCAGCTGGGGTTGTTGCAGCAGCAGTCGCGCCAGCAGTACGCGCATGCGCCATCCGCCCGAAAATTCGGCATAGGGTCTGTCGAGCTCATCCGTCCGAAAGCCGAGTCCTTCAAGCACTTCCTCAGCGCGGGCTTTCAGTTGATATCCATTTGCTGTTTCGAAACGATGCAGCCATTCGCTATACGCCTGCATCCATTCTTCCCGTGGATCATGAGCCATTCGTTCGCTGAGCTCCTGCATGCGATGCCAGCATTGCCATATTTCCTCAAATGCACTCATGGCCACTTCCCGCACGGAAGCCGTGCTTTCATAACTCAACAGTTCCTGATGAAAAAAACCAATCTTCACATCTCGCTGTCGTTGAATGGTACCCGATTGCGGTTCCATTTCACCGGCCAGCACCTTCAACAGGGTTGATTTACCGGCGCCATTAAGTCCGATCAATCCGATTTTTTCACCTGTATGCACATGCCAGCTGGCATCGCGTACGAGACAACGTTCGCCGAATTCAAGCGTGATGTGGTGTAAGCTGATCAGCATACGGGGCAGCAAAACTATTGAAATTTCAGATAAGCCTGTACAGGACTCGTACTGCAAGCGAATATTGTTTAACTTGCTGCTTCATAATACCATTGCATGAACGCGGCTGTTAGCAGGGCTTTCGGTCATATTTGCGTGATCATGGGCATGATGATCGGTTGCATGCTTTCGGTTATCGTTCATGCACAATCGGTTTACACCATCAGGGGATATGTGCGTGATAGTGTAACCGGTGAATCGCTCATCGGAGCCAGCATTCAGCTTCAGCCTTCAGCTACAGGCACGGTAACCAACCACTATGGTTTTTATTCCATCAGTCTGCCTGCGGGTCACTATACACTTTATGCGGTGTTTCCCGGTTATCATGTAGATTCATTGACTATTGTGCTTATGCACGACGTATGGCTCGATATTCAACTCATGCCTTTGCATTACACTGCACAGGAAGTTACGATTGTTTCGCGTGCGCACGATCAGGTAAAAAGCACGGAAGTAAGTCGCATCAGTTTGCCCATTCAGGAGGTGAAATCATTGCCGGTAATTGCTGGTGAGGTGGATGTATTGAAAACCATGCAAATGCTTCCCGGTGTGCAGGCATCAGAAGGCAACACCGGTTTATATGTGCGTGGTGGCAATGCCGATCAGAACCTGATTTTACTCGATGAAGCACCCGTGTACAATACCGGACATTTGTTTGGATTCTTTTCTATTTTTAATGCCGATGCAATTAAAAATGTAACCCTGATCAAAGGCGGCATTCCCGCCAATTATGGCGGACGACTTTCTTCCGTGATTGATATATCCATGAAAGATGGCAACAATCAACAGTTCCATGGAGAAGGCGGTATAGGTTTAATTGCTTCGCGCCTTTCACTGGAAGGGCCTATTCAGAAAAACAAATCTTCATTTATGCTGGCTGCAAGACGCACCTATGTGGATGTGCTTGTAAAGCCTTTTGTCAGTAAATCCAGTTCATTTTATGGATCCGGATATTATTTTTATGATCTGAATGCCAAACTTAACGAACGATTTTCAGATCGCGACAGGTTGTATCTGAGTACCTATCTGGGCAGGGATGTTTTTCATTTTCGCAGCAGTGGAAGCTCTTTTCAGGCTTCTATTCCATGGGGTAATACCACCGCCACGCTTCGCTGGAATCATGTATTTAATGCTCGCATGTTTGCCAATACTTCGCTGATTTATAATGACTATCGTTTTAGTTTTGGCGCCACGCAAAATAATTTCACAGTTGGATTAAACTCCGGTATTCACGACTGGAATTTGAAAACGGATGTGGATGATTATCTGAATCCGCATCATCATCTGCAATTCGGATACAATTATATCTTTCATACTTTTCAACCTTCCACAGCATCAGGTCGTTCGGATACCGCCAGTTTCAAGCCTGCCAATCCCATGAAAAAATATGCGCATGAAGCGGCTGTTTATTTGCTGGACGATATGCAAGTCGGTGAACGATGGGGATTGAATGCAGGTTTACGCTACAGCTTGTTTCAGCAGGTAGGCCCTTATATACGCGTGCAATCCGATGGAAACGGACATGATGATTCCATTTATTATCATCGGTTGCAACCCGTAAAAACTTACATGCAGCTGGAACCCCGACTCATCGCGCGGTTTACATTGAATAGCCATGCTTCACTCAAGGCTTCGATTACGCGTACCGCACAATATATTCATCTGGTATCGAATTCAGGAACCACGCTGCCCACTGACCTGTGGGTACCGAGCACCTATCGTGTGAAGCCACAAACCTCATGGGAATATACGCTGGGATATTTTTTAAACTTGCATGATGTGTGGGAAGCATCTTTCGAAATATACGATCGACAGATGAACCATCAAATTGAATTTGCAGAAGGATATACGCCTTCACTCGAAGATCCGGAAAACAGCTTTGTTTTTGGTAAAGGATGGAGTTATGGCAGCGAGTTATTCATTCACAAGCAAAAAGGTAAGTTCACCGGATGGTTGTCGTACACGTTATCGTGGACCTGGCGCAAATTTCCTGCATTGAACAACGGAACAAAATATCCTGCACGATTCGATCGCAGGCACGACCTCGATATCGTGCTCAATTATCGATTCACCGATCGCTGGCATTTCTCCGCCGATTTTGTTTTTGCGACGGGAAATGCAGTAACGATTCCAGATCGTTTTTATTTGATGGAAGGTACATTAACACAGGCTTATACCCGCATAAATGGCTACCGCATGAAGCCTTATAACCGGCTCGATATTGCCGCTGTTTATACACCCAAACCCAAAAATCATCGCTTTCATCACAGCTGGATGTTTTCTATTTACAATGTGTATAGCCGGCTGAATCCGTATTTTATTTATTTTGATCAAACGGGTGGATTGCTGCAGGGCAATCTGAAGATACAGGCCAAACAGGTTTCTTTATTTCCCATCATTCCCAGCGTTACCTGGAATTTTAGTTTTTAGTACCTGAATGATATACATGCATTGAACATGAAAAATACATGCATTCACAGAAAAAATTTGCAGTCGGATGTAATGATTATTGAAAATCACTTTCCTTTAATCCTTCATTGATTTGCAATTGTGTGACGTGAAAGGTGATGTGCTGGGGGCCCATGCTGGTGGATATTTCATAGGGAAACAACAAACCATTCACCTGACGATAATCACCAAAATCATAAGTAGAGCTCATGGTTTTTCCGTTAATCTCCACCTGATGAATTTCGTGCAGTTTTAATCCGGTTTGTGGATCATATTGATAGCTGATTGTTTGGCCAGGTTGCGAGAATTCCACTACATACAATTGTTTCCCATTCTCATCTGTGGCGGATTTGAGGGTAAGGCTATCCGCGTATTTATTGATAAGCATCCATTCCGGGCACCACCATGCATTTTGTTGAATTTGTTGTTTCATCTGTGGAGTTAGGTTAATCGGTTGTCCCATTTGCTGCATCTGGATGCTATCATGATTCATCAGCACTTTTGTAATCACCATGCCCGACATGGGCAGGGATATCTCCTGCATGTAATGCTTATCCTGCAGATGCCATTCGGTAAGTCGCACCTGTTGCCCCTGCACGTCGCCTTCCGCCACCTGACGGATGGATTTCACCTGTTGTATGTTTGCTTTTCCACCGATGGCCGAGAGATAATGGTTCAGCACATCAACAGCGGTCATGCCTTGTGGCACATGCGCGGTGGTATCCGGTGTAATCGGCTCGGCATATATCGTATAGTATTGTAATTTCCCGATAGCTTTAAGTTTATCTGCAAATTGCTGTGCATTACCCACGATAACCACATAAGCATGCGCTGGCTGAATGAATTGTTCGGCGGCCTGTTGCACCTGATCGGCATTCACCTGTGCGAGGTATTGCAGATAATGCTGGTAGTAGTCGCGTGGCATGTGGTATCGTTCAATGTTGATGGCAAATTGTGCGATGCGGGATGGGTATTCCAGCGAGCGGGCAAAGCTTCCCGATAATGCATTTTTGAAACGATTGAGCTCATCTTCTGAAACAGGCTGGGTGCGCATCTGCTGCAAATCGGCCAACAATCGCATGATCGCGCTATCGGTTACTTCGGTGCGTACGGCCGTGCTGGCACGGAAAGAACCCACATAAGGATCATTTTGTAGAGAAGAATAAGCGCCATACGTGTAGCCATGCGTTTCTCTTAAATCCATAAAAAGCCTACTGTTTGATCCGCCGCCCAGGATTTCGTTCATCACCATGGCGGGGAAGTTGCGCATATCGCCGGGTTTCAGGTCAATCGGATTGGCAAATGCAATATTGCTCTGTACGGCGTTTGGACGGTTAACCACAGCCAGTGTGAGTTGCCGGGGTTGCTCCGGAAAAGGATATTGCGGATGTGGTACAGGAGCAGGCGTCCAGCCCGACAGATATTTTTCAGTAAGCTCGCGTGCCTGCTGTGGCGTAATATCGCCCACGAAAGCCAGATAAGCAGTATTCGGCCGCCAGTAAGTTGTATAATAGTGCAATAAATCATCGCGTGTAATCCGGCTTACCGTTTCTTCGGTTTCGATTTCGCCATAGGGATGCTGTTTGCCATATTCCAGTGCAGCCGTTACATTAGAAAGAATAGCATTTGGATTTTCTTTTTGCTGGGCTAAAGAAGATAAAGTTTGTTTTCTTAACTTTTCCAGTTCTGTTGTATCAAAAGATGGATGCAAGACGATATCGGAAAAAATAGCGAACAGCGCAGGAAAATTTTTACTGAGTGAGAATGCGGTTGCACTGTTGCTTGACGTGCTGATGCTACCTCCAAGAAAATCAATGGTATCATCTAATTGTTGTTTGTTCATGGTAGTGGTTCCCCTGCGCAACATCTGTCCGGCCATCGTTACATATCCGGCTTTTTCGCCTTCTCGAACGGGCGGATGATCTAAAATCAATGTAGCCGTGATCTCGGGTAGCTTATGATTTTCCACCACAAATACTTTCATTCCATTGCTGAGTGTGAACGTATCGGGTGTGCCGATATGGATTTCGGGTGCAGGGCCGGGATTCGGCGCATGACTACGATCGATTTGTGCGTTTGCAACCCATGCATGCAAGGATATAAGCAGAAACAGAAAATTTATCTTTCGCATATCGAATGGATTTGAAGATTCATAAAAATTTATTCGCCTGTCGCCTGTTTTTGAGATTCGGGCAGGTAATAAAGCACAACCCGATTGTCGGGCCGCAAATATTTTCTGGCGACCTGTAATACATCTTCGCGTGTTACCTGCTGATATTTTTGCAATTGTGTATTGATGAGGTTGGCATCACCATAAAACATTTGATAGTCGGCCAGACTTTCTGCAATGCCCAGCATGGTGCTGTTGCTGGTTACCACGTCGGTTTGTATTTGATTCATCACTTTTTCAAATTCTTTTTCAGGAATCAATTGCGTGGTGAGCTTCTGCACTTCCTCGTCCATGGCTCGTTGCAGGCTATCCGGATTCACCTGCATGTTGGCAATGGCATAGTTGATAAGCAAACCTGCGTTTTCATTAAAATAAGGAATGGAAGCGATGGCCACGGCCAGTTGCTTTTGATCTTTTACGATAGTATTCAACCTTGAAGAAGGTCCGCCCGAAAGTACGGTGGCCAGCACCTGAGCGGCATAATATTCCGGTGAAGTTTCTCTGGGCATGCGATATGCTTCTATCACAGCAGGCAGTTGAATATGATCGTAGATTGTGTCTTTGATTTCATGTGTCAATGGCGGTTCGTTCGGGTCGGGCCTGGGAATGGTTTTTTTTGCCGGGGGAATAGAACCAAAATAGGCTTGAATTAATTTTTTGGTACTATCCATTTCAATATTTCCAGCAATCGACAGGATAGCGTTTCCGGGAACGTAATAGGTATGATAAAAATCCAGAAATTGTCCCAGCTGTGCCCGATTAATATCTTCCATGGAACCGATGGGAGCCCAGTGATAAGCTCCGCTGAACGCGCGTTTTAATACTTCAATGAAGATGGTGCCATAAGGTTGATTATCCACCCGCAATCGTTTTTCTTCTTTCACCACCTCACGCTGCGTATTTACACCGACACTATCAATTTTTAAATGCAACATTCTTTCGCTTTCCAGCCAGAGGCCCAGTGCGAGTTGATTGGATGGGAGCACCTCATAAAAGAAGGTGCGATCCTGAGTGGTATTGGCATTATAGCTACCGCCGGCATTGGTGATATATTTTTCAAATGATTTGCGCGGAATATAGGTTGATCCCTCAAACATGAGATGTTCAAAAAAATGTGCAAAGCCCGTTAATCCTGGTGTTTCATTTTTAGATCCCACATGATACATGACGGTTACGGCTACAACGGGTACCGTGGTATCGCGGTGCAGAATTACGGTAAGTCCATTAGGCAGTTGATATTTCTCAAAATGAATCAGGTGTTGCTGACCTGCTACCGTGCCGGGATGGAAAAAATACAGAGCGGCAATACCTAGCAGGATAAATCGCCGATAAGCTGAGTAAATGCATATCCGGCTAACATGAAAAATTCGGCGTTGCATACGTAGGGTCTTTACCGGTTTGGAAAATCAAATGAATGACGGTGAAAAGTAGTGATTTTTTTCTCAGAAATGGAAATCATTTCAAGACGGGTTGCATTTATTCCGCTACCCGTTTCCACACTTCAAAGTTGGGATCGCCTTTTGTGGTTTTGCCTTTATGATACCATTGATCCCCTTTGATCTCATCCTGGAAAGGCAGAGACATGCCCACGCGCGTGGAATCGCGTGAGAAGAACTCAATGTGCTCAATATATTGACCATTGTTCAGGCTATAGGTTCCACCGCCGGTGGCATAGAGTTGACCGGTTGCCGTGTTGAATGCAGCCCATTGAAAATGCGAAGCGGTAAGCAATTTCAGTGTTTTACGGTCGCCGGTCTGGGGTATATCGCGCAGCTGGCCGTTTTGCATGTGTTGTACGATGCGCCAGGTGCCGGCATAGGTTCCCTGTCCATCGTCGAGCCGCTTCCAGCGCTGGGTTTCACCATCGGATGCGGTGTAGCTCAATTCATCTGGATTCCCATTCAGCACCAGCTGAAAATGCGATGGCTGGATAGTTTTATCGCCCATTTGATACAGAAAGGCCCCATCCAGCGTATCGCCGTGAAGTGTATAGGTACCCCCACCGGCGAATACGATATGATGTGTGATGGTATCCACCTGCGTTTGCATGAATACCCGGTCGCCAAAAAGCGTAAGACATTTGATGGATGATGGATCATGCGGTATGCGAACCCAGGCGCCATTCAGGCGTAACTGGGCATGTGCGGGCGGCATCATCATGATGGAGAAGCCCGGCATCAGCAGCAGAAAGTAAAATAAGCGTAACATAACGCAAAGGTTTTTAAACGTGAAACCGTAACCATGGAAGATATCACCTGCAATCCATTATCATTTACCCGGAACCTGCACCCTATCTCCATGCAGGTGAAAATTAGGTAATTTTTCAAAATCCTGTCGCACCTGTAGGTCAACGCGGTACAGATGAGATGAGCATTTCATCGGGCATCCTCCGCAAAGATTTGTTCGTACACATGAAAATCACCGACCATGCAGGAAATGCTGCTGCTATGCAAATAAAAAGTTTAGGTTTTTGATGTTTTCGTTCGTATCTCGTTTTAATTGGTTTTCGCTAGCCGAATCTCACCTGTATCCGTTCCAGGTAGCGAGTTCGCCCAATTCACGTGAAAGGTAAAAATCCATCCAGGTCCACACGGCCGGGGCGATGAGGATAGCTGCAAGGATATCGATGGTGTAGTGCGCATGCTGGATCAGCAGCATGAGAATTACCGTGCTCATCCAGATGGCCATCAGCCATTTTTTCTGCCCCGGGGCGGCCAGGTAAAACACCATCATCGTAGCTGTATGTCCGGAAAAAAACAAATCGCGGGTGATGGGCATGTGATGATAAGCCAGCACATAGACCAGCGGATCACGCAATACCATGCAATGTTGCGGTGGGTCGAGCGGTATCGCCCAGATGGTCAACAGGCGAATGGTTTGCAACACGATGACGCTCATCAGCACCTGAAGCAAGCTTCGGGGATATTTCAAAAGCATACCTATCCACACCAGCATGGGGATATACAGGCAGGCAAACAGGGGCATCGAGATATCGTACGCCGGAAGCCACGCCAGCAGGGGATCATAAAGCACAATCCCTTGTCGTTGTTGAATGTAAGGGAAAAACATTTGTGCCAGGTAAGCGAGGATCATGCCGGCTATCAGGGCCAGAAGACCGTTCCAGCAGAAAAAAGGTATCTGTAGGGCCGTTTTCCATGCTTGTTTCATGCGTTGAAACCCTGCATAGGCGGTTTTTTCCGCCGCTGCTCGGGCATAGCCTTTCGAAGCAGAGGATTCGGGAAAATCGCTATCCGGATGAGTGTCCATAAGGCGGAAATCAGGTTTGTTGTGGTCTGTAAATCCGTGCGGCGACGGCCATAGACCAGCTTTTAGGCAGGCAGCTGACCAATCGGGCCATCAACCGGTTGGGAAAGCCGGGTATCACTACGGCCTTACCCTTGAAAAGCCCATCCACAGCGGCTTTAGCCACAACATCAGCGGGCATGGCATAACGCTGTGCAGCGGGAATATCTTTCAATCCGGCTCGTTCGTTGAAACGTGTGGCTACCGCTCCAGGAGCCAGCAGGCACACATGGATATGCCGATGACGCAACTCATAGGCCAGCGCACGGGTATAAGCATTCACCAATGCTTTAGAAGCCGCATACAGGTTAAAATAGGGCAAGGGCAGGTAGCCGGCCAGACTCCCCACCTGCAGGATGTATGCGGGTTCATGGCTCGATTGAAGCCGGGGCAAAAGCGCATGGGTAATCTGGAGCAGGGCCATTACATTCACCTGCAGCATCTGCTGTTGGGCCGTCCAGTCGAGTGTTTCAAAGGCTCCCCACACGCCATATCCTGCGTTGTTGACCAGTACGCCAAGCGGAAGCTGCTGGCTATCGATCCATTGCAGCAGCTTATCTATTTCTGTAGGTTTACATAAATCAACCGGCAGGTAGCGTACATCAACCCGATATTGTTCACGTAACTCCCCGGCTACACCGGCCAGCGCGCTTTCATTCCGGGTTACCAGCAGTAAATTCCATTTCCGTTCGGCCAGGCAGCGTGCAATTTCTTTTCCAATGCCACCGCTGGCACCGGTTACCAGTGCATATCTCATGCCTTCAAAATTAGCGCTATTTAATCATGCGCAAAAAGCGGTGATAGATGGGAGTTGGACTTCGATGGGATTTGGGACTGTATTTTCCGCTGATGATAGGGAAATACATCACCCTGCGCCTGCTTGCAGCCCCCTGTACGGTAGCCAGAGCCACCCGGTGCCATATCCGTCCGGAATGAACCGTGAGGTCACCAGCTTCCGCTTCAATGATCAATTCGTCTTTATCGGGTGTATTATCTACAAAATATTTTTTTCTGAACATCATTTGATAGAGCCCTTGTTTGTGTGTACCGGGCAGTACGCGCAGGCCGCCTTTTTCCACCGGCGAATCATCGAGATAGATGCCCACATTCAGCATGGGATATAATTTAAAATTCAACACCAGATCGCGCAGCCCATCCGTATGCCAGCCCAGCTTCGTGAACTCGCTTTCTCCAGTATTGATATAATGGTTAATCACCAGCCCATCTTTTTCATTTTCGGCCACACGGGCATCTGGCACATCACCGAGGAATTTTTTGAGTTCCTGAATACGCGGATCCTGCAGCATTTCATGCAAATAAGGATGATGCAGAGAGGCAAAGGCAAACCGATGGATGATGGTGCGGCCATTCTCGTCCTTACCATATTTGATGGGTGTACCGAATACTTTGTCTTTTTTTTCTGCAATCCACTGCGCTTCCAGCTCTTCAACAGCTTGAATGGCTCGCGCTATCTGTTCGGGTGTGAAGAAATGTTTGTAGTGAATGAAACCAAATGTGTCGAAAAACTGCAGATGTTCTGCAGTGACACCCGCATCGGTGTACACAAATTTTTGATTCGGCTCCATATTCTGTAGGTTTAAAACAGCCCGAAAAGATAATCATTTTTTAACATAAAACATTTTGATTCATCGTGAAATATGCTATAGATTAACCGACTATTAACGAGGCAAAAAAATACTTTTGCCCTTCCGAAAAGCCCGATGGGAGCGGATCAGCCATGATGAAAGAAAATATAGGCGATGATAATGGCAGCTACAATACCCACCAGTTCAGCCAGCAGCGCACATTGCAGCGTATAGCGTGTTTTTTTGATGTTCACCGAGCCAAAATAAACGGCCAGCACATAGAAAGTGGTTTCGGTTGAGCCCTGAATAACACAGGCAACGCGTCCGGGAAAAGAATCGGCGCCGTATTGATTCATAATTTCGATCATGAGTCCTCTTGCTCCACTTCCGCTGAGGGGCTTCATCAGGGCCACAGGCAGTGCGGGTACAAAATCGGTATTCACACCTAAGGCATGAAATAAGGCGGCTATGCCCTGTATGAGGTAATCCATACATCCTGAAACCCGGAACACGGCCACAGCCACCAGGATGGCCACCAGATAGGGAATGATTTTAATGGCAATCTGAAATCCTTCTACGGCGCCATCGATGAATGCGCTGTACACGTTCACCTTCCGGATCATGGCCAGCACAATAAAAGCTATAATCACGGAGAATAGTAAAAAGTTGCTTGCCACCTCACTGACGGTATTGAGCTGGCTGGCAGGTAATCGGGAGAAGAAATAGAGCAATATGCCGATTCCGAAGGTAAGTCCGCCCAGGGGCAGAAGCAAGGCTTTCTGCAACAGGTTGATGCGTTGATAAAGGGCCACAGAAACCAATCCGGCTAAGGTTGAAAAAAAAGTGGCCAGGAGGATGGGTAAGAATACATCAGCGGGGTTAGCAGCGGGGATTTTCACCTGCGAGCGATAGGCCATGATGCTGATGGGCAGCAGCGTAAGGCTCGAGGCATTCAGCACCAGAAACATAATCATCGCGTTGGAAGCCGTATCTTTTTCAGGGTTGAGTTCCTGAAGCTCTTTCATGGCTTTCAGGCCCAGTGGGGTTGCTGCGTTATCGAGCCCAAGCATATTGGCGGAGAAGTTCATCAGAATGGAGCCTCCGGCGGGATGATCGGGTGGAATTTCGGGGAAGAGTCGAGAAAAGATGGGGCGTACGAGTTTAGAAAATGCTTGAATCACGCCTCCTCGTTCACCGATTTTCATGATGCCAAGCCACAGACTCATGATGCCGATGAGGCCCAGCGATATATCTGCAGCGGTTTTAGCCGCATCGAAGGTGCTGTTCACCATATTTTCGAAGATCCGGGTATCGCCGAGGATGATAAGCCTGTAAAGCGCAACCAGGAAGGCAATCACGAAAAAGGCAATCCATACGATGTTCAGTGCCATGAGCTATCATTTTGGGGTGATGACCAGCGGATATGGTTCAAATCGTTAGATGTTCGATGCTCTCAGAAAGGTTCCAGTCCAAGTCCTGCCTTATCCAGCAAGGGCATCAGGTATCCATCCTGCAGCTTGAAACCGCCCGAAACCACGTCTCTGGCCAGATCGAAGCTGCCGTCGAGGTCCAGATAACGTGTGTGGGGGCAGGAAAGGGCTGTGTGTAAAGCAGCGCTGATGCTGATGATGCTCTCATCATTACATCCCCACATCAACGAAATACCCGCCTGTCGGGCTATGGTAGCGATTTGCAGAGCCTCCCGGATGCCCCCACATTTCATGAGTTTGATGTTAAAGATGCCTGCTGCCCTGGGAGGAAGACTCAGCTGATAGGCATCATCCGGCGTAATCAACGATTCGTCAACAGCAATTTTTTCTCTGAGCGCTTCAGGGAGTTGCCGGTAGGCTGCTACCGCATCGGCAGGCAGGGGTTGTTCAATCAGCTCAACAGGATAATGGCGGATGTGCTGGTAAAATTTGAGCAGTTCATCGGCACCATATCCCTGATTGGCATCCACCCGAATGGGCAGGTCTTTCCATTTTTCCCGGAGCTTCACCACACGCGCCACATCTTCTTCCCAGGAATGCCCTAACTTCACTTTCAGGCAACGAAATCCCATGCCGATATATTCTTCGGCTTCCGCAAGGGTTTCTGCAACCGATTTGATGCCGATGGTAACCGACGTAAGCATTTTTTCATGTGCCTGTCCTAACCATTTTACGAGTGGCACGCCGATGCTTCGACAGAAGGCATCGTGCAGGGCAATGTCGAGTGCGGCGAGGGCTCCTGCATGTCCTTGAAAAGCCTGATACACGCGATTCAATAATTCGCCTAACTGACGAATATCCGCACCGATGAGCAATTCTTTTGCCCGATCGCCATCGGTGAGGATTTTCCAGGTATCGTCCACATCTTCACCCACCACATATTTGCTGGGATTAGCGGCTCCCCATCCCCTGATGGCATTTTGAAGGGTGAGGACGACCACCACATTTTCCACGTGATCAACGGATTTATAGGCAATGGTGTAAGGGCGCTTCAGTCCCAGATTCTCTTTGTGGATTTGGATGTCCTGGATGATCATGCGGGCAGGTTTTAACGGGATGCAATCAGCTGGCGAATGAGGTCAATACCTTTATCCACGCCCTGTTCCAGTGGCAGATATACCGGTAATCCGGTTTTTGTGTGAAAAATTTGCTGGTAGTGCAGGGCTTCCTCGAGGGAACATTTTTCGGTATTCAGGGTTACGGCAATCACTTCGGCGCCGTACATACGAATCAGGGCAATTTCATCGGTGAGTTCAGGAATACGCCCCCAGGCGGGGTTATCGTCGAAATAAAGGCGTTTGGGCGCATATTGCAATATCACGTAACGAGCGCCACCGGAAAGCAAAAACTCGGCTCCGCATGGCCCCGAAGGATTGCGCAAACCCGATTGGCCTTCTACGAAAATCACATCCGGGTGTTGTTCCATAAAGCAGCTGTGGATAGCGTATTCCAGCTCGCCCGACACAAAATCATTGTACATGGTATCCAGTACAAAACCATAGTTAGCTCCCTGCATCCAGCCGGTTTGTCCGGTGCTGATCATTTCGGCTCGCAGGCCATGACGGCGACAGGCTTCCGTGAACAGTCGAGCCGTCGTGCGCTTACCGATTTTGGTATCCATGCCCAGAACGGCTACAATGGGGCAGGTAACCTCGAAGATTTTTCCTGACCAGAAATGCAATTGATCTTTCGGCTTGGGCTTACGGATATCTATCAGTTGTACTCCCTTTTCCGCTGCGGCTTTTGCCAGCTCGGGAATATCCTGTACATACTGATGCAGGCCGCTCACGATATGCAGGCCGTTGCGAATACATTCCAGCAGCAATCCAATCATCTCCGGGGGCAACTTACCGCCTTTGGGTGCAATGCCTATCAGCGCATACTGAATGGACTGGGGGGTGGATTGAATTGCCTCCTGCACAGTGGCATATACGGGAATATTTCTTTTTTTCCCATCGAGTACCTCTCCAGCATCGTGTCCGGCCCAGACCGGGTCAATCACCCCTAAAATGGTGAAACGATCGGTGCCCCTGATCAGGCCGTGAGCGGTTTTTGCGGGGCCATCTTTCAATGCGCCATCGGTAAGGATAATGGCTGTGCCCTGAATCTGTGGATCAATCATGCAAACTATCTTTCGAAGGCGTAAAAATACATATTGATCTGGTTTTTCATCGGGAAATACCCTTTAGCGGCATTTGTTTACCTGTGTGCCTGCCCAAGTATCCGTATTTTTGCGCCAAAAATTTTCAAATGCCACTTCGTGCTGGAATTGTAGGTTTGCCTAATGTAGGGAAATCCACGTTGTTCAATGCCATCAGTACAGGCGTGAAAGCACAGGCCAGCAATTATCGCTTCTGTACGATTGAACCCAATGTAAGCCTGGTAGAAGTACCCGATACGCGTTTGCAGCAGCTTGCCGCATGTGTGCATCCCCAGCGTATTGTACCCACGGTGATTGAATGGGTGGATATTGCCGGACTGGTCAAGGGTGCCAGCCAGGGAGAAGGGTTGGGTAATAAGTTTTTATCGCATATCCGTGAAGTGGATGCCATTGTGCATGTGATTCGATGTTTTGACGATCCGAATATTATCCGGGAGGAAGGTCCCGTGAATCCCGTGGCCGATAAAGAAATTATCGATACCGAATTGCAATTGAAGGATCTGGAAAGTGTGGAAAAGAAAATACAACGCATGGAAAAAGTGGTGAAGTCCACATCCGATGCGAAACTGAAAAAAGAATACGAAGTATTGTTGCGTTGCAAAGCGCATCTCAGTCAGGGGCAGCATATTCGCAGCCTTTCACTGAATGAGGAAGAGTGGCAGGCTGTGGCCGATTTGTATTTGCTCACCGCCAAACCGGTCATATATGTTGCCAATGTGGATGAAGCATCCATGCATACGGGCAATGCTTACACGGAAGCTCTTTCACGAGCTATTGCAGCAGAACAGGCGGAAATGGTGATCATGAACAACAGCATTGAAGCGCAGATTGCCGAACTGGAAAATCCGGACGACAGGCAACTATTTTTATCGGCATATCAAATGCAGGAGCCAGCTCTGCACCGCCTGATTCGTTCGACGTATCACTTGTTGAATCTGATCACTTTTTTTACTGCCGGAGAAAAAGAAGTACGTGCCTGGACTATTCATCGAGGCTGGAAAGCCCCACAGGCGGCCGGTGTTATTCACAGTGATTTTGAAAAAGGATTTATCAAAGCTGAAGTCATTGCATTTGACGATTTCATTCACTACGGTTCAGAAGCAGCCTGTCGGGAACATGGCAAGCTGCGTATTGAAGGAAAAGATTATGTTGTGCAGGATGGGGATGTGATGCATTTTCGGTTTCATGTATAAATCGTTTTACTATCGTTGTCATGAATCAAATACCCGATCAGGTTTTGTATCGTTCATTCAGCAGGGAACAATGGAAGCAATGCGGCCATCAATTGCCGTTCATTGATATGCTCGATCAGCAAATTCCCCGGCTTGCGGCACTGAATGAACCGCTCACACCCGAAGAAATTCGCGATATCTATTTACCCTTAGCATGCTGGTTGCACGACCATATCCTATCCTATCAGCAGTTGCGACAGAAGCTCAATGAGCATTTGCCGGGTTGTTGTCCGCCTGCACCTTATATCATTGGACTGGCAGGTAGTGTGGCTGCCGGAAAGAGCACGGCTTCGCGTACCCTGCAGTTTTTATTAAAACAATGGCCCCAGCATGCCCGCGTGGAGAATGTATCTACCGATGGTTTTCTGTATCCCAATCGCGTGCTTGAAGAAAAAGGTATTTTAAACAAAAAAGGTTTTCCGGAAAGTTATGATGTGAAAAAGCTCATTGAGTTTTTGAAATCGTTGAAAGCAGGTCAGGATGGCGTTCGTGCCCCGGTATATTCACATTTGCATTATGATGTATTACCCGATCAATACATTGAATTGCACCAGCCCGATGTATTGATTCTTGAAGGCATCAATGTGTTGCAGGTGGGTATGCCCGGTGAACGTCGATCTTCCAGAAATCGCGTACAGTCGGCACCTTTGTTTGTTTCCGATTTTTTTGACATTTCTTTGTATGTACATGCTGAAGAGCCCTTGTTGCGTAAATGGTATATTGATCGGTTTTTATTGTTGCGTGAAACGGCTTTCAAACGGCCGGAATCTTATTTTCATCAATATGCTTCGCTGAGTGATGCGGAAGCCATTCGTCTGGCCAATGAAATATGGGAGACCATTAATCTTCCCAATCTGATGCAGAATATTCTTCCCACCCGTCGCAGGGCCACGTTGATTCTGGATAAAGGGGAAAACCATGCCGTTCAGCAGGTGCATGTACGGTTGATCTGAACGGGTTTTATCTCATCTACAATTCAATCGCTCATCCAGCCGCATTTTCGTGAATTCCCGGCTATTCTTCCTAATTTTGCAAGCTCATGAAAACGGTGGCCTTTCATACCTTAGGCTGTAAGCTGAATTTTGCCGAGACCTCCACGCTGGGGCGCATGCTGGAGGCCGAAGGATATCGGGTGTTCCGGCA
>ERZ795042.928-NODE-928-length-20876-cov-80.194611_pt1 | contig 20876 bp, 18 predicted proteins | sample MGYA00375126_ERZ795042 | MGnify/ENA primary metagenome ERZ795042 (study PRJEB30171, sample SAMN05518105) | compost metagenome | isolation source: Feedstock adapted compost from Newby Island compost facility, Milpitas, CA | place: USA:Newby Island compost facility...
CGAGTGATGCGCATTGGGTAGGCGAATTCGAAAGCTTCAACCGGTGTGTTCATCGTGTTGCTCATGTGGACGTGCACGCCGGAAATGCCATCGAGGCCCGGACGTGCACCCATGCCCCCACCCATAGTCTCGTAGTAGGCGAATGGTTGGCCGGTTCGCGGGTCGATGCCCCCAGCTGTTAGATTGTTCATCGTTCCCTGGCTGGCTGCGGGAATCACCTGGGGCAAAGCCTGGGCTAGGGCCCCAAAGACGACGTCAACGATCCGCTGCGACGTCTCGACGTTCCCACCAGCGACCGGCCGCGGCGGTCGTGCGTTCACGACAGTGCCAAGGGGAGCGATGATGTGGATCGGGACGAATGCACCGTGGTTCATCGGCGCATCGTCGGGCATGAGGCAGCGTACGACGTAGTAGACACCAGACTTCGTTACTGTCTCTACCGTATTGATGCTGCCCGGCTGCTCTGGCGCGCTGCCGGTGAAGTCGACGGTCATCTCTGTCCCGGCAATGGTCACCGTTGCGGTAATTGGCACGGGCTCGGTGCCGACGCCATCATCATCGAGGTAGTCGGTGAAGCGATAGACGCCGTCAGGGATAGCGGCGATCGTCGCGCGAGTGATACGTTCGGCATAGGCCAGCAGGGCCTGGCAGCAGGCTTGGTACTGCTCGAGCCCATACCGCGCGATAAGTTCCTGTACGCGACGGATGCCGGTGCGGTTGGCAGCTAACTGTGCCGTCAGGTCGCCGCGGCGCTCCTCTGGGGTACGAACGTTGCGGAGAATCAGTGCGAAGGCTGCCTCGTTGAGTTTGCCGCCCTCCCACAGCTTAATCGGCGGGATGATGATGCCTTCCTGATAGATCTCGGTCGCAATCGGCATCGACCCCGGCGATATTCCACCAACGTCTGCGTGGTGGGCACGGTTCGCTGCGAAGCCGACTAATATCGGCGTGCCGTCGCGCTCGATGAAGATCGGCGAGACCATCGTGATGTCTGGTAAGTGGTTGCCACCAAGGAACGGGTCATTCACTACTACTGTGTCGCCCGGAGCGAATTCGCGGAAGACCTTGATGGCCGTTGCTACTGAGTCCGGCATCGAGCCGAGGTGCGCTGGAATGTGCGCTGCTTGGGCAACCATTCGCCCTGCCGCGTCGAAGAGCGCGCAGGAGAAGTCGAGTCGTTCCTTAATATTCGGGGAATAGCTCGAACGCTGGAGTGCGGCTCCCATCTCCTCGGCGATGGCGGTCATCGCACTACGGAAGATTTCGAGTGTCACTGGATCGACGACCGACGTCTCGACGTGCACCGAATTACTCCTCTCGCTCGGCGATGAGGTTCCCATATCCGTCAATGTAGGCGACCCAACGTGGGGGCAGCACGGTGGTCGCGTCGTACTGAGTGACGATCGCTGGCCCACAGAGTCGTGCCCCCGGCGTTAGCGCTGCCCGATCGTAAATAGCTGCCTTAAGGGTTTCCAGTCCGCCAGTGCCGGCAAAGCCGACTGGCCGATAGTCCTGTGGCGTCGGTTCCCACGGCTCCGGCACTGCCTGGGCGGTGAATACGGGATGTGGCGCTTGGCCGATCGCCTGCAAGCGTGCGTTGACGACCTGCACCGGCTCGTTGGGGTCGGCGTAGCCGTAACGCCGCTCGTGGGCGGCATGGAAGGCGGCGGCAGTTGATGCGAGGTCGCCGGTGTAGGGCACCGCCAGTTCGTATGACTGGCCGCGATAGCGCAGGTCGAGCAGCCGCACGAGCGTCTGCCCCTCAGGGGGGACTCCTTCAGCAGCAAGCTCGGTGCGGGCGCGGGCTTCCAAGGCGGTAAAAGCAGCGTCGAGTGCATTGGCCGCGTCCTCGATCGACCGCATTACCGTCTGCACGTAGTCCTTGAGAATATCGGCCATCAGCATGCCGAGAGCCGAGAGCACGCCGGGTGCGGTTGGCACGAGCACACGCGGGATGCGCAGCCGTTCGGCGAGTTCGCAAGCGTGCAGTGGCCCTGCCCCTCCAAAGGCGACGAGCGTGAAATCGCGCGGGTCATAGCCGCGCTCGACTGAGATGACGCGGATCGCTCCTTCCATGTTGGCATTGGCGATCTGGGTAATGCCGAGTGCCGCAGCTTCGAGTGATACGTTGAGCTGCTCAGCAACCGGCGTCAAAGCTGTCCTCGCCCGGTCGACGTCGAGCCGCATGGTGCCGCCGAGAAAGGCGTCCGGCAGCAAACGGCCGAGGACGACGTTGGCATCGCTCACGGTGGGTTCGCTGCCACCACGGCCGTAGGCTGCCGGGCCCGGGTCAGCGCCGGCTGAGCGTGGTCCGACACGCAGCGCTCCGCCAGTGTCGAACCAGGCGATCGATCCTCCCCCCGCGCCGACCGTATGGATGTCAAGCATCGGCAGCCGCATCGGATATGGCCCGATCTTTCCTTCAGCCGTCGGTGTTGGTTGCCCGTCGATGAGCGAGACGTCTGTCGAGGTGCCGCCCATGTCGAAGCTAATTGCCCGCGGGAAGCCTGCCATCCGCGCGATGCCTGCGGCCCCAACGACGCCAGCCGCCGGGCCAGACAGCAACGTGCGCGCAGCCTCGCGAGCTGCTGTCTCGGCAGAAATGGTGCCGCCGTTCGACTGCATGATGCGCAGCACCGTCTGTGTCGGCAGTGCGCTCGCCAGCCGCCGCAGGTAGCGCGCCATCAACGGCGCGACGTAAGCGTTGAGAACCACGGTGCTTGTGCGCTCATACTCGCGAAACTCTGGTAAAACGATGTGTGAGGCCGAGACTGGTAGCCCGGCTGCTTCGACCATCGCTGCCACCGCCTGCTCGTGGGCTGGGTTGGCGAAGCTGAAGAGGAAGCACACGGCGACCGACTCGACGCCGGCCGCTTTCAGCTGAGCGATCGCCGCCTCGGCGCTGGCGTGGTCGAGCGGGATCAGGACATTGCCGCGCTCGTCCAGGCGCTCGACGACTTCGAGTCGAAGCTCGCGTGGCACCAATGGCGGTGGTTTGACTTGCCGCAGGTCGTAGATACGCGGCCGATTCTGACGCCCAATCTCCAGCACGTCGCGGAAACCGGCTGTCGTAATCAGCCCGGTTCGTGCGCCTTTCTGCTCCAGCACTGCGTTCGTGGCCACCGTCGAGCCATGCACCACCACATCAACGTGCTCTCGTAGCCCGAGCGCCTCGAGTCCGCTCAGAATGGCGCGGGCGGGGTCATCGGGTGTTGAGAGTGTTTTGTAGACGCGGAGTTGGCCATCAGTAAAGACGACAAAATCCGTAAACGTTCCTCCGGTATCGACTCCGACAATCAGCATCCGTGTCGCGCCCTCCCTCTTCGCGCACACTCGTGAACAGGATGCCGTAGTTCGGCCGGGATGACAAGCGGGACTTGCCGTCCTGTTGAGTCACTGCTATGCTGCCGCTCCGAGAACGACCGATTGACGGAGGAGCATTGCCGATGGCAGAACACAGTGCAACACGTTCAACGGAAGCGGGGCTCTTCACGCTCGATTGGTATCGCATGCTCGGCAGCAACGCCCGGCATGCCTTTTGGGCTTCCTTTCTCGGTTGGGCGCTCGACGCGTTTGACTATATGGTCTTCTCCTTTGCGCTCGGCGCGATTGCGGCAACCTTCGGCCTCAATAAAGGCCAGTCTGGGTTGATTGCAACGGTAACACTCGTCGTTTCGGCGTTTGGCGGCATGCTCGCCGGCATGCTCGCCGACATGATTGGCCGCGTGCGCACGCTCATGATTACTGTTGCAGTCTACTCTTTGTTTACGTTTCTCTCTGGTCTTGCTCAGCTACGAGCAACTCTTGCTCTTCCGCGCGCTCCAGGGGCTTGGCTTCGGTGGCGAGTGGGCAGCCGGGGCTATCCTGATGGCCGAGATCGCCAATCCCGAGCACCGCGGTCGGGCGCTCGGAGCGGTGCAGAGCGCGTGGGCGGTTGGCTGGGGACTTGCGGCAATTGCCTACACCGTCGTCTTTAGCCTGGTCGACCCATCGTTTGGGTGGCGCATCCTGTTCTGGCTCGGCATTATCCCTGCCTTGCTTGCCCTCTATATCCGTGCGTATGTGCCTGAGCCGGAGGTTTTCATCGAGACCCGACGCGCCAAGCAGGCGCGTTCGCGTGAGGCCATCCAGAGTGGTGCAACCGCTAACCCACTGCGCCAACTCTTCCGTCGTGATCTCATCGGTACGACGATTGCCGCGTCGGTCTTGGCTGTTGGTGCTCAGGGCGGCTACTACAGTATTTTCACCTGGTTGCCGACGTATCTGAAAACCGAGCGACATTTGAGCGTCGTTGGCACTGGCGCCTATACCGGTGTCGTCATTGTCGGTTCGTTCCTTGGCTACGTTATCAGTGGCTACTTGAATGACTGGCTTGGCCGGAAGCGCACTTTCGCGCTCTATGCTGTGCTCAGCGCTATCCTGATCGTTCTTTATGTCAATATTCCAGCCGGGGCAAATAGCTTGCTGGTAGTACTTGGCGGGCCGCTTGGCTTCTGCGCCTCGGGCATCTTCAGTGGCTTTGGGAGTTATCTTGCCGAACTCTTCCCGAGCCGAGCGCGTGGAGCTGGACAAGGCTTCGCCTACAATGTCGGGCGAGCAACGGGCGCCTTCTTCCCGACACTCATTGGCTTCCTCTCGGCGCAGGTAGGACTTGCCGGTGCCATTGGCTTTGGCGCGCTCGCCTATGCGCTCTGCCTCATCGCGTTGCTCTTCCTGCCTGAAACTCGAGGCAAGGCCCTCGTCGCCGTCCAGTAACGGCTTGTCTCCCATCACACTCAATCACGCGCTGCCTCGTCGTCACTGCGCACTGGTACACGGCGCAGATGAAGCGAGGCTTGCGCCGCACTGCCAACCAGTGGCGCTGCGATAGGATTGCGAGAGCAGAATGCGACCTTGGCCCGATGACAAGCGATCGAGGACGCAGTCGTGCTGTGAGGAGAGAGCGGGCGGCGATGCTGTTTACGTTGTTTCCGAGGACGTGCACCGGTTCCGGATTACGTTAAGTACGACCAAGGGGCTGGGTGATGGCGAGTGTGCTTGCGCTTTTACCGCCAGCGGTTGCAGCAGTTTTGCTGCTCCGTGGCCTACGACCGACACTGGCTGCGCTCATTGCGTATGCCGTTGGCCTTAGTGCATTACTCGTCTTTCCAACCTCACTTGCCACACTCCTCCAGGCCGAGCAACGGGCGGCTGTTACCGCAGCTGAGGTGTGCGCGATCATTCTTGGTGGGATCACACTGGATGAGCTTGCCCGCCATGCTGGCACAATGGCGGCAGTCGGCTCCTGGCTTCGCACGGTCACTCGCGATGTCCCTCATGCTGTCCTTCTCATTACGCTTGGCCTGACGCCGTTCTTCGAATCGATCACCGGTTTTGGTATTGGTGCGGTGATCGCATTATCACTGCTTGCCGCTGTCGGTGTCGCGGGGCCGAAACGTGCCATGCTCGCATTGCTAGGGTTAGTCGCTGTCCCGTGGGGTGCACTTGCCCCGGGAACATTGGTCGCGGCTCGGCTTGCCGGGGTGTCCTATCGCTGGCTTGGCACCCTCAGTGGGATGCTCTCGTTGCCGGTCTTCCTCGTTGCTGGTGCGGCGGCGCTCATGCTTGCAGTGGGACGCCACGCTGCTCTGGCACGCTGGCCCTTGCTGCTACGCGGAGCCCTTAGCCTTTGGATCGGGATCACCCTTGTCAACGCCGTGCTCGGCACACCGCTAGCTGGTATGCTCGGCAGTCTCCTTGCCATTGTCGCGCTGGTTGTCCCACTCCCACGTTCGGCCCGCTCTGTTGGTACGCCGCTCGTACTACGGGCGTTTGCTCCCTATCTTGCACTGGTTGGTCTCCTCCTGTTGGGACGTCTTGCTGCGTTGCTTCTCACTTCAGTCAGCACCAGAGTTGCAACTGTTATTGCTCACCCGGTTGCTGCGCTTACGCTCACCTGCGCTGGTTTCGCCATGCTCGAGCGGCGCGCTGGCCGTGAGCATGCAGGCTGGCCACGGGTGGTATGGCAGCGTTGGTTGCCGGTTGCTGTGACGACGCTCCTCTTTGTCTTGCTTGGTGGTGTGATGATTGCCTCAGGTATGACGGTTGCGCTTGCGCACCTTGTCAGTGCGCTCGGTCCAGCCTACGTCTTGACGGTTCCGTGGGTTGGCGGTGTGGGCGGATTTCTGACTGGCTCCAACACTGGTGCCAACGCCATGTTCGCTGCAGCACAGGCGCAGGCTGCAAGCGCTCTGGGCTATTCGCCGTTGCTTATGGTCGCTGGCCAGAACGTCGGCGCTGCTCTGCTGACGATGGCGTCACCGCCTCGGGTAAGCCTCGTGCTCTCTTTGCTCGATCCAGCTGACCGTGACCCGTTCATCAGTCGACTCGTGCTGCTGGTCGATGGACTCGCGTTGCTTGCACTGAGCCTGCTATTGGCCGCTGGAGCGCGAGCGTTTCCAGCTTGACGAGATATCCCTGCCCAGCGACAATCGAACGCACAGAGCAAGGAAGGACGGATGTCGATGGATACGCTGCGGGTTGCCGTCGTACAGATGAACTCCCAGTCTGACAAGGCAGCGAATGTGGCCACTGCCGAGCGTCTTATTGACCAGGCTGTTGCGGCCGGGGCACAGGTTGTGGCGCTTCCGGAGTGTGTTGATTTCCTCGGCCCACATGCGATGCAAGCCGACCTTGCCGAGCCGATCCCCGGCCCAACCACCGAATGCTTTGCTGCCAAAGCGCGTCAGCATGGTATCTACCTCCTCGGTGGCTCAATCCTCGAGCAGAGTCCGGTTCCCGGCAAGCATTACAACACGAGCGTCCTCTTTGGCCCCGACGGCGCAATCCTGGCCGTCTACCGCAAAATCCACTTGTTCGATGTTGACTTAACCGGCAATGTCAGCACGAGTGAGTCGGAGACCACGTTGCCGGGTGAGCAAATCGTCACAGCGCAGATCGCTGGGCATTCCGTTGGCTTGACGATCTGTTACGATCTCCGCTTCCCTGAACTCTACCGGCTGCTTGCTCTGGCTGGGGCCGAGCTCATCTTCGTCCCTGCTGCTTTCACACTGTACACCGGTAAAGATCACTGGCATGTACTCCTGCGGGCGCGGGCGATTGAGAACCAGTGCTACATCGCTGCTCCAGCTCAGATCGGCCCGCACGATGGTGGCCAGTGCTACGGCCATGCCGTGATTGTTGATCCATGGGGAACAGTGGTGGCAGAAGCGCCGAACCAACGCGAGGCGATTGCTGTTGCCACCATCGATTTTGCCTACCTCCAGCAGGTACGGCGTGAGCTGCCCGCGCTCGCCAACCGGCGTCCTGCTGCCTATCAAGGGCTGCTCGCGGCACTCCCGACACACTAGCCAGCTCTTGCGCTCGACACTGTCCCGTGTCACCATCCTGCTGAAAAGGCGGGGCCATGTGATGGAAAGGGATACGTGTGAGGAACGCGCAAACACAGGTTGTTGTCATTGGCGCCGGCGTGATCGGGGCGAGCATTGCCTATCATCTTGCTGAAGCAGGGGCTCTCGTTACAGTAGTTGAGGCGCTACCTGGGCCTGGACTTGGCACGAGCAGTGCTAGCTTTGCCTGGATCAATGCCAGTGCGAAATCTCCCTACGATTACTACGCGCTGAATGCTGCCGGCGTAGTCGAGCACAGGCGCTTAGCTGAGACGTTTGGAGAAGCACCCTGGCTCCACACTGGCGGAAATCTCGTCTGGCCTGACACGGAAGCCCTGCGTGCTTTCCGCGACCGTGTTAGCGAACTCGAACAGTGGGGCTATTGTGTGCAGTGGCTAAAACCGCAGGAAGCTGCTGAGCGTGAGCCAGCGCTGCGTGGCCTCGAGGCGGCTCCCGGCCTGGCCTTCTACCCCGAAGAAGCCTGGGTCGATGTGCCACTGCTCGTCCATGCTCTCCTTGAACGCGCGCAGGCATGTGGTGCGCGCCTTCACTGCGGTGACCCCGTGAAGCAGATTCAGCAGAAGCAAGGTCAGGTGGTCGGGGTGGTGACGGCCAGCGGGATTACCTTCCCTGCCCTTGCCGTGGTAAACGCGGCTGGGCCGGCAGCTGCCCAAGTTGCCGAGCTAGCTGGACTGCCATTACCACTGCAGCGCGAGCCTGGCCTCGTCGTGCGTGTCGCCGCGCCCGAGTGCCAGCTGCGCCACGTCGTGCATACGCCGATTGTCAATGTGCGTCCCGATGGCTCGGGCTTCCTCCTGGTGCACCATGAGTCGATCGACGATGAGCTTGGCGAGGCTCGTATTGTCAGTCCAGACGACCCACGGTGTGCTGCCCTGCTGAGCCGCGCTCGTGACGTGCTGGCTGGTCTCGAGGAGGCTCGCGTGGTCGCAGCCCGCGTCGGCGTCCGGCCAATTCCGAGTGATGGTCGGACCTGTGCTGGAGCTGTTACTGCTCTACCTGGCTACTACGAGGCAGTTACCCATAGCGGCGTCACACTCGGCCCGCTCATCGGCCGCTTGTTGGCACGTGAAATCCTGTCTGGTGAACGTGATCCGCTCCTTGCGCCCTTCAGCCCTGACCGCTTTCCGCGCTAGCGAGCGCTTGCGTCCGAGCGACGATGTAGCCGATGCTGAAAGGTCGATGCACAATCTCTCGTGCGCGACTGGCCAGAATCGGGTCGACGGCGACGGTTGGCCGTGCTAAAAGCAGCAGTGCGGCCGACGGAACCAGTCGTACGAGCTGGTGCGCAGCTAGCAGGTCGTCGGCGTGTAGAGTGCCGACGTCAAGCACAATCACGCGTGGAACGTCGCCGACTGTGAGCTCCCAGCGTACTGCATCCCGTGCTGACTCGGTGGGATGGACCTGGAAGCCCGCCTCAGCGAGCGCGGCGTTCAAATAGGCTCGGGTTGGCCACTCCGGTTCGACGAGCAGCACAAGCGGTCGATTTGCTTCATCAGTGGTGCTCATCGGTCGATTCACTTGTCTGTAGCGGGCCAAAGAGCAGGCCGCCTTTGAATGTCCGGAACAGGTAGGCAAGCGACGGCAGCAGGATGACAGCTCCAGCAGCAAGCCCGATCAGCAGGAGGCGCAAGGTGATTGCGGGTGCAGCCGCTTGCTGGATTGTCAGCTGTCCAGCGATCAGGTAGGGGTACATTGCCAATCCCCATCCCAGTAGGATCAGTGCAATCTGCCCTGCTGCCAGGATTCGTGCAAGTGGGTACCAGCGCTGCCACAGCGCGACAATGGCCCCGATGGCCATTGCACCCGTTAGGACGTGCAGCGGTAGCGACCACCAGCGGTGGAGTAAGCCGTTGCGGATCGTCGGGGCGGCTGCGCCTGCCAAGAGGAGGACGGTAGCCGCCATGATGCCGACTGCAACCGCTGCCCCAAGTGCTCGTCGTCGGAAGTCTTCGCGGAGGGCTGGATCCGTCGTGTCAAGCGTCAAGTAGACAGCTGCAAGGAACGCGAACTGGGCCAGCGCAAAGAAGCCGACAGCGAAGGCAAATGGCTGGAGCCAGCTGAAGAAGCCGCTTACAACTATGCCGTTCTCCAGCCGAATAGCCGACGTCGAGATAGTTCCAATCACGATACCGAGCAACACCGGCGCGATTGTGCTGCTGACTGCAAACACTCGTCCCCAACGCCTCTGGGTACGGTCGTCATCAGCAGCATAGGCCCGTAAGACGAACGATACTCCACGCAAGACGATTCCCACCAGCAGCACATGCAGCGGGATCGAAAGTGCAGTCATAATCGCAGCAAATGCTGGCGGGAAGGCAGTGAAGAGGATGACAACCACGAGAATGAGCCAGACATGGTTCGCTTCCCAGATCGGGCCAATGGCATGAGCAATTGTCTCGCGTTGAGCCTGGGCTCGTGGCCCACTCGCCAGCAGATCCCAGACTCCTCCGCCAAAGTCGGCACCGCCTAGCAGCGCATAGGCGATGAGGGCAATGAGCGCGATGGCCGCAATGATGTCAGGGAGACCCAGCACCATTCTCAGTCTCCTTCCGTGGCAACGGCTGGTGTCTGCCCGGGCAACGGCGGTATGTCGGGTCGCTGGACAACCTGTCGCCAGAAGACGACGGCAACGACAATCGCGAGTAAGAAGTAGAGTAGCGTGAAGAGCGCGAAGGGTACTGTTAACCCCGTCATTGGTGTCACGGCGTCTTTTGTCCGCATCACACCGTAGATGATCCACGGTTGGCGGCCGACTTCTGTCACGAACCAGCCCGTTTCGATTCCGAGGAATCCAAGTGGTGCGGCAATGATCAGTAGCCGCAGAAACCAGCGTGAGGCTGGCAATGCCCGTCGGCGCACGTACGACCACGTGGCCCATAGGCCAAGCAGGAAGAGAAAGACACCGATGCCGACCATGATTTGGAATGCAAGGTGAGGGATGATCGGGTTCGGGCGATCGGACGGCGGAAATGCGTTTAGCCCCTTGACTTCGGCATTCGGGTTGTGGGCGGCGAGCAAGCTCAGCCCGCAGGGAATCTCAAGGGCGAAGCGGGTTGTGCCTTCGCTTGGGATGGGGATACCGCCAATGCGCAGCGGGGCGCAGCGTTGGGTCTCAAACTCACCCTCCATGGCCGCGAGCTTCGCTGGCTGAAGCCGGTAGACCTGACGCCCAGCGTAGTCGCCGCTTATTGGCATGATCAGTGCAGCAATGACTCCAACGCTCAGCGCGATACCCAAAGCTGCACGATGGAACCGGTCAGTGGGACGTCGCAAAAGCATCAGCGCGTGCAACCCGGCGACCCCAAAGCCGGTTGCCAGAAATGCGGCGATAGTCATATGCAAAGCTTCATGGGGCCAGGCTGGGTTGAACATTGCTGCGATCGGGTTAATATCAACCGGCTGACCGTTCTCAAGGCGGAAGCCAGTCGGTGTGTTCATCCACGAGTTAGCCATAATTACGAATAGCCCTGAGAACACGCCGCTAAGTCCGACGAGGATGCCCGCAAGGAGATGCATGCGTGGCGGCACGCGTTCCCAACCGTAGAGGTAAATCCCGAGAAAGATAGCCTCGGTGAAGAAGGCGAACCCCTCGAGCGAGAACGGCATGCCGATAATGCCGCCTGCATAGCGCATGAAGGTCGGCCAGAGCAAGCCGAGTTCAAACGAGAGCACGGTGCCGGAGACGGCTCCAACAGCGAAGAAAATCGCAGTGCCCCGCGCCCAACGGCGGGCAAGCGAAAGGTACAGCCGGTCGCCGCGCCGTAGCCAGAGATACTCAGCGATTGCCATCAGCCAGGGCATCGCAATACCGATTGCAGCGAAGATGATATGGAATGCGAGTGATAAGGCCATGGTCGAACGGGCGGCAAGGAGATCACTCATCGGTTAGCCCCCTGTCAGTCGACCGCTTTGCGGCTCTTGCCGCAATCTCCGCTGTAAGCGTAGGCCAACCAGCGTTGCACTCCTGTCGGGAAACGTCCAGCGATAACCGTCAGGAAATCTTTGGCGATTTAAGGGATTTCCGCTAGTAGAGCTGTCACACTGCCAAGGATACGCCATGCGTGATACTCACGTAGCGGGCTAGCGGGTTCAGTTCGCGAGTGCCACAGCTCGCTCAGCGAATGCGTTGCAAAAAGCGAGTGCAAACACTCCTGCTGGCATGGCTGAATGGCCAAAGGGAACAGGAGCGGAGACATTAGGTGATTGGGCGTTCCTCAGGTGTTGCCTCAGTGACAAGGTGTCGCACCGTTGGTGCTGTGCGAATCGCTTCAATCGCGGCAATCAACCGATCGATCTGCTCCGCTGGCAAAACACGCCCCGCACAGTCGCGGAACTTCGTTAGCAGCATCTCGCGGCTGAACGGGCGCTGTGGATGTCCACGAGCTGAGGATGCCGTCGTTTCAAGAGTCCTGCCGTCGTGCAGTGTTACGCGGACCCGGGTAGTCATCTGGTGGAAGCCGCTAGCCTCGACAGCGGGATCGATGGCAACAGTGATCCGCTCCAGCACTGTCGCTATATCTGGTTGGTGTACTCGCTCTTCGCTATACTGGGCCAGTCCACTCGCGCGGTCAAGCAGGGCGATAGCAATCGCATATGGCAAGCTGAACTTGGCCTCGAGCGCTGTCTGGGGGCGAGGGTGCAGGAGGGCGCTGGTCATGTAACGGCTTACGCCCACGTCGATGCGCACAACCTGCTCTGGCCGTAGGTCGTATTTGTGGACGAGGTCAAGCATTGCATCAAGCGCTGGATGTGTGAGCGAGCCGGAGGGCGCGAGCTTCAGGGCAATCCCTGGGCGTGCGAACGTCCAAGGGTTGCCAAGCCGCTCGTGCACAGCCGCTGGGTCGTATCCATCGGCGTAGGCGTGGAAGAAGCCGCGTTCGGCTTCGAGAATATTCGGCGCAGCGGTATAGCCCCGCGCTGCAAGAAGTGCCGCGGTGACGCCATTTTCGGCAGCACGCCCAGCGTGCCAGGGCTTGGTCATGGTTCCGAACTGTTCACGTAGTCCCCCAGCCATGGCCGCGGCCAAAGAGAGTGCTCGGGCGATGACGTCTGGTGCTGCCCAGAGTAACTTCGCCGCAGCCACCGCTGCCCCAAGACAGCCGACCACGCCGGTCGTATGAAAGCCAGCCGCATAGAGTCGTGGGTTGGCTGCCTCAGCCAGCTTGCACGCGACCTCGACACCAGCCAAATAGGCCGTCAGGAAGGCCTCGCCGCTTGCCCCTGTGTGCTCGGCCATGGCTAACGCGGCTGGGTAGACTGGCGCCGAGGGATGCATTAAGAGCCCTGAAACGCGGTCTGGACGTTCAGCCAGCTGCGTATCGTCATAGTCCAGCGCGTGGGCTGCGGCGCCGTTGAGCCGGGCTGCGAGCGCCAGTGGCAACCGCAAGCGTGTGCCAAGTACGCTCGCCTGCGCAGCGCCACCCTGCAGCTGAGCATCAGCCTGCAGAATGAGGCTAAGCGGCTCGGTCGCGCCAGCCAGCGTTACCCCAACGGTGTCGAGTAAGTGGCGGATGCCAAGTTCCTGAACCTGTTCAGGGATAGCATCAAGCCGGAGTTCTGCCACCCACGTAGCGACGGCTGCTGTCAATCCACCGCCATGGATGTCCACCGTGTGTCTCCTAGTGGAATAGCGAGGCCAGACCGACAAAGAGGCTACCGATAATAAAAATGGTGAACACTTCTGCCAGCGTAGCCACGACAGCCGTCCCGAGTGCCCGCAGCGTGGTGAAGTCGAGCGCTTGCCGAATCGCGACGATGGTCGCAAGCAGCACCCAGATTGCCGTTATGAGCGCGACAAAGAGATCGAGCCCCGGCACGGGAATGATGCCGAGAATGTTGAGAATAGCCGGAGCGTGAGCAAAGCCAGTCGTGCGAAGAAGCTGGCCCCATGTCGCCTCGGTCTGTGGGGTAGCGAAGAGCTTGACGCCAATGAGATAGGTAAAAGCAGCAAACACTGCCCAACCGATGACTCCGCCGACGACTCCACTGACTAAGCCAACGATGCCGTTACGTCCAACGTTGCTCACCCCTTCAGCCAGAGCCGCGAGCACGACGATCGTCAGTGCTGCAGTTGTCGCGTCAGTGTCGTGCTCGACGGCTTCATATGCGTTCGGGTCGAGCTTCGCTGCGCCAATTGCTCGTTCAATAAGCGATCCCTGCATCATCGTTGTTCTCCTTCTCTTGTACTTGACTGCACGTACGGAGCGAAGAACATGTGCCTATCTCTCCAGGAGTAAGTCGTTGGAAGTGTCGATGGTCGTCGCTGCCCTGTCAAGGGACAACATAAACAAGAGATGAACGGGACAGTCGCCTGTCATCACTGGCAGCGGCGCGATTGAGCGACCAGATGCCCATCGGCTGTCCCCACCACGACGGTTCCGGTTGTTTCGTCTAGAACAAGCGCCGTCGGCTGAAGGCCGTACCTTGTGGGGTCAACTGCGTTGTTATGGTTCCAGTGGGAACATGCGAAGACGGTAGCATCTGACGCAGGACTTCAGTGAGTCCTGGATAAGGAAGGGGACGGCGCACGAGCAGCCGCGGGCGTAGAATTATCATCGGTAAGGAGAAAGTGAGGTTGCCGATGCCTCATGGTGAATACAAGACGCCTGGCGGCAAGCTGGTCGTCGTCGACTTTGACTTGCACGATGGCCGGTTAACGCACGTCGTCGTCAGTGGTGATTTCTTCCTTGAACCTGAAGATGCGATCGATCAGATTGCGCAGGCGCTTGAAGGTCTGCCCGCTGCGGAGATGGATGAGGATGCCATCGCGGCTCGTGTGCGCCAAGCCTTGCCGCCCGATGCCGCCCTCATTGGCTTTTCACCGGAAGCTGTGGCCCGTGCTGTAAGGAGAGCGTTCGCATGAGCACCCCAACCAGTAAGCCCGCCATCATCCGTGAAGAGACGCCTGAGGAGCGCCAGCGCTGGCGACGCTACCGCTGGCAGCTTCTCATCGGCCCAGCCTTTGATCCGCCGATGCAGATGGCGTTAGACGAAGTTCTGACCCGCCGTGTTGGCCAGGGGCGTCGTCCGCCGACGCTGCGGTTCTGGGAATGGAGTGCGCCGGCTGTCGTCCTTGGGCGCTTTCAATCGCTGCGCAATGAAGTGAACCTTGACCTGGCCCGTCAGTATGGCATCACCGTCGTACGCCGGATTACGGGTGGCGGTGCGATGCTGACCGAGCCTGGCCGAGTTATCACGTATTCCATTTACACGTTGCCAGAGCATGTCGAAGGCCTGTCTTTTGTTGATTCCTATGCCTACCTCGATAACTGGGTCATCGCTGGCCTGCGAGCGCTCGGCATCGACGCCTGGTACGAGCCGATCAATGACATTACCTCAGCGGCTGGCAAGATTGGCGGCGCAGCCCAGGCTCGCCGTTTCGGAGCAGTCCTCCACCATGTGACGATGGCCTATGATGTCAGCCCGCAGAAAGTCGCCGAAGTCTTGCGTATTGGTCAGGAGAAGCTCAGCGATAAGGGCATTCCAAGCGCAGCAAAGCGCGTCGCACCGCTCCGGCAACAGACCCATCTGCCGCGTGAGGTGATCATCGACCATCTCGTCGCGGTCTTCCGCGAACGGTACGGCCTTGAGCCCGGCGAACTGCTGCCCGATGAAATTGCCGAAGCCGAAGAGCTCGTGCGCACGAAGTTCGGCACCGAAGCGTGGACGGCGGCACTACCGTAGCAACTGGTGACTTCACGTTGAGCACGGTGGCTGCGCGCGGTGCTGCATAAGAGAGCAGGCGGGGTGGCTGGAGGGCTTGCCGATCGGCAAGCGAGCATGCTACGGTTAGCAATGAATGGGAGGCGGATGCGGATGTCTCCCGTATTCGCTTGTTGGCTTGCAAAGGCGATGACGGAACCAGTGCCTGCCATGTCATGCCAGAAGCGAGCCTGGGATGGTGGAAGCCAGGTGCCTCTGATGTGGCAGGAGATCGTTCCTGAGCCGCTGCCCGAACCTCCGGCAAGGGAGTAGTAGGCGCAGTCGGGAGCCGCCCGTTATTGCGGCAGGGCCATAGCACCACGAGCATCGATGTGGCCCGTGCTCTGGCCTACTGAGCGGGTCTGCAACGTCGCAGGCCAAGCGAGGTGGTACCGCGGGTAACCCCGTCCTCGATTGAGGACGGGATTTTTGTTCAGGTGCTGTCATCAGCATCATCAGCGAGGAACCGGGAGGTGTTGCCAGCGATGTTCAAGCCGGTGCCGACCAAAGACGTCGATTTCCCCGCAATGGAGCGAGAACTGCTCCGTTGGTGGTATGAGGATGGTATTGTCCAGCAGTACCTGCGTAAGAATGCGCAGAGCCCGAAGCGCTGGTCGTTCCTCGACGGTCCAATCACGGCCAATAACCCGATGGGTGTGCACCATGCCTGGGGGCGTACCTACAAGGACTTCTACCAGCGCTTCTACACGATGCTTGGCTATCGCCAGCGCTATCAGAACGGCTTTGACTGCCAGGGGTTGTGGGTCGAGGTCGAAGTCGAGCGTGAGCTTGGCTTCCGCTCCAAGCGTGAGATTGAAGCCTACGGCATTGATCGCTTCGTCGAGAAGTGTAAGGAGCGTGTCTTCAAGTACGCCGCTATCCAGACCGAGCAATCCAAGCGCCTCGGCTACTTCATGGACTGGGACAACTCCTACTATACGCTCTCGGACGAAAACAACTACATGATCTGGCACTTTCTCAAAGTTTGTCACCAGAACGGCTGGATCTATCATGGCTACGACGTCATGCCCTGGTGCCCGCGTTGTGCTACCGGCCTTTCAGAAATGGAAGTGGCTGAGGGCTACAAAGACATCACGCACTTGAGTCTCATCGTCCGTTTCCCGCTGGTGGACCGGCCAGGCGAGTCGCTGCTGGTATGGACGACGACGCCGTGGACACTCGCAGCCAACGTTGCGGCAGCCGTTCACCCTGACCTGCCGTACGTCCGTGTCCGCCGTGGTGATGAGGTGCTGATCCTCGCTAAGGATGCCTATGCGCGCCTCTTCCACGGGCAAGGTGAGGTGCTTGAAGAACTGCCAGGACAGGCGCTGATCGGTCTGCGCTATCACGGCCCCTTCGACGAGTTGCCGGCGCAACAGGGCGTTGAGCACCGGGTGATTCCCTGGGATGCTGTCGATCCGGCCGAAGGAACGGGCATTGTCCATATCGCGCCGGGTGCTGGCCGCGAAGACTATCAGCTTGGTAAGGAGCACGGCCTTGCTACCCTCGCCCCGATTGATGAAGAAGGCGTCTATGTCGATGGCTATGGCTGGCTCACTGGCCGCTCGGCGCAAGAGGTAGCTGAGCTGATCGCACGCGACCTCGAAGCCAAGGGGCGGCTCGAACGGGCTGAGCGGTATACCCACCGTTATCCCACGTGCTGGCGCTGTGGCACGGAGCTGCTCTTCCGGCTTGTCGATGAGTGGTTCATCGCCGTTGACCCCTGGCGTGAGCGTGTTATGGAAGCCGCGAAGACCGTGCGCTGGATTCCCGACTTCGGCCTCGAGCGTGAGCTGGACTGGCTCCGCAACATGGATGACTGGATGATTTCTAAGAAGCGCTATTGGGGCCTTGCGTTGCCGATTTGGCAGTGTCCGGAGTGTGGCTGGTTCGATGTGATCGGCAGTGAAGTCGAGCTTGAGCAGCGCGCGATTGCCGGCTGGGATGAATTCAAGGGGCACTCGCCGCATCGACCCTGGGTTGACAAGGTCAAGATTCGTTGCGAGCGCTGTGGTGGTGTCGCAAGCCGCATTCCAGATGTCGGCAATCCCTGGCTCGATGCTGGCATCGTGCCCTTCTCGACGCTGAACTATCGACACGATCGGGCCTACTGGCAGGAATGGTTCCCCGCCGATTTCATTACCGAATCCTTCCCGGGACAGTTCCGCAACTGGTTCTACTCGTTGCTCGCTCAGAGCACCGTGCTGGTGAACCAGGCGCCAATGAAGACCTGTCTTGGCTTCGCCCTCCTCCGTGACGAGAAGGGCGAAGAGATGCACAAGAGTAAGGGGAACGCGATCTGGTTCGACGAAGCTGCCGAGCGCGCCGGCGTCGATGTCATGCGCTGGCTCTACCTGCGACAAAATCCGGCTCAGAACCTTAACTTCGGCTGGCGCCTCCTCGACGAAGTGCGTCGCCAGTTCATCTTGCCACTCTGGAACTCCTACGCCTTCTTCGCCAACTATGCCCGACTCGACGGCTTTAACCCTGCGCTGGCGCCGCAGGTGCCGGTGAGCGCACGCCCGCTGCTTGACCGCTGGATTCTCTCCCGCTTGCAAGACGTTATTGCCACCGTCCGCGAACGGATTGCTGACTACGATGCCGCAACTGCTGCCCGTGTCTTGCAGGAATTCGTCGTTGATGAGCTTTCTGGCTGGTACATTCGGCGAAATCGCCGTCGCTTCTGGAAGAGCGAGCATGACGAAGACAAGGTGGCTGCCTACCAGACGCTCTATACTGTCCTTGTGACATTGACAAAACTGCTTGCGCCGTTCATCCCCTTCTTAGCTGAGACGATGTACCAGAACCTCGTGCGCAGCGTTGATCCCTCAGCTCCGGTTTCGGTGCATCTCACCGATTATCCTGAGGCCGATTCTGCGCTGCGTGACCCTGCCCTCGATGACGCGATGGCGTGGTTGCTCCGGGCGGTTGAGCTGGGTCGCGCGGCCCGGAGCAAGGCCAATGTCAAGGTCCGCCAGCCGCTGCCGCGCGTCGTCGTTGCTACCCGCAGTGCACAGGCACGTGCGGCGATCGAGTTGCTGCAAGATCAGTTGCTCGACGAGCTGAATGTGAAAGCGCTCGAACTGAGCGATCGGCCTGAAGACTACCAGACCTATCGCATCCGCCTCAATCTGCCAGTCCTTGGTCCGAAGCTTGGCCCGCTTGTTCCCAAGGTGCAGGCTGCAATTGCGCAACGCGATCCCGCTGAAATCGCTTACCTGGCTCGAACAAGTCGGCCAATTACACTATTGGTCGATGGTGACGAGGTGACGCTTGCTCCCGACGAAGTGCTGGTCGATGTACTCGACCGCGACGGCTTTGCCGCCTTTGCCGATCGTGACCTGCTCGTCGCTGTCGATTTGACTGTTACGCCAGAGTTGCGGCTTGAGGGGCTGGCACGCGACATCGTTCGCCACGTGCAAGAGGCTCGTAAGCAAGCTGGGCTTGAGGTGAGCGATACCATCGTCCTGACATACCAGGCCGAAGGCGAGTTAGCTGAGGCGTTCGCTCGGTTCAGCGACTATATTAAGGCTGAGACGCTCGCTGAGCAGGTCGAGGCGGGCTCACTGCCTGATGCAACGTACGTTACGACCGTGATGATTGATAAGCAGCCCCTGACGATCAGCTTGCGCCGGGTCGGTCGGCTGGCTAAAGCTGTGGCTGATCCAGAGGGCTGAGAAGGGTTCCGGTTTGGGCGGGCAGCGTGACCAGCTCGCGATGACGAACATGGGCGGCCCGAGCACTGTTGATCTTGCGGCGCTTGAGGCCGCCCTTGCGCCACTGGCTCCGTTGCAACCGGTTACGCTTCGTTTGCCGCGCACTGGGCGGGTTATTCGTCTCTTACGCCCAATGGACATTGACCGGCTACTCGACGCGGCTGAAACAGACCCTGAGGAGCAATTGCCCTATTGGGCTGAGCTTTGGCCGAGCGGTATTGCACTCGCTGACGCTGTTTTGCTGAATCCCGAGCGTGTGTGTGGACAGCGGGTTCTTGAGCTTGGATGCGGACTTGGCGTCACCGCTGCTGCAACGCTGCTGGTCGGAGCCGACCTCGTTGTCACTGACTACGCAGCTGAAGCCCTTGCCCTAACGCGCTACACCTGTGCGGTCAATGCCAAGCGACTTCCGGCCTGTTTTCAACTCAACTGGCGTCATCCTCCAGCATCGTTCTTTGCATTCATTGGTGAAGGCTTTCCAGTGGTTCTCGCCGCTGATGTGCTCTATGAAGCGCGCGATGTTGTCCCACTCCTCGCCCTCGTCGAGCGACTTGTCCTGCCTGGCGGGTTACTCTGGCTGGCCGAGCCAGGCCGGACAACTGCTGCGGCCTTCGTTGCGGAACTACACAATCGCGGCTGGAATGATGCAGTTGAGATGTGGGACGGGCCGTGGCCTGATGCTGGGGATGCCCACGTGACGGTCGCAGTGCACGCCCTACGGCGCCCCGTGGCTTCGCGCTAAAGCATCGGGTGGACATGGCGTATGACAAGATCGCTACCCTGCTGTGCTCCCGTGCTGCTGCAGTCTCGTTCTCTCGTCAAGCGTCGTGACCCCTGGTAGATTGCTCTATCCCGTGTTACGCTGAGCACTGACGGCATAGTGGAGTAGCGGGCGATGCCCTTTGGCCCGGTAGCTCTCTTCGGCTCAGGCGAGACATCGCGCGCTGGGCGCCAAGTTCACGAGCGGCTCTTCCAACGCTTACCGCAGCCCGTTCGCGTCGCTATTCTCGAAACCCCCGCTGGTTTTCAACCAAATGCCGGTCTTGTCGCTGCGAAGATTCGCGATTTTCTTGTCGAGCACTTGCAGAACTACCATCCTGTCGTGCGCTTTGTGCCTGCGCGCAGGCGTGATGGTGTCTACAACCCAGATGCGCCGCTCGTTGTCGAGCCGATCGACTGGGCCGATTACCTGTTTGCTGGTCCAGGGAGCCCAACCTATATGATCCGCTGCTTGACTGGAACGCAAACTCTCGCCCGGCTCCGCGAACGCTGGGCTGCTGGTGCAACACTCGCATTTGCCAGTGCCGCAGCGATTGCCGTTGGTCGCTATGCTTTGCCAGTCTACGAAATCTACAAGGTGGGTGCTGATCTGTACTGGGCTGATGGCCTGGATATCCTCGGTGCCCTTGGTCTGCGCCTCGCCATCATGCCGCATTGGAACAACCGCGAGGGAGGAGCGGAACTCGATACCAGTCACTGCTTTATGGGGGTTGAGCGCTTCCGCTACCTCCGCCGTATGTTGCCCCCAGATACAGTCATTCTCGGTATTGATGAACAGACAGCCTGCATCCTCGATCCGCAGAGCGGCCAGGTCACCGTCCACGGGCTTGGTCAGGTAACACTGCTGACGCAGGATAGCGAACGGACAATTCCGCACGGCCAAGCGTTTCCCCTCGCATGGTTACGTGCTGATCCCGTGCTGCCGTAGCAGTTGTCAAACGCAGTACACTCAAATGGTAGGAAAGGGGGCAGGAATGCGTGCTCGCCGGGCGTTGGCGTGGATAGCGCAGCGACTGCTCCATTTGCCACCCCCCTCCCTCAATGGTGAACTCGCGCTGCCTGGCCTCATTGCTCCTGTGATCATTCGCCGCGATCGGTGGGGCATTCCCCACATAACCGCGCAGAATGATCACGACGCCTGGTTCGCGTTCGGCTTCTGTCAGGGACAAGATCGCGCGTTTCAGCTTGAGTGTGTGCGGCGGATTGTGCATGGCCGCCTCGCTGAGATCGTTGGTCCGCGGGCCTTACCGATTGATCGCATTGCTCGACG
>ERZ795042.932-NODE-932-length-20835-cov-110.267084_pt1 | contig 20835 bp, 22 predicted proteins | sample MGYA00375126_ERZ795042 | MGnify/ENA primary metagenome ERZ795042 (study PRJEB30171, sample SAMN05518105) | compost metagenome | isolation source: Feedstock adapted compost from Newby Island compost facility, Milpitas, CA | place: USA:Newby Island compost...
CGACGTCGAGCCTGTCGGGAACAGGCGAAGGCGCCGACAGCATGAGACTCCGACCGGTGGGTCACGTGGTGCTCCCGGCGTATACGCGCCACGAAGGAACACCGGCCGAGAAGGTCGCCTAACCGACCCTGTGCGCCTTCTTTCCGGACGGTCGCATCCGCGGCCGTCCTTATCTTTTCTCAGCGAGCCCGAACGGGCTAAACGGGATCGCTACATGAAGGGTCGTACCGACCAGTTCATCACCCTCTGACCGTATAAATGCGCGTTGCAGCTGCTGCATTCGCCCTGATGCTGCCGGTATTGACCGCGGCGCAAGACATCAATCCGTTCAAGCCTCCCGCCAGGGGTACGGATCGGGCAGCGAACGGCATCTTCACGCCGCGTGCGGTGCCCCCTTCACCCTTGCCATTGCCGCCTCCTCCGCCTGTGCAGGACGTCGTGGAGGAACCTGTCGGCTCATCCAGGCCTGCGGAGGGTTCAAAGTCACTCGCGACCGAGAGGGGACTGCGTACGTGTCCGATCGCTGTGACGCCAGGTGCTCCGACAATCGGAGCAGAAGGCGGGGATCTCGTCCTGCGCGTGAAGGACGGGGTACGTTCGAGGGGCTGCATCGCCGGCATCGAATCCCGCGAGAGCTGGCTGAAGATCCGCTACTTCAACGGTCAGGATCTCGCGCTTCAGGTTGAACCCAACACAGGACCCGAGCCGCGTCGCGGCGAACTGGTCTTCGCCAACGCCACGGATTCCCTGGTGGTTCGAGTCGAGCAGGCTGCCCGATGAAGGTCGTCAATCTCTTCGCAGGCCCGGGTACGGGAAAGAGCACGACCGGTGCGGTCCTGTACGGCATGCTCTCCATGGCCGGTTACACGGCCGAATACGTGCCGGAATTCGCCAAGGTGCTCACCTGGCAGCGGCACACAACGGCACTCAAGGATCAGCTGTACCTCTTCGCCAAGCAGGATCATCGGCTCGAGGTGCTGCGGGATCAGCCGCTCGACTTCGTGATCATGGATGGCCCGCTGCCCAACGCCGCCCTCTACGTGCCGCCGGGCTACTTCAGCCATTTCGAGCCGCTCGTGATGGAAGTGTTCAACTCGTACGAGAACGTGAACTTCTTCCTTGAGCGTAATCGCTCACGCAAATACCCGACTGCCGGTCGCAACGAGACGGCTGATGAGGCCGAGACGCTCTGCCGCCGGACGCTCGAGCTGCTGGATCGGTATAAGGTTCCCTATACGCGAGTGCCGGTTGGCAAGAACACCGCCGAGACGATCTTCAGAGCCCTTACCGGGCAGGCTGCTCCGCTCCGTTCGGGTTGAAAAAGAGCTCGTTCGTCTGCGAAGGAGGAGACATCTTGGGTCCCTCCGTTTCGCTCTTGTGTGGCAGAGTCGGCTTCGCCGGGATGTTCTCGAGCAGGTACTTAGTAAGCTCTGCCGCCCCCACTCCCCGCTCTTCAGCCAGCCGCGCAAGCCGCGCCCAACGTACCGGCGCGAAGGCCTGCACGCGCTCGTGATCGAGCGCCGCCGGCGTGGCCTCACCCGGCGTCGTGAGCGTGATGAACGTCTCCTCCTTCACGACGATCGGCGCCTCCTCGCCGACCCAGTGCATGTTGGGGAGCTCGTGCGGGTTGAACGCAAGCGAGCGGATCGGAGAGGAGGTGATCTCGAGCACCGCGCGAAACTTCTCGAACGTGAGCCCGAAGTAGGTGCGGGCGTTCAGCGAGAGGAATGGATCCCGCTCTGGGAGGAGGTATGTCACTTCGCACCGCCCGAAGCACAGCAGAATGAGCCTGAGCGGCTCGTACGTTGACGCACGATCACCGAAGGCGGGCTCGCGCAGACACCAATGGTGGATAATGTCCGACCGAGGATGTGCCTGCTGGTAGTCGATGCCGAGAACCTTGATGACCTCGAGCTGTCGTTCAAAGGGCAGGCGCTCGTCCTTGTCCTTGGCCGTGCCGTTGAGCCATGCCTGCAGCGCACCGTAGCTGATGCCGGTGACATCGGCGATCTGCTTGAGGCTGACCGAGCGCAGCGTAAGGAGCGCGTTGACGATCTTGGTGTTGACGTACATGGGGAATCTCGCATTCAGACCGAGAGCGCAAGTCCGAGCGCTCCCAGCACGAAAAACAGCACGAACAAGATGAAGGACTGCGACAGCGGGACTCGCCACGGCTCCTGAGCCCGGGCGGCCAGGCGCTGCGCACCGAGAAGCCCGCAGGCCACAGAGGCACAGATCAGCCCGCCGGCGACCGCGCGGGCGTTCGCAATGGCGAACACCGTACTGAGTGACGGCAACGGAAGCCGGCTTTGCACGAACGCGACCAGCAGGAGAATGATCGCAAGCCCGAGATACACGGCTGTCGGGCGGGTCAGATCGAGAGTGGCTTGCTTCATGGCTCGAGTCTCAGAACGGTTCCGTTGTCGAAAGTGACCGTCGAATCCGTCACGGAGGTCACGCGCCCCACGTTCGGCAGGATGTCTCCAGTCTTGATCGCTACGGTGCGAGTGTCGCCAACGCGCACCCACGCGCGGCCGCCCGCTACGGCCGACAGTGAGAGTGGAGCTGCGGATGCAAGCGGGCGCGCTGGCGTGCTGGGAGCCAAGGGGACAGAGAAGATCGGCTCTTCGGATGGCGCATTGTTCGCGAAGACCTCCTTCGCGCGCGCATTCGACGGCACGACAGGCTCGATCGCGGCCGGCTTCGTCGTCGTGCCTGACTGTCTGCGGCTGGCTGCCTTCGTTGGCGGAGAGCGCTCTGTGCGAGCCGTCTGCGTTGTGTCCGCCGCGGATGGTTTGGCCGAAGTAGCGCGCGCTGTAGCAGGCGACGCGCTCGATCCGGTAGCGGCTTTCGCGGTCGCCGGTGCGGTCGCCGAGGAGTTTGCCGCAGACGGCGCCCCGGTAGCCTCGACATTGGCTGCGGCGCTGGCAACCCGCGGTGCCGTAGGAAATGCTCCCACCGCTGCCATCTGAGATTCCGGCATCGACGCATCGGCCGCAGGTGCATCCGCATCGGGGAGATTCGCAGAATACCCATCGAAAGTGAACGCTTCCGCGGAGCGTCCGGCGGCGGCGAGCGTCTCAGCGAAAGGTGCGGTGTCATAAGCCGCGTCGATGGGAAGCGACTGCGGGGCCGCCGAGGCGGCTGGTATCGATGTCGGATTCGGCCCCCAGGCCGGTGGCAGATACAGATTCGTGAGTGCCGCGACCCCGAAGGTCAGAACGGCTCCGGCCAATAGGGCAGACGGTGCGTGCATTTCGTGTGGTCCTTGCTCGCGAAGCGCACTGTGTAGCAGGGGCGTTTATCCGGAGCCGGTCGAGCTCCGGCGGAAATAAACGAATCCTGCTAGACGGCTCTCGAGAGTCGTGCGCGTCCAGCACGCCATACAGCCATGCCCGCTATCCGCCTTAGTCAGCTCGTGAAAGTCCTGCTGCCCCTCGCGGCCGTGGGCCTCACCGGGTGCGGGACCGGTTGCGCCTATTCGGCGCCTCCGAGCAATCAAGCGCTGACGGAAGCCATGACGACCACCGCTGTGTCGGCTCAAGTCGTACCGGATCCAGGGGCCTTGCGCGCAGCGGAGCCGGTACGTGAAGCGGAAGAGGTGGTGCGCGATCCGCTGTTTGCAATCACTCGGCTTTATGCGGCAACGAGTGCTGGCCTTGAGGGCATCATGTTCACGGGGCACGTCGAGGTCATCGGTATCCGGAGCGAATGCCATGGAATGACGCCCATCCGGTGGTCGAAAAGTCGACAGGTACGTGGTCGACGGTCTTACGATGACGAGCCTTCCGTTGCAGTTGTCGACGAGCTGATGTGCCTTCCCGTCTCTCCGACCAATCCTCCGCTCGAACTCATTGGCGCTCGTGTGCCGATCGCTCGGGTGAAACTGCCGGAGTTTCTCAACGGGGAGGAATTCTCGAGCCCGGATCCGGACGATCTGCAGGGGGCGGCGGCCAGCCTCTACCTGCCAGATGAGAACGGTGGACACCTCATCGGCGCGTTCGTGCTTACCGGGTATCTCGAGCATCCAGAGACCGGACAGCGACAGGCCAGCACCGCGGCAGCTGTCGCAGCACTCGATGTCACATCCCCGAGAGATGAGCAGCGGTTTCCGCTCACGCTCCTCTCGCCGGAAGATACCCCGGTCACCGTGATGGTGCCGGCGCCCGTGCGACGGCTCACGCATGACTCGGCCGGACAGGACGATGTGGGCGTGCCACCCGAGCCTTCGGTGTACTCAACGGGCTTGCGCTGAGTTGGCCGACTCGGACTCGGCGCGCAATCGAGCGAGGAGCTGCTGGCTGATCGAGTTCCCGAAGTTCTCGAGGTAGTTGTCCAGGATCGGCAGAGGCGTCAGCACTTCGGCACGCCCCTCGAGTTCGTTGCCATCGAAGGAGGCGAGCAGCTCCTGATTGAGCTTGCGTAGCTCGAAGGGAGTCTTCACGTGTACGCAATTCGCGATGACCACGAGCGCGACCGGGAGCAACAGGCGCTGGCTCTCACCGGTACGCAGGTTGGTCAGGATGACCTCATCGCTGATCAGCAGGTCATCCCGATGGATGATCGGAGCAGGAAGAGGCGAAGTCTTCATGGCAGCAGATCGTTCTCGCCCGCCGGCGAATCGCCGTGTCGGGCGGGTGGGTTTTCACGGTGGAAGCGTTGTGTCATGGCGTTCGCGTAGCGCACGTCGAGCGTCTCGCGGTCCTTGCTCAGCGTGTAATCGAACTCCGCCGTGCCTCTCTCGGGAATGACGATGCGGATCGTGCGCGCATCTGCACTCCACGTACCCTCGAAAGGTTGAAGGGTGATCGGCCCGATCGGCATCGGTTCGAGCTTGACTCGACGCGCCTTGAAAAGATGCATCCGGCCGGCGGCTGCGCCGCCCGAGGTGTCAAACGAGACCCAGGTGCCGGTCAGTGCACGCTCGTGCCGGTTGCGCCAGCTGTTGAAGTAGTTCGCAAGGGAGTCGCGAATCGAGCTCGCGACCCGTCCAGGTGAGGGTAGATCCGCCGCATATGTCGGATCACAAAGAGCTCCGGCAACAAGCATCGAGACCAGAAGGCTCTTATACAGACGTGAAAAACGCGACACGTGCAAAGCAGGAGTCATGCGAGGGTATAGCCAGCCGGATTTACGCCTTGGGAGCTCAGATGGAGGAGGGAGCGTCGACCAACTGCCGCACCAACCGAAACGGGAGGCGCTGCTGTGACAGCGCCTCCCTGGTCGAATCAGTCCGAATCGTCCTTTGGCTTCGGGTCCAACAGGTGCGGCGTCCCGTCGACGAGGACAGTTGCGGATGTGCCCACCGTTCCATCTTCCTTGAGGAACCCTCTGAGCCTTGGTGTTCCTCTGACGAAGACCAGCCGCCCGACCTTGAGAACCTTGAGCAGCTTGTCCGGGTTCTCGGCCGTCTTACCGGTGATGATGCAGGTGTACCAGGCTGTCTTGTCCTGCCCCTCATCCACTGCGAGCGAGAGTCGGATATAGGGGCGTCCAGATTCAGCGGATTTTCTCAACTGCACATCACCGATATTCCCGCAGACCTCGATGTGGGCGAAGGTCGTCACGTTGCTCCCCTGTCAACGCGCACGGGTTCGCCCGATTCCGTATGCTCTTCCGGAGTGATCCCCGTGCGGCTTCCACAACATCTCCAAATGCCTTGTTCTACCTCTTGTTCTTGCCTTCCCTGCTGCATATAGGAACGCGCTGCACCAGAATCTGGCGGGCGCACAAAGCACAACGGCCCCTTCGAGGGGCCGTTGTGGGGGAACGCGCAGGGTTTCTCGCTTACCGGAAGCGGTTCAGTCGCTCGTCGGTCTGGGGCTGCTCGGGTAGTCCCGTGATCGTCGGCAGGTCCGATAGCATCGGCATGCCGTCACGACGCAGGACGTTGCCCGAAGCGTCCTTGTAGAAGATGCCAGGCGTGCCCGTAACCTGTGCCTCGCGCATGAGCGCCTGGTTAGCGTCGATTTTCGCTTTCAGCTCGGGCGTCACGGGGATGCCCTTCGGGGCATCGGGCTGACCGAACTTGCTCTCGTACTCCTCGAGCACCGCTTCCCCGCCCTCGAGCACCGCAGCGGCCTTCGCCGCGGAGTCCTCACGGAGGAACCCGACCGGGATCCAGCGCACCTGCAGACCCGCCGCCTCGTACGGCTTGAGCGCGAGGTAGAGGTAGTGACAGAAGACACAGTTCACGTCGAGGAAGGCATAGATGACGCTCTTCGGGTTCTTCTTCTCGCCAGCGACGATGTAGTTCGACCTCTCGAACTTCTCCCACAGCGCCGAAAGATCGGGCTTCGGTACGTACTGCTCGGTGTACCGCTCGGTGAGGTTGACACCAGCACTCGAAACGAGCGCGCCGGCGATCATGTGCTGACCGTCAGCGGTCGTGTAGAAGACGTGGTACTGGCCGTCCGGCGACTGAAGCACCCAGCCCGTCAGCCCCGAGGCGGCGATGAACTGCTTGTGCACCTGGAATCCGGCGCGCAGTGGAGCCGTAAGACCTGCCGGAGGCTGCGGGGCGTGTTCGGGCGACGCATCACGAGCGAACGCCGGAGCGGTCAAGGTGAGTGCGGCGAACGCGGCCGCAAAAAGAGACTTGCGCATCTGAGGTACCCGTATGTGTCAATGGAAATCAGGTACCCTGTGTAGGAAAGCCGTTTATACGGATTACGGATCGCGTCGACTGAAGGTGCTTTCTGTGTGTTTCTTCTTCGACAAAAAAGGCTCTCCCGCACCATCTGCGGAAGAGCCCGAAGAATAGGCATCAGTCCTTGCGCCTGTCGGAGTCTCATGCTGTCGTCTACCTGACACTCCCCGTGCGTAAATTCCCCGCCTCCTACGGGTACACCTACAGCCGCTAGATCCACCACGTTGTCGTGGCTTACACAGCTGCAATCCGTCGATGGACTCCTCGGCTTCCCTGCCTCGTCGAACGACGTCAGGCTGCAGCAGCCTGACGCTTCTGCTTCTCGGCGAGGCGCGCCTTGACTCGCTCGATCAGCGCATTTCGCAACCACTCCGGCAGGTTCGCGCCTGCGCCCCTGGTGAGGTACTCCTCGACCTGCTCGAGCGCGAAGCCCTTCGCGATACGCTCGACGAGCACCACCGCGGTTCTCTGCATCTTCTTCTCGAGTGAGGCCCACTGCTCGGGAGTGCCGATCGGCGGCGCCGACAGCGTCGCCTCACTCGTAGCCGACTGCTCCGCGGTCGGCGTCGCAGGCTCACTGCGAGCAGCGGCAGAGGCCGAAGGAGTCTCCGTGCTTCGAGCAGACTCCGACTCAGCCGGCTTCTGCGAGGCCGGTTTCGACTGTGCCTGGGAGGGCTGTGAAGCCTGCGCGGGCTGCGCGGACGTCACGTTCGCCTGTCGAGTCCCCTTACGCGCCGCACGCTCCGCTGCGGCCTTCCGCTCCTTCTCGGGCAGCATGTGCGGGGGCAACTGCGGCTTCTCCGCGAGACGGCCGTTGTCGAGCTTCACCCACGGCGCTTCGAACGCGTAGAGGTATCGTCCGATACCCCACATGACCGCCGCGCGCTTGAACGCATCCGAATGGGCACCCTTTACTTTGAAGTCGGGATCACCCGACGCGTTGTACGAGGCGACATCCTCCTTGCTCACCCATTCGTCGCCGACCTTGATCGAGAGACGGCAAAGCACGCCGTCGGTGACCTGGGCGAACTCGTTCTTCCAGCGATGCGGACCGACAACCCTGTCCAGCCGGTTCTGCACTGCGCGTGCATCGATGTACGGCAGTGCCTGTCCGCGCGTCATGTCCTTGTTGCACGCACCGACACGCCAGCTGATCTGGCTCGAGGAAAACGGCTCCCTCAGCGCCTTGAAGATCCGCTCCCATTCGGCAGAAAGCGCCGACGTGGACTCGGTATCTGCAGCCGACGAAGTGACCTCTGCAGGTGATGCAGTGGCCTCGGTGGCTTCGTTAGTGTTCATGTAACTCCCTTCTTCTCTCGTGTCTCTGTACTCGGAGTGTAGGAATCGATACGAACAACCCCTGAATGCTCGAAGTTATAAGAAGCCTTGAACCAGTGTTTACGCTGGGGGCGTTGCTCGCGTTGGCTGCACTGCGGTGGGCCCAGGGGCCGTATTCCGCGTGGCTTGCGCTCCTTCCCGGAACGATCGCGCACGAGCTCGCGCACTATCTGATCGCGCTCATCACTCGCTCGCGCCCGAAACCGCTCTCGCTTCGCCTGCAGCGCACAACCGGCGGCTGGCGGCTCGGCGCCGTGGAGTTCGCTCCAGGGGTTCTCTCTGGAGGGCTCGTGGCGCTCGCACCGCTCTACCTTCTGCCCCCGTTTTGCGTACTGGTCGCGATGAGCTCTCGGGAGGCGAGCTGGCAGTATCAGCTTGCGGCTGGGTATACGGCGGTGACATTCCTGCATGCAGCGATCCCCTCGAAGGCCGACTGGCAGATCGCGTTCCGGTATCCGCTCGGGACACTACTGGTGCTGGGGCCACCGGCTTTTGTGCTCGCGAATGCAATTCTGTCAGGTGGCTAAAGCTTCTCCGCTATAAGCGGCCAAGGAGTTCGTATGCCGCATGTAACATCGCTTCCGTCTTCCGCACCGGAACGGCGCCTGACGCCTGCCATGCGCAAGCGCCTCGAGCGCTTGGCGCCACTTTTCGAGATCCACGTCGAGCACCGAATCGAAAACGGTGAAGCCCTGATGGAGCTTTCCGGCCCGGGCTTCTCGGAGGGGGCGCCGCTGGTGCTGTCACGCGCCGAAGGGACGGTGCGGCTGCTCGCGGAGATCTGCAGCATCCTCACCCGCTGGATCCCGTTCAGCCTCTGGGAACCGTGTGAGGTGACGCTGTTTGCGTTGCCGCATGAACGAATCGAACGCTGCGCAGCCTCGTTCCGCAAACAGCTCGCTCAGCAGGCCCGTGCCGCCGAGCGCGCCGCGGCGACCCGCACGGCGCTCGAAGCTCTCTCGAGTATTCAACGAACTGTTTGAAACGGCGTTCCTGAGCCGAAAAGCATGGGTCTGGATTTGTGGTTCGGTGATTAACCGCGCCAGGTTCGCGGCCTTCCTGTGTCAACGTGCACGAAGTGCTTTGAAGGATAAAAGCCAACCCCGCCCGCGTAGAGGTACTGATTCACCCTCCCGAGATGCTCGACCGGCACGCCTGGCAGCGTGATATCCGCCGCGCGGCCGTAGAGGTGCATCGAGTTGCGCGCTGCCCCTTCTCGCGCAAGACGCGCGTTTGTCTCCGGTGTCCGATATCCGCTCGTCACAATCAGGGGACCTTTTAGCCCGTACGCGCGATAGTAGCCCTGCACCCCGGCGAGCACATTAAGGAGTGTGGTATCCATCTGCACGGCCTTGCCGACGTGCAGGTCCCGAAGCAGCCAGCAGAGCTTCGTGTACTCCTCCGGCCGATACTCTCCATTCGCCCAGTAGACAACCTGAACCTGCTCTCCGTTCTCCGCGCGTTTGAGCCAGAGCTCGCGCGGCCGTTTCCAGAAGTCCTGGTCAACCTTGAACCGTGGGCGTTCAGCGCCTACGGCTTCGAGCGTAAAGAGACTGCTCGTGAGGCCCAGCAGGAAAGCCCGTCGCGTGGGAACCAGCGGGGGCGGGCTCGGCAGACCGACCGCGTCACAGTGCTGCTTGAGACGGGCCTCGAACATGATGCGTGTATAGCGAGCTGAAAGCGTTCAAGCCTCCTGGTGATATGGCCTTTGGAGGTATAGGGAACGGAAGCAGGTGCAAGGATCCTGGACCATCTTGCGCGCCGCCTCGGCGTGAAAAAAGAGGCGCGACCGAAGTCGCGCCAAGGAGAGGGAAAGGAATGAGCAGTTAGTACCAAGCGCCGTCCATTGAAAGCGAACCGGTGCCGAACGCGATGATGCGCCCGACAGCCGACGCCAGTATGACGCTCCCGATGAGATAAAGAGCGATACCGAAAGTGATCATCACGGTCTCCTGTGGCCTGTCCTTCTTGTGTAGCGAGCGACAGGTGCCCAAGCAGGAGCTTCGAATGAAGAGACGCGTCAGGAAAGATTCCCGACGCGCCGTGTCGAATGGAGCATCAAACCTGCAACCTCGTGAGGACTTTACAGATACCCGCCCGCGAATCCCCGCGCGGGGTCGCCGTAGACGTCCTTGAGGCCACACTCACGCATCCAGGCCTCGATGACGTGAGGAGGAGCGCTCATGATTCCACTCTTGCCTCGACCGCCTTCGCGGCGGGTGTAGCAGAAGGGAATCCCCAGTCTCGCGGAGGCCTCCGGAATCTCTTCGGGCATCCCGGAGCCTGCGGGGAACCAGGCGACCTCCTCGCCGGCGACCGTGATGCGGGGGGCTTTGCGAAGCGCCTCCATCGCAGCCTCGATTCGCGCACGGATCTCCTCGACGGTGATCCCGCGCACTTCGGCTCGCGAACGCTCACGCCAGGCTGCGAGCTCCTCCGGATCAACCCCGGGACAACGCCCCGCGTAGGCGTGCCGCAGACAGTGATCAGCCGCGGCGATGATGCGCTGTTCCTTGGTCGGCTCCAGCCCCAGGAGCGAGAGCACCTGTCCGAGGGAGGACCCTTCTAGATACCTTTCAGGCGGCTGGCCGTAACCTGGATCACCCTCGTTGTGGTGATCGCAGATCTCATCGGGCCAGAGCCCGAACACCGAGCATTCGACAAACACGAGGCGGTGATCCTTTGGGATCAACCCCTGCACGCCCGTGGCGTGATATGCCTCGTTGCTGCGAACGGGGATGGTTTTTCTCCTGCGCCGGGGCTTCGCGTGTCCGGAAGGTCCTGCCGACTCCCCATGCGGAGATCGCCCCGGTGCTGCGCTGAGCACGCTTATCGTCGCGTTCGTGTACGGGTGCCCGTGGGCCTCCAGTACGCGAGCGATCTCGAGCATCTCTGGGTCGCGTGCCCCCAAGATGAAGAAATACTTCATGATGACCTCCTTCGAGGTATAGGCACTCGACGACCACGAGATGGTCGGCGGTATCACTGCGGTGAGAACGCAAGGAAGCGCGAGCATCGGTCGCATTCCGACGCTCACCGAGGAGGCAGGGGCGGGAAGGAACAAAACCATCGACTCGCGTGGCGTGGGCCGATGGGGATGAACAATCAGTCGATTCCGAAGTCCTTCGGACTGTCGTCCACGCGAACGTGCTCGACTTCGTTTTCGTGCGCGATCGACAGATTGAGGTGCTCGATCTCTTCCAGGGGAAAACGTATGGCAGACACGACGTCGAATACCCAGCCGTGCGCATTACTCCAGTAGCCGCGCTCGCTCATCGAGCGGAGCACGTACGCGTCTTTCTGGGCTTCGAGCTTCTGGGTGCCGTTGTTCCAGAGATACCACTCGCGACCGTCGTCGCTCAGCACTTCTGCGCGCTGCTGCGGCTTGAGATCCTGCAGCGCGAGCTCAGCGTGCTGGGGCCATTCGCCTGCCGCCAATACTCTCCGTCGATCGGAATGAGATACCTCATCGGTGGGTTCACTCCGATTCTGGTCCTATGCGGTGTGCGAGCCCCGGAGTGGGCTGCTGACCCGCGGCCTGGACAGTCGTGCGGAATGCCGGCGCAGCAGCTGCTTATCGCGTTCGCCGGCGGGTTCGGGTGCTGCGGGAAGATCGTGTGCGGCGCTGAGTAGCTTTCTTCGTGGAGCGGCCGATTTGCTGTGAACGAGGCCGGACCAGGCGTTCTCGCCTGGGCACGCTTTTCTTTGATCGCGTCGATGACCTCGCTGTCGTCTGCGATCGCGGACGCGCGCGAGCGCGCCTCACTTCTGCCCGTTCGATCTCGGCTTCGAGCTTGCGGATCCGCTCGAGTGCGTGATCGCGCTCGGCCGTGATCCTTCGAAGGGCGAGCCGCTCGGCGCGCAGAAGTGCTTCGAGCGTATCGACTCGCTCTTCAAGCCGGCGGCGCAGCGTCTCGAGCTCCTCTTCGCGCAGCGAGAGCAGATGGCTCTTCACCTCCAGGTCCTGCCGTGTGCGCTCCTGTGCTTCGCGCGTGCGTTGCTGCTCGTGCTCGACGTACCGTCGGGCTTCCTCGACGGCCGCAAGGAAGAACGACTCGGCGATGTGCGCAAGCCGCGTCGGTAGCCGCTCGAGCGGTCCCGGTCGGTCTTCTTTCAGCTTCTCCGCAATCCGCTTCCACCACGCCTCCAGGATCGGCCCGATCCGATTCGGCGAGCCGCCCACCAGCGCACGCACCTTCTCGACCGTCGGCCGTTCTCCGCGTCGCAGGAGCTCGTTCGCCGCCTGCTCGATGAGGTGCGCAGCAACCGGCGGCCGACCAGCGGCTCGAAAAAGTCCCCGCACAGCGCTGCCTTCGGCCGAGGGCGATGCGGAGGGGTTCTGGTCACTTTCAGACGAGGGGGTATTCATGCGGAAATCGTACTAGAAAAATATCCAGTTATAAACGCGACCGAAAAAACCGCGATAATGGCAGTTATCAGGGGTTATGGCCCAAAATCAGTCGCAGGCCTGCGGGGAGCGTCTCGCCGGCCGGGTCGCCTGTGGTGAAGCGAGCAGATCGAAAGCGATGGACACCAGGGAGGTCGACACACAGCTTGAAGCGCTAGAGAAGCCGCCGCGCCAGCTCGAGCGGTTGGTGCGCTGGTCCGAAGCGGCAGACGGTGCGTACGCGGCCAACACCAAGCGTGCCTGGGGTGCCGACTGGCGGGTGTTCGCGGCGTTCTGTCGATCGCAGAATGCCTGTCCCTTGCCGGCATCGGCCGAGACCGTCCGGAATTTCGTCCTTGAGCAAGGGCGTATCGGGAAGAAGCCCTCGACCATTCGGCGCTACCTCGCAACAATCCGCCGCGCACATCGGGCCGCGGGCACCGGTGATCCGTGCGGAAGTGAAGAGGTACTCCTCGCCATGCGCGAGGTAGCCGTACGACTCGGAACGGAACAGAAGCAGGCGAGGGGGCTCGTCTGGGAAGAGATCCGGCGTTTTCTCGCCATCGAGCCTTCAACCCTACGCGACCACAGGGATCGGGCCTTGGTGGCGGTGGCCTATGACACACTCTGCCGGAGCGAGGAGCTCGTCGCACTCGACCGGGAGCAACTGACTCTTCATCCCGGTGACGGAAGTGCCACGGTCAAAATCGTGCGGTCGAAGACTGACCGGACCAGAGAAGGGGCTCTCGTGTATCTGGCGCCGGATACCGTCAGCCTTCTCGAGCGTTGGTGCAAAGAAGCTGGCATCCGTGAGGGGCCGCTTTTTCGGCAAGTTCGAGGCAAGCAGCAGCTCGGTCCCCGGCTGCGCCCGGCTGCCGTCGGCAGCGTCTTTAAACGGCTCGGGATGCGCATTGGGCTTCCGCCACAGGAATACGAGCGGCTTTCCGGGCACTCCACCCGAGTGGGCGCAACCCAGGACATGCTGGCTCACAACATCGACATCGCTTCCGTCATGCAAAGCGGCCGCTGGCGCGACTCCCGCATGGTGGTGCGATACGGGCGCCACCAGCTCGCGCTACGCAGTGGCATGGCGCGCCTTGCCCGCGAGCTCGGTCGAGTCGGACCTCAACCGCGCGTCCGCGAGGAGGCCAGTGGCACCTGAGCCTGAATTCCTCGTCGTCGGGATCGAACAGCTCTTCAGCGCCGCAAGCCCCCGGGAAGACCTCTTCAAGGGCTGGTGCAGGGTCGCCAACCTAGACTCACCTAGTGCGTATAACACGCATTATGTCCATTCATCGACAGGAACTGCCCCGCGTGCGCAAAGCTGTCGTGCCAATGAAATTCCGGTAACCCCCATTGAAATTCCGGTAACGCTTGGCATGAGCCATCACGTTAATACAGTTACTTACGGTTTGTTCTTGTCGTGCCGTTGAGAATGGGCGTGCAAGCCTGCCCACGGAGTTCGGACACCGCGATTATCGGCACTGAGCGGAACGCCGCCCTGATCAGCGGATTGCATCGCGCAACTGCTGCTCGACGGTTCGGTTATCCGCGGCCGATGGGGCCGTGACCATCACAAACCGGCACCGGCCCTCGCTTGCTGCGGCCCAGACACGTCCGATGTCGCGCTTCTCCCGGGAATCCTCGTTGGTGAAGTACACCGCGCCCTTGTATTCGACGACGAGCACGCGACCATCTTTGAGAAATGCGACGAAGTCGGGATAAAACGCATCGGTTGATGTTGGGAGTGAGAACGACGCAGCTCCGCGGCGCTCGAGGTTGCGCACCCAATACTCGACCTCCTCCATCTGATCGATCGCGATCGCGCAGGCGGTCTCTTCCTGCGTGATGTCCGAGTCGAGCTCGCCCGGCGGGCCATAAAAGTGCTTCTGGAAGACGTATCGCCCCGCGTAGTGGAAACGTGCTGGGTAGTTGTCAGCCGGGAACTCGAAGTCGAAGCCGGCTGCAATACGGGGCCGCGCTTCTTTTCCGCTGAAGAGGGTCTGCTGAAATGTCCTCTTGCGAGCCTCAATCGCGAGCGCATTGATCCGCGCGGTCATGGCGTCGGCCACCTCGTTAAGGTGCCGTGCGACATACGTAAGCGGAATGCTCCGCGCATCAAGCGCGTCGAGTGCGCGGCCGATCCAGGCAATCATGTCCGCTTGGAGGACGTCCGCCCGCTGAAGCTTCCGGTCGAGCGCCCGAATAACATCTTCCCGGCGAATGCCTTCCTGCCCGAAGTTGAGGTCAATCTGCTCAGACGGGTACTCGGCTGCAATTCGAAGCCGCCGATGCTCGACGTCGATCAGGTACCCCGGGGCATCCGGGCGCGGTGTGAAGCCCGGAAGATCCGCAGGCTGGCCAGCAAGGGAGAAATCAGCGATCTCTGCCACGACCGAGGGCTCGAAGAGGACGAGCTCGCCTTGGACCGGGATCGCAAGTTGCGGCACAGGCGGAAGCTTTGCGCCGCGCTCTTTCGGAGAAGCCGCCTCGAGTGCCCGAGCCTGATGGTGCTTAAGATCGCGTTCAACGATTGCCCGGTCGGCAGCGGGCACAGCCGCAACCGCCGCCGCGATTGAGTCGGCTGAGAGCACACCGGTGACCTTGACGATGCACGTCTCGGCTTCGCGGCGGATCGTGACCGCTCCAGGCGCTGCTGCGGTGGCCAGCGCGTTGGCTGCGTCCACTGTCATCATTAACGTGGTTTCGACCGCTGGTGCGGGCCGATGCCCAGACGTTTCGGCAGGAACATCCCCGAACAGATCGGGTCCTTCAGGTTCAATCGCGACCGCAGCCTCATACTCCTCGAAGCCCATCGCAATCAGCCGGTCCGTCAGGCGATTCGCGACGTCCACCGTAGCGGGTGCAGCGACGTGCGCGTACGCGCGATTGAGATGAAGTGAATCAAGCGGTGTCGCATACGGCTGGCGAAGCACGCGCCCCAGAAGTTGCTCCATGTCCCGCCCGGAGCGGATGTTCTGGACGGTCGCGAACACGTACGCGAACGAGCAATCCCAGCCCTCTTTCAAAGCCTCGACGGTAACCACGAATTCGATTGGGCAAGTCGGATCGAAGAGGTTCACATTGTCGAGCTCGCGCTGGCTGCCGGTCGCAACCGCAATGCGTCGCGCGTCGATTCCTATTGAGTCAGTGAGATAGGCTTTGAGGGTCTCAACCGGCACCTCTCCGTTCTTTGCGTCGGCTTGAAAGAGCACGATCGGCCGCACGTAGAGGCGTTCCTTGCGCGCCATTTCGGCCAGTCGCTCTCGGACGAGGACGGCGTCCCGAACAGCCTCCTGCCAGTTCGGGTGGGGCTTGAGCACGATCGGAAGCTTGATCATGTGCTCGGCCTTCAGCTCCTGCGCGCTGATCGAGATCAACACGTTCTGGTCGTCCGCAGGTGTGGCCGTCCATTCGAGAATGCAGGCCGGACGCAACCGCTGAAGCGTTTCAATCGAAAGCGACGTCTGTGCGTTGTGCGCCTCGTCAACGATTACGATCGGCCGGTAATACGCAAGCAGGTTCGCAAAGCTGTATTTCACGCGGCCGAGCGAACGTGCGGTTAGGTACGGATGCTCGGCGAGGTCTTCTTCCGTGATGCGCTCGAAAAAATCAGCTTCAGGTAGCATCGCGAAATGCGGCTCGAAGCTCTCCTTGTGCGCATACACGTCGCGGCTCGCCGTGTTACCGACCCGAAGCGTCTGAATCGTACCGATCACGACGATCGCCTTTCGGCCGAAGTCTTCGGGCCTCAGCTTCTCGCAGTCGCCGATGTCAATGATCTCGAGCCGATCGGCCGGAAAGTGCGCTTCGAGTGCTTCGCGATAGGGGTGCCCGGCCTTTGAGAGCGCATCGTACGTCTGCGTCCGAATCGTGTTGGTCGGGACGAGCCAGAGCACGAGCGGCCAGTCCGTACCGACGTACGCTTCGGCTGCAATCGTGACCGAGTGAGCCGCAAGCACCGTTTTTCCGCCCCCCGTCGGGATCCTCAAGCAGCAGATCGGTACCTCTGGCATAGCAGCACAGAATCGCCGGTAGACATTCTTCGGTGCGCTTTCACCGAATGCCGCCCGACGCGCGGCTTCGAATGCAGCCGCCACCTCCTTCTCCGACTGAGCGCCGCGAGCCTGCGTCAAAAAGTCCCGTATGGCAGCGAGCACGTTCCGCTGGTAAGTCTTCAGCGCGAAGCTCATGGCGGTTACCGCATCCGGATATCGTAAGGAATCTGCTTAAAGGTGACGTTCAGCTCCTTGAGCCGCGACTCCGAGAGCTTGCAGGCCTCGCCGTACACTACCGTTCGCTGGCAGCCAGGTGGCAGAAGCTTCTTGAGCCTGACCCACACGGTGGTGGTTAGCACGTTACCGCCCTGCGGGCTCGTGTCGCCCAAGTGGCCGTTGAAGAGCAGCACGTAGGCGGTGCCTTGGTGGACCCCAAGGACAGGAGTCGTAACCCGGCCGTTCGTGTACGGGGTGCGGGTTTCGAGGAACCAGACGTAGGCAGCGAGGTCCCCCGCACGCACGTCGGAACTCAACGTCCCGTCCTCTTGGAACACGCGTGGCCCGAGCTTCAGGAACCGAAAGCCTCCGCCTCCGGTCCACCCGACATCAGCAGTGATCCCGCCCGGGTCCTCGCCCTTCACGACCTTCTCCAGCCGCGGCAGGCAATGAGTGCGGGCGTGGTCACCCATTTCCACGCCGATCCAGCGCCTGCCCATCTTGTGCGCGACGGCCGCGGTGGTGCCAGAGCCTAAGAACGAGTCAAGCACGAGGTCACCCGGGTTCGTCGCGATTTGCAAGACTCGCTGGATTAGCCGTTCGGGCTTTGGTGTCGGGAACGGCGTGCCGTCCGAGAAAAGCTCAAGGATCTCCTTCTTCGCGTCCTCGTTGTCGCCAACCTCGTGCGCGAACCAGAGCGTCATCGGGACGAGTCCCTTCTGCTCCCATAGGAACTGCTTCACGCGCGGGCGACCGTTCCCGTTCTTTGGGAAGTAGATGCGCTTTTCAGCGAGAAGCTTCTCGTACTCGGGCTCCGTTGCTGCCCAGCACCTGCCGCGCGGAGGATCGTGCACGACGCCCGTAGGTGTCTTGATCTTGTACATCTGGTTCGGCCGGTATCCTTGCGCGGTGAACGGAACAGACTTCCAGACCCCTCGCTCATCGCCGTCCGGGTTCGAGTACCCCGTGTCTGAGGCCGGCAGCATGTTGCGGAACTGCTTCCATTGCTCGGCAGGGCATCTAGCGTAGAGCAAGAGGAAGTCGTGACTCGAGCTGATGGCTGCGCGATTCTCCCGCGAGGTGCGCTTCTGCCAGACGATGCTGCCGATGAAGTTTCTCCGGCCAAAGATCTCGTCCATCAGGACCTTGAGATACTGGCCCTCGTTGTCGTCGATCGTGACCCAAATGCTGCCGTCTGGCGAGAGGAGTTCCCGGAGGATCTCAATCCGCGGATACATCATCGACAGCCACTGGCTGTGCTCAAGATTGTCGTCATAATGCGCGAAGGCGCTCTTCGTGTTGTACGGTGGATCGATGAAGATGCACTTGACTCGACCCGCAAAGAAGGGCACGAGCGCCTTGAGCGCTTCTAGATTGTCGCCCTGAATGAGCCAGTTCTCCGCGTTCGGGGTGCCAACCGTCTTGATCGATTTCAGGAGCCGGTACGGAACCTTGCAGGCGGCCGTTCGCGCCTCGTCATCTCCAACCCAAGTCAGTCGTGGCATCGCGAATTTATGGTGCAGGCGTAAACGTCGGGCGGTGCCGGGAACATTGTGGCACCGCGCAGTCGCAATTATTTCTCCAGCATGCTTTGCGCGTAGGCTGCGGCTGAGGCCGCGTTAGGCGCGAAATTATACCTATCGGGCAGGCGCCTGGGCTCACACTTCACCCTCGAACGCCCGTTTCGCGGAGCCCGCCAACGCCTGCGATCGAAGCTGGGCGGGCTTGACCGCTCCACACGGCTCTCCGTCGATGGGCTCCTCGGCGTCCCTGCCTCGTCGAAGGGTGGCGAGGGATCGCGAAGAGGATATGCTACAGGCTCCAGGGAAGCGCGTTGTTGGGTTTGCCGCGGCGATTCCCGGGTTTGTCCTCGCCGTGGCCGCGCGCTTCCCTTCCCGCCTCCTTTCGATTCTCCGAAGATCCCGCTTCAGGCCGCCATCGAGTTCGTGCGCGCGTCAGCGAGCCAGTCGCGAAGCTTCGAGTAGCGTTCCTCGATCTGGCAGTTGCGCGCGGCCTGACGAGCCGCCCAGCGGCTGCCGAAGATGAACATGAGCTTGCGGGCGCGCGTGATGCCCGTGTAGAGCAGATTGCGCTTGAGCATCACGTAGTGCTGGTTGGCGAGCACCATCAGCACAACGGGAAATTCGCTGCCCTGTGAGCGGTGGATCGTGAATGCGTACGCAAGGCGGATCTCATCGAGATCGTCGGCCGTGTACTCCACCAACCGCCCGTCGAACTCGACCGTTACCTTGCGGTTCTCCGGGTCGAGCGCCTGCACGAAGCCGATCTCGCCGTTGAAGACTTCCTTCGTGTAGTTGTTCCGCAGCTGAATGACCTTGTCGCCCACACCGAGAACCCCGCCGTTGTGGAAGGGCATCGATGCGGGAGGCATCGGGTTCAGCATCTTCTGGAGCTCGACGTTGAGTCGGTCGACGCCGAGCTCACCGTTGCGCATCGGCGCGAGCACCTGCACGTCGCGGATCGGATCGAAGCCCCGCTTCCAGATGTTCTGGGCCGTACGGAGAAGTGCGTCCCGGGTCGCCGCGGCATCCTCGAACTCGAAAAAGCCGAAGTCGGTATCGGCCTGCCAGCCGAGCATGGGCTCCTTGCCGCTGTTGACCCGGTGAGCGTTCTGGATGATGAGGCTCTCCTGAGCCTGACGGAACACCTCGATCAGCCTGACACTCGGGATGACGCCCGAACCGAGAAGGTCGGTGAGCACCTTACCGGGGCCGACCGAAGGCAACTGATCGGCGTCGCCCACGAGGATGAGCCGGGCATTCTTCGGAAGCGCCTCGAGCAGTGCCCGAAAGAGCGGCACGTCGACCATCGAGAGCTCGTCGCACACGAGCGCATCGCAGTCGAGGGGGCTGCCTGCATCGCGAGTCGGTCCGGTCTGCCCCCACTCGAGCGTGCGGTGAATCGTCCGGGCCTCGACACCGATCGCCTCGGAGGCGCGCTTCGCCGCCTTGCCCGTGGGCGCGCAGACGATCACGTCGTGCCCGCTCTTCTCGAGCACCCGCACGATCGCTCTGGTGATGGTCGTCTTGCCCGTACCCGGGCCGCCGGTGAGGACGAATACCCGCTCGCGCAGCGCACGCAGCACCGCCTCGCGCTGGGTGCTCTCGAGCGTGACGCCGAGATCGATCTCGGCCTCCTGGATCGCCTCCTCGAGCCCCTCGATGGGCCGGACCGGTCGCATGAGGCGTGCGATGAGGTCCCGGGCGATCGCCTTCTCGGCTTCGTAAATCCGGGGCAGAAACACGCAGTCCTCACCGTGCACCGTATCGGCGATGAGCTTCCGCTCCTCGATGAGCTGCGCAAGCGCGGAGCGGATAAGCTCCGTGCGCGCAGCGCTCGGCGCGAAGCCCAGAAGGGTGTGAGCCTGCTCGATGAGGCGCTGCTGCGGAAGTCCACAGGAGCCGAATTCCGTCGCTTCCTGCATGAGGTGCTGGAGCGCGGCGCGTACCCGGTGCGGGTTCGACTCGGTGAGGCCCAGCCGGCGGGCGATCGCATCCGCCTTGCGGAAACCGATCCCGTGGATGCTGAAGGCGAGCTCGTAGGGGTTGTGTGAGACGATGCGGCGCGTCTTGTCGCCGTACTCCTGCAGGATGCGCTGGGCGAAGCGCAGAGAAAGCCCGAGGCCGCAAAGCCAGGTGAGCACCTCGGCGTTCTCACCACGAGACTGCCAGGCCTCGATGATTGCCCGGGCCCGCTTCTTACCGATCCCCGGCACCTCGCGGAGCCGCTCCGGCTGATTCGTAAGCACGTCGGCTACCTTCGTCCCGAAGGCTGCGACGAGCTTCGCCGCGCAGATCGGGCCGATGCCCTTCAAGGCGCCGGCGAGAAACTTCTGCAGGCCCTCCTCGTCGGCCGGCGCCGAGAGCCTGACGCTCGTCGCCTTGAACTGGCGACCGTACTTGGAGTTCTCCCAGCGCCCTTCGGCTTCGAGGCGTTCGCCTTCGTTGATCTGGGAGGCATACCCGACGACGGTGTGCTCCTCCTTGATTCCGGGGATCGCGATCCGGGCCACGAAGTAACCGTTCTGCTCATTGCGAAAGGTCAGCCGCCGGATGATCCCGGCGACTGCCCGGTCGGCGAAATTCACCTCGTTGGCGTTGAGCAAAGGGCTGCTCGCGGTGGCCAGTTTCATGTCTATTATAGACTGGTAGGAATAAACTATGCACTACCAGTGTCGGAGTCTCATGCTGTCGGCGCCTTCGCCTGTTCCCGACAGGCTCGACGTC
>ERZ795042.933-NODE-933-length-20831-cov-24.291875_pt1 | contig 20831 bp, 17 predicted proteins | sample MGYA00375126_ERZ795042 | MGnify/ENA primary metagenome ERZ795042 (study PRJEB30171, sample SAMN05518105) | compost metagenome | isolation source: Feedstock adapted compost from Newby Island compost facility, Milpitas, CA | place: USA:Newby Island compost facility...
GGGGCGGGAGGTTCCGGTGGGCGAGCTCCATCCACTCGATCTGCAGCGGCGTGTAGGCGTCGAGGGCGAGGAGCCGGCGCCCGAGGAGCGCGAGGAAGTGGGGCGGGAAGTTCCGCGCGATGGCGATGTCGTGCCGCCAGGCGAGCCGGAGGAGTTCGGTGTTCGAACGGTAGTCGACGATGCGGACGCCGGGCGCGGGCGGTGGCACCGGGTCGTGGCCCGCCGGCCGGGCGAGGGTGACACGCAGCCGCGGGAGGCGCCGGGCGAGCGCACCGGCGATCTGGTACGCCCGGATGCCCGGGCTCGCCATGCGTGGCCCGACCGCGCCCCGGCTGATGACGAGCACCGAACGGGCTACGCGCGCGTCGCCCATCGGTACACCTCTCGGCGGGCGAGGTAGGCGGCGGTGCGCTGGAGCAGGCCGGGGAACCGCTCCCACTTCGGCGACACCGGCCGCCACTCGCCGCGGCAGAACTCGATCAGCGGCCGCTGGGTGACCTCCCACTGCAGCTCGTCCCGTGCGCGCGCGAGGTTCCGCCGGCACTCCTCCCAGAACTGCCTGTCGTCGGCGAGGCGGAGGATGGCGCGCGCGACCGCGTCGGCGTCCCCCTGCGGGACGACGATCCCCCACCCGCGCCGTTGGACCTCTTCGGCGAGGACGTCCCCGTGGGTGCAGATGAACGGACGCTCCGCCCAGATGAGGTCGAGGAAGCGGGTCCGGTGGGCGTACCGCGTCTCGAGGTTGTCCCAGTACGTACAGATACCGATGTCCGCCTCGAGGACGTACTGGGCCGCCTCCTCGTGCGAGACCCATCCCTCCTCGAAGAACACCGTGCGGTTCAGCTGGCCGTTCGCCGCCGCGATCGCCTTCGCGTCCTGGAAGCGGGGCCCTTTGCCGAGGTCGCCGATGCCCGGGTAGCTCGCCCCGAGGAAGAGCAGCTTGATGTCGTCCCGGCCGATGCGCTTGAGGGCTTCGAGCACGACGGCGGGGTCGTACCACTGGATGATGCCGCCGTTCCAGATCAGGATCGTGTCCCTCTCCCGGAAGCCGGGATGCCTTCCCCGCAGGACCCGCGGCGCCTCCCACCGCGGCGGCTCCGGGCGGATGCCGTGCGGGGCGGCGTCGATGAGCCGGCGCAGGGTGGGATCCGCCCGGTAGACGCGAGGGGAGACGAGCCCGAGGGAGAACATCGTCCCCAGATACGAGTCCCGCTGCCGCTCGTTGTTGCAGATGACGAAGTCGGCGGCCGTGAGCTGCATCGCCAGCCAGGCGCGGGTGCGTTCGGCCCACGCCCGCCGGCCGAACCCCTGATAGTGCTGCAGCCCGACCTCCATCCACTCCATCGCGTACTGGGAGAAGAGGTCGGCCACGAACCGCTTCTGGAAAAAGAACGGGAGGATGTGCGGAGGGAGGCCGGAGCTGATGACGATGTCGTGCTCGGCGACGAGACGCACGACGTTGCGCGCGTTCCACGAGACCACCCGGTAGGGAGCTTCCCGCGGGCCGCTCGCGTCCTCGTTCTGGCCCGCGAGGGTGACCCGCGCTCGCGGGATCTGCTCGGCGAGCACGCGCGCCTGTGCGGACGCCCGGATGCCGGGCGCCGACATGTGCGGTCCGACGTTCCCCCGCGTGAGGATGAGGATGCGCGGAGCTTTCTTCACGATCGCCCCGCATGGTAGGGAGCCGGGGCGGTTCGGGCGATACGGCCTGGTCAGGCCGCCTGGATGCGGCGCTGCTGTGCGAGGCAGGTCTCGAGCTCTCCGGGCTTCCCGAGCAGGTACCCCTGGACGCCATGGACCACGAAGCTCCGCTGCCCGTCCGTCAGGCCACCGCGCCGGACGAGCTCGAGCATCGCTTCATCCTCGACGCCTTCTGCGATGACGCGGGCGCCCGAGACGGCCGCGAAGGCGACGATCGCGGCGAACGCCGCCCGGCCCTTCGCGCTCTCCATCGCGGAGAGGAGCACGCCGCGGTCGATCTTCACGTAATCGGCTTCCAGTAGACGGAGCATCTCCAGTCCCGCATTCCCCGCGCCCACGTCGTCGAGGGCGATGCGGAACCCCGCCGCGCGCAGCTCCCGCACCCTCGCGGCGAGGAACTCCGCCGCGATCGCGGAGCGCTCGGTGATCTCGAGGACTACCGACGATGGCTCGATGCCGCCGGAGCGGAACTCCTCGGCGAAGGCTTCCGCCCAGTTGGCGAACGGACCCTTGTCGGCCACGCACGGGCAGGGCTGCTGGTGGCTGAGGGTGTACGGCGAGACGTTCACGAAGAGGGAGATCCCGTCCGGCAGGCCGCCGGCGGCGGCGATGATGGCGTGCCGACAGTGCATGTCCAGCTCGTGCGCGCGCCCGATGCGCTCTGCGATCTCGAACGCCTCGAACGGGCCGCGGATGTCGAAGCCGGGCGGCAGCCGGGTGAGCGCCTCGAAGGCGAGCAGCCGGCCCGAGCCGAGCTCCCAGATGGGCTGGAACACCGCCCGCAATCCTCCCTGGTTCAGGAGCCGGCGGAGCTCCGACGACTTCCCCACATACGTCGCCGGGCCGGCCGTGCGGGCATCGTAGCCGAACACGAGGTTCCGCCCGCGCCGCTTCGCCTCGCCGAGGGCGGCGTACGCCTGCTCCTGGAGGATCGAGATGTCCCGCGTGACCGGGTCGAGGGTGGCGAACCCGATGCTCACCGTCGTCCCGTCGAGCTCCTTGTCGCAGGCGGCGCGCAGGCGCTCGAGGAGGAAGCGCGCAGAGGCGGGCGAGGTCGCCGGCATGAGGATCGCGAACTCGTCGCCGCCGACGCGGAACACCCGGTGGCCTGGCCGAACGCCCGTGCGCAGCACCGCGGCCACCGTCCTCAAGGCAAGGTCTCCTGCCCCCGGTCCGAAGACGTCGTTGATCTCCCGCAGGTGATCGACGTCGAGGATCGCGAGGACGAGCTCCGCGCTCCCCTCGTCGCGCGAGGCGGCTGCCTCCTGGAGCGACGATTGGAGCGCACGGAGGTTGCCCAGCCCGGTGAGGGGGTCCGACACCGCGAGCGCACGCAGCGACTCCAGCTCGGCCGCGATGCGGCCCTCGCGCTTCCCGGCCGCCCGCACGAGGAGAACGAGGCCCGCAACCGCGAGGGCGGCGGTGCCGTACATGAGGGCCTCGCCGATGCGGATCCGCGCGTGGGTGGCAGAGACGGCTGCCACCGCCTCGTCCGCCCGCTCACGGTACGCTCCCACGAGCGCTGCGAACTGCTCGAGCAAGGCCCGCGACTCGGCGCTCGTCGGGAGATCCGGCGGGAGGGGCTCACCGCGGACGGACGCTCGGGCGACCTGGAGGTACCGCTCCGCGAGGGCCCGATGGCTGCCGTACAGCGCCGCGATGCGGTCGGAATCTTCCGCCTTCGTGGCCGAGCGGAGCGCGTCCTCGTACCGCGCGTAGATCTCGGCGGTCGCGCTCTCGAAGGCGGCAAGGCGGGACTCCGTGGGGTCGAAGAAGAGCACGACCCCCATCAGCTCCGCCCGGTCGGTCTGGTCGGCGACCGCCTCGAGGGCGTGCTGGAGGCGCTGGTAGTACTGAGCCTCGGCGATCTCGGCCGCCATCTCGCGGTCGGCCCAGATGAGATAGGCAGCGAGCACGCCCAGGACGACCCCGACGCCGACGACGCCGCAGAGCGCGAGCTTCGATGGACTCAGGCGGCTCAGCTCGGACCTCCCGCGGACGCAGCTTCCTCCATGGTTGTCGGGCGTCCGGCCCGCCCTCCTGTGTAGGGGAAAACCCCAATCTTCTGCCCCTCGCCGCGCGAAGTTCGTCGCGCGGTGGGAATACGCTGCCGTCTCGCCGCCTTTGCTGCCCGATCCGCGCCCTCCGTATACTGGGGGTGCAGCCGAAGGGAGGCGTCCGCCGGCAGTGAGTGCTCCCCAGGACGAGCCGCGCGAGGCCTGTGGCATCTTCGGTGTCTATGCCCCGGGCGAGGACGTGGCGCGGCTCACGTTCTTCGGGTTGTACGCCCTCCAGCACCGCGGCCAGGAGAGCGCGGGCATCGCGACGAGCGACGGGGAGCAGATCTCCCTCCGGACCGGGATGGGGCTCGTCTCGCAGGTCTTCGACGAGGAGGACCTCGCCTACCTCCGCGGCCACATCGCCATCGGCCACACGCGCTACAGCACGACGGGCAGCTCGGTCGTCTGCAACGCGCAGCCGATCCTCGTCCCCGACTCCCTCTCGGGGCGCCCCATCGCGCTCGCCCACAACGGGAACCTCGTGAACTACCGCGTGCTCCGGGAGGACCTGGAGGCGCAAGGGGTCGTCTTCGAAACGACCACCGATTCGGAGCTCATCGCCCACCTCCTCGCCCTCGCGCCGGGGCTCACCTGGGAGGAGCGCTTCCATTACGTGATGCGGCGGGTCGACGGCGCGTACAGCCTCGTGATCATGACCCCCGATACGCTCTTCGCTGTGCGCGACCCGCTCGGCGTGCGGCCGCTCTGCTTCGGCCGGCTCGGCGAGGGATGGGTCGTGGCGTCGGAGTCGTGCGCGCTCGAGCACCTCGGCGTGCCGATCGAGCGCGAGGTGGAGCCGGGCGAGGTCATCCAGTTCGATGCCGCCGGGATGCGGAGCTTCTACCCGGTGGCGCCGGCGCCCCGGCAGGCGCTCTGCACCTTCGAGTACATCTACTTCGCCCGGCCGGACAGCTACCTGGCCGGGCGGCTCATCTATCCGGTCCGAGAGGAGATGGGGGCCCAGCTCGCCCGGGAGCACCCCGCGGACGCCGACATCGTCATCGGCGTTCCCGACTCCGCCATCCCGGCCGCGATCGGCTACGCGCGGGAGAGCGGCATCCCGTTCCGCGAGGGGCTCGTGAAGAACCGGTACGTGGGCCGGACGTTCATCCAGCCCGACCAGCGCATCCGCGAGGCGGGCGTGAGCCTGAAGTTCAACGCCCTCGCCGAAGTCCTCGCTGGGAAGCGGGTCGTGATCGTGGACGACAGCATCGTGCGCGGGACCACCACCCCGCGCGTCGTCAACCTCGTCCGGCGGGCGGGGGCGCGCGAGGTGCACATGCGGATCACCGCCCCGCCCATCGTGTCGCCCTGCTTCTTCGGCGTCGACATGGCGACGAAGTGGGAGCTCATCGCCGCGAACAAGTCGGTCGAAGAGATCCGGCAGCACATCGGCGCCGACTCCCTCGGGTACCTCAGCCTCGAGGGGCTCATGCGCGCCATCGGACAGCCCGCGGAGCGGCTCTGCAACGCCTGCTTCACCGGCGTCTACCCCATCGACGTGCAGATGCAGATGGCGAGCCTGGAGCCGCCGTCGGAGGAGCAGCGGGAGCTCGCTGCGCTGGAGAGCCTGAACCGCGCTGGACGGCCGTGAGCCGCGACGACGCCGCGGGAGCGAGTGAAGCCGGGGCGCGGCGCGCCTACGCCGAGGCCGGCGTCGACCTGGCAGCGCGCGCCCGCTTCGCGGGGGGGCTGGCGCGGATCCTCGCCCGGACCCGCCGCCCCGAGGTGCTCGCCGATGCGGGGCCGTTCAGCGGCCTCTTCCGCGTCCCCTCCGGGTACCGGGAGCCGGTGCTGGCGGCGAGCGCCGACGGCATCGGGACGAAGATGCGCCTGCAGCTCGCCGCGGGTCGCCTCGACCTCTGCGGGCCGGACATCGTCGCCCACTCCGTGAACGACATCCTCACCTGCGGCGCGAGGCCGCTCTTCTTCCTCGACTACATCGCCGGGAACGGGCTCACGAACGAGCAGAAGGAGGCGCTCGTCGCAGGGATCGCGGAGGCGTGCGCGGCCGTCGGCTGCGCGCTCCTTGGCGGGGAGACGGCCGACATGCCGGACATCTACGCTCCCGGGGAGTTCGACCTCGCCGGCTTCATCGTCGGGGTCGTGGAACGGGGGGAGATCATCGACGGACGGAAGATTCGCCCCGGCGACCTCCTCCTCGGCCTCCCGAGCACGGGGCTGCACACGAACGGCTACTCGCTCGCGCGGCGGGTGCTCGGGGTCGGGGTCGGTGAGCCGCCCGCAGAGACGCGCCGGCGGCTCGACGAGCGGCCGCCGGAGCTGGGGGGCGAGAGCCTCGGCGAGGCGCTCCTCCGCACCCATCGCCCGTACCTCCGGGAGGTGGAGCCGGTGCTCGACCGAGTGCACGGCATCGCCCACATCACCGGCGGCGGCTTCCCGGAGAACCTCCGCCGCGTGCTCCCCGAGGGGCTGACCGCTGCCGTCGACACGCGCGCGTGGCGGCCGCTCCCCATCTTCGAGCTCATCCGCCGCCGCGGCCGCATCGCCGCCGAGGAGATGTACGAGGTCTTCAACATGGGGATCGGGCTCGTCCTCGTCGTCGGGCGCGACGAAGCGGATGCGGTCCGCCGGCTCGTTCCCGAGGCGTTCGTCATCGGCGAGGTCCGCCCCTGGGCCGGCCGGCCCGTCGAGCTGCTCGGGCTGTAGCCGGCGGCCGCCTTGGATGCGGAAGCTCCGAGGGAGGGCGGGAGGCCGGGCCGAGACCGGGTACGATGCCGACCGCTACGGGCCCTGCTCGGGAGTGACCGGCGGCATGAGCTCGCGCACGCCCGTGCGGTGGAGGTCGGCCAGCCAGGCGTACCGCTTCGGGTTCTCCCGCACCCACGCCTCGGCGCTCGTGCCGGCCACCGGCCGCTTCACCGCCGCAGGGACTCCCATCGCCATCATCCCCGCAGGGACGACGAACCCGGGCGGCACGACCGCTCCCGCAGCGACGACCGCGCCCTCGCCGACCTCGGCTCCGTCGAGGACGATGGCGCCGTTCGCGATGAGCGCCCGCTTGCCGATGACCGCCCCGTGGATGACGCAGTTGTGCGCGATCGAAGCCTCGGCGCCGATGATGGTGGGCTGTCCCGCCCGGCTGTGGACGACGGCCCCGTCCTGGACGTTCGCCCCTTCCTCGATCCGCACGAAGGAGGTGTCGCCGCGGACGACCGCGCCGTACCAGACGGAGGCGCCGGCGCCGATCTCGACGTCGCCGACGACGGTCGCCGTCGGGGCGATGAACGCGGTGGGGTGGATGCGCGGGACCTTGTCTCCGACGGCGTAGACGGGCACGGGCGCTCCTCGTGGGGACGGGTTCGCCCTGGTATCGTAGGCGGCGCCGAAGTTCGTGCAACGCACACCGAGGGAGGAGAGCATGGAGATCCGCGGCCGTACGGCGGTCGTCTCGGGGGGAGCGTCCGGCATCGGGCGCTCCATCTGCCTCGCGCTCGCCCGGAAGGGCGCCAACATCGTCGTCGCCGACATCGACGAAGCCGGCGGCGAGGAGACGGTCCGGCTCGTGGGCGAGGCCGGCGCGCAGGCAGCCTTCCGCCGCTGCGACGTCACGAAGACGGAGGACCTCGAGGGAACGTTCGCCTTCGCGCTCGAGCGGTTCGGCAGCCTCGACATCGTCTGCAACAACGCCGGCATCGGGGAGCGGCAGGACCTCTTCGAGGACGAAACGCGGGAGTTCGAGCGCGTCATCGCCATCGACCTCACCGCCGTCATCGATGCCACCCGCCTCGCCGTGCGGGCGATGCGGGCGCGCGGCGGCGGGGTCATCGTGAACACGGCGTCGATGGGAGGTCTCCTCCCGATGCCGAACAACCCGGTCTACGCGGCGGCGAAGGCTGGCGTCGTGAACTTCACCCGCTCCCTCGCCCACCTGCGGGAGCAGTGGAACATCCGCGTGAACGCCATCTGCCCCTCCTATACCGACACGCCCCTCGTCCGGCAGGCGGGCGAGGAGCGGGTGAAGGAGGTCGCGGCGATCCTCGGCGGCATCCTCGACCCCGACTTCGTCGCCGAGGGGGTTGTCGAGCTCGTCGAGGACGACTCCCGCGCGGGGGCCATCATGCGGGTGACCGTCCAGAAGGGCCGGGACTACGCGAAGGAGGTGCGGCCGTTCTGAGGTTTGTCGGCCCCGCCCGCCCCGCGTACCATCGGCGCGAATCGGCATCGAGAGGGACGAGATCGTGAAGGTCGATGACATCCGGAAGGTCGGCATCCTCGGCGGCGGCGTCATGGGCGCCGGCATCGCCATGACCTTCGCGCAGGCGGGCTACGAGGTCGTCGTGCGCGACATCTCCGACGAGGCGCTGGCGCGGACGAAGCAGCGCATGCTCGAGGGCCGCTTCGGCTGGAAGCGCGCGGTCGAGCTGGGGAAGTTCACCCAGGAGCAGGTGGACGAGTTCCTCTCCCGGGTCCGCTTCACCACCAACGTCGAAGACCTGAAGGACGTGGACCTCCTGATCGAAGCGATTCCGGAAGACGAGGAGCTGAAGAAGCAGGTCTGGGCGGAGATGGACAAGCTCGTGAAGCCGGAGGCGATCTTCGCGTCGAACACGAGCGGGTTCGCTATCTCCTCCTTGAACCAGGCCGTCTCGCCCCAGCGCCGGAAGCGCTTCCTCGGCATGCACTGGTTCAGCCCGGCGAACATCATGAAGCTCGTCGAGCTCGTCTACACCGAGGAGACGAGCCCCGAGGTGCTCTCGCTGATGGAGGAGCTTTGCAAGCGGATCGGGAAGACGAGCATTCGCGTGAAGGACGCTCCGGGGACCTACGGCTTCGTGGCGAACCGGATCTTCTTCGCTGCGGTGGCGGAAGCGCGGAAGATCGTCGAGGCGGGGATCGCTACGCCCGAGGACGTGGACACGGCGATGAAGCTCGGCTTCAACTGGCCGAGCGGGCCGCTGGAGATGTTCCGGGGCGCGCGGTCCGGCTGGGAGTAGCCCTCAAGGCTCCGGGGGCCGGAAGAAGTCCGGCGGCTCGGAGCCGCCGAGCTGCTCCATGATCCGCCTCGCGATCTCCTCCAGCTGCTCCGGCGTGATTCCCATCCGCTCCATCGTCTGACGGAGGAGCCGCTGCACCTCCTCCAGGTCGCCGCGGATGAGCGCGTCCGCCAGCTCCAGCTGGGTCTCGACGGCGATGAAGCCCTGACGCCGCTCGAACTCGTTCGCCGTCGAGAGGATCGTCGACATCAGCCGCGTGAAGAGGGTCGTCGTGCGCGCGATGCGCACTCGGTCCTCGGGATGGGGCGGGAACTCCCCCGTGACGGTGACCTCGAGCCCCGTGCGCCGGTCGGTGGCCGCGTACTGCTCGGGCATCTCGCTACCAGCATACCCGCTCCCGGGGCCGCCGGGCGCCGGCGCCTCACTCGCCGACGACCACGTGCCAGGGAGCGATCGTGTGGGAGGTCACGAGCCCGTGCAGGACGTACGGGTCCCGCTGCACGAACTCCGCGGCGGCGTCCGCGTCCGTGAAGACGAGGAGCGCCCCCCGGACGGGGTCGCCCACGGCGCCCGCGAGGCGGAGACGGCCGCGCTCGTGATACTCGCGGACGAGCGCGAGGTGTTCGGCCCGGTACGGCTCCCGGCGGGCGAGGATGTCGTCGACGTACTCGTAGGAGAGGAGGTACAGCACGCCCGGATGGTACCGAGACCGAGGCGGGGCCACCAGCGGGCGTGAGGTCAGACGTCGAGGTTGACGACGTTCTTCGCGTTCGCCTGGATGAAGCGGCGGCGGTGGGCGACCTCCTCGCCCATCAGCTCGTAGAAGATCCGCTCCGCCGCGGCCGCGTCCTCGATCTTCACCTTCAGGAGGATGCGGGTGGAAGGGTTCATCGTCGTCTCCCACAGCTGGTCGGCGTTCATCTCGCCGAGGCCCTTGAAGCGCTGGACGGAGACGTTCCGCTTCCCCTTCGTGTACTCCTGCAGCTCGGCGTCGTTGAAGAAGTACCGCACCTCCTTCCCCGTGCTCGCGCGGTAGAGCGGAGGCTGGGCGATGTACAAGTGGCCGTTCTCGATGAGCGGGCGCATCTTCAGGAAGAAGAAGGTGAGGAGGAGGGTGCGGATGTGGGAGCCGTCGACGTCGGCGTCGGTCATGATGATGACCTTGTGGTAGCGGAGCTTCTCGAGGTCGAACTGCTCGTTGATGCCCGTGCCGAGCGCCGAGATCATCAGCTTGATCGCCTCGTTGTTCAGCATCTTGTCGGCGCGGGCCTTCTCCACGTTCAGGATCTTCCCCCGGAGGGGGAGGACCGCCTGCGTGCGGCGGTCGCGCGCCTGCTTCGCTGAGCCGCCGGCGCTGTCGCCCTCGACGATGAACAGCTCCGCCTCGCGCGGGTCGCGGACCGAGCAGTCGGCGAGCTTCCCGGGCAGGAGGCCGCCTTCGAGCGCCGTCTTCCGCAGCACGAGCTCGCGGGCGCGCCGGGCCGCCTCCCGCGCCCGCTGCGCCTGGAGGCACTTCTCGATGATCCGGCGGGCATCGGCGGGGTTCTCCTCCAGGTACTGGCGGAGCGCCTCGGTCACGACCTGCCGGACGAGCCCCTCCACCTCCTGGTTGCCGAGCTTCGTCTTCGTCTGCCCTTCGAACTGCGGCTCCTGCAGCTTCACCGAGACGACGGCCACGAGCCCCTCGCGGACGTCGGAGCCGTCGAAGTTCGGGTCGGAGTCCTTCAGCGCCTTCAGCTTGTTCCGCGCGTAGTCGTTGAGCACCGAGGTGAGGGCGGAGCGGAAGCCGGTCACGTGGGAGCCGCCGTCGACCGTGTGCACCGCGTTCGCGAAGGCGTAGAACGTCTCCGAGTCGCCGTCGTTGTACTGGATGGCGACCTCGATGCTCACCGGGCCGATGGAGCTCTGCACCTCCCGCTCCACGTAGAGCGGCTCGGTGTTCAGCACCTTCCGGCCCCGGTTGATGTGGCGGACGAAGCTCTTGATTCCGCCCTCGAAGTAGTAGTTCACCTCCCGCCCGTCGCGCTCGTCGACGAGCCGGAACCACACGCCTTTCGTGAGGTACGCGTACTGCCGGAGCCGCTCCGCCTCGAGCCGGAAGTCGAAGTCGAGGCCGGGGTCGAAGATGCCCTGCCGGTCCTCCGGCGAGCGCTTGATGTCCGGCTTGAAGCTGATCGTCGTGCCGTGCGTGCGTCCCGGCGGGCACTCGAGCTCGAGGACGGGCGTCTTCACCTCGCCGCGCGAGTACTCCTGGCGGTACAGCTTGCCGGCGTACTGCGCCCCCTGCGCCCGCGGGTCGGGCACGACCTCCACCCACATCGCCTCCGAGAGCGCATTCACCACGCTCGCGCCGACGCCGTGGAGGCCTGCGGAGACCTTGTAGCCGCCGCCGCCGAACTTCCCGCCGGCGTGGAGCACCGTCATCACCGTCTCCAGCGCCGACTTCCCCGTCTTCTCGTGGATGCCCACCGGGATGCCGCGGCCGTTGTCGCGCACCGTGCACCAGCCGTCGCGGTGGAAGATCACCTCGATGCGGTCGCAGCTCCCGGCCATCGCTTCGTCGACCGCGTTGTCGACGAGCTCCTTCACGAGGTGGTGGAGCCCCATCTTCCCGGTCGAGCCGATGTACATGCCGGGGCGCTTCCGGACGGCCGAAAGCCCTTCGAGGACCTGGATCTGTTCCGCGGTATAGGTGGCCGATTCAGTGGTCGTCATGGGGAGGTGCGAACGCTCCTGCAGAGCCGGGCAGAGGCCGGCGGGAATTGTTCGATGGCATTCACATTTTACTGAATTTGCGGGTTATCGTCGAGCGAATCATCCGCGGCCGCTACCTCCACTCCTCGAGCGGCCAGCCGTCGCGGACGAAGCGGGCGTCGATTCGGACGCGCCGCCGGCGGAGGAGCCGGTCGAGGAGCGACGGCGGGAGCTCGGCGCGGCGCACGTCGGCGAGCTGCCAGCCGCGCGCCTCCTTCTCCTTCCGCTCCCGTTCGAACCGCCGCTCGTCGAAGTAGGTCCGCCATTCCTCCACGGTCATCGGGAACGCCACGCTGCTAGCATACGGGAGCGGAGCGCTTCGCTCTTTCCGGAGCAGGGATGTTCTTCCGGCGCCGTTCGTTCGAGAGGCCGGCCCCGCCCGCGGAGATCGTGCTGCAGCCCGTCGGCTGGGTGCGGAACCGCCGCGCGCGCCCCCAGCCGCACGGGTGGGAGCGGGTGCGGAGCCGCATCGAGGTGGCGGAGGAGCACCGCGGGCGGCTGCGCGGGATCGACCGGTTCAGCCATCTGATCGTCGTGACCTACCTCGACCTCGCGGCCGGTGCGCCCGAGAAGCCGGAGACGCTTCAGACGGCGAGCGGGCGGGAGTACGGGATCTTCGCGACCCGCAGTCAGCTGCGCCCGAACCATCTCGGCGTGAGCGTCTGCCGGCTGCTCGGCGTGGAGGACGGCGTGCTGGAGGTCGAGGGGCTCGACGCCATCGACGGCACGCCGGTGCTCGACCTGAAGCCGTACCTGCCCCGGTACGACGCCGTTCCCGACGCCCGCATCCCCGAGGAGCTGTGAAGAAGGGGAGGCCGGTGGCCTCCCCTTCCTTTTCAACTGCTGCCGGGCGACGGACGCTAGTTGAGGGCCTCGAGGACCGTGCTGATCCCCATGCCGGCGCCGATGCATTGGGTGGCGAGCCCGTACCGGCCGCCGCTGCGGCGGAGCTCATGGGCGAGGGTGAGGACGAGCCGCGCGCCGGTGGCGCCGAGCGGATGGCCGATGGCGATGGCGCCGCCGTTCACGTTCACCTTCTCCAGCGGGATGCCGAGCTCCCGGCAGGAGGGGATCACCTGGGCGGCGAACGCCTCGTTGAACTCGACCCGGTCGATCTGGTCGACGGTGATGCCGGCGTGGCGGAGGGCCTTCTTCGTCGCCGGGACGGGCCCGAGGCCCATGATCTGCGGCTTCACCCCGGCGATGCCGAAGCCGACGATGCGGGCGAGCGGCTCCAGGCCGAGCTCGAGCGCCTTCTTCTCGCTCATGATGAGCACGGCGCTGATGCCGTCGTTCGTCGGGCAGCTGTTGCCGGCGGTGATGCGGAGCTCCTTCCCCATCGGGCTCACGAGCCCCTTCACCGGCGGGAGCTGCGCGAGCGCCTCCATGTTCGTCCCCGGGCGGATGCATTCGTCCCGGTCGAAGAGGACCATCGGGCCGCGCTCCGACTCCACCCAGTTCCCCTGGTCGTCGAAGACCGGCTTCTCCACCTCGAGGGGGATGATCTCGTCCTTGTAGACGCCCTTCTCGTAAGCGGCGACGGCCTTCTTGTGGCTCTGGACGGCGAATTCGTCCAGCTCCTCGCGGGAGAGGTCGTACATCTCGGCAACGTTCTGGGCCGTCTGGACCATCGAGAGGACGGGGGAGTAGTCGAGGATTTCGTCGGGGATGGGGACGGAGAAGTTCTCGAAGTGGTCGGGGGGCATGTTCCGCTGCTCGGGGGTCTGCTGGAGGCGGCGGCGGTTGAACTCGGTGATGCGGTTCGTGGGCCCCCGCTGGCCGCCGCCGAGGGAGCGGCCCATCCGTTCGATGCCCATGGCGATGCCGCATTCGGTGGCCCCGACCATGATCGACTGGGCGATGCGGTGGACGGCTTCCATGCTGGAGCCGCACTGGCGGTTCATGTCGACGGCCGAGACTTCCGCGGGGAGGCCGGCGAGGCGGGCGACGACGTCGGCCCCGAGGCCGGCGAGCTCGCCGGCGCCGAGGACGTTCCCGAGGGCGATGTCCTCGATCATGCGCGGGTTCACCTTCGGGTTCCGCTCGAGGAGCGCGCGGAGCACCTGCGCGCCGGCCTCGTCGAGGCGGGTCGCGACGAGCATCCCGCGGCCCCCGCGGGCGAAGGCCGAGCGGACGCCGTCCACGATCACTGCGTTCTGGAGCTGCATGGGGTTCGTTCTCCTGGGGTAGGGTTATCGTCCCGCACCGCGGGCGCCGATGCCCGCATCATACCCGAGATCCCTCCGAACGGCGAACGGCGATCGGGCTTCCCCCACGAGTGTGGGACCGCTCCAGCCATCCGACCGGCGCTCCACGCCCAGCCCGGTCTTTCGTAGATGCGCAGCTCCTTCCGAGGCGGACTTCCTGCGGCCGGTCAGAGAAAACGGACAACAGGTGTCAGCCTCAAATGCGAGAATGCGCCAGGCTCTCGCGCGTTCTTGAGCGGGAGGAAGGGCCACTCGGAGGTGATACGGATGCTGAATCGGCTGATTGCGCTCGCGGCGAAGTTCGGCACCGATGCCGAGCGACCGCGGGACCGGTACCACCCGCTCCACTGCCACATGCTGGACGTCGCGGCGGTGGCGCTCGCGCTCTGGGAACGTGTCCTGCCCGCGAGCGTTCGAGGGATGTTCGCCGACGATCTCCAGCTGGGTGAGGAGGAGGCGCGCAAGTTCGTGGCGTTCCTCGCTGCGATGCACGACCTGGGGAAGGCGAGCTGGCCCTTCCAGCGGAAGGACGTTCATGCGCCGGCCCGCCTGCAGCCGCTCGGACTCTTGGCAGAGGACATGCCGGACCCAGGGCACGGCGTCGTGACGTCCGCGCAGCTGTGCCGCGTGCTCGAAGAGTGGCGCGTGCCGCCGAAGGTCGCCGCCGAACTCGCCGAGCTCGCCGGCGGCCACCACGGGTTCTTCCCGGCGGACGCGCTCCGCGGGTGCGGCGCCAACATCGGGGAGGTTGAGGCTGACCAGCGCGCCCGGTGGGAGGAGGTCCGCAGCGAACTCGCAGTTCTGTTGATGAGTGTCCTTTCGCCTCCGCTGCCCAAGCAGAACCGCCGCCTGTCCAATGCGGGGAAGCTCGCCCTCGCCGGCCTCATCAGCGTGGCGGACTGGATCGGGTCGAACGAAGCGTACTTCCCATGGGCGATGCCCGGTGAACGGGAGCTCGCGCTGGACCCGAAGCGGTACTTCGAGCGCGCTCGTAAGAACGCCGCCCGGGCGCTCCGCGACCTGCATTGGGAGGCGGTGCGCGTGGATTCGCCCCGGCGCTTCCGCGACCTCTTCCCCCTCATCGCTTCGCCGCGCCCGCTCCAGGAGGAGACCGAGCGGCTCTGTGCCGAGGGCGCACCGGAGCTGCTCATCGTCGAGGCCCCGATGGGCGAGGGAAAGACGGAGGCCGCCCTCCGCTGGCTCGAGGAGCACGCGGCGGCCATCGGGCAAGGGGGAGCCTACGTTGCCCTCCCGACCCAAGCGACGGCGAACCAGCTCCACGGCCGGGTCGGCTCGTTCCTGAAAGACCGGTTCGGGCAGGAGCAGGCGGTCACCCTGATGCTCGTGCACGGCGACGCCGAGCTCGAGGATCTGGAGTTCTTCCCTTCGCTGACCCGCGACGAGTCGAGTCGAGAGGCGGAGACGGTGCAGCCCGGCGTTGCCGCCGCGGAGTGGTTCCTGCCCCGCAAGCGCGCGCTCCTCGCTCCGTACGGCGTCGGCACCATCGACCAGGCGCTGCTCGCCGTGCTTCCGGTTCGGCACGTGTTCGTGCGTCTCTTCGGACTCGCGTCGAAGCCGGTCATCGTCGACGAGGTCCACGCGTACGACACCTACATGACCGGCCTCCTCGAACGCCTGCTCGAGTGGCTCGGCGCCCTGCGCGCTCCGGTGGCCCTCCTCTCGGCCACCCTCCCGTCCGCCCGCCGGCGTCGCCTCCTCGCCGCCTACGCTCGCGGCCGCGGCTGGGAGGAGCCCGCAGAACCTCCAAGCGCACGCTACCCGCGCCTCACTTGGCTGCGCGGAGGGGAGGCAGGCGCCATTCCAGTCGACCCGGCCGCACCCGGGCGTCGTGTACTGCTCGAGCGAATCCCCGACGACCCTCGCGAGGTAGCCGAGCGCCTCAGGCGGGAGCTCGGCGGCGGCGGCTGTGCGGCGGTCATCTGCAATACCGTCGCCCGTGCGCAGGAGATGTACCGCGCCCTGCAGAGCTGCTTCGCGAAGGAGGAGCTCGGCCTCCTCCACTCTCGCTTCCGCCGGCTGGAGCGGAGCGAGCGGGAGGAGCGGTACCTCGCCCTGTTCGGACGGGACGCCGTGTCGCGGCCCCACCGCTTCGTCCTCGTCGGCACGCAGGTGCTGGAGCAGAGCCTCGACCTCGACTTCGACCTCATGGTGACGGACCTCGCTCCGGTCGACCTCGTGCTCCAGCGAATGGGGCGCCTCCACCGGCACGAGCGCTCCCAGCGTCCTATCCGCGACGCGCGGCTCCTCATCCGCTGGCCGGACGACACGATTGAGGAAGGTCCGCGGTTCGACCAGGGCAGTGCCGCTGTCTACGACGAGCATCTCCTCCTGCGTACCTGGTACGTCCTCCGGGAGCGTGCTTCGGTAGAGCTCCCCAGGGACATCGAGGAGCTCATCGAGGCCGTGTACGCAGAGGATGCCGCGGTGCCGGAGGGAGTTCCGCCCGCGCTGCAGGAACGGTGGATGGAGACATGGAAAGCGTTGCGCGCTACGCAGGCGAAGGAGGAGGAGCTCGCGAAGGACGCGCGCCTGCCCACGCCCACGTCACCAACGCGTCCAGCGGACCTACTGAGGAACCCTCGGGAAGAGGACGACGCGGAGGTGCCATCCGCTGCCGTCGCCGTCACCCGCCTGGCCGAGCCGTCCGTCGACGTGGTCCTGCTCACGCCGGAAGACGACGAACTGGCGGGAACGCTGGAGTCGCAGCCGCGCGGCGAGCGGCTGCCGCGCGACCTCACTCGAGAGCTGCTGTTGCGGTCGGTGTCGGTCTCGTCGAAGCGGCTCTACCGCGATCTCACCGCGCTAGAGGTCCCGCCGCAGTTCCGCCGCACGCCGGGCCTCCGCCGCGCGCGGCTGCTCCGCGTCGCCGACGACGGGCAGCTCTACCACCGCGACGATCGGGGAGACGTGCGGCCCCTGGACGCCCGGCTCGATCCCGACCTCGGGCTGGAGGAGGTGACTGCGATGCCTTCGTGACGTCTTCTGGCGCCCAGTAGAATTTCGGCCTCGAAGGAGGACCCATGAACGGATTCGACCTCATCGACGAACCCTGGCTGCCGTGTCTCTTCCCAGGAGCGGCGCGGGCGCAAGACCTCTCGCTCCGGGAGGTGTTCCGCCGTGCGCACGAGGTGGCGGAGCTCAGCGACCGCTCGCCGCTCGTCACGGCTGCGCTCCACCGTCTCCTGCTCGCCATCCTCCACCGGGCCTTCCAGGGCCCGCGCAGCGAGGAGGAGTGGGGGGAGCTCTGGAGCGCGGGGCGCTTCGACGAGCGCGTGCAGGACTACCTCGAGCGGTGGCGGGAGCGGTTCGATCTCTTCCACGCGGAGCGGCCGTTCTACCAGGTCGCGGGGTTGGAGGAGGAGCTCGCGGCGCCCGTGCACGTGCTCTCCCCGGACTTCAGCGCGGGGAACAACCCCGTCCTGTTCGATCACACGACCGACGACACGCCGCCGGCGCTCACCCCTGCCGAGGCCGCCCGCTACCTCGTCGCGACCCAGGCGTTCGCCATCGGCGGGCTGATCACCCGCCGGAAGGGGGAACCTGCGAGCGCCAAGGCGTCGCACTTGGTGAAGGCGGCGGTGCTCCTCAACGTCGGCGCGAACCTGTTCGAGACGCTCATGCTCAACCTCGTCCGGTACGACGGGAAGGCGTCGGCACCGTTCGAGTTCGATCCGCAGGAGGATGCGCCTGCGTGGGAGCAGGAACCGCCCCGCCGCGAGGCGAGACGGATCCGAGGGTACGTGGACCTGCTGACCTGGCAGTCACGGCAGCTCCTCCTCTTCCGCGACTCGGACGGGTTCATCCGCCGGGCGGTGCGCATGGAAGGGTGGCGGTTCGAGGAGTACGAGCCAATCGAATCGAAGGAGACGATGGCTGCCTTCCGGCTCGTCCCCGGCGCACGGAAGGACGACCCCGGCACATGGGTGCCGGTGGGGTTCTCCCCCGACCGGGCGCTGTGGCGCGACACCGTCCGGCTCGTCGACCGGTCGTCCTCCGAAGAGTCTCGGCCGCCGCGGGTCCTGACCTGGCTGCAGGACCTCCGCGAAGCGCGCGAGCTCCCGGAGCGGTTCGCGGCGACGACGGTCACCGCCTTCGGCATGGCCGCGGACCGCTCCAAGGTGCACCTCTGGCGGCGGGAGGCGCTCACGCTTCCGCTCGCGTACCTCGAACGGCCTGACCTGGTCCCGCCGCTCCGCGACGGGCTGAACCTGGCGGAGCGGGTCGGGACCCTCCTTCGGAACGCCGTGCGGGATCTGGCTCGCGAGGCGTTGGCGCCCGTGGATGGAGCGAACCCTGACCCCGGCCGCGTGTCCGCCCTCGCCGAGTCATTCGAGTCGCTGCCCGTCTATTGGGCGTCGCTCGACCTTCCGTTCCGGGACTACCTCCTGGCGCTGCCGGAGGACTTTCGGGGCGCCCGTGCCGCCTGGGCCGAGGCCATCGAGTCTGCGGCCCGTCGCGGCTTCGCCTTGGCCGAGGGAGCAGTGAGCGCGGATGCGATCGGGTTCCGGGCTTCGGCCCGCGTGCGCCCGCGGTTCGAGGGGACGCTGTGGGCAGTCACGCGGGACTGGAAGCCGGAGCCGGTCGTGAACTCGTGACGAAGGAGGTGACCACATGACCGCTGCACCGATCACTACGCCCGACGCCGCCCGAGCAGCACCGCGGGTGCAGGTGCGACGACTGCTGGGCGAACTGCAAGCCGCGGTGCCGACGGAGGAGCGGAAAGGGGATCGCGGCCTGCTCGCGGCCCTGCGGCGGGTCCTTGGGGATGAGCTCGCGTTCTCCCCCGAGGCGTCCCGCTTCGTCGAGCGGTTCATCGCTCCCGAGGCGACCGAGACGGAGGCCGAGGCAGCGTACCTGATCGCTGCCCTCTTCGCGCACTACCCCCACCACACCCGGCGCGAAGGACACGCCCGCGACCGCTCGCTCGGCCGCACCCTGCGGGCGGCGCGGTTCCGTGAAGGGCAGGTCGACCAGGGCGTAGAGCGAAGGTTCATCGCCCTGCTCGATGCGCCTCGGGAGGAGCTCCCCACGCACCTGCGCCAGATCGTGCAGCTCCTGGAGAGCCGGGTGCAGGAGCCCATCGACTACGAGCAGCTCTACTGGGACGTCCTCCGGTGGGAGGACCCGGAGCGGCGGGTCCAGCGCGTCTGGGCGGAGGCCTTCTGGCGGGAGGAGCGCCCGGCGGAGGCGACGGAGGCGCCGGAGTCAACAGTGGCGGCTGAGACGGAGCGGAAGGAACGAATCGACGAAGGAGGCAACCCCCGATGAAGCTCGAACTCCACATCCTGCAGAACTTCGCGCCCTCGAACCTGAACCGAGACGACACCGGCAGCCCGAAGCATTGCGAGTTCGGCGGTGTCCGGCGCGCCCGCATCTCGAGCCAGGCGATCAAGCGCGCCATCCGGCGTCACTTCGCCGAACAGCAGCTCATCCCCGCGGAGCACCTTGCGATCCGGAGCAAGCGGTTCGTCGACGAGATCGCGCGCCGCCTGACCGAACGCGGCCGGCCGGAGGAGGCGGCTCGCGCCGTCGTTGAGAACGCCCTCTCGACCCTCGACATCCGCCTCGACAGCGGTGGCGAGAAGACCCAGTACCTTCTGTTCCTCGGACGGCAAGAGATCGACCGCATCGCCGACTTCGCCGACCAGAACTGGGATCTCCTCGCGTCTGCGGAGAAGCGCGGCAAGCGTGAGGCGAAGACGGATGAGGCGAAGGCCCTGGCGAAGGAGCTCCTCGAGCACCTCGACGGCGGCAAGGCAGCCGACCTGGCCTTGTTCGGGCGCATGCTCGCCGACGTGCCCGCGCGGAATATCGATGCTGCCTCGCAGGTCGCCCACGCCATCTCCACCCACCGCGTGTCGACGCAGTTCGACTACTACACCGCCGTCGATGACCTGAAGCCCGAGGAGACCGCTGGTGCTGACATGATCGGCACCATCGAGTTCAACTCCGCCTGCTACTACCGCTACAGCAACGTCGACCTCGACCAGCTGGTCGAGAACCTCGACGGCGACCGGGAGCTCGGTGTCGCGACGGTGCGGGCCTTCCTCCGCGCCAGCAAGGACGCCATCCCGACGGGGAAGCAGAACACGTTCGCGGCCCACAATCCCCCGGCGTTGATCTTCGCCGTCCTGCGCCACGCCGGCGCATGGTCGCTCGCCAACGCGTTCGTGCAGCCGGTTCGGGTGCGGGACGGCGGCGATCTCATCGGCGAGTCAATCGCGGCGCTCGACCGGCACTGGGGCGAGCTCGTCGAGGTGTACGGGGACCCCGCGACGCTTCGGGCGCTGATGGTCCTCCCGAGCTACCGCGGCCGAGTGCAGGTGCTCACGAGCGCCCTCGTGTCGGACTGGGAGACCCTCGAGTCGGAGGTCGTCGCTGCCGTCGGGAGCGCTTTCGGGGTGACTCCGGGCGCGCCGGGAGGTGCGTGAGATGCCCACGCTCTTGCTTCGTCTCTGCGGTCCGATGCAGTCGTGGGGGTCCCAGAGCCGCTTCACCGAACGGGACACCGAACGCGAGCCGACGAAGAGCGGGGTGGTCGGCCTCATCTGTGCGGCGCTCGGGCGGCCCCGGGACGCCGACGTCTCCGACCTCGCCGCCCTGCGAATGGGCGTCCGGGTGGATCGGGAGGGGGTGCTCCTGCGCGACTACCATACGGCAGGGGCGGAGACGGGCATCCGGCGCGCGAGCGGTGGCCTCTCCAAGGATCCCGTCGTGTCGAACCGGTACTACCTGGCCGACGCAGACTTCCTCGTAGGGCTGGAGGGCAGCGATCGGACCCTTCTGGAGCGCATCGAGGAGGCGCTCCGGCGCCCGAAGTGGCAGCTTTTCCTCGGCCGGAAGTCGTTCGTGCCCTCCCTGCCGCCGTTCTTGCCCGGGGGCGGAATCCGGGATCTGCCGCTCGAGGAGGCGCTCGAGCGCGAGCCGTGGCCGCTCGAGCCCCGCTTCGGTGCCCTCGAACCCGGCGCAGGCGAGCGGCGGCTGCGGTTCGTTTTCGAGGTGCCGTACGACACGCCCGGTCGGCAGCTGCGGCCCGACCAGCCGGTGGGCGCCGCGTTCGCCACGCGTACGTTCGGGCCCCGGCCGGTGATCAACCAGTTCCGCGTGGTGCGGGCCGCGGGAAATTCGGC
>ERZ795042.937-NODE-937-length-20718-cov-5.622030_pt1 | contig 20718 bp, 21 predicted proteins | sample MGYA00375126_ERZ795042 | MGnify/ENA primary metagenome ERZ795042 (study PRJEB30171, sample SAMN05518105) | compost metagenome | isolation source: Feedstock adapted compost from Newby Island compost facility, Milpitas, CA | place: USA:Newby Island compost facility...
ACGGCACGTTCCGGCCAGAGGGTGACAAAGGCGCTATAGCCGTAGGCGGCGCTCGTGCCGACGGCGACGAGGGTGTTCATGTTCGTGCCGCCGTGCCGGGCAGCCGCCCAAGCCGCGCGGTAGAAGACGCCGCCAGCCCAGACTTGGACGAAGGTCGCGGCGATCAGCAGGAACGGCGCGAGGGTCGCCATGCTGACGCCGATATCGACGTACATCAGCGCCATCATCACGACGCCGATGGCGAGGCTGACGAGCGATTTCCGCTTCAGGCTCTCGATTTCACGCTGGCGGGCGATCTCGCGTGGGTCGGCTTGCTCGGCTTGCTCGGCTTGCGCGGCGACCGCCGGGGCCGCGACCGGGGTGGGCGGCGCGGTGGGCTCGCCCAGGGTGTAGCCGGCCTTTTCGACGGCGGCGCGCAGCTCGTCGAGCGACGGCGGCTCCGGTCCGAGGGTCACGGTCGCTTGCTCGGTCGCGAGGTTGACTGTCGCCGATTCGACGCCCGGCACCCGGCTGAGCGCGCGCTCGACGCGACGAACGCACGAGGCGCAGGTCATGCCGGAGACCGGCAGGGTGAGCGTACGCTCCGTCGTGGGTGGCTCCGGCGGCGCGGGCGGGGCGGTGGTGGGCATGAGAAGCGCGCCGGCGCGGTAGCCGGCCTTCTCGATCGCCGCTACAAGCTGGTCGGGACCGGCGATGGTGGGATCGAAGCGAACGTGCGCCGTCTCCGTGGCGAGGTTGACCGAGGCTTCGTCGACTCCTGGGACCTTGGACAGGGCGCGCTCGACGCGGCGGACGCAAGAGGCACAGGTCATCCCCTCGACGGGGATGGTGATCTCGGTCGTCGTCTTCGTCGCCTCCGTTTGGGATGTTTGCGCCGTCATGCGAGTGCTGTTCCTTGGTGCTTCAGCCCTGTGACCCGGAAATTCCCGGCAACGGATCGACCGAGTCTGCCGCGGGCGGGTTTACATACTCAGTATACCCATAGGGGGTATTTCGTCAAGGGCGAGGTGGGGCGTGGAAATCGCATGGCGGCGCCTGAGATTCGGTACGGAGGGACCTGTCCGTACAGGCTCGCCTGCGGCAGTACTCGCGTACGTCTGTCCCGTCGCGAATCCCGACCGACGGAGCATTGGAACTCGGGGACGGGTGGCTAGCATGGAATCGCGAGGCGACGGAATGTCGCGGGGTGAACGTGATGAGAGTGCTACGAGGACATTGGCGGCTGAGTGGACTCGGGGAGCGCGGGCAGGCGACGGTGGAGTTCGCCATTGTCAGCGTCTTCCTGCTGCTGACCGTGTTCGGCACGATCGATTTCGGTCGGGCGATTTATCTCAAGTCGGAGCTGGAGACCGCCGTCCGCGAAGCGGCGCGGGAGGCGCGGGTGCGGACGGCCTCCAGCGTGACCTGCGGCGGGACCCTCATGTCGCAGCTCGAGTTCCGGGTCCGCCACATGAAGAACCTGGAGTACGGGGAGAAGTGCAACGAGGGGGAGCATCCGCGGCCCGGCTTGGAGAATGCGACCGTCTCGTATAGCTGCACGCCATCGTGCACCTCGGGCGGAAAGCTGACGGTGACCGCTTCCCTGCCGTTCCAGGCGGTGACGCAGGAGTTTCTTGGCTTACGGCCGCTGACGCTGACCGCGACGGCGACGGTCACGTTGGAGTAAGGGGAGGGCGTCGTGCGGCGAGCGTTGCGCAAGCGAATTCAAGGGATGGCGAGCGCGGAGGCCGGCGCGCGGCGAGGGCAGTCGCTGATCGAGCTGGCGTTCGCGATGCCGCTGATGCTGCTGATCCTGCTCGGCACGATCGATCTCGGCCGAATGTTCTTCGACTACATCCAGCTTCGCTCGGCAGTGATTGATGGGGCGATGTACGCGTCGCGCAATCCCAATGATACGAGCGGCGCGATCGCGGAGGCTCAAATGACCGGCGTGCCTGCCGGGACGGTGTTCTCGGTGACGGTGAGTGGTAACTGCGGGAGCACCACATCGGAAGGCAAGGTTACGGTCGCGGCGACCAGCACGTTCCGACCAGTCACGACCGGATTCCTGTCCCAGTTCGGTCTCGACGTCTGGACGCTGCGCGCGAGCTCGACGATGAGGTGTATGACATGAATCGCCGAACCCTACGAACCCTCGCCGCGATGACGCGGGATGGACGGATGCCGGACAAGTATGCGCCGCTGGTGACCGAGGCGTCGCCCGAGCGCGCGCATCGCGGGCAGGTCTTGATCATGTTCGCTGGCTTCATGCTGGCGATGATGGGCATGCTGGGCCTGGCGACCGATGTCGGCTACGCGATGGCAGCGCGGCGGGCGGCGCAAGGCGCGGCTGACGCGGGGGCGATCGCCGGCGCGCGAGTGATCGCGCGCTACAAGTCCTCTTCTCCGACCTCAGCTCAGGGTGAGGTCAATACCATCGTGGCGGACAACACCTTCGGCTCTACCAAGCCGACCGTCGCCGAGTGTAATTACATCGACAAAGACTGGACCCCCTTCAAGACGTGCAACAACACGGTGCCTTCCAATGCGGTCGGCGTGCGGGTGAAGACGCGGATGACGGTTTCGACCTTCTTCATCCAGGTGCTGCCGGGCGTTTCCAATACGTACACGGTGATGGGCTATGCGAAGGCGCGGGTGCAGCGCGCTGACGTCTCGTCGCTGGCAGCCCAAGCGCCGTTCATCGTCTGCGGCGATACGGCGTGGGACGTGACCAGCAATCCCAACGGGAGCGGCGGCTCCACGATGTCAATCGTCTCGAGCAAATCGCCGTTCAAGCTCAATCAGAACGCGGTCGGGCGCATCTTCCGGATTCACGATTCGCAGCTCGCTCAGAAGGGCGCGGACTGCAAGGCGAAAGCCGCTCGCTTCAAGGGGTTGGCCGATCAGAACAAGAACGGTCAGAAGACCGCGCCCGACTGGTTCTATTACGCCACGGGGACCAAGGCCGGACCGACTCGCGCGAAGGTGAACGGCGCCGAGGGCTGCGCTCTCAATACCCAGTCGCCGTACAACTGCGTGATGATCCTGCCGGTCGCGACCAACAATCCGGCGGAATCGGGGAACTCGAAGCAGGTGTACGTGGTCGGCTACGCGGCGTTCAAGGTCACGCGGGTCGATGCCAATAGCCACAACGGCCAACTGCTGGGCGAGTACTTCCTCGGCGGCGTCGATGGGTCGGACGATTGGACCGTGGGGAGTGGTGGCCCGGTCATTATCCGGCTCATCTGGTAGCGCCTGAGCTGGCACGCTCGAAATCAGCACGACGCGGTGGATGCCGGGGCGAGCACGCTCCGGCATCTCGCGTTTCTGCCAGCGTATGCTTGGCGCCGGTCGGCGCGAAGGATGGCCGGCGAGCGGCATGCCACGGCGGGAGCGCGGGATGGTTGGCGATAGTGAGCGAGATAAGGCAAGCGAGCGGGCGCGTCTGACCCTGGTGCTGCCGTTGCCGCCGAGCGTCAACCATCAGTACGTGACGGCTGGGCGGCGGCGCGTGCTCTCCCGCGAAGCGCAATCGTTTCGCCGGGATGTGGCGAAGACGGTGCAGCGCCTGCGCGAAGTGGGGAAGATCACGCCGGCGATCGAGGCCGCGCTCAAGGAGGCCTACCTCGGGGTCCGGTTGACGTTCTTCTTCGAGACGCCGTACCGGCGGGATCTGGACGGCGGATTGAAGATCGCGCTCGATGCGGCGTGCGACGCGCTTGGCCTGGACGATCGGTACGTCGTCGAGATGCTACTCACGAAGCGGATCGATCCGCTCCGGCCACGGCTCTTGTTGGAGTTGGTGGCGATCCCGGATTGGCAGTTTGACCAGGCCTACGTTTACCTCGGTCCGCGCGAGCAGGACGGTGGGTCGTGACCGAGGGGCACGATTGTGGGGCGGCGGGTTTGGCATTTGGGGTTGCAGCCCCACTGGCTTTTGCAAGCTCAAGGCCACCAATGGCAGCGGTGAGCTCTTCTTCGGGCCGCGGGCTGGCTACAACCGCTTCTTCGTCGACGATCTGAGCGACTATGTCGGCACCCGCGTCTATTGCTCGACGCAAAATCGCTCCAAGAATGTGGTGCTAATAGATCGGCGCGACAACGACGGCGATTTTGCGATCAACACCTCGCCAGGGGATGTGATCGTCTGCGATCTCTATCTCCTGACGAAGGTCAAGTAGATCTTCAGCCTGGCGTCGCTGGGGTGGCGCCAGGGGGATGGGGCTCCGCCGGGGAGGGGCCCCCATCCCTCTCTGTTCAATCCTCGCGAGTGAGGGCGGCGAATCTCCGATTCCCTCGAATTTCTCCGCCTCGCGCGCCGGTCAACCGCGGTCGAGAATCTCCAGGACCGGCGCCAGCGCTTCGATCCCCTCGACGGTGCACGGATCGGGATAGAGTTGGAGGTGCGTGACTCCGGCGCGAGCGTAGGCGCGGAATTCCTCCGCTAGCTCCTCCGGGGTGCCGGTCAGGGACGGGACGGTCTGTCCGGGCCGGCCGTAGGCGCCGGGGAAATCCACCATCACGGCGGCCGTGCGCTCCAAGGTCGCGGGATCACGGCCGACCTCCCGGCAGATCGCGTCCATCTTTTCCATGAGTGGTCGAATGGTGGCGGCGCGGTTGCCGGTGTGCTGCGCCCAGAGGTTCCAGATATCGGCGTACCGCGCGGTGAGGCGCATCATCTTTTCTCCAAGGAAGGTGCCGACCATGATCGGGATGCGGCCGGGGCGCGGGCCGCGCGGCCGCAGCTCGCAATCCCGTGCTGAGTAGAACTGTCCCTCGAAATCGACCCGTCCCTCGCGGATCAGGGTGCGGATGATCGTGAACGCTTCTTCGAAGCGGGAATAGCGGTGGTCGAAGGGGAAGCCGAAGGCGCGGTATTCCGGCTCCGCCCAACCGGAGCCGAGGCCGAGGATCAGGCGGCCGCCGCTGATCTCATCCACCGTCTCGGCGATCTTGGCGATAAGGGCGGGATTACGGTAGCTGGTGCTCGTCACGAGCGGCGCAATCTCGATCCGCGAGGTGGTCGCGGCGAACGCGGCCAGCATCGTCCAGCATTCCCACGCGCCCTGCGGCTCGTAGCCCGGAACCTTCATTAGCAGGTGGTCGGCGAACCAGAGAGAGTCGAACCCGAGCTCCTCGGTGGCGCGCGCCATTGCCAGGAGATCGCTCCAGCGGGCGGTCTCCCCACACATCTCCCGCTCCGATTCGGGGAGCATGATCCCGATCTTGAGCGGTCGCTTGCGGGTGGGGGCCGAGGCGCGGGAGGAGGACTCTCCGGGTTGCGAATCGGGGCGAGGCGAGAGCGAGGTTCCGGTTGTCGTCATGCGCGAGCGCTCCTTCCTAGTACGCCGAGCGGTGAATCCAGGTCCGACGATGCCAACGATCTGGCCGTGACTCCCTGATTATCCGGATTTTCTCGCGTTTAGCTCCGATCCACGATCTCGATCACGCGCGCGAATTGCTCCAGGCTGCGCGGCGTACACGGGTCGAGTCCGGCGACCCAATGGCGGAGACCGAGCGAGCGGAAGCTGAGCGCGACCTCCGCCATTTGCTCCGGCGTGCCGCGAACCGGGTTCGGACGGACGCCGAGGTAGCCGTCCAGCGCGATGTTCGTCCCGGCGGTGCGGACGAGCGTGGCCGGGTCCCGGCCGACCTCGCGGCAGGCCTCATCCAGCTCAGCAAGGAGCGGCTTGAGTGTCGAGGGATCGTGATGCCAGGCGGAGTTCCAGGCGTCGGCATAGCGGGCGGTGAGCCGCATCATGCGCGGGCCGTCCGTGCCGACGAGGATGATGGGGCCGCCTTCCGCGCCGCGCGGCCCGCGCGGCAGGTTGACCGCGTTGTGGACGGAGTAGTACGGACCTTGGACATCGGCCTGGCCCTCACGCAGGAGCGGCGCGATGATCGAGATCGCGTTCTCGAAGCGGGCGACTCGGTGGTCGAACGGGAATCCGAACATGTCGTACTCCGGCTTGTGCCACCCGGCGCCAACGCCGAGGACGAAGCGGCCGTCGCTGATTTCGTCGAGATTCTCCGCCATCTTAGCGACGATGCTCGGATGCCGCCAGCCTAGGCACGTGACGAAGATGCCGAGGGTGATGCGGGAGGTGCCGGCGGCGAGCGCGGCGACGGTGGTCCACCCTTCCCAGACGCCCCGCGTCGGCGCGTCCTCCGGCTGCACGATGAAGTGGTCGGGGATCCAGACCGCGTCGTAGCCGAGCTCCTCGGCGACTTGAGTCATTTCCAGCATGTCGCGGAAGCGGGGCGTGCCGCCGAAGGCGCTCCGGTCGGAGATCGGCATGATGAAGCCGATCCCCATCGGGCGTGACGAGGCTGGCCACCGGCCGAGCGGGCGAGGGGACGGAGCGGACGACGAGGCACCGGAGACTGTCATGTGCGCGCATCTCCTTGCTTGATGAGACGGATTCGCCGCGGGGGTATGAACGATGCGGCGCTGGCGGGAGAATCGCTCTGGCCGCGCCGCATGCCGATCCCTCAGTCGAGATTCATCCGGCGGAGGCGCCAGGTGGCGAGGAGGAGCGAGATGACGGTGACCAGGCCGAGAGTGATGAGGGAGCTCCGCACCGTGATCGCGCTCGAGAGGGTGTAGTCCGGGTCGTTGAGCAGGCGGACGAGGACGGACTCGACGAAGTGGCGGACGCTGATCATGCGCAGCCCCGGGAGGAAGCGGCCGAGGAGGCTCTCCCAAATGAGGGAGTAGATGATGCCGGCTAGGAGGGCCCGCGAGATGAGGAGGCTGACCAGCAGGAAGAGGGCCGCGTAGGCGACGACGCCGACGGCGGCGGCCGCGAGCATGGAGCCGAGTACGCGGAGGTTGTCCATCGCGTCGCCACGATAGGCGAGGGCGTACGTCGCGGTCAGGCCGAGGAGGATGAGCGGGCCGGCGACGGCCACCACGCCGAGGAACTTTTCCACGACGATCCGGAGCCGGCTAATCGGCTTGAGGATGAGATAGGGCAGAGTGTTGTCCTCGAGCTCATTGCCGAACGCGCCGGTGGCCAGGATGAGGACGGTGATCGGCAGGAGCGTCGGCGCGACGAGTCCACGGAAGATGGTCCCGACGACGAAGGACCGCGGCTCGTCAACATCCGGATTGATGAGGTAGATGGCGGCGAAGAGGGCAGGGATGAAGGCGAGGGCCGCGACGATCCTGACCGCCTTGCCGCCGGTCGCCTGGCGGACGGTCAGCGCGAAGACGGGGAACGCTCTCCAGGTCAGAGTTGCCATGCGTCGTCCTTCGCCGGGCGGGATTGCCTGTCCCGCGTCCTACGCTCGATATCCCCTCGCGGGGATTGCGCGAATCGCTTTTCTCTTCGGTGGCAGGCGATGTCTGGCGCCGGTCCTCGGGAGCGTCGGCGCGTGAGCCGCGATGCTGGCGCGCATGTCCCTACCACCGCGATGTAGGCTAAACCAACCGCGCTACAACCGCCAACGACGCACGCTCACCCGCGCCTCAGGGAAAGCCTCGCGCAGGCGGCGGATGACATCCTCGCGCACCGCCTCGTCGTCTGGGCCGGACCACATCACCTGCAGCTGCTGCGTGCGAATCGCGCGCGGGCGGGTGGGTTTCGCCGCCGATTCGCCGTCCTTGCCGCTGTCGAAGACGCGCGGCAAGCGCAGCGTCACGACCGACGGCCGGCGCCGGATTTCGAGCGATGATGCGAGGCTCGGCAGGTCCGCGAGAGTTGCCCGCGCTTTGTCCTTTGCGGCGGTGAGGGAGCCGGTGAGGCCGGAAAGGGTGATGACGGTGCGCACCGGCCGCTGCGGACTCCGGTTGATGACCGACGTCGTGAAGATCAGCGAGTTCGGCGTGACGACGCGGTCGCCGTCATCGGTGCGGACGACGGTGGCGCGGAACGTGATGTCCTCGACTTTACCCTCGATGTTCTGACCGACGAAGGAGATGCGGTCGCCGACCGCGTATGGACGCTCGAAAAGGATGACGATCCCGGCGGCGAAGCTCTGCAGCACATTCTGCAGGCCGAGTCCGACCGCGAGCGTGCCGAGCCCGATTGCCGCGATCAGGCCCGACCAGGTCAGGCCCCAAAGGCTGAAGAGGAGCGTCGTCGCGGCCAGATAGACGGCGAGCGGGATGGACCGCAAGACGAGGACTCGCGCGCTGTCCGAGACGGCAGCGCGATCGAGCCGGCGCCGGATGGGACGTCGCACGAGCCGCGCGACGGCGTATGCCAGCAAGAAGATGACGATGGCTTCGAGCACGCCGAAGCCAATCGCCAGCAGCTGGTCGAGCGCGTTATCGAGCAGCGTGCGAAGACTCTCGGGCATGCCACCAACGACGACGGTCGCCGGGCGGCTTGCCTCGATCGGCGCCGTCGCTCACGAAGCGCGAGACGGGTCAGCGCGGCGGGTCAGTGGCGGGGCGATGAAAGCTCGGCAGCCGTCCGATGTCCCACGTGGGAAGCATCGAGAGGCTGCCGAGCGTAGGCGATCAGTGACCGGACCGCGCGAGCTTACGCGCCGGGGGTCGCCTCGGGCGTGCCGACGACGATGCCGGCTTCCTCGGCGCGCTCGGCCTGACCGAGATTATCAGCGGTGATGAGCGCGGGCGTCAGGTAGGTATCGTGCTGCTCCGGCTCCTTGTTGTCGCGCAGGTAGGCGACGAGGATGTCGATCGCGCCACGCGCCTGTCCACCGGGGAACTGCTCGATCGTCGCGGCCATGCGGCCGTCGCGGATGGCGACGAGCGCCTCCGGCAGCGCGTCGAAGCCGATGATCGGGATGGAGAGGTTGTTCGCCTCGGCGACCTCGATCACGCCGAAGGCCATGTCGTCGTTCGCGCAGACGACAGCGGCCGGATTCGGGTGAGCGGCCAGGCCAGCTTCCATGACCCGGACCGCCTCGTCGCGGCGGAACTGCGCCGTTTGATCGAAGACGATCTGGATCTTGTCCTGCTCGGCCAGGACCTCCTTCAGGCCCTTGTCGCGGTCGATGGCCGGCGTCGCGCCCGGCTGGCCCTGCAGCTCGAAGATCTCGCCGCCATCCGGCAGGATCTCGATCAGGTAGCGACCCTGCTGGCGACCACCCTCGACGTTGTCCGCGCCGACGTGGGCGAGGGTATCAGCGCCGGTGACGTTGCGGTCGACGGTCACGACCGGCACGCCGGCCTCAATCGCCGCCTGGATCGCCGGCGCGAGCGCATTCGCGTCGTTCGGGCTGATGACGATGCCATTGACGCCCTGAGCGACAGCGGCCTCGATGTCCGCCGACTGCTTCGTCGAGCTTGCCTGACCGCCTTCCTGTCCATCGAGCGGGACGAGCTCAACGCCGAGGCTGGTGGCGTGCTCTTCCGCGAGCTTCATCATGTGGACGAAGAACGGGAAGCCGAGGCTTGGCACCGAGAACGCGATCCGCAGAGAGTCCTGCGCGAAGCCGACACGGGAGATGTATGGAAGCGCAATCGCCGCGCTCGCGGAGGCCTTGACGAACCGCCGCCGGTTCAGCCGATGGTGAAATACCCGGTTCACGTTGTTCATCGTCTGCAATCCTCCTTGGCTTTCTCCCGATCAACCGTGTGCTGAATCATCGCTCACGACTGCTCGATCCCTGCCATCGTCCTCCTTTCCACGACATCGGCAATCGCGGGCTTCACGAGATGGGTGCCGCGATGTCGCTCCATGACATCGTCTGGTGGCGCCTCGCCTACCGTCGCTGCTTGACCAGCCGGTCGATGAAGACGGAGAGGACGATGATGGCGCCGATGACGACTGGCTGCAGGTACGACGAGACGCCGAGAATGACGAGTCCGTTATTCAGGACGCCGATCAGCATGATGCCGACCAGCGTGCCGATGACGCCGCCCTCGCCGCCGAAGAGGCTGGTTCCGCCGATGACGACCGCGGCGATCGCTTGCAGTTCATAGTTCTGCCCGGCGATCTGCTCGGCGGAGTTCAGGCGGGAGGTGAGCAAGAAGGCGGCGACGCCGGCGCAGAACCCGGTGATGACGTAGACGCTCATCGTCAGGAGCGTGACGTTCAGGCCGGAGAGCCGGGCCGCTTCCGGGTTCCCGCCGAGGGCGTAGATCCAGCGGCCGTAGCGCGTGTATCGCAAGACGATGTGCGCGACGATGACGAAGCCGAGCAGGACCACGACCGGGATCGGGATCTCCCAGATATAGCCCTTGCCCCAGCGGGTGAAGTCGTCCGAGAAGGAGCTGATGGGTTGCCCGCCGGACCAGAGGAGCGTGGCGCCGCGCCAAGCGCCCAAGCCGCCAAGGGTGACGACAAAGGCGGGGATTTCCAGCTTCGCGATCAGGAATCCTTGGAGCAGGCCGATGGCGAGGCCGACGCCGACGGCAGCCAGAAAGGCGTAGAGGACGTGGATGCCGCCCTCGTCCTTGACGCCGCCAGCGAGCAAGCTGCGTGTTCCCTTCGCCGCGGAGGCGGCAACGATCCCGGAGAAGGCCAGCGCCGAGCCGACCGAGAGATCGATGCCGCGGGTCAGGATGACGAAGGTCATCCCGACGGCGATGATCCCGACGAAGGAGATCTGCCGCATGACGTTGAGGAAGTTGCCGGAGGTCCGGAACCCTGGCTCGAGGATGGAGAAGACGACGATGAGGACCAGGAGGAAGATGACCGGGGCGAACCGGCCGAGAATATCGATGATGTCCGTGGGGCGCGCGGGTCGCGCTGCCGCTGCCGGGCTTGTGAGTGGGCGTGCCATCTCCGCTCTATCCTTGACTATGCCGCCATTTGCTCACGCGGGCGTTGTCAGGCAGCCGGCCGGCCTTCGTTGAGACCGGTGGCCAGCGCCATGATCTTTTCCTGCGTCGCTTCGGCGCGCGACAGCTCTCCGGCGATCATGCCCCTGCGCATGACGAGCACGCGGTCGCTCATGCCGAGGATCTCCGGCAGTTCAGAGGAGATCATCAGAATCGCGACGCCGCGCTGGGCGAGTTGACTCAACAGGTGATGCACTTCCGCCTTGGCGCCGATATCGACGCCGCGCGTCGGCTCATCCACGAGCAGGATTTTCGGCTCTAGCGCCAGCCACTTGGCCAGCACGACCTTCTGCTGGTTCCCGCCTGAGAGGTTGCGCACCTTCTGCTCTAGGCCGGGAGTCCGGATCTGAAGCGCGTTGACAAAGGATTGGGCCAGGCGCCGCTCCTCCGCCAGACGCACGAAGCCGCCCCGGCAAATCCGCGAGAGGGCCGCGAGGCTGATGTTCTCGCGCACCGCCAGCTCGAGCACCAGCGCTTGCTGCTTGCGGTCCTCCGGCACGAGCCCGATGCCGAGCCGGATGGCGTCTTGCGGCGAGCGGATCGTCACTGGCTGGCCGTCGATGAGGATCTCGCCGCTGTCGTAGTGGTCGGCGCCGAAGATGGCGCGAACGAGCTCCGTGCGGCCGGAGCCGACCAGACCAGCGAGGCCGACGATCTCCCCGGCGCGCACCTGGAAGGAGATGTCTTTCAACACGATCGCGGACGGATCGCGCCGCGTGCCGGTGCGGCTCAAGCCGCGAACCTCCAGCACCGGCCGTTCGGAGACTTGGCTGTCTTCCTTCTGGAAGAGGTCTTCCAACCGGCGGCCTACCATCAGCTGCACCACCTGCTCCGGTGTGGCCTGGGCGGTGATGAGATCGCCGACGTTCTGCCCGTCGCGCAGGACGGTGATCCGGTCGGAGATAGCGAAGACTTCTTCCAGGCGGTGGGAGATGAAGATGATGCCGAGCCCTTGCGCCTTCAGCCCGCGGATGATGTCGAGCAGAGCCGCGACCTCCGCCTCGGTCAACGCCGAGGTCGGCTCGTCCATGATGACGATTCGGCTGTTATAGGAGAGTGCCTTGGCGATCTCGACCATCTGCTGCTGCGCCACGCTGAGATCGCGGACGACAGCGGCGAGATCGAGCTGGACGCCGAGACGGCCGAGGAGCTCTGTCGCCGCCTGACGCAGGGAACTCCAGCGGACGAAGCCGCTGGCGCTCGGCTCGCGGCCAATGAAGATGTTCTCTTCGACGGTCAAGTTCGGGAAGAGGTTGAACTCCTGGTAGATGATCGAGATGCCGAACTGTTGCGCCTGATGCGGGTTGTTGAGCGTGACGGGACGCCCTTCGAGCAAGATGCGCCCCTCGTCCGGCTCGTGGACGCCGGAGAGGATTTTCATCAGCGTGCTCTTGCCAGCGCCATTCTCTCCGACGAGTGCGAGACATTCGCCGGGATAGACCTCAAGGCTGACGCTTTTCAGCGCCTGGACGCCGGGAAACTGCTTGCTGATACCTTCCATGCGCAACAATGGTTGCTGCGCTGGCCTGTCATCCATACGTCACCCTGCACAACGGCTCTGATCAGATTGTGTGCGTTACGTACCAGACGGCGCGCGCGCCTGTCAAACGGCTCGCGCGGGGATGACCGCGGAATGCGCTGGAGCGCTGGCGGTGAGAAGAATGCGGGCTCTACGGGCCGACCGCCTGCATGAACCGCTCGACGGCGCGGATGTGATCGCGCGGCGTGGCGAGCCCGGCGCTCATCGTGTTGACCGAGAGGTGCGTCGCGCCGGCCTCGCGCCAGCGCTCGACCTCGTCCCGCCACTCTTCTTCCGGCACCGCTCGCAGATCGAGCCGGGCGTCGATGCCGACCGCGTCTGGTGAGCGGCCAGCCTCAGCGATGTAGCGACGCAAGCGCTCGATGCGGTCACGCTGCTCGTCGGTGATGCGGCCTTGCGGCAGCCAGCCATCGCCGAGGCGGGCGACGCGGCGCAGCACGGGCTCCGCCATACCGCCGATCCAGATGGGAATCGGCCGCTGGACGGGCAGCGGGTTGAGTCCGGCCTCGGTAATGTGGTGGAACTTGCCGTGGAAGGTGACGACTGGTTGCGTCCAGAGGAGCCGCATGACGGCGATTTGCTCCTCGAAGCGGCGCGCGCGGCTGGAGAAATCCATGCCGAGCGCTTCGTACTCGACCGCGTTCCAGCCGATGCCGACGCCGAGACGGAATCGTCCGGAGGTGAGGATGTCGACTTGCGCCGCTTGCTTGGCGACGAGCGTCGTCTGCCGCTGTGGCAGGACGATGACGCCGGTGACGAGGTCGAGCTTCGGCGCGACGGCAGCGAGATAGCCGAAGAGCACAAAGGGCTCGTGGAACTGATCGCGGTGCGAGTAGCGTGTCCAACCGGGGCGGTTGGTGGGATCGGCGCCGAGGACGTGGTCGTAGGCGAGGAGGTAGCGATAGCCCAGATCCTGTGCCGCCTGCGCGTAGTCGCGCAGAACCGCCGGGTCCGTACCGATCTCCAGCTGAGGAAACGTGACGCCGAGCTGCATGTCGAGAGGGATTGTAACCGAGCGTTGGGGCCGGTCGCGCGGAAATTGGGGTAGGCGTGCAGGTTGCCTATTGCGTAGCTGACTTTGTGCTTTGACGCGCCTATGCGCCGTGGCGGATACTTGAGATTGTGATTTCGCGCACGAAGGCGTGAACGGATCTCCTGCGTGGCCGGCCGGGCGCGAAGCGTGGATGTGCTCGACAGAGCCGGCGCGACTCGCCATGAGCGCGATTATCCTCCGTGGGGCGAGGTGGATGGCTCCACTCGCTGGTTGCAAGACGGACAGATTTTCGGACGAGACGCATGAGCCAGAGCAACGGACCGGACCGGACAGTCGGCGCGGCCGTGCGCCCGGCGGCTGGGCGGCTGCGCATCGAGCCACCGGCAGCTCATAACGGCGAGGAGGCGGTCGCATCGGGCGGGGCGATTCCGGACATCGTGATTCGCCGATTGCCGATTTATGTGCGTACCTTGCGCGCGCTGCGCGAGCGGGGCGTCGGATCTGTCTCTTCTGAGGAGCTGGCGAGTCACATTGGCGTGACCGCGGCGCAAATCCGGCGCGATCTCTCCTACTTTGGCCGATTCGGCAAGCAGGGGAAGGGGTACGACGTCGGATTCCTTGCCGAGGCGATCGGGCGCATTTTGAAGCTGGATCGGGAGTGGGAGGTGGCGCTGGCCGGGTTCGGTAACCTGGGCCGGGCGATCGCGCATTACCGGGGCTTCGTCCCGTCCTCCTTCCGGATCGCCGCGATTTTCGACCGCAACGAGGAGCACATTGGCCAGGAGGTGGACGGCGTCGTCGTGCAGGGTGAGGACCGGATCGAGCCGGAAATTGCCCGGCTAGGGATTCGGATCGGGATCGTGGCGGTGCCGGCGGCGGCGGCGCAGGACGTGGCCGACCGGATGATCGCCGGCGGGGTGCGCGCGCTCCTGAACTATGCGCCGGTGGTGCTAAAGGTGCCGGCCGGGGTGACGGTCCGGGAGATCGACCCGGTCAGCGCGCTGCAGAGCATGACGTATTACTTGGAGGAATAGGGGCGGCTCGCTGATCCCCTAGGTGAGTCGCTTCACTGGCTCCGGATCGGTGGTGGCGACTGGGCGCATGGCGGAGCGATGTCTCGCGCACGATGGGAGCCGCCGGGTGCGGCCGCTCGTTTCTTTGTGAGCGCCGATTGGACGGCAATGCGTGGGCAGCGGACGCGCGTCAGGAATCCTGAGGAGGATACCGGCGTTGCGCCAGGATGCACTTCTTGCCCATGAGGCCTTGAACGCCAGCTAATGAAGAGACGTGTCCCCGGGTTTGTTGCGCGCCGCGCAAAGCCTCTGATGAGGGCTCGTAGGCGGTGGATTGCGCGCCGTGTCGCCGAACTCGTCACGCGGAGGACGGCGCCGAGCGTGATGACGGTTGCATTGCCTCAACTATTTCATTCTTGAGCATGTCCTGTTCATGCTCACTCAGAGTTCTATGGTCATAAAAGCTCACCAGCTGAATAGTCTTGATGTTGTTCTTGTGGGCGAGATCCAAATTATTCGGATGAAGGCTTTTGGCGTGTATCAGGAACTTCTTGATGTAAGTTCCAAGCGTTTCTCTGTTGGCAATATTGGTGATTTGACCAATTGCCCTGGCGTCAGGGGAGGTCTTAATTTCGCCAATGCCAACTTGGTTGCCAATACGAATGGCGAAATCTATCTCTTTGTCTGGCAATTCGCGGGGATGGATTCCTGCCAAGACTTCGTGGCCAACCGTCTCGAGTATTTGTAGGACTGCTATCTCAAATGGATCATTGAGTGGTCTCAGGTCATACTTGCCGATGTGAAGTCGGAGATACTCGTCCAGCGTGATTGTTACGGAAATATCCTCCGAGCCGACGACTCTCAGTGCATCCCCTTGGAACCGGTAATGCCAGAGGCGGCTCGTGTTTCCCTCTGTTTGGTAGTACAGGGCGTCGCACCTAAGCATCCGCGCTACTTCAAGTGCGGCCAGTGACATCACCTTGGTTCCTCCGGTGAAGTTGATAACGAGTTCGTTGCCATCTGTCTGGCCGTGGATCTTGGAAAGTATTCCGGTTCGAATATTGAGAGGATCGTATGGATCAACTTCAACGATCTCGCACGAGATGTTTGGCTCGAGAAACTCTGTCAGGAGTGTCGCAACGTGCGTTGTGAAATTGCTGGCGACGAGAATGAGGTTGTCTGGACGAAACCGAGAATATTTCACGGGTATGTAGTTCGGAATCCGCTGTTCACCGACGAGCGCGACCATCCAGTGAGCCATGGCTATCCTCCTCCTTTCGGTTCGACGTCAAGGCGAGTTTCATCCAGTTTCAAATTCCGGGGGCGAGATGGTGGGGCGGCTTCGCCACACCGATGGTCGTCTCCCGTGACAAGATGACTTCGGCGCAGTAGCTGATCCCTCCGGAAGATTGGTCGCGGCAGAGGTTGTAGATCGTCGTCGGCACCCAGTTGTTGAAGATTGCCCCCATTGCCGCGGCAAGCGTTACCGGTCCTTTGAAAAAGACGTGTAGTTCGGTCACACCAGCCCCGGTTAGCTCTGCTTTGCGGTCCGTAGGCTCCTTCAATAACTTGGGGTAATCCTCGATCCTTAGGACGCCATCCCGCGCGATCTCGATGATCTGCATCGACTTTCCGGAATCTTGGAGAAACCATTCGACTTGTCCCCGGATGCTCCCGCCAATTCCCACCGCTAGCGCAACCGGCCGGCCGCCTTGCTGCGTCCGGACATAGCCGAGCAGCCGCTGATACTCGCGCTTGCGCATAAAGAGTTGGTATGCCGCGATTAGCCACGCGAAGAGTGCAATGATATCCAGAACGCCGACGATTGTCCCCACGGCTTCTACAAATTGGGACATAGCCCGCGCTCCTTCTTAGCTAGAAGGGGGCCGGGTTCGCGTCATACGCGCTCGATCGCGCAGGTCTTGCAGCGACAAGATTTCCGCGACGCTGAAGGCGGTCATCGAGCCGCTCCGCTCCGGCCGGATGCGTAGAACGGACGGGAAGTAGCCGAGCATGCCGTGAAGGTAGGCGAGCAATGTTGCCACGATTGGTGCGTACGACGGCGGGTTAACGAGGATCGGCAGGGTTTGCCAATCCTCGGATGTCAACCCGGTCGCTGCAATGAGTGATGGCACCTGTTCCGCGAAAGGAAGTGCCTCATCAAAGTGCACCGGGACGTCGATCACCCGCTCGACTGGCTGACCCGCGAGCTCGGCAATTCGCTCTTTCTGGTCCACGGTCAGCGGATGACTGAAGTTGACTACGATCACCTCACAAGCGCTCCTCGATCGCAACGGCGAGCCGGCTGAGCCACAGTTCGCCTTTCCATGCTTGGATCTTGCCTGCTTCCTTGACTTTTTCGAAGATGGCGCGGCGGACGCGCGTCTTTCCGTCGGAGTCCTGAATATCACCCACTTTGTTTGTCGCGTAGTCTCTCAAGAGAGCCTTGAGCTCAGGTTCGGAGAGTGCGGCAATGTTGATCGCGGTTATCTCGGATGCCAGCGCACTCACCTGGCTTTGAGATGCACTCTGCTCGGCGGCCGGAGATCCGCCGTTATCGGCGGGAACGAGCCGTCCGTAGCCGCTGGACGTTTTCGCGCCGATGCCCCAGTCGGCGAGCGCGTGCTCCAAGATCGTCATCGCCTGCGTCGCCCACTGGCGGTCGGCATCTGGCCCGCGGACGGCGACGAGGAAGCTCCCCCGGACTGAGAGGAACGCGACCGGGGTCGGATCGTCCAGGTCCCAGGGGACCGGCGGCAGGTTCTCTTCGCCTTCGGCCTTGTCCTTGTTTGCGGATTTGCCTTGCGAGCGGTAGTACCTCGGGTGATGGACGGTGATGACGTCCAGGCGCAGAGGGCGGTTGTCTGGTGCTGAGTTCGGCACGTACCAGGCGTCGAAATAGGTCAGGTGTGAGGCGTAGCCCGAAGGCGTGGAGGCGCCATTTCTCTCTTCCGGCTGCCTTTCGGGGGCTTTGCGTTCGGGGCCAGTGCCGAACATGATCCGCAAGATCTCTTTACGCTCGTCATCCGTCCAGTTCTCGCCCCGCGCGGAGAGGTAGCGTCGCGCGAGCCCTTTGAGCGCTGATCCAGGCAAGACTGGCACACCATAAAGACGTAGGAGCGTGATGCCGGTCTCGCGTACGCTCTCAGCGCCGAGCCCGACGATGACCCGGCCGCGTGTTTCAAACTCACGGAGACAGACACCCGGCAAGTTTTCGAGCGTTGTCTTCCACTCTTCGTAGGCCCCGGTATAAATCGCTGGCGGTGAGAGATCGCAGACGCTCTTGAGAAACGAGCGATATCTCTCCGCATCGCCACGCGGCACGGGTTGGTACCGTTCCAACGCGAGCCCAAGGTTCTGCGCCTGGGCGAGCTGCCCGAAGGCTGGATTCTGACCGATTCGGAGCGCTGTCGTGGCTGAGGCGGCGACGTTCCGCGCCCCTCGTATCTCACTCATGGACCAAACTCCTGCTAAGTTCAGGATGCCGCGCGCGGTGAGCGACGCGAGTGGGGAATCACTCCTGATCCTTGCCCTCGCCGGCTTGCACGCCAAGCACGGAGACCGCGAAGCGCTTGTAGAACAGCCAAGCTTCGACGAGCCGACGAGAGGCGCGCATATACTCCACGCTCGACATCCGGCGGACCCGGTCCAGCAGGGTTTCGTCACGCTCGCCAAGGGTTTCGGCGACATGGCGCCAAAAGTGCTGGTACGCCTTGCCCCGCTCGTTCTCTGCGCTCTTCTTTTCGTGGAAGAAGGCGAGTGTCTGGCAGAGCCCGTTCGTCCGGACGAGGACCGGGAAGGCATGACAGAGGCTGCCGTAGATCTTTCGGACTTTCTCCTCTTCCTGGGCCACCAGCTTGACGTGATCGAAGGCGCGCGCCAGGTCTCGCTGTTGCCGGTTTCGCCCGCTGGCTGGCTGGGGAGCTGCCTCGGCGTGAGTCGCGTCGCGCTCGAGATGATGCTGTTGCGAGTTCATGCGCGTTCCTCCTCGCCAGACCAGAGCTGCAGGAACACCAATCCGCGACCAACGCTGGCATGGCCGCCAATCTGAAGTGGTTGATTGATGGCGTTCTCGATCAGCGGCCAAATTAAGCCGTTCGCGAGACGCGCCAGGCGGTTCTCGATCAGCACCGGCCCGGCGAAGATCGCCTGCGACGGGACCGCCTCTTCGTACCAAAGTCCGCCTTGATCCACGGTCTTGCTCTGGTCGCTGAGGCGAATGCGAGCGGTGATCTCGGTCGCGGTCTCGGAGAGACCAGTGAAGAGGTCGTCCGGGAGAACGGCGAGCCGCTCCTCAAAGCGGGTGCGCCAGGCGCCGGCGGGGAAGACGGCCTGGCCGATGAGTCTTGCGAGTTGGCCCACAGGGTCACCTGCCGGCACCTTGCTCGCCACATCGAACTCTTCGAGATAGATTGTTTGCCCGCCGCCGTGGAGCACGGATTTCTGCGCGACCAGTGCTTCTTGCGGTTGGGAGACGAGCCCTTGTGGCAATTGGAGATTGATCCCGACCGCTTGCGCATCGTCTTGCCATCGCGCCAAAGCGAGCGGGCAGGTGAGCCAGGCGAAGGTGCCGTGAAAGCTGCGGACTGGGAAGCAGAGCAGGTGCCCATCGCAAATGGCGAGCGCGCCGCCGAAATCCGAGGCATGATCTGTCTCCGGTCCGAAGGCGCGGAAGAACGGGTGGTTCTTTGTGCTGTCGTCATATTGCAGGTTTGGGTCACAGGCATCGCGCAGGACGCCTTTGATCGTCGAGCCGGGCAGGTACGGCCAGTTGGTCACCCGCTCGCGCGCCACGGGCAAGTCGATGACGCCCGTTGTCTGGCCCGTGCCGGTGTGTATGGGGCTCAACGCCCGAGTGAACAGCATCCTTCCACTCACGATCTAGACTCCTTTCCACGCGCGAACGAGCGCGGAATCGCGTGCCGCCAGGTGCGATCGGGGGAACCCGCGCAGTCTCACCACTGGTCCTCCCAAACGCCGGGGAGTGCCAGACCGAAGCCGTCGCGCCGGTTGCGTGCGCCATCGCTGATCGGGAGCAGCCAAAGCCGCCGCGCCTCGTCGAGAGTGAGGGGCCTGCTTGTTTCGAAGAAGAGCACGCTCCCGGCGGGGACGGCATAACGGAGCGGCTTTTCGCAGCGATGGGTGGCGTCCCAGCCGCTGATCGCGATGCGTCGACCGGTCACCATCGCTCGGAGCCTCACGCCGAGGCCAGCCAGCGGTGCTGGGACCTCATTGGGTCGGCGCGGCGTGAGCCAGCCGGGACGCCAGCCCTCTCGGAAGATGGCGGGCGTCACGAGCTGCAGGCGGAAGCGCGTTCGGCCGGCGAGCTTCAGAGCGAGGTCCTCCGGAATATCCCAGGGATTGACCTGCAGCGACGGCGTAGGATCGAGCCGAGCTTGTCGTCGCTCTCCGCCAATGGGGATGAACGCGCGATCTGGCTGCCAGCTCAGTGCCTCTGGCGCGCGAATGCGGCACAGAATCGCCGTTTCGGGGTGTTGCTCTGACGGGTCTTGGCCGTTGGTCGAGGGCCGGCGCAAGGCAGGGCCGAACGCGAGGCCGGTGGTTGAGAACAGGTAGCCTTGCGCCGCTGTCAGTGTCTCTCGTGCCACGCGTACGTGGACGCGTGTGTCGTCGAGTAAGGCGGGCCACCGGTCCGATGCGTCTGGGAGCATCGTTTCGCCGAGCAACCAGCGCACGGTCGCCTGCAGCGACCAGAATGTACCGGCGCTGTCTGGCTTATTCGGGCTCTCAATCTGGATTGGCAGGAGCTGCTCGCCGTCGATGTCCGGGAGGTTGCAACCTTCGTCCGCTCCCAGCGGATCGGGGCGTAAGCGGGTAATTTCGAGCTTACCGTTGGGATCTTTGTAGGCGAGCGCATCCGCGGGGGCTGGCACGCCAACCCGCCAGGAGTCTTCACCGGGAAGGCGGTCGGCGCGGAGGCCAGCGAGGATTTCCACGCGTTGCAAGGGGTGCTCTTGGCTGCGCCCATTGCGCTCTTGGCGCCAATTTTCCCAGTTGACGTTCGACAGGGAGCCAATGTGTGTACGCAGGGCCCCAGCGATCGTGCTCGGCAGCGACCAGTCCAAGCTGAACGCGCGAGCGCCTGGGTCGGCCGTGAAAGGCCGGGCATCTCGCAAGATCAGGGGATCGCGTGGCCGGATCAATAAGGTCCAATCGTTTCGGGGCTGTGCCGTGCTATCCATGCGTGACACCTTCGAGCGACCGGGCCGTGTCTCCAGCAACTTCGACGGCGTTCGCGATGCGCCGGGCGATGATCAGCTCATTGACCACGTGCTGCAGACCCCTGAGGATTCCGCCGGCATCGTTCCCGGCAATTCGGATCGAATCGAGCAGGTATTGGATCTGGGACTCGGTGAGCTTGGCGCCGGAGGGTGGCTCCTTCCTCCACAGGATGCGCTCCACTTCGGCCTCG